>NPID01002853.1_pt1 | contig 55548 bp, 42 predicted proteins | sample 8637491 | NCBI WGS metagenome assembly NPID01 (sample SAMN07420843, study PRJNA396082) | bioreactor metagenome | isolation source: sample BA6 brine-fed electro-methanogenic bioreactor BA | place: Japan: Kochi | collected 2016-06-14 | reverse complement strand
GTATGTTACTTGCGCTGGTCATCCTGACGAGCAAGCGAAGCGCGTGAGGAAGGACCGCATTGCGATTTGTAGTAAATTAATAAACTGTGCCCCCTATCTATTAATACCCAAATCCTCAAAATGTCACACTTGAAAAAGAAAAATTACATGAAAAACTTGCCATGAGAAATGCCGAATGGACAATGTCGCGAAGCACTTCGCGCCTGGTTGTGAAGTTTTTGTGTTTCTAAGATAAGGCAATTAATGAATTACTGTTTGCCTTCAAAGTAATTTGGACTTTTTTGCAACTTTTGTTCAAATTAGGCTGAATACCTACACGCTTTAGAGATAGAAAAGATGCATCCCACTGGCATCCACTATCTGGTACTAGTATCCAGCAGGCCCAAGCTAAAGTTTCGGTCTTCGAATATCCAATTTCACTTTATTGGCTTATATTTTCCGATAACAGATCCTATCCAGAAAAACAGATGCTGATACCTGCTAAGCTTTATTCTATGAGAAAGACAGCAGCTTAATAAGTATTGGTCCGAGTTGAGGAATAACGTAATATATTTTCCCAAATGGATTTTTATATTTACATAGTTATTTAATAGTTTTGCAGAAAGCTCGGGTTATTCTTTTTATTATATACTTCCAAATCTCAAACTGATGAAAGTCAAAAGCAGTTTTCTACTATTTACTTTATTTTTTATTCTTACTTCTCTTTCAGCACAGGTTGCCATCAATTCTGATAATAGTGCACCTGATAATTCTGCCATGCTTGATGTAAGCAGCACCAGCGCAGGCTTCTTGCTCCCCCGGATGACAGAGGTGCAAATGAATGCCATTGTTGCGCCTGCTGAAGGATTGATTATTTACAATACAGATGAGCATTGTTTCAAATTTTGGGATGGCATACAGTGGAACATTCTCGGCTGTCCGCTGCCGGAACAACCCTCTGTAATAGTGGGTGAAACCGTTCCCTCGGTGGGCACTACCGGAACCTATAGCGTCACGGAAGTTTCCGATGTGAACTACGCCTGGACCGTGCCTGCCGACTGGACCATTGACTCAGGCCAGGGAACCCAATCCATCACTGTTACTGTGGGCGAAGATTCGGGTGACATAAGCGTTACTCCTTCAAACGACTGCGGCAATGGTATTGCAAGAACCCTTTCGGTAAACCCAACGCTATATGCTCCGGGCACGGTATTTTGCGCAAGCGGTTCCACAGCTATTGTGGATGTGACTAATCCTGCCACAGGAGACACATGGATGGACCGCAACCTCGGAGCATCGCAACAGGCAACCAGCAGCACCGATGCCTCTGCATATGGTGACCTCTACCAATGGGGGCGCTTTTCTGATGGACATCAATGCCGAACATCCGGCACAACTTCAACATTAAGCAGCACTGATACTCCCGGGCATGGTGATTTTATTGTAACAACAAGCACCCCTTACGATTGGCGCCAGGGGCAGAATGATAACTTGTGGCAAGGTTTAGGCGGCACCAACAACCCATGCCCTGCTGGTTATCGCCTGCCAACAGAAGCAGAATGGGAAGCCGAACGTGCAAGTTGGAGCAGTAACGATGCAGCCGGCGCCTATGCCTCTCCCCTTAAGTTGACCCTTGCCGGCCACCGCAACGCCCTCACTGGTGTGCTCACCGGTGTTGGGTCCACCAGCAACTATTGGTCAAGTACCGCGGGTGGTATCCAATCGGGAAACCTGAACATCGCCAGCAGCCATGCATACATAAGCGACCAGTATCGGGGGATCGGCTATTCAGTGCGATGCATTAAGGATTAAGCCTCTGCAGATTATGTTCTACTGGCAAAAATGGACCCCGTAACCGGCGACCTTATCCAGCTGGATTCTATCAGGCCAATAAACGCTAATGCACCGGGATCCTCCACATTCGACATTTTTAACCAGGCATTTTCATTTATTGAGATCGATTGGGTTTTTATCTTCATATTGGTAACCCGTTCAGTGGTTGATGATACTTCTCGATTGGCTTCGCCGAGCTACGCGGAGTTTATCCCGAGCTTGACGAGGGGCTCCGGTTATCAATTGTCAACTGTCAATTACTAATGTGATGTTCTATGCTGAAAGTTTGGAGCTCTATTGATGGAGGTACTTCGTCGCTTCGCTCCTCAGCATGACCGGTAGAAGAAACAAGCATTAGCTATTATTTCAGCGGTCTGTATTTATTGACTTTTCAGCGTTTTGTTGAGGTATTTTAATTGAGGATTTTTTAATTGTATCAGTGCATCTTTCTTTGATCTCCGCCAGCCTTTGAGTTCCTTTTCTCTTTTTATTGCAATATTTATGCTGCGAAATTCTTCATAATAGACTAGATAATTGCAATTATATTTCCTCGAAAAGCCCTTATCCAATCCATTCTCATGCTCGATAATCCTACGCTTCAGATTATTAGTCACGCCAATATAAAGCACATTCTTATTTCTGTTGGTCATTATGTACACAAAATGTTTTTGCCCTGGTCTCATAACAGATAGAGTCATTTTCTTCTACCGGTCATCTTGAGGAGTGAACGAAGTGAATGACGAAAGACCTCTTAGCGACGGCAGAATATTTATTAATAGCACCTATCTATTAATACCCAAATCCTCAAAATGTCACACTATAAAACGAAAAATAACATGAAAAACGGGCCATGAACAATGCCGAATGAGCAATGGCGCAAAGTCCTTCACGCCAGGTTGTGAATCTTTTATAGCTCTGAGATAATCGTATATTGGAAGACCGTAACTTGATATAATCTTCAAATACTGTTATTTTATATAGATCAATCTTGATTCAACAGTATTTTCAAAAGTAATCCTTACAATATATAATGATGCAGGTATATCAAACAAATTAAAAGATACACTGTAACTATTAGTTATCCTCTCAAAAACTGTTTGACCTGACAAATTAACAACTTCTACATGTTTTATTAGATCTCTTCCGCTTTTCTCATTTATTTGCAATCCTCCATTTGCAAAATACACTACTAATCTATCATCTATCTCCACGTTCTTAATTCCGACCGTATGATCTGTTAAAATAGCCTCCTCAGGTATTGTGTTATAAGCACATCCGTGCAGTACCAATTCACCAATATTATTTACATCAAGGTAAAGCCATCCATAATGTGTTTTGCTATTAATCTCAAAACTAAATCCATAGTACTTATCTTGAAAGGGAATATCACAACTTATTACTGAACCAAAACGGTCCAAACGTATACCACTCTCATTGTAGGGGTTCCAGTCACTTCCTTGTTCTATAGAATAACCTTCCTCCAGTACCTTTGTGCATAGATATCCGGAATTTTCAATGTACACAACCCGATTTGATATAGAACAAATAATATAACTTTCTTGATGTGCGTCCTCATCAATATTTAGAATAAAAATGCAGTCGAAGATATTGTCAGAATTAATATCTAATGAGTAAAGCCTGGTAGAATCACCTGCAACTGGAATGCCAGGATAACTTATAACTGTATCCTGCAAATCAGTATACACAACTTGCGCTTCAGTATTCTTTACAGTCAACAAAATGAGAATACTTAATAAAAGTATGGTTCTTTTTTTCATATATTTATAGCCCTCATTTTATAATCCTATAAAGCCGTATTCTATTCCTATTTAGTCTTCGATTAAAAAACCAAAAAATTAGTACTCATCAAATTTAACAATTTTAGATTCTCCAATTAAAAAAGTTTCCTAAATAAAATATTTGGTGGTCTTGTATTTCTATTTCTACTATAGACTTGTATCCAAACGAGTATTTAAAAAGGTTAATTATTTTGTGTTTTGATGTATTTCGAACTTCACCATAATTATATAAGAAAGGTTAAAGCTGATAACATTTTATTTTCAATTCTGACAACATAAACTCTTGTTCAGATCTTCAATAATTCAATAATATTTAGTATCAAACACTCCACACTGAATTTCGCAGTCAATTCGAAAGTTAACAACCGGAGCCCCTCGTCAAGCTCGGGATAAACTCCGCGGAGCTCGGCGAAGCCAATGGCTCATTTTGTATGTTTCATTTATTTCTTTTACTGGCATTGGAGCAACCTGATCGCGGTCCTTCACCCGCCTTTGGCGGGTTCAGGATGACCTGCAGAAGTTACTGCTCTTCAGCGTATCGTTGAGGAATTTTANNGTATGTTACTTGCGCTGGTCATACTGATGAGCAAGCGAAGCGCATAAGGAAGGACCGCATTGCGATTTGAAGTAAATTAATAAACTGTGCCCCCTATCTATTAATACCCAAATCCTCAAAATTGCGGACCTCACAGGTTCGGGAACCTGTGAGGTCTCCTGCACTTATGAAAACAAAAAAGCATTAAAACACCTCAATGAACCCGATCTTTGCCATATTCATCCTGATCATCGCCAGCTTCGTCATTTTCTACTCGATCCGCAGATATAACAACAGATGGAAAAGGCCGGAAGGCGCTTTTCCGGCAACATGGAAAAGCATCCTGGCGCGTAAGGTCGCCTTTTATAATTCATTATCAGAAGATGAGAAAGAAAAATTTGAATATAAAGTGCAGGAATTCCTCTTGAATTGCAGGATAACCGGTATAGAAACTTCGGTTGAGGAAACCGACAAATTGCTGGTCGCTTCCAGTGCCATTATACCTGTATTTGGCTTTGACGACTGGAGGTATTCTGATATTAATGAAGTCCTGCTTTACCCGGCAATGTTCAATAAAAACTTTGCCACAGAGGGTGAAGACAGAAATATCCTGGGGATGGTCGGCAATGGCTATATGAATGGCATCATGACCCTGTCAAAGCCTGCACTTCATCATGGATTCAAGAATGAAACAGACAAGAAGAACACGGCTATCCATGAGTTTGTGCATCTGATCGACAAAACAGATGGAAGCATCGATGGTATTCCATCAATCCTTTTGGAAAAACAATATACCATTCCCTGGATCGATTTGATCAGTCAGAAAATCGAGGAAATATATGATGGAGATTCAGACATCAACCCTTATGGGGGAAGCAAGCGTGCTGAATTCTTCGCAGTAGCCAGTGAGTATTTCTTCGAGCGTCCGGTATTGCTGAAGAGAAAACATCCTGAATTGTATGGCATGATGGAAAAGATATTTAAACGGGATATGTCGCTGAAGCCGCCAAGAAAAAAGAAAACCAGGATCGGACGCAATAGTCCATGTCCCTGCAATAGCGGAAAAAAGTTTAAGCATTGCTGTGGGCGCATCCATTATAAAAAATCATGATCATAAGAAGCAATGAACATGTTTTTTTTGGTCTAAGTAATCTGGATTTTACCCCTCAAAACCTATTTCAAGATGCGTCCCGTCGCAAAAAGGTTTATTCTTCGATGCACCGCAACGGCACAGGGCGCAGGTATCACCAGTATCTATCTTCACACCATCTGAATTTTCAAGGTTTACCATACCATTTACAAGGATGGGGCCATTTTGGGCCAAGACGATCTTCACCACTGGATTGTTTTTTTCATTGTTCATAATTCATTTTTTTTATGCTAATAAGTGTTGTTTTTCCGGATTCTTTCTGAGCCAGTTCTGTACAAAACTGCATACCGGAACAACTTTAAGGTTCATATTCTCAATCTGCTCAAAGCTTTGTTTAATCAGCTCGGATCCAACACCCTGTCCTGAGATCTCTTCAGGAACCTGTGTTGAAATGAGCAAAATCCGATCACCCTTTATTTCATATTCAATAAAGGCAAGGCTTCCGTTACGCTTATATTCAAAACGTTTGTTGATTTCGTTATGTATTACTTTGCTGTTTTTCATACGGGTATCTTTCCATTGCAGAAACACGAATGTCTTCTTTATCCACGCTGATTATTTTACCTGTAATAACAAAATAACAAACTCCATTGTTCGGATAATTCAAGCTTCTCCATTGCATAAGGAGGGGAGCCATACATAGCGGAAGAATCAAATTTTCCGCTCAGCGATTTCCACGGTTACAAGTGAGCGAAAAAGCAAACTGATCAGGAAAGCAGAGGATAAAGGAAATGGGCTGCATGGCTTTTGTGCACAAAGAACATGATCAGGTCGAAAACAAAGAGGAATGTCCCCTGAAGGATGAGGCTGAAGCCATAACCCCTTAACAAAGGGCGCCATTTAAGGATTCGCTTTGCACGTTCCAGCAGAAGAAATGCTATTGCAATATAGGCCACATCCAGCCCGGCATTCAGGATATACAGGTTCTGCATGTCGTGGTATGCAGCCGTGACCTCGCCCTGTGTAAGCATGGAAATGTCAGCATTGGCAGCCCCCAGGAAACCGGCCACACCAAGGCCGAGGTTTACCAGGTTCCAAAATACATTCATCTGGAAGAAATACCGGGTAGTTCCTTTAGCAAGGATCCAGCCGGGGATACCTGCAAGTATGTTCACCGAAGCCCATAGGATAAGCATGGCCATACCAAGGCTGTTGGTGCTGAGACGGGTGGTTTCATATTCCAGCCAGGAAGAACCCATGATGCTTTGCCCGAAGGAATTATCGGCAACAAAAACAAGTATAAAGGATAACAGTATTGGGATTGCCTTTTTCATATAAAAATGCTACTAATAAGTATAACAGTCTTTCGCCTAAATTGTTACAGGCATGGAATATTTATGCTGGATTGTAAATACAAATTTGCCCTCGACGTGGCTGCCTTTAATTCAGGGGTATATTTAATCAGGATTGCTACAGAAAAAGACTGCCTGGTAAGGAAGATCACTTTGGAGTGATCGCCACAGCCTTATTCTGCCAGCCAGGGAGCTTTGTAATTTTCAGGTCGTAACTTTTAAACTCCGCGGAGTTCGGCGAAGCCAATGGCACATTTTGCATGTACCATTTATTTCTTCTGCCAGCGATAGAGCAACCTGATCGCGGTCCTTCAACCGTTTTAGGGTGGTCAGTTTAGCCGTTTTGTGCATTCATGAACGCCACCAACCATACAAACTTAGTATTAAACACTATTCAAAAAGGTCATATTTCAGGACGTTTACAGAACAAACCCCGGCGTTCACTCATTAAATCCCAGCGTTTATTTAATTGTCTCATATTCCGTATTCTATCATCGTAAATTCGATATAAAATTAACCCAGGAACCTGAAGCTTGCTGGCGCAGGTTATGCATGTGTGTATACAAATGTTACGATACAGAATAAAAGCCTATCAGTTTGATGTTTTGAATTTCCCGGCAGGAATCCGGGGAAAGCGCAAACAAGGTATACAAGAACAGGAATTACGAAATAGCTTATCATCTAATTAATTCAAATTCAAATATTGGAGGTTATCATGAAAAAATCAAAATTTACATTCAAAAGAAAAGAACTTAGGCGGATATTTTCGCTTTCGCTGGTATTCTTGTCCCTGATGCTGATGATGCACCTTACCCAAGCACAGATACAGTTTGTCGGGATGGAGGCTGATGGAGAAGGTGCTGCAGCATGGAATGCGGATGGCACCGGACCGGAGCCAGCCGGAACAGGCCCACAAATTCCATTTCCCGGTTTTGGCGAAGAGTATTATTATGGATCTTCACGAGACTATATCGATGGAAATCCTGATGGAGCAGGCGGTCATGTGACGGAAATAAATGGCTTCCCCGCTTTCGAACAGGCGCTCACCAATAATGGATTTCTAATGGCTGATGTGAAAATTAAAATCAACCCATACAACATGGGAGAATATTCCATTGGCGGGACTTGCTTTGTGATCGGAAGCTGGTGGCACTCGCTCTTTTTCGAGCATGAATTTGTTTTGACTATCGGCGGAGAGGATGCCATTAACGGTATTTATAAATATACGAATATTTTTATTAACCAATACGGAACAAGCTGGGCCCTTGAAACCTCATTTACCCGGCCTGTAAATATATCAGGCAGCAGCTCTCCCGAAGTCCAGGCCGTGGCAAATGCCTTTTTCGAAGACCTGGGAGATGATGAGATCCGATATATTCTTGATGATATGGTTAACGCCGGCAGCATAACAGGAAATGGCCGTAGTGGTGCATTCTACAATATAATATCAAGTTACATTGAGAAAGGGAAACCTACACTCCCGTTTAACGGCCTGGCCGTGAATCACCAGGGCTCCATTGGATGGGATGCTGACGGCACCGGACCGGAGCCTCCAGGAGCACAATCAAACTCATGGCTTACTTATTATGCTTCAAGAGATTATGATTCTATCGATCCGGATCCAAATGCAGCATTCGGAAGCCTGGAGGAAGAAATGAAAGGATTCCTGAATTTCAAGCTGCAACTTCTTTATAGAGGTTTCACCCCTGAGCAGGTGCTCATCAAGAATGGTCTTTCATCTCTGGGAGATCATATCGAAGGAGTTGACTGGGGAGAAGATTGGGTCAAGTATTATGGAAGCGAATACCATCTTGAACTTAACGGGGAAATGCTACTGGAAGGATTGCACGACACACTTACAGCATTCGACGACATCCTGGGGGGCTTCAGCTCAGTTGACTTGCCCAAAGATGTGACCAATGATGCCTCAGTGGATGCTCAATGGATCGCAGGTGGCCTGATGTCAGACCTGGAAGACCGAAAACTCAAATTTACATTGGGCTCACAAACCTTTGCCTCGGGTTCAGTAACCGGAAATGGCAGGAATGGACACTTTTACAATGTCCTGGATGGAAAATTTGAAGCAGTCCCTCACCAATCTACTTTCATACAGTGTGATACTCTTATCAACGATCCTCCCAATCCGATTACGTGGAACCTGAGTGGTTCGCCCTACTATATCGATCAAGATGTTGTTTTAGCGGAAGGGGATACGCTCATTATCCACCCGGGAGTAAAAGTGGCCTTCAGGGGCCCGTATACGATGGAGGTGAACGGAATTGTGCATGCAAACGGTTCGACGGACGAACCGATCATATTCACACGTTCGAACTGGGAGCCCAGGTGGGATGGAATTATTTTTGATAATATTACGGCAGGCACTGATTCTTCATTGTTAATAAACTGTACATTCGAGTATGCCTATGCTCTTCCATCCTCAATAGCAGGACGAAATAGTGGTGCCGCTATCAAAGTTATTGGATTTGATAAGCTGCGTATTGATAACTGCATTTTCCAGCATAACCTGGTTGACCAGGATGGTACATTGCCGCCTTCTGGTGCGGGTATAGGGCTCTGGGATGCTTCAATTCATATTAAGAACACTATCTTTAGGTATAATACGGCAAAATATGGAGGCGGGCTGATTTGTTACGACGGTTCCGATGGTCTAATCGAGCATTGTCTTTTCCATGACAACCATGCCGAAACCTATGGCGGTGCCATAGAAGTATATGCAGCAGCACCTATTTTCAAGAACAACACTGTTGTATATAACACCTGCTTAATCTATGGAGGTGGCTTCGATATTCAGCAGGAATGCAACCCGGTAACATTCGAAAACAATATCATATATGGGAACAAGAAGATTCTTAATGATACTGCATTTAAACCTCATCAAATATCATTCGACACCCATAACAATGTTATTAGCCTAAATTATAATGATATTGAGGGAGGAATCGATTCTTTTTACGGAAGCTACACAATTGCCCAGAATAATGTTACCATTGATGCAGATCCGATATTTTGCCTTATGGATAGCCTGGATTATCATCTGGCCTTTGAATCGCCATGCTGTAGTCAGCCCGGATGCCCTCTTCCTGGATATATGGGTGCATTTACGGCGAATTGTCATGTCTCTTTGCCTGAGGTGTCAGACTATTGCGGCGAATTGATTTATCCAAACCCCGTGGCTGAGGGTACGGTCAGATTGAGAATTGGCCTGAATGCCGGAGATGATCTAAAAGTTGAGATTTATGACATGCTGGGTCATCAACATGCGGGCATCCAAGCAGAAAATTTAGGGGAGGGAGAACAGGAATTTATTCTGCCTGTGGAGACTCTGAAGCCGGGAACATATGTTATAAGAATTTACAAGGGAACTGCCGTAAGCTCTGCAAAACTTATAAAGCTAAGGTAAATTGGGGTAAAAAGCAGCCTCATGTGTGTTGGGCCGGATTTTCACAGGGAGAATCCGGCCTTCCTGCTTCCGCTCGCGCTAAAAAGGGGGACCTCACAGGTCCGGGGACCTGTGAGGTCCCCTGCCCAAGCATTCATCCGGCAAGCGTATCAGGCCATTAAATCAATCCTTATAGGGTACATCAAATACAACTCTTGTCCCGGCATCATGACCATTTTCATCTGTAAGATCTGAGATATGAATGTGGGTTTTTTGATGTGTTCTTTTTTTCAACACCTGCAGACGTTCAAGTGTAATCGTTGTTGACATGGATGTATGTCCCCGGTTTTGTTGCCGGTGTATTTCCTGTGCCTGCTTTCTTCCGATGCCATTATCTTCAATAGTAACCCGGATCAGATTGCCATTCAAGCGGATATCAATCTTCAATTTGCCTTTTTCATCCTTATATTTAAACCCATGTTCGATTGCATTTTCGATAAAGGGCTGGGCAAGCATTGGAGGTACCAAAACAGATTCTGCATCTATATTTTCGTCAATCACAATAGTATAATCAAACATGTTTCGGAATCTCAATTTTTGCAGGTCCAGGTAGTTCTCAATACTGCTGATCTCATCTTCCAGTGGAATGAACTCAAGAGCAGAATTATTCAGGATCTGCCTCACCAGCTTAGAAAAGCGTCCCAGATAATCACTTGCCATCGTCGAATCTTTATTGATGATGTAATGCTGGATGCTGGTCAGGGTATTAAACAGAAAGTGAGGGTTCATTTGTGTCCGTAATAAACGCTGCTGAAAAAGCAATGCCCTGTGATTACTGCGCAGCCTGTTTTGCCGGATCAGCGCAATTGCAAGCAAAACGATCAGGATCATCATTCCAAGCAGGCCAATCATCAACCAGCTGTTACGAAATAACCTTAACTCCTTAATTTCATTTTGTTGCGAAAGTCTGAGGATCTCATCATCTTTTCTGGCCGATTCATACCTGGTTTGAATTTCAATGGTCTCTCTGTTGCGACCCAGTATGCGCAAACTGTCTTTGGCAGCCGAAAGGGCGATCATATAATTCATGGCAGGTTTCAGATCATTCTTTTTTATGCTCAGGATGTATAAACGTTCATAAAGGGTGATGGCCTGCAGGTAAATGATCTCAATTACATTTTTTCTGGTAAATGGCAGGTATAGTTCTGAGCCCCATGAAACAATATACTTCATTGAATCATAACGATAATAGGATCGATTTTTCAGCATTTCATCCAATTGGTCCTCAGACAATCTGTAGTATTTTTCTGCTTTGGAGTACTTCCCTTCATTAAAATATATTTCGCCCAGAAGAGACGAAGCCAATTGTGAGATCTTTAAAAATCCTTTTTCTGCGCACCACTGGTATGATTCTTCCAGCAAACGAATGGCTGTATCTGTTTGCCCCAGCTCCAAATGAATCCCTGCCCTTCTGAACATATGGGTGTGTTTCATTGCTTTGATGCTCATGGTAACATCCGGGAAGTCATATGCCTGCTTGAAATAATAAAATGCACTATCGTAATTCCCTGACTCATAATAGCACATGGCCAGCAAACCGTGATGCAGCATATAATCGGTAACCTCCAAATCCATGTACTTACCATCCCTGACATATTTCAGGTATATATCTTTTGCTATATCGGAATGACCGGTATACCGGTATAGTAAACCCATACGGGAAGATAATGTCATCATATCCCTGGTATTTTCCAGGGTCTTTCCCGCTTCATCTTTCGCGAGATAAATATCCATCGCTTCGTTACAGATCTCCAGGGCTTTATCGTAATTCCTGGCAAAAAAATGTGTCGCGCCTATATCTTCCAAAACATGTGCTGCCATATACATGTCACCCAGAGCCTCGTATAGTTTTAGTGCCTCCTGGTAATGATTCAGGGCCTGGGGGTAAAAGCCATCATAAAACTCCATATGACCGAGGTTGCGAATCGCTGCTGCTCTTCCTTTGTCGTTATTCAGCTCTTCTGCCATAGCAAGTGCCTCCAATGCATATTTCCTGCAAGATTCTTTATTCTCAAATGAAAAGGAAGACGCCAGGGCATTGAGCGTGCTCATCTTCTGCTCTCCTTCCTGACCCGGAAGCACGTCAAGCAGGCTGTCAACATTGTACCACTCAATATCACTATATACCTGTGCAGCAGAATACCTGGCTGATAAGCAAAACAGTAAACAAAACAATATTAAAAAAAACCTCATTGCCTGATATATTCTATATGCACATACCTGCTAAACCCATTAAATAAAATCTATCGAACGGCAAATGTGGTCATTCAGACAATCGGTCGAACAGATCCAGCAATCCTTCCCGCTTGCGCGAAGCTACAGGGACCCGGGCATCATTTTCCAGAATTACGTACCCTCCATCACCTTTCTCAAAGCGTTGTATATACTCAAGATTGATCAGGTAAGACTTGTGGACCCGGTAAAATCCAAGGTCACCCAGTATTTCATGGTATAGCTTCAGGTTATTGGTGACTACGATCTTCTTGTCAGATACAAGGAAGATATTTGAATAACGGCCATCCGATTCGATATAATTTATGTCTTTAACTTTTACCAGGTAAATATTGTCGAGGGTTTTCAGGATGATCTTTTTCCCCGACTGATCATTGCCCTGTAAATTACTGGAGAGTGCATCAAGCTGCTTTTCAATTTCATACTGTATAACTTTGTCCGCCTTATCCACAGCCTCTTTCAGCTCGCTTGATTCAACCGGCTTTAAAAGGTAATCCAGGGCACTGAATTTAAAAGCATTGATGGCATACTGGTCGTAAGCAGTAACGAATATGATCTTAAAATCAATGGTAGCCACTTTTCCTAAAAGATCAAAACCGGTTCCGTCTTTCATCTTGATATCCAGAAGAACCAGGTCAGGATGCGATGCTTCTATCGCATCCAGGCCTGTTTTAACACCTTCGGCCTGACCCACAATCTTTACATTAGGGCAATGTAAGCTGAGCATGTTGGTCATGGATTCACGAACATACTCCTCGTCGTCAATGATCAGCGTCCGTATCATTTATCCGGAATATTTGGTTTAAAGTTAATGATAATCCAGCTAAAATGAAAAACTTAATTCACTGTTTACAAATCAAATCACCCGGGCAGGAATGCATTTAGATTTTGACAAACTTTTTTGTCATTATTCGTTGTTCCGCTTCCAGGCTTAGAAAATAAATACCTCTTGTCAGCCCGGATACATCTATATTATGTTGCTGCTTGCCGGCTAATTCGAACTCATTATAACAAACCATCACTTCCTGTCCAAGACTGTTAAGAACCGACATTTTAACACCCGCCCCATGCGTAAGCTTGTATGATACAGTGGTGGTACTGGCAGCTGGATTGGGATATATTATGAGGTCTTCAATACCATCCTCAGCTATCGTAAAAGGTATATTCTCGATAAATTGTGGCGGCAATAAAAGTGAATCAAGGAACACAAGAGCACGTTGTTTAAATTGATATGGAGTAGCATGTCCCCCGGTATGTGAGAAAAACTCATAGGGCAATCCCAGTTGCTCAAGCGTATCGGTAAGTGCCAGGTTTGCCTCATAAAAGCCCCAACCATCGTTCGTCCCACAACCAAATAATATCCCGATACTATCTTCTGGGACGGTATTATGCAGCATCGGGAGTACATCCTCAGCCTCAATTTTCTGCCAAATCGTATCGATCAGGTTGCAGTTTTCATCAAATGGATATTCCACAATGTCGGGATCGATATATGTTTGTGGATTGTTCGGATAAGGAGCCACCGCGCCGCCTAACAGAAACATCCATTGCGTGTATGGGCCCCCTGTTTCATACGCATAACTATATGGAGGCCCCGAATTTTCCAGAAGCATGTTTTCTTGTATGATTCCGAGACTTACATTATTATTAACAGCAGAACCATGAGCGGCGAATGCGCAGTATATATCCTTGTGCTTTAACCCCAGGCGGAAACATCCATAGCCCCCCATTGACTGACCAATGATCGCCCTGCCTTTTCTTTCCGGCAGCGTACGGAAGTTATTATCCATCCAGTCAACAACATCATAAACATTATAATCCTCGTAATCCCCCCAGAGTTCAGAATTCATATAAACACTGCCTTCAAAAGGCTCCACATTATTATTGGCTCCAACAAGGATCACACACTTATCCAGGCCTTGATTCATATAAGTATTATACACGCCTACATAATTGAGTACATTAACCTGGGTCCCACCCCAGCCATGGAGATAATACACCACCGGATAATGATAAAAAGGGTAATCATAGTAATCAGCAGGAAGGTATATATGCAAATCCTGATCGGTATTCAGCGAGGGACAATAAATTGTCGTATCGATGTGGATCAGGCTTTGCGTTTTTATTTCCGGAGTAAAGCCAAACAATAAGACCAGGATGATCAAGATAAACCTTTTCATAACATCGGTTCTAGTGTTAATACTTGTACAATTCATATAAATATACTACCCTGTACAGGCTGGAGTGATTAATTGTAATTAACGTATGGTTTTGTGTAATAAATGCGGAAAAAACCGACATGAAGGCTTGGCCTGGGACAATATAATTTACATTCCGGACACCTTATAACTAAATGAATTCCTCCAACCCATACAATCGTTAAGCATTTCTCATTCGTGCCTCATTCCCCTGCAAAATCCATGAACCCATTTTTTCATTTTACAAACATTTTACACATCTATTTGCAATACACCCATAAATGTTTTAATTTTACTGTTAAACATAGTGCCCACGAACGAAACCTGAAAACATTTGAATTCCATATATGATCATGTTTATCAATATTCGAGTGAGCAACACATTAAAATATTGACCTATGAAAAAACGACTTTTTGCACTCGCAATAGGGATCTTTTCCTCGGCGTTTAGCTGTTTCGCACAGGATCCGGGTACTCTTGACCAGAATTTTGGCACCGATGGCATTGTAAATATCGCCTATGCGGGGCAGGATGTATATGGCTTGGATATTGCCTTCCAGTCTGACGGAAGCATGGTCGTATGCGGCACACTGGTGGTCACCGGCACATCGGAATACAATATCTGGGCCACCCGCCTTGATGAAGACGGTATCATTAATTCCAGTTTCGGCAATAATCCCGGGTATTTTACCCATAACTTCGAAACAGCACATGTTTATGGCAGGGGCATCGCAATCCTGCCGGATGACAAAATACTGATGGTGGGAAAAGCATACGATCAGGCGTTTTTAATGAGACTAACTCCTGACGGACAACTTGACCCTGGTTTTGGAGGGGGAAACGGCTTTATTTTTTACCCGGAACTGAACGAAATAAAGGAAATGAAGTGCTTCACATCCGGAAGCGCCGGCACGATATACCTGAGCGGGTATGAAGGCTCATTTGCATCCGGGCACCCGGTGATGATCAAAGTTGACCAGGACGGGAATTATGTGAACGCTTTTGGTACGAACGGGGTACTGGTCCTGGATGATATTACCGGGGCTTTTCATGGCATAGACATCGACATGTCGCTCGACATGATTATCGCTATCGGTGAATCCGGCGGTGAGGCCATGATCACAAGGCTCAACCAGTCAGGGCAGATCGACCCGACTTTCGGTACAAGTGGTTATGTAATCCCGGAGGAGCCTGCAGGCGCCACTAATCTGGAACTGGAAGTATGTATCGTTGACCAGGAAAACCATTACATCACCTGCTTTGGCGATATGTATGAGCCGGAAGGGGGTTCGACCTCCCAGGACATCTGTGCCCTAAGGCTTAATTCAAACGGAACCATGAATACAAACTTTGGCGTGAGCGGCTGGTCGTATATGATGGTTAATGAAACGGACTATATCTATGATGCCGTTCAACAATCGGATGGTAAGTTTTATTTTGCCGGTGTAACCAAATTTTATACTGCTACAGAAGACTTCCTGCTAGGACGCATGGGCCATTATGGCTTCCTCGACCCCGCTTTTGCTTCCAACGGCATCACCAGCCTGGACCTGGGAGATGAGGAGGGAGCACACGGCCTGCTGCTGGATGAAGAAAACGGGAAGCTCATTGTTGTCGGCTTTTTATACGGGGCGGATAATAATGCAGCAGTTGTTGCCAGGTACCACAGCGGGTTTTTTGCCCATACTGCTGAATACCTGCAAGCAAACGAGATGCAGATTTATCCCAATCCGGCTACGACTGCCATAAAACTTGACCTCACCCCTTCAGTAAATTCCATCGTTGAATTCAAGTTGGTGAATTCGCTGGGAATGCCTGTTCAAAGCTGGGGAGAGATGCAGGTTCCTGTCGGGAAACAACATCTTGAACTGAGTATTAACAATAATCATCCGCCGGGAACCTATGTCCTGATTGCCGTTTTTGACAATGGGGATATCCTGCAACAGAAGCTCATCCTGGCGAAAGAATAAGCTGCTGAGGTTAACCTGATGATATATCGACTTTTCTCTTTAAGCCTATGGAGAGGATTGCTTAGATATAGATGATCAATTCCATATCATGCCAGCCAGAGAATCCGCTCTGTTTCTGAATGCCGCCAAGAACCAGTATGCTCTTGCTGCGATAGTCATATGCTTTGCCTGTACGGTATAAATAATCCATTTCGAATATTCATCGACATCCCGAAGAAAATATATCACTTTGCTTTCCGTGACTCTTGATCTGGAACAATCTCTGTACCTAAAAAACAGAGCAAATCTGATAAGCTAAAAAAAATAATGTCTCCCCATTGCCCATTTTTGATATGTTTGCACTTTACATAAGAACTATGAAAAAAGGAAAAATAACCCATGCCATCATTGCCGGGAATTTGATACTCCTGTTATTTTTTTTTCATACCCTAATAACCGGCCAGTCTGTTCACTCAGGATTGAAAGAACTACCTCCCCCGAACCAGATTGACACCTTGCTAAAACTTGCCGAAAGACTTGCCCCCGATCAGCCCGATTCAGCTATATTTTTGGCAGAAACAGCTATTCAAATACAAGGAGAAAATGAAAACCCTCTGTCGTATAAATTATTGGCAGATGCATATTATTACAAAAACGACTTTACCTCAGCGGCAAAACATTATCTCCAGTCAGCCAATATAGAAAAGGATATTCATGGTTTTTTTTCCGATCAATATGGGAAAAGACTAAATGATGTAGGTTTTTGTTATGCTATACTGGGCCTTTACGATAATGCTGTAGATTATTATAACAAAGCCCTTGAAATACATAAAAAAACCGGAAACAAGGAGGAAATTTATTCTGTACTCAACAACCTTGGCGGAGCTTATTTTGGATTGGCCGAATATGAAAAGTCCATCGATCATTTTGAACAAACATTAAAGTTCGATGAAGCGCAAGGAGACAACAACAATTTATCCATTTCCAACAATAATATTGGGAAGGTTTATCAGGCCTGGGGCAAATATGACCTTTCCATAAAATACTTTAACAAAGCATTATTGTACTCCAGGAAAGCAGGAAACAAGATGACTGAGGCCATTCGGCTCAGCAACCTGGGAATGTCATATCTGGGCAAGAAAGAATATGATAAAGCCCTGGAATACCTCTACCAGGCCCTGGATCTGGACAAGCAAACCGGCAATCACTACAAAACAGCCATACGTGAAAATGAAATTTCCAAGATACTGGCAAAAAAAGGTGATTTTGATAAAGCCATTGAATACAGCCTGAGTGCCCTGGATTTTTTTAGAAAAGCCAATATCCATGAATCCATGGCCATCGTATATATTGATCTGGGAGGTTACTACCTCGGTATCGGATCATATAAAGAAGCAGAAAACGCCCTGATAGAAAGCCTGAATCAAGCTGACATAATGGATTCCCAATACCTCACCATGCAAGCGTATAAAGGACTTTCTGAAGTTTATGAGCAATGGGGGAAATATGACAGTGCCCTTTCATACTTTAAACAGTACGAATCCATAAACCAGGATCTTTTTACTGCTGAAAAACATAAACAACTGGCCAATTTTGAGATCAAATATCAAACCAGGGAAAAAGAAGCAGAAAATGCACTTCTCAAGAAGGAAAACCTGCTTAAGCAGCGCAGGATGACCATCCTCATGCTTGTGATCGCTGCATTGCTTATTATTTCAATTCTGCTGGTTTTCAGTTATCGACTGAAATCAAAAACCATACGGCAGCAAAAGAAACTGGCAAAGCTGGAAGCTGAAAAAAACGAAAAAGAACAACAACACCTGCACGATAAAGTTTTTGCGGAAAAGCAAATTAATCGTTTGCAGGAAGAACAATACAATGCCCGTATTGAGAATAAAAACGAACTCCTGACCCGATCAACCCTGGATCTCATTCAAAAAAACGAACTCCTTGTAAACCTTAAGGATAGGATACTGGAAAATGCAAAAAAGGGTGAATGCATCCACCATGATCTTATCAGCATCCTGAACCAAAACATTGACCAGGATCAGGATTGGAAAAAATTCAGCCTGGAATTTGAAGATATCCATCCTGGCTTTTTTGATGAGCTGAAAGAACGGTTTCCGGGTCTTTCTGAATTAAACATCCGTTTGTGTGCATACCTGAGAATAGGTTTGACTTCATCTGAAATTGCCCAGCTGCTTTATGTTTCTGTTTCAGCCATCAACAAAAACCGTCAAAGGCTTCGTAAAAAAATGGGGCTTGAAGCAGAAACCGACCTGACTGATTTTCTTAAGTCTATCGATTGATCATTCCTCGTTCAGGTATAAATGGCCCTTCAAAGTAGCATTTTAGAAGATGTCCTATAAATTGTCCTAGATCAAAATTTTTTTTTCACCCTTCCCGGTAGTTCCTTTGCTGAATAGATTTTTGCCATGGATGCTACCAAAAAGCAAATCAAATACCAGATTGAACTCACAGGTTCCTTCGCAAAAAAAGGGATCGGGTTCTCCTGTATGCAAAAAGCACTGGAAATGGGGATAACGGGCAAGCTTGAATATATAAATGAAGGATTAATACGAATACTGGTTCAGGGAAGAGAAAAAGACATCAGTGAAATCAATACCTGGTTTGTAAAAATCCCCGAAATCAAGGACATACAATATCACAAAGTTTCGGCATCAAACACGCATTTTAACGATTTTATAATAGTTAATAGTATTTAAAGTATTTATTATGAAAACCTTAAACAAACAAACCGGATTAAAGAAATTGATCTTTAACATTATGATCAAAAAATACTGTTTCTTTCTAATCCTGCTTTTTATTTCACTTCCGGAACAAGCATGGTCGCAGGTAGCGATCAATACCACAGGCAACCCCGCCAATTCCAACTCAATGCTCGATGTTTCTTCCACAACCAAGGGTTTATTAGTACCCAGGATGACAAGCCTTGAGCGTAATGCCATGGAATCAGGTTTATCATCCGCAGACAAGGGTATGCTTGTATTCGACACCACACTTGATTTCTTTTTCTACTACGATGGAAATGATTTCAAGCAAGTTTCCGATGGTATTATCGATGTTTTACAGGATGAAGACGGGGATACTAAAATTGAAGTTGAACATTCTGCTGATGAAGACCTGATACGTTATAAAGTGGGAAACACCGAATATTTTGTAATGCATCCTGCAAGAATAGATGTATTAAATACTGGGAGATCTGTCTTTATTGGCGAGGATGCGGGAAAAAATGATGATCTGAATGTTAATCAAAACATCGGTATCGGATACAAATCACTTGGCAGCAATATCACCGGTTATTACAATACCGGCATTGGCAGCGAATCAATTACTCGTAATACTACCGGGAGAGCAAATACAGGTGTTGGTTGCCAATCATTGTTTAATAATACTTCAGGGCAATTTAATACCGCATTGGGCTATGTTTCCGGATATAATATTGATGACGGTGATTACAATACCGCCATTGGTGTCAGGGCATTATATCACAATGAAAATGGTCATGAAAACACAGCCGTTGGCAATGGGGCACTGCATGAATCCACCGGCAGCTATAATACTGCCATTGGAAGAGATGCAGGCTATAATATTACAAGCGGTGAATCGAATATAATGATCGGCCGAAGTATTTATGCACCTTCATCCACTGACAATTACCAGTTGAACATCGGGAACCTGATCTTTGGAACCGATGTGGATGGCACCGAAACCACCATCTCATCCGGAAATATTGGTATTGGAAATAATGATCCCTATTATAAGCTGGATGTTATGGGAAATATAAGAGCACATAACAATTCCGGTCATACAAAAATATTACTGGAGGGACAATCCGGCTCTTCATCGGTGTATTTTGAGGAAAATGGATATTATAGAGCATCGGTAGGTTATAGTGTAGATAATGAATATCTATTTCTACACGAGGGGGGCAATGTGGTCGTTAAAGATGGCAATATGGGTATAGGGAATGTTGCTCCGCAACATAAGCTGGATGTAGAAGGCGATGCCCAACTAAAAAGTACCACCGGTAATGTAAAACTATTCATGGATGGACACTCAGGTAATTCGGAAATGGAGTTTCTGGTTGACGGGGTCTTTAAAGGATCGGTTGGTTATAGTTCAGGCCTTGATTATCTTTATTTCTATATGGGTGATTTTGTGGCTTTAAAAAATGGCAATATGGGTATAGGGTTTGTTAATCCGCAACATAAACTGGATGTAGAAGGTGATGCCCAACTTAAAAGTACCACCGGAAATGTAGAATTATTCATGGATGGACACTCAGGCAATTCGGAAATAGAATTTCAGGTCGACGGAGGCTTTGCAGGATCGGTTGGTTATAATGCAGACAATGACTATCTATATTTCTATGAGGGTGGAAATGTGGTTGTTAAAAATGGCAACTTAGGCATCGGAACCACCACCCCCGGCTACCGTTTGCAAGTAGGGAATTCAGGTGATGGCAGCACCGCCAGGGCCAATGCATGGCAAACCTTTTCTGATCGCAGCCTAAAAAGAGACCTCAGCCTCATCGACGATCCTATTCATAAGATAGAGCAGGTTTCCGGCTACTATTATTACTGGAAAGATGGCGATGATAAATCACGACAAACAGGGGTAATTGCACAGGAGGTTGAGGAGGTTTTACCCGAGATTGTTCAAACGGATGCCGAAGGGATCAAATCACTGGATTATTCGAAACTTACGCCTTTATTAATCGAAGCTGTTAAGGAACAACAATCCTATATAGAGGATCTGGAAAACAGGCTGAGTATTCTTGAAAAGCAAATTATCCGGCAATAATTGTGAGCCCTGAAAAGCATTGGCAGAAAAAACGCCCATGCATACACAGCAAAGTACAATACCAGGAGAATAAAATTGAATGCTACAAGATCCGGCCGCAGAAGATCATCCTGGCGAAAGATTAAGTTGAGGAAGAGTTATTGTTATTCCCGGGTTTTACTTTTTGTTCCCCGGGCACCTGTTTATTGATGGATATCTCGTTATCAACCTTTGCACCTTTACGATAGGTTTTTTCGGAAAAGCGGTTTATCTCATCCACAATATCCCATTCTTCCCCGGCACCTTCGCCGGAGGCATGTTCGGTGCCCGGGGCCACATCCCCGCTCAGCCGGAATTTACCGCCGTCAAGGTCCTTAAAAACCAGGCCCTTCTTTTTCAGGTGGATCAGGTGCTCCAGGATGGTTTGCGGATCTTCATCGAGTTCCATCACCAGGTTGCCATAAAACGCACCATCTTCCTTCATTAAAAATTCAATGATCTTTCTGTTCAAATTTTTGTTTATCATGAATGTATCAATATTGTGTTTGCTTCAGGAATATAATAAAAGCGGTATATCCACCGAATCAATTAGTTTTTCCAATGAAGAACGATTAAAGAATCGGGTAAGGAAATTTTCACTCTCGTTCTTCATGCTGACCAAGTCTATCTTTTTATCACTGATCAGATCTTTCAGTTCTTTATTCATATTTTTTCGCCGGATCTCATGGAAATCCATTTTACAATCCTTCAATTCCCTGGAAAGGATGGCTTTAAATCCTTCTCTTTTAACGCGATCATCAAACTCATCGCCCTCATTAACATGCAGGAGGCTCAGTGATGCTTTAAACAGATCGCATAGTCCGTAAAATTGTTTTATGGCTTCAATATCACCTTCCTGGTGATCGGTAATATAGGCAAGGTTCCGGGGCAGGTCCGTCAATCCCTGATCCGGAATGATCAAAGCAGGGATGTCAATTCCATGAAGGATCTCCGTGTTGGTATCGCCCAGTATCCGCTCAAGAAAACCTTGTTCTTCATATCTGAGCAGGAGCATACCAGGCCTGTTCTTCTCCACGTAATCAACAATACTGCTAACCCACGGCCCTTCAGCGATACTCCTTTCCAGGCTTACACCGGCCGGGATATCCGACTTGTATTGCTCCAGCATTTCGATATAATCCTTTTCAATGCTTTCCTTCTGCTCCTTGATGTTCATCACCGATACCGCCGCATTGCTTCCGGTATAGGCTGCATAGTTGGCAGTATTGAGAACATACAAAAAACTCAGCCTGGCCCTGGTGATGCTTGCCAGCTTTATTCCGGACCTGATCATATTCTCGCTTTGTGTTCCGGGTTCGAGAGGTAATACAATGTGTTTAATAGTCATAATTGTAATTTTTTTTTACAAATATATACATTTTTATCACATTTTGCAAGATTTTTGTAAATTTTATTTACATTTTAAGTGAATTGTGCTTATATTTGTGAACATTTGATAAATATCTTTGAAATTGGCCTATGCATTACTTTGCGAAGAACTTGAAATACCTCAGGCGTAAAATGGGAATGAGCCAGGAAGAATTTGGCAAATTCGTAGGATTGAACCGTGGAAACATCGCTTCATATGAGAAGCAAACAGCGGAGCCCAGTATAATGAACTTAAGCAGGATCGGGAAACACCTTAAGGTCGAACTCAGTGATCTGATCGACAAAGACCTTGCCGGCATAGACGAGCTGATCAGCCGAATTGAGGATTTTGATGTGGAAGGTCAAAACACTACTGGGGTGGCAGAAGAACTTCTGATGGAATCGCTGGAGGAACATCAATTCAAATTGAAGAAATTTAGAAAACGCACGGATGAGATGGCCAGTATATTGGAAGGTTTCAAGCAATTTCACAAGTTCAGAATGGAGAAATTCGGTGGGTTGTCGGACGACGTAAAGAAAATGGCCCTGGATTACGAAAAGCTGTTGGAGGTTCTTGAAGACGTATTGTCAACCAACAAACACATGCTGAAGTTACTCGACTCAAATGAGGAATAACCACATTATTGCGGAAAGCTTTCGTTGAAGATGACGATTGTGTAATCCCGCAAAGCGATTGCCTTATAATTAAATCTTGCCGGCCAAAGCATCAATACAGAAAGGCCAGCAGGAAGATCAAGGTCAGCATGACCAATACAACAATAAACCATTTAGTTTTCCGGAACAAGCCTGCAAACCTGAACACCAGGGTAAGGACTATACTGCCGGCGTACAAAGCGGCAAGGATATCATGCCGGCTTCGGTAGGCCACATTCAGCCAGTAAGCGCTTGCCGCCACTACCATAAAACCGACCATCAATTCATAGATGATCCACTTGGAATTTTCATCAAGATAGCGGAGCCACTTTTTCAGGGTGCTGGCCTTTGGTTTATCCTCGCTGGTGGGGTCCATGCTCAAATGTAAGAATTCTGCGATAGGGAGACAAGGAAAAAAATCAAACTAACTGAATATAACACGAATATTTACGTATCTTTGTACCATTCTGATTTAAGATCTTGCGCTATTTTTTCTAATTCCCTCCGCGCAATTAGTAATTATCGCTCCACTTTTTGAATCCGACTATAACACATGATCCTTGAAGGTTCTGATAATCATACGGATCATGCATTTTATGAATTAAATATTTTAATACAATGAACATTTATGTAGGAAACCTTGATTTCAAGGTTACAGAACAAGAACTCACCGAGTTATTCAGCGAATACGGCGACGTGGAATCCAGCAGGATCATCACCGATAAGTACAGCGGCAGAAGCAAAGGCTTCGGTTTCGTGATCATGGACAATGATTCCGAGGCCAAAGAAGCCATCGATGCTTTGAACGGAACAGATTTAAAAACAAGGCAGCTTACGGTGAATGAAGCAAGGCCTCGCGATTAAGGGGCAAAATAATACGAAGATCGAATATTATGAAGCCATTCAATATCGGCGACCTCAGAATACCGGTACCCATCATCCAGGGAGGAATGGGTATTGGTATCTCTTTGTCAGGATTGTCATCGGCGGTTGCCAATATGGGTGGCATCGGTGTAATCTCTTCTGTGGCAATCGGGTTGATCCACAATAAAAGTAATTCCCGATACCGCCAGGCAAACATCGAAGCACTCAGAAATGAGATCCGCAAGGCCAGGGAGCAAACAAAAGGGATCCTTGGCGTGAACATCATGTCGGTGCTGAGCGATTTTTCCGATATGGTGAAAACGGCCCTGGAAGAGAAGATCGATATTATATTTGCCGGGGCCGGATTACCGCTCGACCTGCCAAAGTATCTTGGGAAAGGCTCAAAAACCAAGCTTATCCCAATTGTCTCAAGCGGGCGTGCTGCATCGATCATCAGCACAAAATGGAAACAAAATTATAACTACTTTCCTGATGCATTTGTGGTAGAAGGGCCCCTAGCCGGAGGACATCTCGGCTTTAAGGCTGATCATCTCGGCGATGAATCCAACAAACTTGAACAATTACTGGCCGATGTCCTGGCCATTACCAGGGGCATCAAGGACAAATACAGGATCGAAATTCCGGTAATTGCAGCCGGGGGGATCTACACGGGCAGGGATATGTTCAACATCATGAAATTGGGGGCCTCCGGGGTGCAACTGGGAACACGCTTTGTGGCGACCGAAGAATGCGATGCATCCATTGAATTCAAAAATGCTTTCATCAATGCGGAAGAAGAAAACATAGAGATCATTAAAAGCCCGGTGGGATTGCCCGGGAGGACCATCTTTAATAACTTTCTCAAGGAAGCATATGAAGGAAAAAGAAAACCACTTTCGTGCAACTATCATTGCATAAAATCCTGCAATCCGAAAACCACCCTGTACTGCATTGCTAAAGCTTTGCATTCGGCGTACAAGGGAAATCTTAGCGATGGCTTTGCGTTTACCGGAGCAAATGCCGCCCTGGTTAAAAAGATATCCACGGTAAAAAAGGTATTTGAAGATCTGAAAAAAGAGTATCTTCATGCAAAGAAAAACTGGTTATAAACAAAAGATAATTATTTATGGGAAGATCACAGGAATCATTCAATAAAAAGAATATCAGGAATAAAAAAGAGAAAAAAAGAAAAGAAAAGGAAAAGAAAAGACTTGCCCGCAAGGAGCAGGATAAAACGAGCCCCGACGATATGATCGCCTATGTGGATGAACATGGCAATATCCTGGATGCGCCTCCTGATCCGGAAGAAAAAGAAGAAATCAAAGCTGAAAATATTGAGCTTGGAGTGCCCAAGCGCGACACAGCCGACGAAAATGACCTGGTTCATAAAGGGATCGTAGACTTTTATAATGACGCAAAAGGTTTTGGGTTCATCAAAGACCTGGAAAACAAACAGTCTTATTTCGTGCATATAAACAATGCCGAAGACGAGCTCAAAGAAGGCCTTCTGGTAACATTCGAGATCGGCAGCGGACAAAAAGGCCCGGCGGCCATGAATGTTAAAAAACATGTTCCCGAAGCCCCGGAAGTCAAGAAAGACATTGAAGACAAGCCAAAAGAAGAATGATCAAAGAAAAAAAAGATCTCCAGCTTGCAGTGCTCATTGATGCAGATAATATCCCATATACCAACATCAAAGGGATGCTTGAAGAAATTGCCAAGTTTGGAATTCCGGCCATTAAAAGGATCTATGGAGACTGGACCAAACCAACCGTTTCCGGTTGGAAGCCGGCCCTGCTGGAACATGCCATTTCGCCGGTACAGCAATACAGCTATACCAGCGGAAAAAATGCCACAGATTCAGCCATGATCATTGATGCCATGGACATCCTCCATGACGACAAGGTGGATGGATTTTGCCTGGTTTCAAGCGACAGCGATTTTACACGCCTGGCAACACGGCTGAGGGAATCAGGAATGCTGGTCATCGGAATTGGAGAAAAAAAGACCCCGAAACCTTTTATTGTATCCTGCGATAAATTCATTTATATAGAGATCCTCGGTTCAAAAGACCACCTCAAGGAAGAATCAACCTCCTCCTCCAAAAAGGAGAGTAAATCCGAATTCGATAGTATCGACACTAAATTTATCAACTTGTTAAAATCCTCCGTCGATGACCTGGCCGATGACGATGGCTGGGCCTTTATGGCAGAATTGGGCTCCCTGATCATGAAGAGGAAACCTGATTTCGACCCGAGGAATTATGGGTTCAATAAACTTACCCCCCTGATTAAATCAATAAAACCACATTTTGAAATTGATGAAAGGGAATCAGGGAAGCCCCACATCAGGAATATTTATGTGCGAATTAAAAAACCACGTTCTGCAAAGCCCAACATCAGAAGAAGAGGCAAAACCAAATTATAAGCTTCTCATACCTGATCAATCAGGCGAAAAATAAATCCTTCCACACTTCCATCCATTATTCTTATTCGTTATTCCTCGTTCCTCTGTACTTATTGGTTCCTGATCTTGTTCCCCAAAATAAAACCAAAGATCCCGGTAATAAGTATGCCGATGGTGGTCTGCACCACATTCAGGAAGTCAATAAAGGGAGACACATTGCTCACCTCCTCCGGCGACATCGCGATCATATTGTGAAAACTGATACGCAGGGCATCGAGGTAATTCATCAGGCTTACCCGGGGGGAAGAATAATAGAACCAGGCAAAGAGAAAAATAATGACCACATAGGATAATACCATCCTCGACATGCTTTCCCCGTAGCCAAACATGATGTCCTTGATAAAATTCCATGCGATCCTTGGCAGGAGCTCCAGTTTGTGCCCTAAGGCTGTTTTTTTAGAACCCAATTCCCTGATCATCCGCTTTCGCTCCATCTTTTTCCCGCGTACATATGCCCAGTTGGCATCGGCCAGGTAGCCCTTGCTCATCCATAGCCCGTTCAGGGTTTTGTAAATATCCTCGGCATGGGCATAGCGGTCGCGGAAAGAATCTTCCTTACTCCAGTCTGAAACCTTCTTTTGGTCATTCTTTCTCACCCCTGTTCCGAATTCGTGCCAGTCGTTGAGGAAACGCAAATACGCACTTCGGTTCTCCTGCAGCAGCCTCCCCTTGACCAGGTTATCCCTTCGCAGGGTGGCCCCTTCATCGAAATAGGCATAATAGAGGCTGCAATTCCCGATCTTCGATTTCCTGAAAATGTCGACCCCTACCATCATGGAGCGGTAGAAATCACAGAATTCGATCACTGAACTTTCAAAGGTACAATCGGCGATCTCGGTGTACCTGAAATCGCTCCAGCGTATCGAAGGCTTGCGGAAACGGCATTTCGAGATCTCGCAACGGGCAAAGGAAACCTGTTTCAGAATGGTATCTTCCCCATCAAAGTCGCAGCCTTCAACCCGGGCCCCATCAAAAAACACCTTTTCGAGGCGGGCCCCCTTGAAATCGATCTTCCTGATCACGCGGCCCTGCTGATCTTCATGGGCGAGGATCACATTTTCGAGGCGGCAGCCCGAAAGATCAAGCCCGTCGAGGTCGAGCCCGGAAAGATCGGCATCCCGGATGCTTTTCGCCTTTATTTGTTCGTTGAGTTCAGCTTTATCCATGGTATTCCTGATTTGGTGAATCAATATTACTAAAAAAACCTGTTTGAAAGCCCTTCCCCATGTTCGGTAATTTTCGCACTTTTGCCCAGCCTGCTTATGAAAAAAACAAGTTTCGAGGACAATCAGGAGAAAATGCTCCGTGTAAGGGGAGCGCGAGAAAACAACCTCAAGGACCTCAGTGTTGATATTCCGCATGGAAAACTGAGCGTTCTTACCGGGGTTTCGGGTTCCGGCAAATCCTCCCTGGCGTATAATGTAATCTACCGTGAAAGCCAGCGCAGATTTATGGAGTCGTTTTCATCTTTTTCAAGACAATACCTTGGAAAAATGGAAAAACCTGATGTCGATGCTATCCACGGACTTCAGGCAGCCCTGGCCATTAACCAGAAATCGGTAATCGCCAACCCCCGCTCCACGGTTGGGACAATGTCGGGGATTTATGACCATCTCCGCCTCCTGTTTGCCCGTACCGGAAAACAGGATCATAACCAGGATGGCAATGGACAAGCTATGATCCGGGCAAAACTTTTCTCATTCAATTCCCCTGCCGGAGCCTGTCCGACATGCAAAGGACTGGGAATTACCGAGAGCATCGACAAGCAAAAACTGATCTCAGATCCAGGACTCAGCCTGCGGCAGGGAGCCCTGGTACCCACCACCCCAAATGGCTACATTGTATATTCTCAGGTAAGGGTAGATGAACTTGATAAAGTTTGCCGGGCCCATGGTTTTTCGGTGGATGTGCCCTGGAAGGATCTCAGCCCGGCACAGCAGGACGTAATCTGGTATGGAAGCGATCGGGTGAAGATCCTTTTTGGCAAACATTCCCTCGAATCCCGTCTAAAATGGAAAGGCATCACTGCCAGGCCCAGGGAAGAAGCCTATTTCAAAGGGATGATCCCGGTAATGGAAGATATCCTGCACCGCGACAGGAACGACAATATTTTACGATTCACAAGTTCCGGCACCTGTACTGATTGTGGGGGCAGCCGGCTGAACGATGAAGCTCTTTCCGTAAAGATCGACGGAAAAACGATCGCTGAGTTCAGTGAATATTCTCTGGAAAAATTACAGGCCAGTCTCAGTAGGCTACAACAAAAAATGGCAGGAAATTTATCGGCCGTGCATATCCTGGATCATATCCTTCATCGGCTGGAATACCTGCATTTACTGGGCCTTTCCTATCTTACACTCTCCAGACCTTCCACCAGTCTTTCCGGTGGCGAAGCCCAGCGTATCCGCCTGGCGGCCCAGGTGGGCAGCGGTTTGCAAGGCATATTGTATATCCTTGATGAACCCTCCATAGGCCTGCACTCCAGGGATAATCAAAAACTGCTCAAGGTACTCCGTTCGCTTCGCGATAACGGCAATACCCTCCTGGTGGTGGAACATGACGAAGAAACGATCAGGAAAGCCGATCATCTGATCGACATCGGGCCGGGCCCCGGAGAAATAGGAGGAAAAGTAGTCTATGCAGGGAAAACGGACAGGCTCCTCGAAAATCCGGATGCTTTCCCGGAAAGCATAACTGCAGCCTGCCTGGCAAAGCTTGACAACATCCGCCATACCCCCCCCAGGAAAGCACAGGGAACAATCCGTATCAAGGGGGCTTCAGCCTTCAACCTTAAAAATATTGATGTCCGTTTACAATTAGGCACCTTTAATGCCGTTACCGGGGTATCGGGAGCCGGAAAATCAAGTTTGGTGAATACCGTTCTGGCACCTTTCCTCATGACCGGAAAAAACAATGGCACATTTGCTACTATTGAATGCAGCACTATGCCTGAGCGGGTCATTAGCATCGACCAGTCGCCCATCGGGCGCACACCCCGCAGCAACCCGGCAACCTACACCGGCCTCTTTGATCATATCCGTGCGCTTTTTGCACGCCAGCCCGTATCCCGGGAAAGGAAATACACCAAAGGACGCTTTTCTTTTAACAATGCCGGGGGGCGATGCGAAAATTGCCAGGGGGCCGGATATATTCAACTGGGCATGCATTTCCTGGGCGATGTTGAAGTGCTATGCGAAAAATGCAGGGGCCGGCGCTTCAATAATGAAACCCTGGAAATTAGCTGGAATGGCAAAAACATTGCTGATGTACTTGAGATGACAGCCAGCCAGGCAAGGAAATTTTTTGAAGGAGAAGAGAAGATCATCCGTATTCTCGATCAGATGATCGAACTTGGGATAGGCTATCTCAGGCTGGGGCAAGCTTCTACCACCCTTTCCGGGGGCGAAGCCCAACGTATAAAACTGGCCTCGGAGCTTTACAAAAACAGCAAAGGACATGGGGTATACATTCTCGATGAACCCTCCACCGGTTTGCATGCCGCCGACATCCAACACCTGCTGCTGGCCCTGAACCGCATCGTTGACAAGGGACATACCGTTATCCTGATCGAACACGAAACCACCATGATCAGGCAGGCCGACCACATCATCGACCTGGGGCCCGAAGGCGGTGATGGCGGAGGATGGCTTGTGGCTTCAGGGAGCCCCGAAGAGGTCATGCTTTCAGATGCATCCTATACCGGCCAGGCACTCAGAAATAGTGCAGTTATTAAGAAAGATGCAGAAGCACAGAAACAACAAGGCCGGGAAAGGAAGAGCATCCGCTTTCGCGGTATCGGAACCAATAACCTGAAAAATATCGATGTAACGATCCCCCTGGGAAAAACCACCGTGATCACGGGAATTTCGGGCAGCGGGAAATCTTCCCTGGCCTTCGACACCCTTTATGCCGAAAGCCGCAACCGCTTCACCGAAAGTTTTTCAACCTATGCCCGCAGAATGATGAGCAAGGTTAAAAGAGCAGAGCTCGAAGACTCTTCAGGACTGACCCCGGCCATTGCAGTCGGACAAAACCGCCACAACAGGAATCCCCGCTCCACCCTTGGAACTGCCACAGAGATCTACGATCTTTTACGACTATTGTTTTCAAGGGCAGGGACGCATCCCGACGGCTCCCAGGCCCGGCTGCCCGCCAGTATGTTCTCATTCAATAAAGCGGAGGCTGCATGCCCTGAATGCAAAGGGCTCGGGATGATTACCCGTGCCGATCCTGAAAAATTCATTTCCCATCCCGGGCTATCCTTCCCTGACGGGGCTATGAGCGGTTCATCAGCAGGACGGTTTTTCGGTGATCCGTACGGGCGCTATGTGAACACCCTGCTGAAAGTGGGTGAAAGCATGGATCTGGACTTCAGTCTGCCGGTGGAGAAACTCACCCCCATAGCCCTGTCAACAGCCCTTTACGGAAGCGGGGAAAAAGAATATGAAGTTGAGTGGCATTTCCGCAGGGGAAAACGAACAGGAACCCACCATCTGAAAACCGAGTGGAAAGGTTTTGTGCATTACTTCACGGAAGATTATGAAATAAAGCGGCATGGCGAGCGCGGTAAGGCATACCTGCCATTGATCAGCGAGTATCGTTGCCCGGTATGCAAAGGCGATCGCCTGAAGCCGGAAGCCCTCGAAATCCAATTTGACGGGATGAACATCAGTACGTTTACGGGTATGCAGATCAGCAAGGCAAGGAGTTATTTCGAAGACCTTATGCATAGAAAAGAAAAGAACTTCCATGCTGCTGCGGCAAAAATCGCTCCCCTGCTTATCGAAAAGCTCCGCCTTCTTGAAGAATTGGGCCTGGGGTATCTCAGCATCGATCGCCAAACCTCCTCCCTCTCGGGTGGCGAAGCCCGGCGCCTGAGTATTGCCGGGCAGGTGGTATCGGAACTATGCGGCCTGACCTACATCATGGATGAACCCACTGCCGGGCTTCATCCCAGGGATACCATGAAGCTGATGGGGGTGCTCAACAACTTAAAAAGCAAGGGCAACACCATCGTAATGGTGGAACATGATCCCGAGGTGATCAGGCAGGCCGACAACATCATTGACATGGGGCCGGGAGCCGGAGATCATGGAGGAAGGATTATTGCTGAAGGCAGCCCGGAACAAATTATGGAACACAAGGCATCCGTTACCGGACCTTACCTGAAATCGATTCAAAAGACTATCCCTGTACAGAAACGAAAAGCGGAAAAGGGCATTATGATTAACTCGGCACAGGCCCACAACCTGAAAAATATCGATCTGCAAATCCCGGTCGGAAGGCTTGTGGTTCTGACAGGAGTTTCGGGCAGTGGAAAAAGCTCACTGGCCTTTGATGTGATCGCAGCTTCGTTCCGGGCCGGGAAAGCCGTAAATTGCAAAGCCATCGACCTGAAGGCCGTTGATTCCCTGCTGGTGACTGACCAGGAACGTATCGGCACTTCCCCCCTGAGCACTCCGGCCACCTATACCGGCCTTTTTGATCATATCAGGGATATTTTCGCCCGGGAGAAAAGTGCAAAGAATGCAGGGCTGAAAAAATCCCATTTTTCTTTCAATAGTAAAGAAGGACAATGCCCCTTCTGTAAAGGCATGGGGAGTGTGAAATCGAATCTGGATTTTCTGGCCGATATCTGGGTTCCCTGCGAAGTTTGCCATGGCAAAAGATATAAAGAAGCTGTTTTGGAAGTTCAATTCGGTGGGCTTACTATTCATGAGGTGCTTGAGCTCGAAGTGGATGAGGCGCTCAGGGTATTCGGTGAGCATGAAAAATGCAGGCGGATATTGAACATTTTGCAGGAATCAGGACTGGGCTACCTCAAACTGGGGCAGGCTTGCAACACTTTATCGGGGGGCGAGACCCAACGCTTAAAACTGGCAGCCGGACTGCTCGGGGAGGCAGGCGAAAACACCTTTTACATTTTTGATGAACCATCCTCAGGCCTGCATATGAAGGATATTGAGCAAGTGCTCAAACTTTTTCATCGGTTAACAAATGAAGGACATACGGTATTGGCCATTGAGCATAACACCGCCATCATCAGGGCAGCCGACGAAATCATCGACCTGGGACCGGAGGGCGGTGATGAAGGCGGATATATCCTCTTCCAGGGAAGCCCCGAAGAGATCATGAATTGCCCCGGTTCCTACACCGGGCAGGAGCTGCTCCGCGAAAGAAATCATTCCGGCCCATTCACGGCCGGGAGATCAGGAAAGGTCAAAACCCGAAATTGATCCCCTGTGCCAGGGGCAATTCAGTACTGTAATTGATGGTATTGGTTTGCCTGCGCATATACAGTTTCCAGGAATCAGAACCGGCTTCCCGGCCGCCCCCGGTATCTTTCTCACCCCCGAAAGCACCGCCGATCTCAGCTCCCGAGGTACCAATATTCACATTGGCAATACCACAATCGGAACCTGTTTCGGAAAGGAACTTTTCCGCTTCGCGGAGATTTTCTGTAAATATGGATGACGACAAACCCTGGGGTACCCCGTTGTTCAAAGCAATGGCTTCATCGATCGAGGAGAATTTCAGTAGATACAATATGGGAGCAAAGGTTTCTTCCTGTACAATTTCGTAATGGTTTTCAGCTTCCACCAGGGCCGGAACCACATAATTGCCAGATGCGAATTCTGCTCCCTCAAGCACCTCTCCCCCAAAGATCACATTTCCTCCCTCAGAACGTGCCTGTTGCAGTGCCCGGCTGAAATTGCCGACAGCCTTTTCATCGATCATAGGCCCCAGCAGGGTATCCTGATTCAAAGGGTCGCCGATCTTTTTTACTACACTGGAATAAGCGGTAAGCAGTTTTTCTTTCACCTCATCATATACCTTCTCATGAATGATCACACGGCGTGTGGATGTGCAGCGCTGCCCGGCGGTGCCGATGGCCCCGAAAACAAGCGATTTTATAGCCATTTCCATATTGGCGCTTTCGGAGATGATCACCGCATTATTGCCTCCCAATTCCAGAATTGAACGGCCGAGTCGTTGCCCGATGATTGCCCCTGCTCTCTTGCCCACTGCCGTTGACCCGGTGATGGAAAACAGCGGGATCCGCCGGTCGGCTACAAAATTATCGCCAAGCACGGAAGAACTGGCCACCAGCAGGTTGAACACTCCTTCCGGGACCTGGTTGTCTTTCAAAACTTTGCTGATGATGTTATGTGTAGCAATGGCTGTGAGAGGTGTTTTCGAACTGGGCTTCCAGATGACCACATCGCCGGCTATGGCTGCCAGCATAGCATTCCACGACCAGACTGCCACCGGGAAATTGAAGGAAGTGATCAATCCCACCAGCCCGATAGGATGATATTGATCATACATACGGTGTTCGCTGCGCTCCGAATGCATGGTATAACCGTTTAGCAAGCGCGATTGCCCCACGGCAAAATCACAGATGTCGATCATTTCCTGCACCTCGCCCAGTCCTTCCTGGTATATCTTCCCCATTTCCAGGCTAACCAGGTAGGCCAGGTCTTCTTTGGCTTCGCGCAAGGCGATGCCGATCAGCCTGACGACTTCCCCCCGCTTGGGGGCCGGTATTTCCCGCCAAATTTTATAGGCTTCCTGTGCCTTCTGTATAATTGCTTCGCTGTTCTCTGCAGAGGCATTCCGCACCCGGGCAATTAATTGGTTATCGATGGGAGTAAAAGATTCAGTGATCTCTCCTTCGCCACGGAACCATTCCGCCCCTGTCGAGACTCCCTCGTTCAGTTCCCGGATGTTCAGCCGGCTTAATATTTCTTTGTTCATGGTATGTTTAATTATAGGTAAATGTTTCTTTGCAGGTCGTGTTCATACCGAATCGCATTTTCATACATATCGCCTGCAAATTAAACAAAAAGAATTGAAACAAATTAACACACCAGTCTGAAATTTGTTTTGGAGTCAAAAACAGCAGGCGGGGCAGGCATACCGAAATCAGTAATCTTACCAGGGGTAGCGGGCAGTATTGGAAGATCCATTCATCTGACTGGATCTTTTCGCCAACTGAGCCGGCAATGCTAAAAACCCTAATTTTGCAGCAGAAAATTTTCAAGGACCCTGAACGTTGAAAAGGTGAGGAAGAAGCAGACACTTTTCGTATTCCTTTTATTTCTTTTGCTTACAAGCATAGTTGAAGATTTATCTGCAGCAGATGTGACCAAATGCCAGCTTTCAGGCTTTATTGCAGACAAAACCTCGGGTGAAGGGCTGCCTTTTGCATCCATACAGATCAGTTCCATTCCCGGCAATACTTTTACAAAAGGCACCATAAGTGAAATTGACGGTTCTTTTAAGATCACCGACATCCCCCCCGGGAAATACCTGGTGATCTCGAATTATATGGGATACGAAAATGAACGCCTGGAGATAGAATTGTTCGAAAAGAAGCATACTGTTAACATTGAATTAACGAAAAAGAATTTCACCCTAAATGAGGTGGAGATCACTGAAGAGCAGGGAGTTGTTGAGCACGGCATCGACAAAACCACCATCAACATTACGAAAAACACGACCCTGAGTACGGGAAACGCCGTTGACGTAATGCAGTCGCTGCCATCGGTAGATTTTGATATGGACGGGAAGCTGCTGTACAGGGGCAGCGACAGGGTTACCGTGTTGCTGAACGGGAAAAAGTCGGAGCTGGTAAAATCGCTGGACCAGATCCCGGCCGACCAGATCAGGAAGATTGAGATCATCAACAACCCATCGGCAAAGTATGAAGCCGAAGGCATGTCGGGGATCATAAACATAGTATTGAAATCCGGAAGCAAAACCAAAAAGAAAACTACAGTAATGCTCTTTGCCGGGCTGCCGGAAGCATATGGCGGAACCCTTGGGTATTCAGGATTTTCGGAAAAGACCACTTTCTTTGCCAATGGAAGCTACAACCATAAAACGAAATTCCAGACCAAAGAACACCTGCGGGAAAATTATGGTGATCCGAATGCTCCTGACTACTACCAGTACGACCGGCAGGATGAGATCCTGAACGATGTATTGATCAACACCGGCTTTCATTATTCCATCAGCAAGAGGCAGCAGGTCGGACTGTCGCTGGTAGGTTCCGGCAAGTTCAACTCAGCCGACCGGAGCATCAATTATCAAACCCTGGGCGGCAATACCGAGATCTTGTACAATGCCAATAAGGATATTGATATCTCGCTCAATAATTATTCGATCGACGGCAACCTGGATTACCAGTACGATTTCATGAAAAAAGGAAGAAGGCTGGAGGCGAACCTTCACTACAGCCTTTTCGACCAGATACAGGAAATGGATAATGTCTATTATCCTGAAAACCTCTCTGCTGAACCTCAATTGCAGAATACCGACTCAGAGCAATTGAACAGGGAAGCTGTTTTTACCGTTGACTATATTCACCCCCTGAATGATTCCATGGTATTTGAGGGCGGATACCGCTTCAGCGGAAAGGATCTTCTCAACGACTTCACTTCTGAAGCCTATGATCCATTGAATGATCAGTGGGAGAAAGACACAGCCCTGGCGAATACCTTTAATTACCTGCAAAACATCCATGCAGTGTATGTGAATTTTGAAGCCAGTCTGAGGTATTTCGACCTGCAGGCGGGCTTAAGGGGGGAACATACATCCAATGACCAGATCGACAGCAAAGAGGAGAATTATTTCAACCTCTTCCCTTCGGTCACGGTCTCAAAACAGTTTGGCCAGAAATTCAATGCATACCTGTCTGTAAACCGCCGGATCAACCGTCCGACTATCAAGATGCTTAATCCCTACACCAATGAATATGCCGACATCCTGAACATGCATATCGGGAACCCCGACCTGAAACCGGAATATGTGAATTCGTATGAAGCAGGAAGCCGGTTTGTTTTTCATAAGGTCTCGGGTTCCGCTTCGGTCTATTTCCGCAATATCGACCAGGCCATATCCAGGGTGAAGTCGGCCTCAAACGACAGTGCCTTACTGGTAACATTCATGAACCTCGACAATGCCAGCTTGCTGGGAGGTGAATTTTCTTTTTCCTGGGACATATTCAGGTGGTGGCGGCTCAATGCCGGAGCCAATGTATTTTATACTACCCTGCAAGGCGATTACGGCCCCAACCAGATCGATCGTTCCCATACCGCCTGGACCGGGAACCTCTCGGGGAAATTTAAACTTCCCTGGAAGATCGGGCTGCAGATCAATGCATATTATCGTTCGGAACTGCCGGATGTTATGGGCACTTACATGGAAAGGTATTATACGGATATGGCCCTCGACCGGAAAATCCTGAATGACAAAGGCAAGCTGATCTTCAGGATCTCCGACGTATTCAACACCTATAAGTATGGCCTCGACCTGGTCGGTGTTGATGAAAACGGATACGAATACAGCCAGCGCAACCGGCGGAAAAACGAATCCCAATATTTCATCCTGAGCTTTGTTTACAATATCGACGGCAAGGAAAAACAGCAGAAAAAGGAAAACTTCTTCCTGGAGGATTTTGGGAAATAAGCCATTGAGCAATTAAAACTGCGGATATCCAATCTCTAACTTTTTACCTGCCGACTTTACCTTTGCGCATTGATGTCGTCAAACAGAAAAAGAGTTTTTATAATCTAAATATTTTAATCTATGAACATGCTCCGCCAGGCAATCCCTTATTTGATATACCTCGTCCTCGTGGTATTTGTTCCGTTTCAGGAAGTGCTTTCACAGGCCGATTATAGCTACCCGATCGTGGACACTGACCAGGAGATCTGTTACGACAGCAATCAAACGATTCCCGCACCAGGGCCCGGACAGGCATTTTACGGGCAGGATGCCCATTACACCGGCAATGTGCCCAGTTACCAGGATAATAACGACGGAACGGTAACCGACCTGGTTACCGGACTGATGTGGTCGAAAAGCCTTGATATGGACAATGACGGGGATATTGATTATGAGGATAAGATGTCGTACTTCGAAGCTTTGGCAGCAGCAGATACGTTCAGCCTGGGCGGATATTCCGACTGGCGCCTGCCATCCATCAAGGAGATGTATTCCCTGATCATTTTCAGCGGGATCGATCCGAGCGGATTCAGCGGATCCACCGAAGACCTGGTACCTTTTATTGACACGAATTATTTCGATTTCGCCTACGGCGATGAAAGCGCAGGCGAAAGGATCATTGATGCGCAAATGGCCTCCACCAATATTTATGTCGGGACCACCATGGGCGGGGATGAAACCATGTTTGGCGTAAACTTCGCCGACGGTCGGATCAAAGGCTATCCTACCGGCCCCATGCCCGGGCAAACCGAAGACAAGCAATTCTATGTGTATTATGTCAGGGGCAATACCGAATACGGCATCAATGATTTTGTGGTCAATGGCGACGGAACCATCACCGATGAGGCCACCGGCCTGATGTGGGCTAGGGACGACGACGGGAGCGGAATGAACTGGCAGGATGCCCTCAGCTATGCTGAAATGTCGGAACTAGCAGAATACGACGACTGGCGGCTGCCCAATGTCAAGGAATTGCAAAGTTTGCTGGATTATACCCGCTCACCATCCACCACCAATTCAGCAGCCATCGATCCCCTGTTTAATTGTACACCCATCACCGACGAAGGAGGAAATGTTAATTATCCCTTCTATTGGTCAGGAACTACGCATGCTAACATGACGGGAGACCAGACAGGAGCCTTTGGTGCCTATGTGTGCTTTGGCGAAGCTCTTGGCTGGATGGAGGAACCGCCCATGTCGGGGAATTACACCCTTATGGACGTGCACGGTGCCGGGGCTCAGCGCAGCGATCCCAAATCAGGAGATCCGGCTGCCTATCCACATGGCAACGGCCCCCAGGGCGATGTGGTCAGGATCAATAATTTCGTACGCCTGGTAAGGGATGCCGAAAGCTCATCCGGCCTGAATGACGCTAAACCCGAAAAAAGTGAACTTAAATTATACCCGAATCCTGTTAACTCAATCATAACTATTGAAGCGGGTGTTCAGTCCCCGGGGACCATCTTTGTCAGGAATACTTTCGGACAAATTGTTTTGAGGGATGCTTTTGAACCGGACGGGAGGCAGCAGCTGGATATCAGCAGCCTCCCAGCTGGATTATATTTCTTACAACTTGTTCAGCAAGAGAATATATCCATCGGACGCTTTGTCAAAAACTAACATCACGAAACCGGCTCATCGGGTAATCCAATGGCCGCTCCATGCTGTATTTCCCCTTCAGGATTTTTTCAGGATGATATCATTCAATTGTACGCCCAGGTCGCGGGAAATGACCCTGCATTTGGCTTTCAGAAGAAAAAATACCGTGCGATCGCTTCCCGATAAGCCTTCATAATTTCCCTGCCCCTTGCTGATGATCATATCGGCCTGTTCAAAACGCTTACGGAATTCAGGCGAACAGGAGGAGAGGATGGTTCCCGGAGCGGAAGAACCATTTGAAATGAGTACGGCATCCTGCTCGAGGCCGGAAGCCAGGGCATCCTTCATGGTCACATCGTTGATCACGGGCACTTCGCGCACTGCATACACTACCGGTTTGTTTAATGCACGGATCAGGATACGATCGAAGACCGATTCCCCGGCATTATCGCCCAGGTAAAGGACCGATTCGGCCTGTTCAAGAGAAGCTTTGAATGTTTCATAATCGAATATCCCGAATTCCTGTTCCAGGATCTCTTCCAGGTCATTTTTGATCTGGTATTTTCTGCCAACACCCATATCCATCACGTTCCCGGCAATGGCAATTCGAATGGCGGTGAGCAAAGGATCGGAGGATGTTCTGATTTTTTCACGGAGTGATGGCAGCAGATCCAGGGCTTCCCTGATATTCCGTTCCTTGATCTCCAGGAAAGGATCCTGTTTCCCGGTATGTTCCCTGAGCATGCGGTAGATCATATCGCCGGTTTCGGGCGGGGTGGCATGTGCCGGGATCTCCCTGAGCTTTTCTCCGACACTGTTCAGCAATTCCTTGATCACGGTTTCATCGTCGGTGGCTATGCGGCCGGCATTCAGGGCCTGTTTCAAAAAGCAGGGAAAACAATCGAGGTAGGTTTTCATGGCAGCATTCAGGGATTTACAAAAAGCCTTCAATTTCGGTTGAAAGCTACAAAAACTTTTTGAGTGGGCCGTTTATTACATCTTTTAATCCTGCTATTAAAAAATAAAAAAGCTCCTCCCGTCCATAGGAGAAGCTTTAGACTAATTTGCATGACTGCAATTGTCAGCGGTTCTGTTTTGATTCGATATCGGTGATTATTTCCCGCTGAGTTGAATCGTCAGTTCAATGTCGTCGGAAAGAACCATGTCTTTCATTTGTGAATCCCAGGAAACATCGTATTTCTTACGGTCGAAGGTCATATCGCCGGTGATCATCACTTTATCGCCTTCTTTCATCATACTGATGTTCTTCACGGTTTCCTCGTTGGTCTTATCCCTGATCGTAAGCATGCCTTTGAGGCTGTTTTCTTCAACTGAAGTGATCTCGAACGAAGCCGTTGGATAGGCTTCCACCGCAAAGAAGTCGTCGGCTTTCAGGTGGCCGATGAGCTTTTCAGGTGTACTGCCCTCTTCCGGGTTATAATTCTCGTCGGTGGCCACCATAGAGTTCATATCAATGGTAAACTTACCGCCGGTGATCTCACCCTCGTTCAACATCAGTTCAGCCTGTGTAAAATCCAGGGTCCCCGTGTGGGAATAAACGCCCAGCATGGTACCCTTCCACGACACCAGGCTCATGGCCGGGTCAATGGTTACATCGGGTATCCCCATTGTTTTGGGTTCGTTTTCAGTAGCATCCGCCTGCTGTTTCTTCTCTCCCTGGGTACAGGATACGGTGAACAGTCCCATGGCAAGGATGGCTATAACATAGATTGCTTTTGTTTTCATGATTGCTCGCATTTTTAATTAGTGAATAGTGTTTAGTGATTAAATTATAATGATTGATTACGTAATTCTTTTCATGATTTCGATGACCTGGCGGCGTTCGGCTTCGCCAATATCGCTTTTATAATAACCGTTCAGGCTTTCCCCGATCTTCGGTATCGCATCCCTGATCACTTCCAGGCCTTTATCGGTGATGCTTACATCAAGCTTGCGCCGGTTTACCGGGCAAACTTCCCTCTTTACCAGGCCGCGTTTCACCAGCCTGTCGAGCAGGCGCGAAACATCGGAAGTGTGGAACAACAATCCTTCCCTGATCTCTTCAAGCGAAAGCTTTTCAGGCATCCTGGACTCCAGTATCCTCAAAATGTTGAACTGGCTGTGGGTGATCCCGAATTCCTTCAGAACATCGGATACCTTGTGGTCGATGATCTGACCCGCACGCAGTATGTTCACTACCATTTTCATATACGGATTATTTCTGGCAAGATCCTGTTTCATTATTGTTGTTTATGACATCTGTTGTTTGAAACAAGTGTTGGGGCAAAATGTTCAATCCGCTTAATCTTTTGTATCTTAGTCACGCAACATGGCTGACTTGCAACTGAATATTCTGGCCATCGAAAGGGTTTTATGCAAAAGGTTATCACATTTATTTTAATTATCGCCTCGGCAATCGCCTGCAGGTCACAGATCTCTTTCTTTAAACAATACACCGTGAACGAAGGCCTTCCGAGTTCGGTGGTTTATGATATTGCCCAGGACAGCGCCGGCTATATCTGGATCGCAACCGACCACGGGGTCAGTTGCTACGATGGATATACTTTCAGCAATTTCACCACCCACAACGGCCTTGCAGCAAATTCGAATGTACTGATATTCGAAGGGAAAAACAGCCGGATGTGGTTCCTGTCGTACTCCGGACTGCTTAGCTATAGCGAAGGAAACAGGATCAGGACCTTTCATGAAAACGACACCCTCGCTGCCCTGGGCGGGAAATACCATCCGAGGTCGATCCAGGTCGATCATCAAAACAATATTTGGGTAAGCCTGGGTAGGGATACCAGCAGGGCGGTCAGGATGGATGGAAAAGGGAATATCCGTATCATTGACACTGCACTGAATATCCGGTCACAGTATTCGTATCTCTTCCGGAATTACTCCGGGGAGAATTCCCCTTGCAATTGCCGGCAGGAAAAGGCTGCAGCCGTGAATACACCAAACAGGGTCTATGAGATAGGGAGCTACTATTATTCACTGGGGGAAAATGATATCCTGAAATATGAAGGCAGTTCTATCCCGGAGAACAGTCGTGCGGAGGCAAGGATATTTGATGTTCATTGTGAATCCGATGGTACGATCTGGCTCCGGAAGCAATGGGATGGCGTATACCTCTATCATTGCGATAAACTATATTCGGAGCCCACCCGACTCCTGCCGGACATGCGTGTTACCAAGATCCTGAAAGACCGTGAATTGAATTACTGGATCGCCACCGAAGGGAATGGCCTCTTCTTCATCCCCTCAGTCGATTTTTATGTTTACAATCAAGCCCAGGGGATTCCCAATGCGAACATCATTTCCCTGGAAACAGCGGGGAACAGGCTTTACTTTGCTACCAACGACGGAAAACTTTATTCATCCTACCTTTCAGAAAATGCCCGTTTGGCAGATAGGAAAGAAATGCTCGCCCGGGAAGATTACAAATACTGCCGCGATATCTTTTTCCAGTCAGACAGGCATTTGTGGATCGTTTCAACGAAATACCTCCGCTATACAGCAGATGGCCGGGCACAACCGCTCCGGCAGAGGGTACGAAAGAAAACCTATGAATTCTGCGAAACGCACGACGGGAAAGTACTGGCAGCCATGATCGAAGGTTTTTGCGCCTACCAGGACAATTCCCTCGTTTACGACTCCCGCACCGATGGCTTCAGCGGGCATGTCAGGACGATCTGCTCAGGCAAGGATGGCAGGATCTGGCTCGGCACCATGAATGGATTGTATTCTTACGATGGCACAGCGTATACGTTCTGGGGAGATTCATCGGAATTGCTCTCGGGAAGGATCACCAAAGTCAGGGAGATCGGCGGAAGTATCTGGGCCGGGACACGCTCCGACGGCCTTGCGGTGATCAGTGCCGACAGCATCATGATCCTGGATCAAAGCAGGGGATTGTCGAGCAATATGATCAAAAGCATTCACGAGCACGAGGGCCAGGCCTGGATCGGGACCATCAACGGCCTGAACCGGGTTTCCGGGGATGGGCGGTCGGGCTTTTCCATATCGGCATATTCGGTCTGGGACGGCCTTCCGTCGAATGAGATCAACGACCTTGCTTCCTATGGGGATTACCTCATCGTGGCAAGCAATTTCGGCCTCTGTACCTTCGACCCCGGCAAGACCGGACAAAGTGCTTCTCCGCCACCGCTACTGATCAATTCCATAGCCGCGAACAAGCAAGTTGTGGAATATGAAAAGGGAATGCAGTTCGGCGACAGCGTGAATTCCATTATGATCCATTATACCGGCCTTCAATTCAGGGATCCGGGAAACGTGACATACCGGTACAAGATCCATTGGCACGATAAGAACCATTCCCCCCTGGCCATGCGTTTCAGTACCACCGGCGAATGGATGGAAACCCGCAATACTTCCCTGCAGCTCAATGTGATCCCCGGTGATTACGAGATCCTTTTGCAGGCTTCCGGAAAGAGCGGCACCTGGAGCCCGCAAGCCCTCAAAGTGCATTTCTCCGTTTCCAAGCCCGTGGTTCAGAAACTGTGGTTTCACCTCCTGCTTTTTATCCTGCTGATCGGCATCCTGGTGTTCATATTTGTTTTGATCCTGAGGGCCCGTAAACGGAAGGAACAGATCCGCACCAGCATGATCCTTTCTGAACAAAAGGCACTGCGGGCGCAGATGAATCCCCATTTTATCTTCAATGCCCTGAATTCCATACAGAATTTCATCCTGGAAAAAGATGAAGAAAAAACCGACCTCTACCTGGCCAGTTTTTCGGGACTGATGCGAAAGGTGCTCGAAAACTCCAAACACAACCTCATTCCTCTTTCTGAAGAACTGGAAACCCTTGAAATGTACCTGAACATTGAACACATGCGTTTCGAAAACAAATTCTCGTACAGCATTGCCATTGATGAAGAGATAGAAACGGGTGCGATCATGATCCCTCCGTCCATGATCCAGCCATACCTTGAAAATGCCATCTGGCACGGCTTAATGCCATTGGGAAAAGACGGAAAACTATTGCTGCAGGTCAGCAAAGCAGATGATCATTCCATGAAGATCATCATCGAAGACAATGGCATCGGGCGCGATGCAGCATCAAAACTGAAGAAAAAACACTCCTATCATAAATCCACCGGGATGAAAAATATCGAAGAAAGGATCGAATTGCTCAATAAAACCAGCAATGGAGGTTTCAGCCTCCGTGTGGAGGACCTATTCGATAATGGAAGGAAAGCCTCCGGCACCCGCATTGAGCTCACCATCCCCCTGGATATAAGTTTTAAATGGTAAAAGCCCATGAAAGACAGCATACGTTCAGTGATCATCGACGATGAAGTAAAAAGCATCAGCAGCCTGGAAAAACTCCTGCAACGCTATGTACCCAATCTTAGTGTGGAGGGGACGGCCAATAGCGTGCAGGAAGCCATTCGCCTGATCGACGAGGCGGAACCGGAACTGGTTTTCCTCGATATAAACATGCCCGACGGGACCGGTTTCGATGTACTTGAGAAAGTCAGTTTCAAGCAATTTGAGGTGATCTTCGTAACCGCCTACGATTCTTACGCCGTGAAAGCCTTTGAATTTTCAGCCATCCATTACCTGCTGAAACCTGTGAGTTATATCGAACTCCAAAAGGCCATTCAGCGCTATGAGCAGATCAAGTCGGAAAGCGCCCTTGAAGAAAGGATCAGCGTATTCAGGGAAAGCTTCGATCAAAAGCCCAGGAAGATCATCCTTCCTACTTCCGACGGCCTGAATATCGTGGATATCGAGACCATTATCCGCTGCGAGGCCGACAGCAATTACACCATCTTTTATCTTCAGAACGCTCAAAAAGAGATCGTCAGCAAATCACTCAATAATTTCGACAAGCTCCTTTCCGACCTGCATTTCATCCGGGTTCACAATAAACACCTGATCAACCTGAAACACATTAATAAATATGTAAAAGGGAAATCGGGTTATGTGATCATGAACGACGGTGAGCACGTTTATGTGTCGGAAAGCCGGAAAAAGGCATTTATCGAGGCATTGAAGGAATTTGCCAAGTCGCTCTGATTAAAGCAATCATCGAAATACCCCATTCACTCATTGTAATTTCCCGAATACTCATTCTGTATTGTTCCGGGCGCTATACCACAATAATTTAGCCGCTGAGACTGAATTTAATGTTAACCTAAAACGATAGCGTCATGAAAGCAAAACTTTTACCACTGGCAATTTTATTCCTTACAATAAATTATGCCGGACTCCGGGCACAGTTCATTTCTGAACTCAGCCATTACGGAAACAACGAAATGGAACGTTCCCACAACATTGCCCTCGACGATGAAGGGAATATGTATATCACGGGATGGTTTCAGAGCCCCAGCCTCAGCATTGGCGGGATCACCCTGACCAATTCGGGCGGAGGGGCAACCAAGGATGCCTTTGTTGCAAAATTCGATCCCAGCGGCACACCCCTCTGGGCGGTAAGTGCCTATGGCCCCAATGCCGAGGACTATGGGAACGATATCGCGGTAGATGATGACTTTGTTTACATCACCGGCTCCTTTGAGTTCGACGGGATCTACTTTGAATCTTCCACTATGCTAGAAAACAGCGGCGGATCAGATTTCTTTGTAGCCTGCTTCAAAAAAACCAGCGGTTCGCATGTTTGGTCATTTACCAACAATTCCTCACCCCTGAACGCCGATCAGCATGAATACGGAGAAGGCATTTCGGTTGACAGCGATCACCACCTCCACTTTATCGGCTCCACCAACAGCGACCTCCTTGACTGCGGTGCTTTCAGCCTGAGCAATACCAGCCCCGGCTCATCCACCTTCGACATATTTATCGGTTCGGTGACGGTAAGTGGTGCTACCTACGATATCAGCTGGATGCATAACCCGCTCGGCGATGGCAATGATTATGGTATGGATATTTGCAATGATGCCTTTGGGAATATTTATGCCACCGGCTATTTCTACAGCCAGCAACTCAGCCTGGATGCCTCCACCATATTACACAACACGGATATCAGCGGTGCTACCAGCGATATTTTTACAGCAGGGTATTCCGGCGGAACCTGCATTGGTGCGCACAATCCCAACGGCGAAGCCGATGACTATGCCCTGGGCATAGCCACCAATGGGTTCGACCTTTTTATTACCGGCGGGTATAAGAGCAGTATTCTTGATTTTGAAGGTTCCAGTTCTGCTATTTCCAATCCCGCCACCATGTTCACTGATTTCTACATCACCAGGTACACGCTTCCGGGATTTTCAGCCCAGTGGTGCAGGACAGCAGATGCCGACATCACCCCGGCCTGGAATTTTGACGATTATGGCAGGGACTTGGCCATTGATCCGGCAGGTTATGTTTACCTGGCGGGATGGTACAACAGCTATAAGATCAACTTCGGCGATGGTGAGATCACCAACGAAACCAATAATAATTATTCAGAAATTATCCTGGCAAAATACGACAGGGACGGCCTGCTGTACTGGAGCGAATCCGGGCACGGCATTTATAATGATAAAGGTATGGGAGTGGATGTGAATACCACCGACGGATGCTGCGTATTTACCGGCTGGTACGAGAATGATCCGCTGAGCCTGGGCGATTACAGCCTGCCCCTGGCCAACCCGGTCGAGATCTCTGACTTTTTCCTTGGAAAAGCCTGCGGTTACGACTGCATGCTCAGCTGCGACCACCAGACCGATACCCTCGATACCGGGATCGCCGGGATTGGATCCATCGACCCCTACTGGGACATCACTGTTGATCCCTCCGGGGGTGTTGTTCCGAGGCCTGCTACCGGCTGTATCTGGAGCACACCGGAATGGCGCTACGGATTCCCCTTTGAAGGCACCAACTGGATCTCGGTCAATGATGAACCCACAGCAGCCGTTGGTGTGTACACCTTCGAACGAACATTCATTATTCCTGATTCATGCGGAACACCCATGCTCAGCCTATGCCTCCTGGCCGACGACCATGCGGATGTTTACCTGAACGGCACACCCCTGGGTTCCGGCGGCGGCCTGTACGAACCCCTGCACATCGACCTTGAAGGCGGCCCATATTTCCTTCCGGGTGCCAATATCCTCAGGGTAGATATCCACAATACCATTCCGGATAAGATGGCTTTTGACCTCAAGGGGATCATCTGCTGTGATGAGATCATCACCGGGATCGGCGATCATGATGCGGTATGGGAAAAAGAAATTCAATTGTACCCCAACCCGGCGCATGAAAGCCTGCATATCCAATCCGGCAAAGATGTTGAAACAGCAATGATCTTCAGCAGCACCGGACAAATGGTCATGCAAATGTCCGTTGACAAGGGAGACAATGTTTTCAATATCGCCCACCTGAGCCCGGGCATGTACCTGGTGCGGGTAACAGATGCCCAAAACACCTGCACACAGGTGAAATTCATTAAAAAATAAGAATAAAAACCAGGGTTTAAGCCGGGGATGACAAGCATTGCCCGGCTTAAACCATTTTTACCCCCGCTATGATACGATTTTCAAGCATCTGGATAATCTTGGTCTTGGGCCTGTACTGTTCTGCACCCATGCAGGGACAGATGGTCGTAAAAATTGTTCCGCCGGAACTGGAAGAATTTCTCAGCACCAATTCCTGTGAAGTGATGCTGATCAACCGCAACGATTCCTGCTTCGAGATCTTCCTTTCGCTGAGTCTTGTGCATGAAAACGACAGCTGTGAATGGAAGCAGGTAAGCGAAGGATTCAAGATCCCATCTCAGCAGCAACTGGATGTTAACTGGGATACCCTCAATGCCCTCCGGGAAAACGATTGTGTTTTTCGCATCCCCCTGAAAGGCTTGTATGAATTGCAAGTCAGGGTGAAAGAAAAGCACAGCCGTAATTCCATTGCCGTTGACCGGCTGCAAATGTATTTCAGCGACTGAGCGCTTTAATCCCCCAACAGCTCTGTGGCAGGATTCATTCCATGATTATTAAAGTTCGATATGCACTGAACGTATTAATTATTTAACTTCATAGAATAATCAATACATGCATCATCATGACAAGCAAAACAAAAAAGAAGAGTTTTCTCGGCAGGTTTTTCAATCCCTTTATTGCAGGCGTCCTGGTAATTTTTCCCCTTGGGATAACCATCATCGTTATTGTCTGGCTGGTAAATATCATCGCCGGATTTTTAGGGCCTGACAGCAGTTTCGGAAGCCTGCTGCAGAATATCGGCCTGAATTTTGTCAGCAATCCCATTATTGCTTATCTGATAGGACTCTGCGGAGCTATCGGTTTGATTTTTCTTCTGGGCCTGATTGTTCAGGCCGGAATAAAACGGCGGTACAACAGTATTTCAGACAGCATCATGTCGCGCATTCCCTTTATAAAGACCATTTACGATGCCTCCCGCAAGATCGCAGGCCTTTTTGAGCTCAAGGATCAGCCTGATATGAAAGCCATGAGCCCGGTATTATGCCACTTCGGAGGGGAGGGAGGAACCGCGGTACTGGCATTGCTCACAAGCAATGACGTACTGGATATTGACGGCAGGAAATATTACAGCATCATGATCCCCACCTCACCTGTTCCCATCGGAGGAGCCATATTGTATGTGCCCGTGGAATGGGTCAAAAAAGTGGATATGGGCATCGATGGTCTGGTGAACGTTTATGTGTCGATGGGGGTAACCGGCCCGGAATACCTCAGCAGGAAACCAACATAAAAAATGCAAGCGGAGTACTTCAGGGCAGGCAAAATTGCCCCTGAAACCTGATCATTTATTCTTCACCAGCACCCTGGGCTCCAGCATATCGTGCATGCTGTACTTCACTCCTTCGCGTCCGAAACCGGAATCCTTCACACCCCCGTAGGGCATATGATCGACCCGGAAACCGGGAATGTCGTTCAGGATCACCCCACCCACTTCCAGGTGCCGGAATGCGGCATTCATCTCCGTGATACTATTTGTAAAAACCCCGGCCTGCAGTCCATAGCGGCTGTCGTTCACCTGTTCCAGGGCTTCCCCGAAATGGCTGAACTTTTCGATGCTCACTACCGGACCAAAGACTTCCAGCCCGCAAACTTTCATATCGCTATGGGTTCCGGTCATGAGCGTTGGCTCAAAATAGGTTCCTTTTCTGTTCCCGCCACAGAGGATCTTTGCACCGGCATCCACCGCTTCCTGCACCCATTCTTCCACCCTTCGGGCATTGGCTTCATCGATCATGGCAGAGATATCGGTGTTTTCATCCAGGGGATCGCCCTGGATAAGTTTCTGAGTACCCTGCACAAAAGCTTTCGTAAAATCGTCGAAAATCTTTTCCTGCACAAAGATCCGCTGGGTGTGGATGCATACCTGTCCGGAATAGGCGAAACTGCCCGTAATGCATTTAGGAACAGCTTTTCCCAGGTCAGCACTTTCGCTGATGATCACCCCGGCATTGCCACCCAGTTCCAGCACGACTTTCTTGCGTCCGGCTTCGGATTTCATCTTCCAGCCCACAGCCGGTGAACCGGTAAAGCTAAGCAGGGCAAAGCGCTCATCGGTCACAAGCTGGTTGCCCGTTTCACGGCTCATTGGCATGATGGATACGGCCCCTTTCGGGAGTTCGGTCGCATCAATGATCTCAGCAAGTTTGAGGGTGGTTAGGGGAGTGGATGAGGAGGGCTTCAGGATGATAGGGCAGCCGGTGGCAATGGCCGGGGCCAGCTTATGTACCGCGAGGTTGAGGGGAAAGTTGAAGGGTGATATCCCGGCCACAAGTCCTGCCGGGAAATAGCGCAATATACCTTCCCTGCCTTCCCCGGCCGGGGTCCATTCCAGGTCGAGGTATTCGGCCGGGAGGCGTTTCGATTCCTCCGCAGCAACGATGAAGGTTTGTATGCCGCGGTCCACTTCTCCCAGGGCATAGCGGATGGGCTTTCCCGATTCGGTGGCGATCAACTCCCCGAACAAGTCTCGTTGCTCTTTCAATCGGGAGGCGATCTGCATCAGTATTTCATACTTTTTCCCGGAGGGAAGATCAATGAGCTCTTCCTTCACCGACAGGGCCTTGTCGATGGCGTACTGCAGTTCCGGCTTTCCCGCCAGGGAAGTGATCCCTGCCATCTTCCCCGAATAGGGATTGATTACTTCAAGCATATCCTTGCTGCTCCGGAATTCGCCTCCGGCATAAAATCTATACTTTTCCATGCCTGTAAAGTTAGGCAAAGAACGAAATCCGCACCTCTCAAAAACTCGCACTTTTTCAAAAACTGAACCATTTCAGAATCATTTTTGTTAGGAAACCGAACCAACAAAAAACCCAGAATGAAAACATTTACCTCCATGAGCCTCGTGCTGATCATGATCCTGATGTTCGGCCCGGGCAGCTATGCGCAAACACTTGATGCAGAAAACACTTACACCATTTCCGGAAAAGCCAAGAGAGGCACCCTCGGAGATGCATCCTTCGATCCGGATAGCAGAGTCTATAGCCTGACCTATGTGACCAAGGCAAACGACCGCAAAGCGAAATTCCAGACCTACAGTTTCGACTACAACTTCAATTTCATCAACATGACCGAGGAGGAGATTGAATTTGAAAAGGCAAAGACCAGGTACAGATGGTTTAAATACCAGGGAGAACTCTATACTGTGGAAGGCCTTTACGTTGAACCCAATTTTATGGGCACCCTGGTGCTGAGGCAGAAAGAGATCACCTACAAATACGACTGGTTCTTCCTGGGCTATTACAAGGATGTGGATATCCTGAAAAAGGTAAAACCCAAAACCGACGACGGGAGGAAATACTATTACTACAGTCATGCCGAAGACGATGTGACCGGAGAGGTCATGATCCTGGTGGGCATCAAGGACAAGATCAATAAAGATGCCGATGCTTACCGCCAGAACAAGGATTATGTGGTGCTGAAATTCAACAAGGATGTTGAACTGATCGGCGAAACCAGCTTCTCCTTTGATCATCCCATGACCCCTGCCTTTAGCCGCTTTATACAGAATGAAGAAGGCGGAGTGGGCGGTATGGCCTTTGTTTTTGCTCCCATGGGCGGGTCTGGTATGAACAAGGTAGCCGACCCCAACAAGAACAATTACGCCTATGTCAGGGTGGATGCACAGCCCAATGTAGTCGATAATATTCGTTTTGATTCTCCCGCCCCTTACTGGCAGATCAACGAAATGGTGGTGGATTATACCAATGACGACATTTATCTTTTCGGTCCTTCCGCCATGGGCAAAGACAAGTACTACAACCAGCTTACGAGCACTTCTAAATTCAAGGCCGTACAACTGATGAAAGTATCCGGCAATGCCCTTGAGTACCTCACCGAAACCGACCTGCCTGAATTTGAAGCCAAACTGAAAAAGCCCGCCGACCAGAAAAAGGCCCCGGCTTATGAAGGGAAGAAATTCCAGATAGCCAATTACAAGATTGCCTCAAACGGGGATTTCTTCGTAAGCGGCCAGAAGTTCAAGCCCAGCAAGGAAGGCAACCAGTACCACGATATCGTTGGATTCCATTTCGACAGCAAAGGAATCCTGAAATCACAATACAGTGTGGATACCAAAGAGTCGAATAAATATTCCAAGGCTCATGGCACGGAGCAGTTCTTTATTGAGAACGCTGATCACAGCAAAATGTACTGGTTCCAGAACGAGATCGTGGGCGTTTCCATGGCCAGGGGAAAGATGCTTTCCTATCCGAGCATTGGCAGCGTCCATCTCGCTGACGGCAACATCAGCAATTTCACCACTTTTGGCGGGGAAGAAGGATACTACCTCGATCCCTCTTACCCTTTCCTCGAAACCGATAAAGGAAGCACCATTGTGTTCTTCGGATCCGACAGAAAGGGCAAAGAGATCTGGTTTGCCAGGGTTCTTCTCAACTAATCCGGAAAATTATTTTCCGTCCCAGCACTGCCAGTCGGGCATGGCATAGCCATGGCCAACATCATCCATGGTCAGTTGGGTGTAGCTGCCACTGATGGAGGCAGTGTTACCGCTTGTGGTGTAAGAGACCGTATAGAGCTTGCCTCCGCCGGGAACATGAACGTTATAAACGATCTTGTTCTGGTTGGGGCAGGCGCTCAGGTTCATAACGGCAGTACCATCGACTTCCATCTGTGCAGTAAACTCGGAAACGGTCTTGCTGGCGACATGCACGGCCACGACCTTTTTCCCGGCTTCTTCATAGCTGAAGATCACAAAGTTACCATCGGCCGACCAGCAGGGGTCATCGATGTGGGTTGTTTCAAGCTCCCGTTCAAAGAGCACCTCTTTATTTCCGCCATCCTTATCCATGACCATGACTGCATTGTGGGCAAAATTGGTCACTGTTTCCCTGAGGTATGCATTGAAAACAATGTGGTTTCCATCCGGGGAGAAAGCCGGCATGGACGCACCGACTATTTTTCCCTGAACTTTCTTATCGGGAATGGTCACCGGTTCATCATCGAAAGTCAGCTGGGTCTCACTCCCGCCGCTTTCGCTGATGGTAAAGATATGATCGGTAAAGGTGGCCATCATCTTCGAGCAGAATACCAGGGTGGGTTCTACCGGGGAACCGGAAACATAGAGGATATCATGAACGGCCTCATCGGTGATCTTCACAGGATTGCTGCCCGTTTGACGGTCCATGGTGTACAGCACGTTCACAAAAGTTCCGGGGCCCGGAGGGGAAATGATCACCACATTCCTGCTGAGATACCCGAGGCACATGCGGCCCACAAAGTGGACATCCGGATTGTTTTCGACCACATCCACCCCGTTCTGGGGATCTACGATCACATAATGCGCGGTACGGGATCCGGCCAGGATCAGTGAGGCATCATTGTCGGTAATGTTTACCGTTAGTGACGGAAGGCTCAAAGCATTCCATCCGGCATCGTTGCTGGCAGATGAATGGGATATCACCCCGGTGTGATCCCCTTCGGGGATATCATCATCCACTGCCGTCACCACAACTTCCTGGGGAACATTCCAGTTGCTGGCCGTAAATACCAGCGTCGTCTTTGCCACGGTCAATTGGTTATCGGGCGAAACGGTGATGGTTACATCTTCTGAAGGGGCCGAAACCAATGCGATCGTATAGGTGTCGGTATTGCCGCCTTCCGTTACATCGGTGCTCCCGCTGGTTTGGGTAACGGTTACTCCTTTGGCAGGTTCGGGTGCTTCATCCTCATCCTTTTTACATGCTCCAAGGATAAAGAATACCAGGAATATCCCCCCCAGTAGCAGGGTTAAAACATTTTTACATTTCATCATAGACCTCCTAGGTTTTTGGGTTAATAAATCCGGCTGACAGGTCGGTTTCCTTGCACAGGATTCCCTGGCAGGCAATCTATATCAAACAAGCCTTACGGCTGGATATGAATATCCGCAAAAAGGTTTCGATTAAGAAAAAAAGAAATGGTCCCTTGCCGGGATGCCCTTGAACAGGCATCACTGAACAAGGACCTTATGGAAAGATGTGCTTGTTTTGTTTATGGCATGGATGATATATACACCGGCATCCAGCTGATCAACAGGCATGTTCACATGATCTCCACCCGGAGCATGACGAACTTCCTGTACCAGTTTTCCCATGGTATTGAACAATTGGATACGGATCTCTTCATTTTTTTGGAAAGCACTCAGGTCAATGGTGATATGATCATTGGCCGGGTTGGGATACACTTTCATTTCGAGTTCGGACAGGCCATTTTCCCCCAGGCCGAATACATTTCCCGCCAGGTCGTTGAAATGCTGGACAATGGTGTTGGAGTCCAGGGTATAATTATACAATTTTAACATGGCCACGGCCCCCGAGCTGGCTTCATTGGCAACCACCAGGTCGTCGTGAAAGAAATTCAGGACCTGATCATCATCCAGCAGTCCGTCGCCGGAATTATCGATGATGGAGATCTGAGTGATGGCATCGGTATAGATCAGCAACTCATTGGTGGAGGCATCACGCGTGATCACATAATACGTGTATTCATTTTCGTGCACGGGCGCATCGCCGCTGTATTGGTAGGGATAAAAGTTCAATTGCCCGTTATACACATAAGCCCCGTAGTCGGTCTTGCGGTTTTTCCAGTCCACCACCCTTTTCCAGCTGTTCAGGTAATCGAACACAAAGTACAGTTCAATGGTATAATCTTCGCCCAGGAATCCCCCTGCTGCGGTATTGTCGAACTGAAAACCTGAGTTCGCTTCAAAACGGTACACCTTCTTCTCCGCCGATCCGATCTCGAGCAAAGTATCCTGCACAAAAACGCCCTGGTTTCCGAGAACACTCAAGTCCGGCCCCAGTCCATTCACTTCCGACAGGCTTTCATTGAACTCATAGTGCAAAACATTTTGTCCGAAAAACACTAAGCTGATGCACAAAATAATCGTTGTAAGGTATAGTTTTTTCATGACAGTTTTTTTGATAAGTATTTGTATTTAAATGATCAACAACCATAAAAATATTAAAAACACGCATGTAATGCAAGCATATGCATCTGATAAGATGAATAGATGCAGAAATGTTGATTTTTTGTGAGTTTTTACGAAGAAAAAGCCTTGATATCAGATCGCTCCATGGTGATCAGGAGCCCCCGATCCCAAAACGAAGGAATCCGAACACCATGGATACCATTGGGTTGGTGGAACGGAACCAGGTGATCATGTCCCTGCTGGCAAAGCCTACTTCCCAGGAAGTTTTGTTGTTGCTTACAGGGCGGAAAGTAAATCCCACCGGCAGGGTGGCTTTGAAGCCTCCACCATAGGAAAATCCGGCAGAAAGCTGGAACCATTTGGCAGGCAGGTATCTTACCCCTGCAGCATAATAAGCATCGCGATAGGCTCCCGGAGTATCCTCATCGCCCATGGGCATCAGGAATTCCACCCCGACATGCAGGTTTTCGAGGGCCTGGTGACTGGCCCCCAATCGCAGATTCATGGGGGTTTGTACCGTTTTGCTTTCCTTGCCTTCCCATTTCCCCAGGTTGGTGTTATCGGCAATGATCCCCCCTGATTCGGAAAAAATATTGTAGTTGTCGATCCCATCGGTCTCAATATTCCTGATCGGGACGTTTTCCCCTTCATACACATTGCCGTCCCACTTGATGGAACCGATATCGTTCACGGCCAAAGCGATCCTTGTCTTTTGATAGATCTCGAACGACAAACCAAAATCGAGGCCAAAGCCCATGCCGGCGGTCTTCCATCCGCTCCCGTTAATGGCTGAGGGCGTGGGTTCATTGTATTTTACCCCGTAAGAGGGACTGAGGGCCTGGTAGCCTTCCACCTGCGTGTATGAGATGGAATTGTAATTCAGAACACCATACCCCTGAAGGAGTTTGAAATCGATACCGGCATAGAACTTGAAATTCTCCTTGTCAACCAGTTTACGGCCATACCCGATCACATATTCATTGTACAGCAGGTGTGAAACATCGGTAGGATTATACAGTTCAGAAGCTTCCGCCGGGTTGGTGGCGTAGCCGATGGTATCCCCGTTGGGCTCCACCACTATGCTGTCGAAATAGGGCGAATTGTATCCCTCGAAGAGGAATTCCGAAGCCTGCTCATTCAGGGTACTGTTCCAGTATGCACGGTTTCGCACCGCGAAAGCGAAGCCTCCCACTTTATCGTCCTGGTAGGAGAAGCCGAATAGGGTGGTGGCAACGCGAATCAGCAATTCCGAATCCGTGAAGTTCTTCACGGCCTGGTCACGAGCTGCCTGGTCGGTAAAGTCGGTGCTGCTCCCGATCAGGTCGGTAAACACCAGTTTTTTCGACAGGGGTTCGCTGTAAATGGAGATCCCGAAATCGAAGAGCCCGATATGGGCCGGCTGCGATGTCGTATTGTA
>NPID01000152.1_pt1 | contig 55735 bp, 51 predicted proteins | sample 8637491 | NCBI WGS metagenome assembly NPID01 (sample SAMN07420843, study PRJNA396082) | bioreactor metagenome | isolation source: sample BA6 brine-fed electro-methanogenic bioreactor BA | place: Japan: Kochi | collected 2016-06-14 | reverse complement strand
AGCCGGAGCCTAAGCCGGAAAAAGGTTATGACGATACTTTGAGTGCCATCGAAAAACTGCGGCAGAAGCGCGAGATTGATGCACTCAAGCAAAAGCTGGCCGCGCTTGCCGCCGGGAATGAAAGCCCCGCCTCAGCTGTCGCAGATGCGCCGCTGGGGATGCCTGACGGGCAGGGCGACGAGGCCGGTGCCTCCTATCAGGCCTGGCTGAAGGCGTTTTTCAAGGCGCAATGGAATCTGTCGCGCTACCAGGTCAGCCGTCGCGATCTCGAAGCGCGTGTCAAGGTGACCTACAGCGCCGACGGGCGCCTGATCACCTACCAGTTTCTGGATGAATCCGGAGACCGGGTGTTTGACGATTCGGTGCGCTCGGCTATTCTGCGCGAGAAGAATCTGCCCTTTGAACTGAAGCGCCGCAGTGATTTCACGATCGTTTTCAACCTCAAGGATCTTCTGGAGTAGAATCTTATGTGCCGTTTCATCCTGACCTGTTTTCTGCTGCTGGCCTTTGCCGCTGGCGCCGGAGCGGAGATTGAAATCCGCGCTCCGGGGCAGCAGACCATTCCGCTGGCGCTGACAAGCTTTATTCCCCAGGGAGGGGATGCTCCCGCAGAGCTCGCCGAAGAGATCAACGCGGTGCTGCAGGCCGACCTGGAACTCTCAGGTCTGTTCAATTTCATCGATCCCGCCTCTTTCCTCTCCGATGCCCGGAGGGAAGGGCTGAGCAGTACCCAGGTGGACTTTTCCCAGTGGCGCATGCTCGGTGCCGAATCCCTGGTCAAGGGAGTCTATCGCCTCGAAGGGGAGCAGCTGATTGTCGAAGCGCGCTTGTTCGACGTCACCCGCCGGCGCATGCTCGACGGCCGTCGCTATGTCGGCAAGCCTGCCGATGCGCGGCGCATGGCGCATGCCTTCGCCGACCAGATTCTGCGTCGCCTGACCGGCGAGCCGGGACCGTTCAACAGCAAGATCGCCTATATTTCCAATGCCACCGGCCACAAAGAGCTCTATTTGATGGATGTGGATGGGCATGGGCCGGTTCGCATCACCAATCATCGCTCCATCGTGCTCAACCCGGATTTTTCACCGGTCGGCAAAGAGCTGATTTTCACGTCCTACAAGGAAAACAGTCCCGATCTCTACCGTAAGGAGATCTACTCCGGGCGCGAAGCGCGCCTCTCCTCCCGCGAGGGGCTCAACATCAGCGGACGCTATGCGCCTGGCGGGCGGGAGATCGCTCTGACTCTGAGCTACCAGGGCAACCCGGAAATCTACCTGATGGGAACCGACGGTTCACTGCGCAAGCGCCTGACCGATGACTGGAATATCGATGTCGATGTCAGCTGGAGTCCCGGCGGCGACCGGCTGGCCTTTGTGTCCGATCGCCAGGGGGGACCGCATGTCTTCGTCATGGATGTCAACGGCAAGAACCTGCGGCGCCTGACTCCGGCCCGGACCTACAACGCCACGCCGGACTGGAGCCCGCAGGGTGATCGCATTGTCTTCAGCCGTTTGAAAGATGGGCGCTTCGATCTTTATACGGTGCGCCCCGACGGCAGCGACGAGCGCCGCCTGACCTTCGGCAAGGGCAGCAAAGAGCACCCGCGCTGGAGCCCCGATGGGCGCTTCATCGTTTATTCGTCCGACGAGACGGGGGAAAAGGCGATTTTTGTCATGCGTGCCGACGGCACCGGCGCCCGGCGCATTTCACCCCCCGGCGGGGCGGCCAGCCATCCGGCCTGGTCCGAAAACTGGTAGCGGTTCAACTGCGCTGGTTGTAGTTGTTTTTTGCGCTGTGTTCGCTATAATGGGCGAGTTTTACCGGTTCGACTTGATGACCGATATATATGAAGAACTGGAATCTTTTAAGGAGTAGCTTCAATGAAAATCAAACAGCGGATGAGACTGACAGTATTGCTGGTTGTGGCGGCATTTCTTGGGTTTGCCGGGTGCGCCAAAAAACCGGCGACTGAAGATTACGACGACTACAGTCAGCCTGTGGAGGAAACGCGCCTCAGCGATGAGGATCTTGCGGGGTACCAGGATAGCGGCATCAGCGAAAGTGCCGTGTCTGAAGACATGCGCGAGGATGAGCGCTTTCGCGACGGATATGGCGAGGATGCCTCTGAGGCGCTGCAGCGCATTTTCTTTGAATTCGACCAGTACACCCTGTCCACCGAAGCACGTCGGACCCTGGCCGACAATGCCGACTACCTGAAGGAGAATCCTCAGATCAAGGTCCTCATTGAAGGCCACTGCGATGAGCGCGGTTCCGATGAGTACAACCTTGCCCTGGGTGAAAAACGCGCCCAGGCGGTCAAAAACTATCTGGTGTCGCTGGGAGTGGAACCGGGACGGCTGTCGGTGATCTCCTACGGCGAGGAATTGCCTCTGGACCCCGGCAGAGGGGAAGAGGCCTGGTCGCGCAATCGGCGAGCCGAATTCAAGCCGGTCGAATAGTTTAGCAAAGAAGATCAACTGAGGGCCGCGCATCGCGCGGCCCTTTTGCCTGAAAGGGAGGTCAATCGTGGTGCGAAACACCGTTATTTTTCCGATACTGCTCACATTCGTGATGATGACCATGCTGCTTGGCGGCTGCATCCCCTCGCAGACCCAGTTGCGCATGGAGCAGGATCAGCAGGAGATGAAGCGCCGCCTGGCGGAGATTGAACGCCGTGTTCTCGGTCGTTCCGAGGAGCGCGCCCAGGAAACCGATGCACGGCTTGAAACTCTTTCCCGGCGTGTGGCGGAGCAGCAGGCCGCACTTGATACGCTGCGTGTCGATCTGCAGACTATCAACGGTCGTCTCGAAGACATGTCGCGGGAAAACAATGCATTGCGGGATAATATGGATCTGATTCGCGACGACCTGGATCTGCGCCTCAGTGCGCTGGAGGATCGCCTGATGGCTACAGAAGAGGCGAGATCTTCCGTACAGCAGCCCCTCCCTGAGGCCGGTGCCCAGGACGGCGTTGCGAATTCGACCGCACCCTTGTCGGGAGAGCCCAAAGGTTCAGCGCAGGATTCCTCGCCTCAGGCGCTCTATGAACAGGGGCGTGATGCCATCCTGCGCCATGGCGAATTCGCCCGTGGACGTGAAACGCTCGGCAAATTTCTGCAGCAGTACCCGGATCACGAGCTGGCGGTCAATGCTCTCTATTGGATCGGCGAAGCCTATTACGGCGAGAAAAAATATGAGAACGCCATTCTCCAGTTTCAGGATGTCATCGAAAAATACAGTGACCATCCCAAATCCGCCGCAGCCATGTTGAAACAGGCGCTGGCTTTCGACGCCCTGGGGGATCGCGACAACGCCCTGGTGATTCTGCGCCGTGTCGGCGAGCGTTACCCGCTGTCCGAAGAGGCGCGCAAGGCAGAAGAATTTCTCAATAAATGGTCTTGATTCAGGATTGGGCCGCTTTTTTCTCTTGAGGAATGTGTTTTTACACAGTTCCGAAAGGTGGGAAAGCGGCTTTTCTTTTTCCAAAAATCCATATATTTCTATCTCTGAAACAAAACTTGAACTGACAGGCAAAATATCAAAATTTCTGCTGACGGAGTGTGCGGGATGAAAAAAGTACTATTGGGGTTGCTGGTGTTGCTGATGATGGGATGTTCCGAGGATTCGGCAACGCAGGGCGTCGAGCAGACCGCAACCGCTGCGCCTGTGACGCTGGCCGTTCCGGGTGAGGAGGACTACGCGCTGGTGTTCTTTCTCGATCCCAAGGGTGGACCCTGTCGCATGCAGGATGACATTCTGCAGCGCATGTCCGATGAGTTGGAGGGCAAGGTTCATCTGCGCTATGTTTCCACCCGGGAACCGCAGGATATCAACTTTTTTTATGCCCACGGCGTTCGCGGCCTGCCCCAACTGATGCTGGCCGATGCCGATGGGCGTGAGATCAAGCGTCTGACCCCCGGGGTCAAGACCGCCGAGGATATTCGGCGCATGCTCTCCGGCGCCGGGGCGATCTGACTGTCATGACACCGGTCGATTTTTCACTGACGTCGATGGTCATGGTGCTGCTGGCCGGTCTCGCCAGCATCGCTTCTCCCTGCGTACTGCCGGTGGTGCCCATCATTGTGACCGGCACCGAGCGTGATCACCGTCACCGCCCTGTGCTGATCGTTTTCGGGTTGAGCCTGAGCTTTATCGCCATGGGCGTTGTGACCTCCCTGTTCGGTGGGGCGGTGGCCGGTATGATGCCGCTGCTGGAGAAGATGGCCGGGGTCGTGGTTATTCTATTCGGCGTGCTGATGCTGTGCGATATCAATGTCTTCAAGCGTTTCACCCTTTTTTCACGCATCCGCATCTCCAATGACGGGCGCTGGTCGGGGCTGGTGCTCGGCCTGACTCTTGGCCTGGTGTGGATTCCCTGCGTCGGCCCCATGCTCTCCGGGGTGCTGGCCATGGTGGCCTCCGATGGCCGCCTCGCCTCCGGGGTGATCCTGCTGGCCATCTATTCCCTCGGCTTTGCCATTCCCATGCTGCTGGCGGGATATGCCACTCAAGGCATGCGCAGCCGCTTCCAGGCCGTCTCCCGCCACCAGCTGGCGGTGCGGGTGTTCAGCGGGCTGCTGCTGGTGGGCTTCGGCATCTACATTCTTTCCGCCGGCATGCTCTCCATCGGTTTCAGCTCCTGAGACAGGGGGACCGCAAAGGATTTTTTTCCTTGACAGTCAGGCAACCCCCGCTGTATTGAATCGAATAGATGAAGCCGCCCCTTCGGGGGCCTGTCTCTAAAACTGAACAGTCCACCGGTGCCCGCAAGGGCTTGATAGGGAAGAGGGGTGCAAATCCCCCGCGGACCCGCCGCTGTGAGCGAGGACAAAGGGCCGGATGCCACTGATCGAATGGATCGGGAAGGCGGCCTGGAGGATGAATCGCGAGCCAGAAGACCTGCCGGTCGGACACCCCCACGACAAGCCTCCCCGGGAATGGGAGGGTGGACAAAGCGGTCCTTCGAAAACGCGAAGCCCGCGCACCTTGAACCGAGGTGCGCGGGCTTTTTTCGTTGCGTCTCACCTTTGTGCCCCTTTCCGTCTCCCGTTGCGGAGCACGGAGGAAAAACATGGCAAAACTGAAAACCTTGGCTTTGGCTGCCGGTGTTGCAGTCATTTGGGGATCAACAACGTACAGTCTGGCGGCTGACGTGCTCGAACCGGTGGTGATTACCGCGACACGCACCGCGAAGCCGGCTTCCCAGGCTTCTGCCTCGGTGGTGACCATTACCGCTGACGAGATCGCCAAACGCGGCGTGACCCGCCTGGAAGAGGTGCTGCGCGACACGGTCGGTGTGCAGGTGGTGTCCAACGGGCCTGCAGGTGCGGTCGCCACTCCCTCGATTCGCGGAGCCACCGGCTCTCAGGTGCTGGTGCTGCTTGACGGGGTGCGGCTCAACTCAGCGCAGAACGGGCAGTTCAATCTCAGTGATCTGCCGGTGCCGCTGTCCGAGATCGAACGCATCGAGGTGCTGCGCGGTCCGGCTTCGGCGCTGTACGGGACCAATGCGGTCGGAGGGGTGATCCAGATTATTACCCGCACTCCGCAGGAGCAGCCCCTGACCCGGCTCAGCTGGAGCGAAGGGCGCTTCAACACCCGCGACATCGGGTTCTCCACTTCGGCCCGCCGCGGCATCGGGCGCTATCGTCTCAGTGCTTCCCGCGAGCGCTCCGATGGCTACCGGGATAACTCGGATCTGGAGCAGACCATTATCGAAGGGATGCTTGGCTTCGATCTGCCCGGCGGCTTCGATCTGCAGGCCTCGGCCAGCTATCTGGACAAGGAAAACGGCGTTCCCGGTTCGCTCGACTGGCCCAGCCCCGAAGCGCGTCAGACTGACCGCAATACGCTGGCATCGGTCACCCTGAGCGGACCGGTCGGGGCGGTGGATATGACCGTGCGGGGTTACTACGACCGGCGGCGCAACACCTTTCAGGATCCCGGCGCCTTCAGTCCTGCGGATGACCGGCACCTGCTTGAAACCCTGGGTGTTGAGGCACAGGGCGAGTACGGCTTCGAGCGACATAGCTTCCTGTTCGGCGGTGATTTCTACAAGGACAAACTCGACTCCACCAGAAGCGGTGATCCGGAGGATGAACGCTGGTCGCTGTTTGCTCAGTATGAATTGGAGGCCACCTCCTGGGCGACCCTGCTGGCGGGCCTGCGTTACGATGTTCATTCTGATTTCAGCAATGAATGGAGTCCTCGTGCGGCGCTGATGCTCACTCCGACAGACTCCACCCGGGTACGGTTCTCTGCCAGCCGTGCCTTTCGTGCCCCGACTCTCAACGATCGCTTCTGGCCGGATACGGGCTGGACAAGGGGCAACCCCGACCTCGACCCGGAAACAGCCTGGGAATACGAAGCGGCTGTGGAGCAGCAGGTGGGTGAGCGGGCCGAAGTGAGTTTGACGGCTTTCCGGCGTGAGGTCCGCGATCTGATTGAATGGACCGATGACGGAACGGGGGTGTGGCGGCCGGATAATGTCAGCCGTGCCCGCATCTGGGGGATCGAAGCCGGCGGGCGCGTCGAGCTGCACGACCTGCTGAGTGCCGGCGCCAACTACACCTATCTGCACCCCAGGAATCGCGACACCGGCGACTACCTGGAAAACAAGGTCCGGCATCAGACCCATCTATTCATGGAGATCGGGCCGATCCTGCAGACTCACCTGCGGCTCGACGGCCGTCACCTGCATTATTACTCTCAGCCGTCCCGGCGGCATGACAGCCACATCGTGCTGGATGCGGCGCTCAGCCGCCCCTTTGTCCTGGGCGACGGCTGGGAGATGGAAGGCAAGATCACCGCCAAGAACCTGCTGGATAAGGAGTATGTGTCGACGCCGGGATATCCGATGCCTCCGCGGGAGATCTTCGTGGAGCTGACGGCCTATTTTTAAAAAGTTTTGGGTCAGGTAACCCGATGGATTCCAAGCATGGCAATGCCCGAGGTGAGATATCATCTCGGGCATTGCCTCTTTGGGTGACGGCGTGAGAAGATTCAGGCGTTCTTCGGCCGATTTTTTAGTCAGACAGGAAAGGCTGCTGGTTATGATTCAATCCCTGTGCAGGCGACATTGTGCTGTAAAAGCTCTTTTGGGGGCCTTATTGCTGCTCTGGCTGAGCTGCGGGCAGGTGTCGGCGGCGCAATGGACCGATGCCCTCGGGCGCACCATATCCCTCGAACAGCCGCCGCAACGTATTGTTTCGCTGGTGCCTGCGGTGACAGAAATCCTGTTTGCGCTCGGTCTCGGTGACAGAGTGGTGGGGGTCACCGATTTCTGCACCTATCCGCCCGAAGCACGGCAGAAGCCGAGCGTGGGCGGCTATGCCGACCCCAGCCTGGAAGCGGTGGCGACTCGCCGGCCCGACCTCGTTTTCCTGGCCGCCGATATGGGCAGTCCGGCCCTGCTCAGTCGCCTGGAGCAGCTGGGGGTCAAGGTCTATGTGCTCTATCCGCGCGGGCTGGAAGAGGCGATCGCCGGCATGCGCGCGGTGGCTGCGGTGTGCGGTGTCGCTGAGGCCGGAGAGCGGCTGGCGAAAGAGCTTGAAGATGAAATCGCGCGGGTCGAGAAGGCAGTCGCTGGACGGCCCCGTCCCCGGGTGCTGTTCGCGGTGATGCCCAGTCCACTGACGGTCGCGGGACCGGACACCCTGGTCGGGGATCTGCTTGCGGCGGCGGGAGCCCGCAACGTGGTACCCCCCGGCGCCAACCGTTATCCGACCTGGGGGATCGAGTCGCTGTTGCCGGTAGACCCCGATTTTATCGTTCTTTCTCCCCACACCGGGCTGCCTGATCCCGGAGATGTGCTGGCTGACTGGCCGGAGCTGACCGCAGTGCGCGAGGGACGCATCATCTCGGTTGATCCCGATTGGGTGCACCGCCCCGGGCCGCGCCTGAAGCTGGGCCTGCGTGCGCTGGCCGAAGCCTTTCATGGGATAAACCTGTCTCTCCCGGAAAATCAGCCATGATTCTCACCCTGGGACGTCGCTTCTGGTTTCCGCTGCTGCTGGCGGTCTTGCTGCTGGCCATGCTTGGTTCGCTGCTGGCGGGGCCTTCCGCTTTGTCGCCGGGGGATCTGTATGCCGCGCTGACCGGTCAGCCGAATTCGCCGATTCACGAGGCGGTCGTGTTCAAGATCCGCCTGCCGCGCGTCCTGCTGGCGGCGCTGGTGGGGGCGGCGCTGGCCGTATCGGGCGGCGCTTTTCAGGCGGTGCTGCGCAACCCGCTGGCCGACCCCTATATTCTCGGCGTGTCCGGCGGGGCGGCGCTTGGGGCGGTCGCTGCGCTGGCGCTGGGCATTATTCCGATGCAGGCGATGGCGGTTGCCGCCTTTGCCGGTGCGCTGGGCGCCCTGACCCTGGTCTACTGGGTGGCGCGCGGGGCGCACGGGACGCCCCATGCGCTGATTCTTGCCGGTGTCATGGTGGGGAGTCTGACGTCGGCGCTGCTGCTGTTCCTGCTGTGGACGGCACCGGCCGACCCTACTCGCACGGCCGTATTCTGGCTGGCGGGCAATCTCGCCATGGCCGATCCCTCCTGGCTGCCCTGGTCTGCTGCCGCTTCTGTCCTGGCTTTTGCCTGGCTGTGGTCGCGTGCCCGTGCTCTCGATCTGTTTACCCAGGGTGAGGAGGTGGCTGCCGATCTGGGGCTGGATGTGGGTCGCGCACGCATGAGCGTGTTTATGGCCGCCGGGGCGCTGACCGCTGCTGCGGTGGCGCTGGCCGGGCTGGTCGGCTTCGTTGGCTTGACTGTGCCCCATGTGGTGCGCCTGCTGTGGGGACCGTCCCACCGGCGCCTGCTGCCGGCCTCGGCCCTGCTGGGCGCGGCTTTTCTCATGATTGCCGATGCCCTGTCGCGGACCGTGCTGGCCCCGGCCGAGATTCCGGTGGGGGTGGTGACGGCCCTGCTGGGCGCGCCGTTTTTTCTTTACCTGCTGCGCCGCCGGGAGGAGAGGGGATGATCCGCATCGAGCAGCTTGAATTCGCTTATGGCGACACGCCGGTGCTGCAGGGGATCGACCTGGATGTGCAGAAGGGGGAGATTTTCGGGGTGCTTGGTCCCAACGGCTGCGGCAAGTCGACCCTGCTGCGGCTGATGCGCGGTCTGCTGCCTCCTCGCCGGGGACGGGTGCTGTGGGAGGGGCGTGATGTGCGGCGGCTGGGTCGCAGAGCCTTGGCGCGCCGGGCGGCAGTGGTGCCGCAGGGTGCTGCGGCCGGATTTCCGTTTGCCGTGCGGGAGATGGTTTCACTTGGACGTTTTGCCCATCAGGGTGGGTTTGCCGGGGCTCATCCCGGCGATCGGGCGGCAGTGGAAAAAGCACTGGCCTTGACCGACACCCTGCACCTGGCTGAACGGGAGGTCACCGGGTTGAGCGGCGGCGAGCTGCAGCGGGTGCTGCTGGCGCGCGCCCTGGCGCAGCAGGCGCCGGTGCTGCTGCTCGATGAAGCCACCAGTCATCTCGATATTGACCACCGCCTGGAGATCGGCGAACTGCTGGTGCGCCTCAATCGCGAACAGGGGCTGACCGTGGTGCACATTTCCCACGATCTCGACCAGGCGGCTGAAATCTCGCACCGCCTGCTGCTGCTCAATGGTGACGGCTCGCCCTGGGCGCTGGGGACACCGGACGAGGTTTTTACACCGGCCAATCTGCAGCAGGTCTTCAGGGTGGATATCCGTGTCGAGAAAAACCCCTATACCGGGGCGCCGCGCGTATACCCGCTGGCCCGCCAGCGCACGGACTGGGGGCAGGGGCTCAGCGTCCATCTGCTGTGTGGTGGCGGCAGCGGGGGGGAGCTTCTGCGGCGTCTGTATCGCAGCGGCGTACGCATCAGCGTCGGTCCCCTTAATCGGGGCGATTCCGATCTGCTGCTGGCTGATGCCCTGGGGCTGGAGGCGGTGCGGGAGGCCCCGTTCTGCCCCATCTCAGCGCGGATTCTGAACGATGCCCTCAGTCTGTCGCGACAGGCTGACCTGCTGGTGGTGGCACCTACCGTGTGGGGTTCCGGCAACCTGGCCTGCCTGGAGTTGGCCCGTGCGGCACTGAAGGAGGGAAAACCGGTGCTGGTGGTCGATCCACGCGCCGAGCGCGATTACACTGACGGTCGGGCCTGGCAGTCATTGACGTCCCTGTTTGATCAGGGGGCGAAACCGTGTCGGGATGCTGCTGGGGTGCTGGCTGTGCTTGAGAAGAAAGCCGCCGCGGAGTAGAGATCTCCGGGCGGCCTGACTGCGGTCTGAGGCTGGAATCAGGTGGCCATTTCGCGGGCGAGGTATTCATCCATGCGCACCCGGGAGGTGGCGACATCGAGGGGAACGAACCGTTCGTCGACCAGCACCGTGGTTGATCCGCGCAAGACATAGCCCTGTGCGGCATCAGAAGTGTTGAGGTGGATTTCGAGATCCAGCTGGTCGCCGTATTTCTGCTTCATCTTTTCGGCCACGACCGTGGCCGCGCGGCACGGGCTTCAGCCACTGCTGCCGCTGTGAAATACTTTCATTTTCAGCATCTTTTTTCTCCTTTCAACGTGACTGCTCAGAACAGGGTCGCAACTCTCATGACAAGGGTGTTTGGCGCCAGGGAGGCCGCCAAACAAACGGCCAGGGATGGCGAAAAGTGTCCCTTGTCATGAGAGTTGCGACCCTGTAGAGACCTTTCAGGCATGTGCTGCGATCAGGGTGAATCGATACTGCGGATATCTTTGGAATCCTTCTCCACCGGCAGCCCCTGCTGCTGCCACTCCTGCACCCCGTCCTCCATGCGCACCGCCTGGAATCCCTCCGCCCGCAGCATCTCCACGGCCTCGGCGGAGAGAACGCAGTAGGGGCCGCGGCAGTAGGCGACGATCTCCCGGTCGCGGGGCAGCTCCGCCAGCCGCTTGCGCAGTTCCGGCAGGGGGATGGAGAGAGCGCCCGGCAGGTGCCCCGCCTGGTATTCCTCCGGCGGGCGCACGTCGATGACCGCCGCGATGCCGGTGCGGACTCGGTCCAGCAGGGTATGGCGGTCCACGGCCTCCAGCCCCTCACGGTCGTTGAAGTAGCGCCGGCTCAGCTGCTCGACTTCGGCCAGCTGGGTCTGCGCCAAGGTGCGCAGCGCATGGAAGAATTCCGCCACCTGCGGGTCGGCGATGCGGTAGACCACGTGCAGCCCCTGCTTGCGGGCTTCGGCCAGGTGCGCCCCCCGCAGCACCTGCAGATGCTGCGAGGTGTTGGCGATGGACAGGCCGGCTTCCCGGGCCAGAGTTTCCACCGTGCGCTCCCCCTGGCACAGCAGGTCGAGCAGTTCCAGCCGCTTCGGGCTGGCGACCGCCTTGCCGATGCGGGCGAACTGGGTGTAAATGGCGTCTTTGTAATGCTGCTTTGTCCTTGACATAGGCGTCTTTTTCAACTATTCAATGAATTACTTGAATAGAAACCATGAAGCGGGTTGTTTGTCAAGCCCGATTTATGGATGGGTGGATCAAAAGGGGTTTGGACTTCGTGAGTGGTTCACGATAACCAAAGATTCTGTGTATCTATCACCGTAGGGGTTCGCAACTCCCATGACCAGGGACACTTTTCGCCATCCCTGGCCGTTTGACTGGCGCCATCCCTGGCGCCAGGACACCCTGGTCATGGAAGCTGCGAACCCCTACGGGACACATAGGCTGCATTCCAGGAGGTTTAAAGTGGACAAGACGGTATTTGATGTGGTGATCATCGGCGGCGGACCCGCGGGGCTGACTGCCGGACTCTATACTTCGCGCGCACGGCTGGAAACGCTGCTGGTGGAGCGCATGATCCCCGGCGGACAGGTGATGACCACCACCAAGGTGGAAAACTACCCCGGTTTCCCCGGCGGCATCGATGGTCCCGACCTGATGATGCGCTTCCAGGAGCATTGCCAGGAATTCGGGCTGCGCATCGAAACGGGCGAAGTGGAAGGGCTCAAGGACCAGGGGGAATACAAGGTTCTCACCATCGACGGTAAGCCGGTCAAGGCGCGGGCGGTGATCATCGCCACCGGTGCCGAACCGCGCAAGCTCGGCGTGACGGGCGAGGCGGAATTCACCGGACGCGGCGTCTCCTACTGCGCCACCTGTGACGGCGCCTTCTTCCGCGATGCGACCGTCGCTATCGTCGGCGGGGGGGATACGGCTGCTGAAGAGGCTCTGTTTCTGACCCGCTTTGCCAAAAAAGTCTACCTCATTCACCGCCGCGACGAGCTGCGCGCGACTGCCATCCTGCAGGATCGCGTGCTCAACAATGAAAAGATCGAAACGGTGTGGAATGCCGAGGTGACCGAGGTCAAGGGTGACAACAGCGGCATGAAATCAGTGCAGCTCAAAGACCGGGTGAGCGGCGAAGAGCGCTCTCTGGACCTTGAAGGACTGTTTATCGCCATCGGGGTGACGCCCAAAGCGCAGTTTCTCGCCGAACTGCTCAAGCTGGACAGCGAAGGCTACATCCAGACCGACACCGAGTGTCGCACTTCGCTTCCCGGCGTGTTTGCCGCCGGTGACGTGCGCAAGAAGATTCTCAAGCAGATCGCCACAGCGGTGGGCGATGGTGCCATTGCCGCCATCATGGTGGAAAAATACCTGGACGATCTGGACGGGTGACCCCGTGTCTTCCCCTAAAGGGGACGAACCAAGCACGACCCACTAGGCCCGGACCTGCGCGACGGACTTCTGGCAGCGAGTGTTCGCCGCCGAGACCGCTTATCTGCTGGATTTTCTCAAGCCCGGCTGGAAGGTTCTCAGCGTCGGCTGCGGACCGGCTCACCTTTTCCAAGGGGTCTGAATCCGTTTTTTCTGCTCTTTTTTCTCTTGACAAAAATGAACTGAAAACATAAATTGACTGATCAGTCAGTCAGTTTATGGAGAGCGTTTGTGATGTCGACCAAAAAAGAGCAGAAACGTCAGGCCCTTCTGCAGGCGGCCCTGGAGCTGTTTGCGGAAAACGGTTTCAACGGCGCGTCCACCGCTTTGATCGCCAAGCGGGCCGGAGTGGCCAGCGGGACGCTTTTCTTTCATTTCAGGAACAAGGAGGAACTGATTCACTGCCTGTTTGCCGAGGTTCGGGAAAAGATCGACCTCGAGGTATTGAAAGACGTTCCTGCCGACCTGCCCATTCGCGAGCGGCTGTCCCGCATGCTGTCCAATCTGCTGCGCTATTTTCTCACCCATCCGGCGCAGTTCAAGTTTGCCGAGCAGTATCACTTCTCTCCCCTCAATAAGCAGGGGCAGGGCTTTCGCGAGGAAAACCAGACCTTTCATGCCCTGCTGCTGCAGGCGCGGGAGCAGCAGATTATCAAGGATATTCCCCTGCTGTGTCTGGAGGCGGTCGCCTTCGGTCCGATCTCCTCCCTGGCTAAAGAACATGCCAATCGCGGTACGCCCGTTGATGATGAGATGGTGCGGGTGACCATCGCCTCCTGTTGGGATGCTTTGAAGAGATAAGCGGCCTTACCCCCGCACGTATTTTCGGAGAAGGGCGACCTTTCACTGGTTATAAAAATCGACTGATCAGTCAGTCAGTAGATAAGGGTAAACACATGCACACGGTTGAAAAACGTGAAGAGATCCTGCAATCAGCCCTGGAGGTTATTTCGGTCCACGGGTTTCATGGTGCTCCCATGTCGATGATTGCCGAACAGGCGCAGGTTGCCATGGGGACGATCTATCGATTCTTCCCGAGCAAGGAGTGCCTGATCCATGAACTGTATAAGGCCCTGGAAATCCGCTTTCAGAAGGCTGTAAGTGAAGGCCTGCCGGTGCACCGCCCGGTGCGGGAGCGCTTTTTTCATATCGGACGCTTCTTTATCCGCTACTGCCTGGCATCTCCCCTGGATTTTCGTTTTCTGGAGCAGTTTCAGAATTCGCCGTTCGGCGCCGCCTATCGCAGAGACCGCATTCTCGGCAACGGCGACGCCGGTTTCCTGCACGACGTCCTGGCGGAGGCACAGCAGGAGCAGATCCTTAAACCGCTGCCCATGGCGGTGCTCTGCGCCCTGATTTTCGGGCCTTTGATCTGCCTGATCCGTGATCATGTCCTTGGATTTATCAGGTTGGACGAACCGCTGGTTGAAGAGACCATCGCCGCCTGCTGGGACGCGATCAGAAGTTGACCCTGTTCATCCATAACTTTTGAATAAACCGCCCTGACCGGCTGATTGACGATTCCCGGCAGGGCTCATTTTCGTCACAAGAGGTGTCAAATGCAGAAGATTTTAACCGGATGTGGAATTTGTTTTCTTTTGGTGCTTTCTCTTGCTCTTTCTGCCTGTGAAAAAGCCCCTGAAGCCCAGGCTTCCAGCCAGGACGAACCGGCCGCAGTGCAGGTGGGTGCAGTGCGGGTCAAGGAGGCCAGCGTTTCTCTGACAACGGAGCTTCCGGGACGCACTGCGGCATTCAAGGTGGCCGAAGTGCGCCCGCAGGTGACCGGCATCATCAAAAAGCGCCTGTTTACCGAGGGCGATGATGTGAAAGCGGGACAGGTTCTTTATCTGATTGATCCGGCAACCTATCAGGCCGCCTACAGTCGGGCCAAAGCGGAACTGGCCCGCGCTGAAGCAGATCTGAGCACCCTTCGCCTGCGTGAAGAGCGCTATCGCGGACTGGTGGACATCAATGCGGTCAGCAAGCAGGAGTATGATGACACCCGGGCCGCTCTGAAGCAGGCCGAGGCCCAGGTGGAGGCGGCCCGCGCTGCCCTGGAGACCGCGCGCATCAATCTCGATTACACCGAAGTCAAAGCGCCGATCTCCGGTCATATCGGACGTTCCGCGGTGACGGTAGGGGCCCTGGTTACGGCCAATCAGCCGGCCGCACTGTCGGTGATTCATCAACTCGACCCGGTGTATGTGGATGTGACCCGCTCGACTTCAGAGCTTCTCAGCCTCAAGCGCAAGCTGGCCGGCGGCCGCTTGACCAACGGCGGACCGGAGTCGGCGGAAGTTTCCCTGCTGCTGGAAACAGGCGAGACTTATTCAGAAACTGGGCGTCTGCAGTTTTCAGACGTCAGTGTCGATCCAAGCACTGGTTCGGTGATTCTGCGCAGCCTGTTTCCCAATCCCGACCGGATTCTTCTCCCCGGCATGTTTGTCCGCGCTGTGGTGAAAGAAGGCGATATGGATGATGCGATCCTGGTGCCCCAGCAGGGCGTGGCCCGTAATCCCAAAGGGGAAGCGGTGGCGCTGGTGGTAAACGAAGAAGGCCTGGTTGAACAGCGGCAGCTGGAGGTGGATCGGGCGATAGGCGACAAGTGGCTGGTGAGTTCCGGCCTGTCAGTGGGCGATCGCCTGATTGTAGAGGGTTTGCAGAAGGTGCGCGTTGGGGACCCTGTCGAGGTAGATATTATTCAGGAGCAGGGCCGGAGCCGTGAGGAGACAGCCGAGCACTCTTCTGAATCTGCCAATGGAGGAGAGATCTGATGCTGTCACGATTTTTTCTCGCACGCCCGGTGTTTGCCTGGGTGATCGCCATCATCATGATGGTGGCCGGTGGCCTGGCGATCTACAATCTGCCCATATCCCAGTACCCGCCCATTGCGCCGCCGTCCATTGCGATCTCGTCCTTTTACCCGGGGGCCTCGGCGGAGACGGTGGAAAACAGCGTCACCCAGGTCATCGAGCAGAAGATGACCGGCTTCGACAAGCTGCTTTACATGTCCGCCAACAGCGACTCGGCCGGCGCTTCCCGCATCCAGCTGACCTTCGCGCCCGGCACTGATCCCGACATGGCCTGGTCCCAGGTGCAGAATAAACTGCAGTTGGCGATGGCGAGCCTTCCGGAGGTGGTGCAGCGCCAGGGGGTCAAGGTCAGTAAGTCAACTCCCAACTACCTGCTGGTGGTGGGGCTGATCTCCGAAGACGGCAGCATGGACGGCAACGACCTGCGCGACTATGCCCAGTCGGACCTGGAGAAGGCGCTTTCACGGGTACCCGGGGTTGGTGAAGTGGAGGTCTATGGCAGTCAGTACTCGATGCGGGTATGGCTGAACCCCGATAAGTTGGTTGAATATCGTTTGACCGTTGATGATGTCGTCGCCGCGATTCGCTCCTATAACGTCGAGGTTTCCGCCGGTCAGTTCGGTGGGGCGCCGGCAGTCGAAGGGCAGCGCCTCAACGCAAGCATTGTCGTACAGAGCCTGCTGGAGACGCCTCAGGAGTTTGCCGATATCCCGCTGCGGGTCAACGAAGACGGCTCGATCGTGCGGATCAGTGACATTGGCCGCACTGAGCTGGGGACCGAATCCTACGATATCGAGGCGTTTTACAATGGAAAACCGGCTGCGGCCCTGGCGATTCGCCTGGCGGCAGGGGCCAACGCGCTTGAGACCGCCGATGCCATCCGCAGCACAATGGATGAGATGAGCCGTTATTTCCCACCCGGCATGAAGGTCGTCTATCCCTACGATACGACCCCTTTTGTCGAGGTGGCCATCGACAGCGTGGTCAAGACGCTGTTCGAGGCGGTTCTGCTGGTCTTTCTGGTAATGTACCTGTTCATGGGGAATATTCGCGCCACGCTGATTCCCACCATGGCGGTGCCGGTGGTTATTCTCGGCACGTTTGCAATCCTCGGCCTGTTCGGGTTTTCCATCAACATGCTCACCATGTTCGCCATGGTCCTCGCCATTGGTCTGCTGGTCGATGACGCGATCGTGGTAGTGGAAAACGTCGAACGCATCATGGTCGAAGAGGGGCTTGGGCCGCGCGAAGCAACCTATAAATCGATGGGTGAGATCTCCAGCGCCCTGATCGGCATCGGCCTGGTGCTCTCGGCGGTCTTCGGGCCGATGGCGTTTTTCACCGGGTCCACCGGCGTCATCTATCGTCAGTTTTCGGTGACGATCATCTCCGCCATGATGCTCTCGGTGGTGGTGGCACTGATCCTGACGCCGGTTCTATGCGCCTCCATGCTCAAACCTATCCCCAAAGGGCACGAACCCGCCGATAATGCTGTCTGGTTCCTGCGACCGTTTTTCAGATGGTTTGACCGCATGTTCTTCAAACTCCGCGGAGTCTATGTCAAAATCGTCGCTCATTCGCTGCGCAAAAAACTCCGCTACCTGCTGGTGTTCGTGCTGATCGTCGCGGGCCTGGCCGTCATTTTTCAACGCATGCCGACCGGCTATCTGCCCGATGAAGACCAGGGAATCCTGATGGTGCAGACGTTGCTGCCGGCCAATTCGACCCTGGAGCAGACCAAGGACGTGATGAATCAGGTCCGGGACTTCTTCCTTGAAGACGAATCAGAGGCGGTTGAATCGGTGATGGCCATTTCCGGGGTGAATTTCTCCGGCCGCGGCCAGAACGCAGGTCTGGCTTTTGTCAAGCTCAAGGACTGGAATCTGCGTGAGGACGCGAGTCTTAAGGTCGATGCGGTGGCAAAGCGCGCCATGGGGACGTTTTCACAGATCCGCGATGCCATGGTGTTTGCCTTTGCGCCGCCGGCGGTGGTGGAATTGGGACAGGCCGAAGGTTTCGACTTTCAGCTGATCGACCGGGGCGGCCTGGGGCATGCCGAGCTGATGAAGGCCCGCAACCAGATTCTCGGTATGGCGGCCCAGAGCGATGTGCTGACCAAAGTCCGCCCCAACGGCATGGAAGATGTGCCGGAATACCGCATCGATATCGACTGGGAAAAGGCCGGTGCACAGGGCGTTTCCATCAACGCCATTCACAACACCATCTCGGCAGCTTTCGGCAGTGCCTATGTCAACGACTTCATCCAGCGCGGGCGGGTCAAGCGGGTCTATGTGCAGGCCGATGCCCCCTACCGCATGCTGCCGGAGCACCTGGAAAAGCTCCATGTACGCAACGCCGAGGGGAAAATGGTGCCTTTCAGCGCCTTCGCCACCGGCGACTGGACTTACGGCTCTCCGCGCCTGGAGCGGTTCAACGGATTCCCCTCCATCAACATTCTCGGGGAGGCCGCCGAGGGATACAGTTCCGGTGAGGCTATGGCTAAAATGGAGGAGTTCGTGACCCGCCTCCCCTCAGGGATCGGCTACGATTGGAACGGTCTCTCCTACCAGGAGCGGCAGGGCGGTTCGCAGACAGGGATTCTGTATGCTTTTTCGGTGCTGGTCATTTTCCTGTGCCTTGCCGCCTTGTATGAAAGCTGGCCTATTCCGTTCTCCATCCTGCTGACCCTGCCGTTGGGCGCCATCGGGGGCGCCATCGCCTCGACCCTGCTCGACAAGCCCAATGATGTTTACTTCCAGATCGGTCTGTTGACCACCCTGGGGCTGACGACCAAAAATGCCATCCTCATCGTGCAGTTTGCTAAAGATCGCGTGGATGGCGGCATGGATCTGCTGGAGGCGACCCTGGAGGCGGCCAAGCTCAGGCTGCGTCCCATCATTATGACGTCGCTGGCTTTCGGCTTCGGGGTACTGCCGCTGGCGCTGGCCAGCAGCGCGGGTGCCGGCGCCCAGACCGCCATTGGCACGGCGGTGGTGGGCGGGGTGGTGACCTCGACCTTCCTGGTTACGATTTTCGCCCCCCTCTTTTATGTTCTGATCAAAAAAACCTTCGGGCGGGACAACGCACGCGCGGAGGCTAGAGCTGCTGCAGCCAATGCAGGCAAGGGTCAATGATATGAAAAAAAATCTTCTGATCGTGTTTTTGCTGGCAGGTCTTGGGCTGTCCGGCTGCGCCACCATGGCGCCGGACTATACCCGGCCCGAGGCCCCGATCCCCCAGAATTGGCCTCAGGGGGAGGCCTACCGGGCCGGCACTGACCACCGCGCGGATGAAAGCCTGGCGGATCTGCCGTGGCGGACCTTTTTCACCGACGCCAATCTGCGGGTCCTCATTGAGCGGGCGCTGGAAAACAACCGCGACCTGCGGGTGGCGACGCTCAATATCGAGCGGGCGCGCGCCCAGTACCGCATTCAGCGTGCCGACCTGTTCCCCTTTGTCGACGCCGGCGGGGGATACTCGCGCCAGCGCGACCCCGGCATCCTCTACGGTATGGACCGCACCTGGGAGCAGTATGACGTCAACCTGGGGGTCAGTGCCTGGGAGATCGATTTCTTCGGACGGGTGCGCAGCCTCAAGGACCAGGCGCTCGAGGCTTACCTTGCCACCGAAGAGGCACGGCGGGCCGCCCAGGTCTCACTGGTCTCCGAGGTGGCGCGCAGCTACCTGAAGCTGGCCGCCGACCGGGAGCTTCTGGCGTTGGCGAAAGAAACCCTGCAGAGCCATCAGTCCACCTATGATTTGACTCGCCGGCGCTTTGAGGCGGGCGTGGCTTCCGAACTCGAAGTTCAGCAGGCCCGCACCACGGTTGAGGCGGCCCGCGTGCAGATTGCCCATTACACCAGCATGGTGGCGGAGGGGGAAAATGCCCTGCGGCTGCTGATCGGCACCTCCCTGTCGCCCGAACTGCTCCCCGGCGAGCTGGGCGAGAGTGTCGATGCGCGCATGGTTTCGGCCGGCGTGCCTTCCGAGGTGCTGCTGAGCCGCCCTGATATCCTGGCCGCGGAGCATCGTCTCAAGGGGGCTAACGCCAATATCGGGGCGGCCCGGGCGGCTTTTTTCCCGCGCATTTCTCTGACCGCGGCGGCGGGGCTGGCCAGCGCCGAGCTGTCGAATCTGTTCGATTCGGACTCCCGCACCTGGGCTTTTTCGCCCGGGGTCACTTTGCCGATCTTCAATGCCGGCAGCCTGCGCGCCCGGCTTGAAACCTCCAAGGTCGAGCGGGAAATGATGCTGGCGCGCTACGAAGGCGCTATTCAGACGGCCTTTCGTGAAGTCAGTGATGCCTTGGCCCAGCGCGGCACCATCGATGAGCAGATCGATGCGCAGCGGGCGCTGGTGGAAGCGACGGCCGCCAGCTACCAACTCTCGGAGGCCCGCTTCAGCAAAGGGATCGACAGTTTTCTCAACGTCCTCGATTCTCAACGATCCCTGTTCAGTGCGCAGCAGAACCTGATCAACGCGCGGTTCGCGCGGGAAGCCAATCTGGTGACCCTCTACCGGGTGCTGGGCGGTGGGGCTCACTGATGAAAAAGCTCGTTTTTTTCATCGGTCTTATGGCTTTTATTTTTTTGTCCGCTGTGGCCTGGGTCCTGTTCGATCCGTTTGTCATCTACGGCATTCTGCTGGCCTTATCTTTTCTTCTGGTTGCCCTGACCGGCTTCATCTACCCGGCCATCAGGAAAAAAAAGCTGATGGAGGAAGAGGAAAACGGATAAGAAACTCATTTTGGGTATGCATTACGGCGCTCATCCGCTAACATTTACAGATGAGAACTGAAACCGGTTTTGTGGGCGGTGACCCTGCGGAAGCAGGCCGCGCATGACAGGTATAGAAATGCAGCAACAGGATGAGTTGGCCGAGGTCGAGGATTATTTCAGCTGTTCAGGGGACGGCTCGCTTGTGGTGCGTTTGTACGGTGACTGGAGTGCCGGACGCATTCCGGTTTCCCTCTGGCAGGTGGAGGAGCAGCTGACGGCTGCGCAGGCCTCGCGCCTCGTTTTTGAAACCGCGGAGCTCCAGTCCTGGGACAGCGGACTGCTGACTTTCCTGCTCAAGCTCAAAAGCCTCTGCGCCAGGTTGGATGTCGCATTTCAGGATGAGAGTCTACCGCCCGGAGCAAGACGTCTGCTGGCTATGGCCGCCGACAGACCCGCTCGGTCGCAGAGTCCACAGAGAAGACGGCCACCTCTGCTGGAGCGCGTTGCCGACCGCGCCATCAGCGCCGGGCGGACAGCCATGGATATGCTGGCTTTTCTGGGAGAAGCGACCGTGGCTTTCGGTCGCCTGCTCAGAGGACGTGCGCGCTTCCGCAGGGTGGATTTGTGGGAGATCATGCGAGAGTGCGGCTCCAGCGCCCTGCCCATCGTTTCTCTGATCAGCCTGCTGGTGGGGATGATCTTCGCCTTCGTGGGGGCGGTGCAGCTTTCCATGTTCGGTGCGGAAATCTATGTCGCCAGCCTGGTGGGGATCTCCATCGTGCGAGTGATGGGCGCCATCATGACCGGCATCATCATGGCCGGCCGCACCGGCGCAGCCTTCGCCGCGCGCATCGGCACCATGCAGGTCAACGAAGAGATCGACGCCCTGTCTACCCTCGGCATCTCACCCATTGATTTTCTCGTCCTTCCCCGTATCATCGCCCTGACTCTCATGATGCCCCTGCTGTGCCTCTATGCCGATCTGATGGGCATTCTGGGAGGACTGCTGGTCGGCGTGAGCATGCTCGACCTCAATGTCATGGAATATCTCGAGATGACCAAGAATACGGTGCGGCTCAAGGATTTTTGGGTCGGGCTGTTTCACAGCGCGGTGTTCGGTGTGCTGGTGGCGCTCTCCGGCTGCCTGCGCGGCATCCAGTGCGGGCGCAGCGCCTCGGCCGTGGGCGATGCGGCCACTTCGGCGGTGGTGACCAGCATCGTCAACATCATCGTGGCCACCGCCGTGATCACGGTGATCTGCAATATTCTCGGGATTTAGGGCATGACAGACTCCGGACCCAATGCCTCGGCGGCGATCGAAGTGCATAACCTGACCATGGCGTATGGTGATCAGGTTATTCAGCGTGATTTGACCTTTACCGTACAGCGGGGGGATATCTTCATCATCATGGGCGGCAGCGGCTGCGGCAAAAGCACCCTGCTGCGCCACCTGATCGGGCTGCACCGCCCGGCTGCAGGCTGGGTACGTTTTGACGGCACCGATTTCTGGAACCTGCCGTCTGACGAGCAGCAGCAGTTCATGCGCCACTTCGGCGTGCTGTACCAGAGCGGCGCCCTGTGGAGTTCCATGACCCTGGCGGAGAATATCGCCCTGCCGCTCGAGGAATATACCCGTCTGCCCCAGGCCGAGATAGCCGAACTGGTGAGTTTCAAGCTGGCGCTGGTCGGTCTGGCGGGGTTTGAGGATTATTACCCCCGCGCGATCAGCGGCGGCATGAAGAAGCGCGCCGGGCTGGCCCGCGCCATGGCCCTCGACCCCGACATCCTTTTTTTCGACGAGCCCTCGGCGGGTCTGGACCCGATCAGCTCGCGCCAGCTCGACGACCTGATCCTCGAGCTGCGCGACAGCCTTGGGGCGACGGTCGTGGTGGTGACTCACGAACTGGCAAGCATTTTCGCCATCGGCAGCAACTCGGTGTTTCTCGACGCCGAAACCCGCACCATGATTGCCACCGGCGACCCCAGGCAGCTGCGGGATCAATCTGACGACGCACGGGTGCGTCGCTTTCTGACCCGCGGCGAGGACGGTGATGCAGAGATGGAAGGAGGCGTGACGCGATGAGCGCTAAAACCGGCAAGGCGATAATCGGTGCCTTTGTGATTGGGGCTCTGTGCCTGGCAGTGGTCGGAGTGGTGCTGTTTGGCTCGGGGAAGTTTTTTTCTCCGCAGAAGAAATATGTCATGTATTTTGACGGCTCGGTGAAAGGCCTTTCGGTGGGGGCGCCGGTGTTGTTCCGCGGTGTGAAGATCGGTTCCGTCACTGATATCATGATCCAGGGGGATATGCAGGAGATGGCCTTTAGGGTGCCGGTGATCGCCGAGATCGATCTGAGCCGATTTGAGTTTCCTGAAGAAAGGGTCCATTCGCCGGAATTTCACCAAGCCCTCATCGATCGCGGACTGCGGGCCCAGATGCAGAGCCAGAGCCTGGTGACCGGACAGCTCATGATCAATCTCGATTTTTTCCAGGACCGCCCGGCCCGGTTTGTTTCAGGCACCACCGATCTCTCCCAGATTCCCACCATTCCCTCCACGACTGCCTTGCTGGCGCAGAAACTGGAGGAGCTCCCCCTGCAGCAGCTGGTGGAGCGGACCAACCGGTTGGTCGGAGGGATGGAGCGCCTGGTCAACGATGATGATATGCAGGAGATGCCGCGCAACCTGAACCTGGCAGCGGCCGCGGCGCGCGATCTGATGGCGAAATTAGAGCGGGAAGTGGGGCTGCTGTCGGCGGAGACCCGGAAAACGATCAGGGCGGCGACCGCGACCCTTGAGCAGGCCGATCGCGTACTGGCCTTCGAGGAGGGGCCCACCGGCGAACTGGCGGACAACCTCAACCGGACGCTGGCTGAAGCACGCAACTCTCTGAAGACTCTGGATCAGACTCTTGAGGCGGTGCAGGAGACCGCCGCCGATGAGCAGTCCAAATACCAGCTTCGCTATGCCCTCGGGGAATTGGGGGATGCCGCTCGCTCTCTGAGTGCCCTGGTTGAATACCTGGGGCGCCACCCGGAAGCGCTGCTGCGCGGCAAAATCGACCTGAAGGAGAAATGAGAATGAAAATTCATTCGTCGCTCGCTGCGCTGCTACTGTTGCTGCTTGCTGTGCTGTTGCTGGCGGCCTGCGCCCGCACGCCGTCGGCCCGTTTTTACACTCTGTCCTCCCTGGCCGAATCGACGGATAGAAACGCTGCGGCGGATCGTTCCCGCCAGGTGGTCGCCATCGGCCCCGTTGCCCTGGCCAAATATCTCGAGCACCCCGCGATCACCACCCGCAGCGGTGCCACAACCCTCGAGCGCTCGGAACTCGACCGCTGGGGAGGCCCCCTGGGCGACGAAATCACCCGGGTGCTGGTGGAGAACATGGCAGCGCTGGTCTCGGCGAAGGGGGCAGTGGTGCTGCCGTGGCTGGAAAGTTCGGATGCCGATTACCGCCTGCAGCTCCATATCACCCGCTTCGACGGCCCCCTGAAAGGCCCGGTGATCTTCAACGCTACCTGGATGATTTTTGCCGGAAAACGCAATGAGCTTGCCGTCTCAGGCGAGATCTCCATCGCCGAACCCGTCGAGGCGCCGGACTATGCCGCATTTTCCGAGGCCATGAGCCGGGCCCTGGCGCAGCTGAGCCGCCGTGTCGCCGCGGAACTTAATGCCGTGGCCGGTGCGGCTGACACGCCGGTTGCCGCAAAAGATCATCAATAAGGACGCCAACTCAAAATACCCGGCCGGGTGAGGCTTGGTCTTTTTTCTACTGTTGGACGATTTCGACCAGGTATCCGTCCGGGTCGGCGATAAAATAGAACTGTACCCCTTTTCCCGGGAGCCCCTTGAGAGGTTTGGGGGCGAACCCCATCTCCTGGTGGCGCTGGTGCGCGGCCTCGAGGTTATCTACCCCTAAAGCCAGGTGGGAATACCCGTTGCCGAGCTCGTACGGTTCGCTCTGGTCGTGGTTCCAGGTGAGTTCCAGCTCGAAATCTCCCTCCGGGGCGCGCAGGTAACTCAGGGTAAAATCAGAAAATTCCATCCGGCGCGCGATCTGGAAACCGAAGGCCTCCGTGTAGAATTTCTCCGATCTTTCCAGGTTCATCACGCGGATGCAGGTGTGGATCATCTTGAAGTTCATCTTTGTCCTCTCCATATAAAAGGGGTATCTACGAATTTATCTCTCCTGGAGCGCCTTCGGCTTTAGCGCAAAAGGCAGGAGCTCAAGAAAAAGATTGTAACTGTTCAGTAGGAGAATTACGACCCGTCGAGGTGAATAGATACGAGAATTAAAGTCGCGTGAAAACGGCCATCTGGGTGGAGCTGCCGAACTGCGGGTCAATGGTGCCGATAGCTTCGATGGCGACCGCATAGCCATTGCGCTGGGCGGTGCCTTGCGCCCACTTGCGAAATTTAGCGCGGGTCCACTCGAATTTGTGATCCTGGTGCCGGAACATTCCTTCCGGGATGCCGTGCAGCGGGTTGTATTCCAGGTTCGGGGTGGTGACGATGACGGTTGCGGGGCGGTAGCCGGTGAATATTGCCTTCTCGACGGCGGATAGCCGGTTGGGGGGGATATGCTCGATGGTTTCCAGCAGCACCGCCGCATCGAACCCCGCCAGATCTTCCATAAAAGAGGTGAACGATCCGTAATACAGGGTGATGCGCTGCTGCTGACTGCTTTTGTCCAGCCCCAGAAGCTGCCGGGCCGCCGCCAGCGCCTCCTGCGAAGTCTCGAGGCCGGAAATCCGCTTGAACTGGGGCTCTCCGGCCAGACGCAACAGCAGTTCCCCAGCTCCGCAACCCAGATCAAGCACACTCTCCGCCCCGCTCGTCCGCAGCTCGGCAATCACCGCCGCCAGCCGCTCCTCATGCAGCGAGGAGGGCAGTTCGTTCATTCTGTCATCATATCGTTTCATGCTGCAGACAGGATAAGTCGCCTTGCCTGTGCTAGACAAGCGTCGGTTGATGTGGTTTGGGCTTGCAACGCAGCTTACTGCATGGTTGTAGCGGCCATCCTGTTGTCTCATTGAAAACTTCATCTGGATGCCGGCGAGTGAGAATTTGTTTTTCTTTGCGACCTTCTCGAATTTAACGGCAGATAGCCAACTCGTTTTTCGTGTAAAGTCAGCTCAAGGACATTGACTTGTTCCTCAGCGTGACGGGTCATGGGTCGTTTCCAAGAATATCCTGCCAGGGGTCGTCAGACAGGCTTTTCTTTTCATGGGATGGAGGGTTGGCTGGGCTTGAATTCCCTGCCTGGTCTCCCCCGGTGCTTTCGAGTACGGCTGTTACAGCACGCATCTTCTCCTTGGGGATCAGCATCAATTGGCTGTTCAGCCCTTTGGCGATCAACTCCAAAGTGTCCAGCCTTGGATTGCCCTTTGATTCCAGGCGCTGGTATTGCTGTCGGGAGATTCCGGCGCGCAGCATCATGTCGCTCTGCCGGAGTCTCATGGCTTGACGCCTTTTTTTAAGTTGTTGCAGAAGATCGTCGGCCAATGTAGTCTCCAGTGTTTCTTTTTTTGTGTTGAGCAATATATTAGCTTCTTTTTTTGGTAAGGCAATATATGTGTTTCTAAAATGGCACTTCTTTTCTCGGACCCTTTTTGTCCCTCAGCGCATAATGAGCCGCGTCACCAAGCCGGCACAGAATGCAGCGGGGCCGCACAACAGTGCGGCGGCGATGAAGGCGGCAGCGGCGCAGGCCCACAGGGGAGATTCCGGGGAGAGACGGGCGGCAAACAGGGTCATTACGCTCCAGAGGACAAGCAGGGCCAGCAGGCCGGGGAGATAGTTCTTCATGACAGGAGTCCTTTCTGGTCGATGGCTGTTCGGCATGAGTGCAACTCGGCATAAATTCTGGACAAATTAAATTTCAGGGGATACCCTGACTGCTGTTTTTCATGCCTGTGGGAGGGGTGCCATGTCCGAAAAAAGTGGAAGTTACGTTCGATCCCATGCCGATATGGAGGCCTTTGTCGGGAACTGGAAGGCCTCCGGTGGCGCTGAACGGGCCAACTACCAGCTCTTTCTTGCAGAATTGTGCCGGCAGCTCGGCATTCCCCAGCCGGAGCCGACCCGGCCCGACGACAGCGAGAACGGCTACGTCTTTGAACGTACTGTAACGCTCCAGCACGGCGACGGCAACACCTCCCCCAACTATATCGATCTCTACAAGCGCGGCTGCTTCGTTCTCGAAGCCAAACAGGGCAGCGACAAACCCGGACCGGAGCTTTTCCGGGAGCTGGAGAAGAAGTATAAAACCGGCACGGCCAGGCGCGGCACCCGGGGATGGGATCGCGCGATGCAGGCAGCTAAGAATCAGGCCGAGCGCTACGCCAAAGCCCTGCCCCTCGACGAGGGCTGGCCGCCGTTTCTGATCGTCGTGGACGTCGGCCACAGCATCGAGCTTTACAGCGAATTCTCCTGCACCGGCAAGACCTACCTGCCGTTTCCCGATCCCCGTTCGCACCGCATTGCCATTGACGACCTGCTTCGCCCCGAAGTGCAGGATCTGCTGCGGTGCGTCTGGACCGACCCACACAGCCTCGATCCCTCCAAACGCTCCGCCAAAGTCACGCGGGAGGTGGCCGACAAGCTGGCCCGGCTGGCGCGGTCGCTGGAAGCAGCCGGGCATTCATCGAGAAAGGTCGGCGATTTTCTCAAGCGCTGCCTGTTCACCTTTTTCGCTGAAGATGTCGGGCTGATTCCCAGGGACAGTTATACTGAGCTGCTGGAGAGCCTGCGCGGCAGCGCCGACAAGTACGGTCCGATGGCCGAAAGCCTCTGGCAGACCATGAAAGACGGCGGCTTCTCCCCCGTGCTGCGCGAAAAGCTGCTGCGCTTCAACGGCGGTCTGTTTGAAAACTCTGAAGCACTCCCTCTCAGCGAAGACCAGCTGGAAATGCTGATCCGCGCCGGCAAGGCCGACTGGAAGGATGTCGAACCGGCGATCTTCGGCACCCTGCTGGAGCGCGCCCTTGACCCCACCGAACGTCACCACCTAGGCGCCCACTATACGCCACGCGAATATGTCGAGCGGCTTGTCATGCCGACGGTCATCGAGCCGCTGCGCGCCGATTGGGATGCGGTCCTCGCCGCAGCCGTCACCCTCGACAGCCAGGGCAAGTCCAATGCCGCCGTGGCTCAACTCAAGGATTTTCATCACCGCCTGTGCACCGTCCGCGTGCTGGACCCGGCCTGCGGCAGCGGCAACTTCCTCTATGTTACCTTCGAGCACCTCAAGCGGCTCGAGGGGGAAGTGCTCGACGCTCTGGAAGGCTTCGGCGAATCGCAGGATCTGCTTGGGCTGGAAGGGACCACCGTCGATCCGCACCAACTGCTGGGTATCGAGGTCAACCCTCGCGCCGCCGCCATTACCGACATGGTGTTGTGGATCGGCTTTCTGCAATGGCATTTCCGCACCCTCGGCAACGTTCAGCCCGCCGAACCGGTCATCCGCAAGTTCCGCAACATCGAGTGCCGTGATGCGGTGCTGACCTGGGAGCGCACTGAACCGGTGCTTGATGAGGACGGCCAGGCCGTCACCCGCTGGGACGGCATTACAACCAAGGCGCACCCGACCACCGGCGAGCAGGTGCCCGACGAAGCGGCCCGCGTGCCTCTGCTGCGCTTTGTGACCCCGAAAGAAGCCGACTGGCCGCAGGCCGATTACATCGTCGGCAACCCGCCGTTCATCGGCAATTGGCGCATGCGCCAGGCACTGGGCGACGGGTACGCGGAAGCGCTGCGCAAAACCTACAAGGTGGTGCCGGAGAGTACCGAGTATGTCATGTACTGGTGGCATAAAGCCGCCGAGTTGACCCGGAGCGGCAAGGCCCGCCGCTTCGGCTTCATCACCACCAACAGCCTGCCGCAGACTTTCAACCGGCGCGTCGTGCAACATCATCTCGCGGCCAAACCGCCCCTGTCGCTGGTTTTCGCCATTCCCGACCACCCCTGGGTCGATGCGGCGGACGGCGCGGCGGTGCGCATCGCCATGACCGTCGGCGAAGGGGGCGAGGCGCCCGGTGTGCTGCAACGGGTAAGCGCGGAGCGAGCCGGGGAGGGCGAGGGGCTCAATGTGGAGCTGACCTCCCGCAGCGGCAAGCTGTTTGCCGATCTGACCATCGGGGCTGATGTGGCGGGAACTCTCCCCTTGCAGGCAAATCATAATTTGAGCTGCCCCGGCGTCAAACTCCACGGTGCCGGTTTCATCGTTACCCCGGAGGGTGCGGTGACGTTGGGGCTTGGTCGGATTCCCGGTCTGGAAGAGCACATTCGTGAATACCGCAACGGTCGCGACCTCACGCAAAATCCCAGGGGCGTCATGGTGATTGATTTATTCGGCCTGCAAGCGGAAGAGGTGCGCAGTCGTTTTCCCGAGGTCTATCAGTGGATTCTGGAGCGAGTCAAACCGGAACGGGATCACAACAGTCGAGCTGTTTACCGCAAATTTTGGTGGCTTTTCGGTGAGCCAAGAAGAGCTTTTCGGCCTGCCCTTCAGGAAATCTTGCGCTATATTGCTACCGTCGAAACCGCCAAGCATCGGTTCTTCGTCTTTCTTAACCGGGACACCCTGCCCGACAATATGCTGGTCAATATCGCCAGCGAAGACGCTTTCCATCTTGGCGTCCTTTCGAGCCGTATCCACGTGGTCTGGGCGTTGGCGGCCGGGGGCCGGCTCGGAGTCGGCAACGACCCCCGCTACAACAAGTCCCGCTGCTTCGAACCTTTTCCCTTCCCCGCTTGCAGCGATGAACAAAAAGAGCGCATCCGCACCCTTGCCGAATCCCTCGACGCGCACCGCAAGCGCCAGCAGAAGCAACACCCCAAGCTGACCATGACCGGCATGTACAACGTGCTGGAGAAGCTGCGTTCCGGCGAGGCGCTGAGCGCCAAGGAAAAAACCATTCACGAACAGGGGCTGGTCGCGGTTCTGAAGCAGTTGCACGAGCAACTCGACGAGGCCGTGGCCGACGCCTACGGCTGGACCGCCGATATGCCCGATGAAGAAATCCTCGAGCGGCTGGTGGCGCTCAACCAAGAGCGCGCCGAGGAAGAAGCCCGGGGCCGTGTGCGCTGGCTGCGCCCCGACTACCAGAATCCCGGCGGCACAAACGAGGCCACGCAGGAGAAGCTGCCCGGCGCTGCCAAAGTCGTCACCCCGACCGGCACTGAAAAACGCCCCTGGCCCAAGACCCTTCCCGAACAGATTGCAGCCGTGCGCGCTGCACTCGCCCGCCAATCCGCGCCCATCGGCGCCGGTGAACTCAAAAAACTCTTCAAAAACGTCCGTGAAGCCAAAGCCCTCGAAATCCTCCAGGCCCTCGCCTCCATCGGCCAGGCTCGCGAAACCGAGGACGGACGTTATGTGATTTAAGAAAGAGGGGGAGTGTAAACGCCTTGCGTTTATACTATTGAAAGGTATATTGTGATGACATGGAACGTGCACTTCAGCCGACAGGCTCAGAAACAGACCGCCCGCTTGCCTGTAAAGATTCAGGGCATTTTACAGGTGTTGGTGATCGATCTGGAAAAAAACGGACCCGTGCGAGGCAATTGGGCGAATTACGGCAAGTTGACAGGCCGTCGGCATCATTGCCACCTGAAAAAAGGCAAGCCCTGTTACGTCGCGGTATGGGAAGTCGCGGACAAGGAAATCAAATTGATCGAGGTAGTTTATGCGGGAACCCATGAAAAAGCACCCTACTGAAGAGGCCCGGTTTCGCGGCAATCCTGCGGCAATTGCCCGATTGCGCGAACTGGCCCGCGACCTTGGCGCTAAAGAACTTGACAGCATTCCCGCCAACGAGGTCTTTCCCGACCTGGCGACCAACCGCGCCGGAGTGGCGTTGCGGGGCATGCGCTATCGCGAGGACCTGACCCAGGCCCAGCTCGCCGAGCGCACCGGCATCCCCCAGCGCCACATCAGCGAAATGGAAAACGGCAAGCGCGGCATCGGCAAGGACAGCGCCCGCAAACTGGCGGCGGCCCTGAATGCTGACTATCGGTTGTTTCTGTAGGGGGCGCACCTACGGAAGAGGGAAGGTGGATGCCGCCTGCGCCAGCATGTAGTAATCATCGACCTCCCGGACCAGGAAATTGACGAAAGCGCGGTTGGCCGGCGACAGGGGTGACTCCCTTTTCCAGGCGATGGCCAGGTCCAGGTAGATCGGCGGGTCGCAGAATATTTTTACGATGTCGGGATCATTGCCGACCGCCATTTTGAGCATAAAGGCCAACCCCAGCTCCTCCTTCACCATGCTGCTCACCAGCGAGAGCAGATTCGACTCGGCCATCACCCTCGGCACAAGTCCTTCTTTTTCGGCAAGTTCATCGATAATTTCGCGTATGTAGTAGCCCTTTTGAAATTGCACCAGCGGTTCGGCCAGCAGTTCACGGGTGGTGCAGGTCTTTTTCTTCGCGAAGGGGTGATAACGATGGACGCAGGCGACCACTTCTTCCCGCAACAGGTGGTGGGAATCGAGTTGCCTTGAAATCTTTCCCTCAAGGATGCCGATATCAAGGGTTCCGGATTCAATCCTGCGCTGGATGTTCGATGCGCTGTCGCCGGTGACCGATATTTTGAGCGCCGGAAACTGTCGCTTGAAGGTCGAAATGATCTTCGGAAAGAAAAAGCTGCTCAGCACCGGCGTTAACCCGACCTGCACCTCGCCCCTGAGCAGGCCTCTGAGGTCGGCTATTTCCTGCCGCGCCTGGGCCACTCTTCTGAAAATGTCTTTTGCATTCTTGACCAGGGTCTCCCCTTCAGCGGTGAGGGTGACCCTTCGGTCCCGGCGGTCGAAGAGTTTCACTTCCAGTTCGTCCTCGAGCTTCTTTATCGCGAGGCTTACCGCGGATTGAGCGGTGTTGAGTTTGTCCGCTGCCCTGGTGAATCCACCGGATTCTGCGACTTCAAGAACAAATCTGAGTTGCCTTAAATCCATGTCGACCTGCCTTTGATCTAAAAAATAGATTGAAATCATAAAAACAATATATTTTTAAAATAACAGAGTGTTTGCTAGGGTGCCAGTAAAAGCGGAGCATCACTGTGCAGCGCGGGATCGCAGCTCCCATGACAAGGGCCACTTTACGCCATCCCTGGCCGTTTGATTGGCGCCCTCCCTGGCGCCAAAACACCCTTGTCATGGGAGCTGCGATCCCGCGAGGTGAATAGATACAGCGGAGGAAAAACAATGGCGATCTATCTGGACTGCAATGCAACAACGCCTGTGGAGCCCTCTGTGGCCTCCCTGGTCAGGAGGTTTCTGGAGAAAGACTACGGCAATGCGGCCAGCCCCATTCACGACTACGGCCTGTTCGCCCGTGCCGCGGTCGAGCATGCGCGGATGCAAGTGGCAAAGGTGGTCGGGGCACGCCCGGATGAGGTGCTGTTTACCAGCGGCGCCACTGAAAGCAACAACATGGCGATTCTTGGATTGGCCGCGGCCGGCCGCAGGAGCGGGAAGCGCCATGTCCTGACAACTGCCATCGAGCACAAGGCCGTTCTGGAACCGTTCGACGAACTGGCGCGCAGGGGGTTCGAGGTTGAATGTCTTCCGGCGAACGAAGACGGGCGTCTGTGTCTGGAGCGGCTGGCTGACGCCTTGCGCCCCGACACGCTGCTGGTTTCCACCATGCACGTCAACAACGAAACGGGCGTCCTGCAACCTCTGGATGCGGTGGCGGAACTGCTCGACGGCCATGAAGCCCTGTGGCATGTCGATGCAGCCCAGGGCTACGGCAAGGAGCTGAGTCTTCTCGCCGATCAGCGCATCGACATGATCTCGGTCAGCGGACATAAGATTTACGGCCCCAAGGGGATTGGCGCGCTGATCGTGCGCAGGCGCAAAGGAGGCTTCCCGCCACTGCAGCCTCTTTTTTTCGGGGGCGGGCAGGAGCAGGGTCTCAGGGCGGGAACTCTTCCGGTGCCTTTGATCGCCGGCCTGGGTGAGGCTGCCAAGCTGGCAGTGCGCGACCAGTCTCAACGCCGGGAGAAATGCCTTGCCTTTCGGCACAAGGTTCGCTGTGCCCTCGAAATGTTGGGCGCCGAACAAAACGGCGATGAAACCTGGGCGCTGCCGCATGCGATCAACGTCTCTCTGCCCGGCGTTCCATCGGACCAGGCCATCAATGCCCTGAAAAATACGATCGCCGTATCGAGCACTTCAGCCTGTACCTCGCACACCCGCACCCCGAGCCATGTCCTGATCGCCATGGGCCGGTCTCCTTCGCAGGTTGAGAATTCTTTGCGGCTCTCCTGGTGCCACATGACACCGGAGGTCGATTGGGACGCGGTCATCGAAATTTTACGCAAACTCAACTGATAAGGAGCTGACCATGGATCTATTCAACAAGCTCGAAGAGGTGACCAACCAGCAATCGCTTCACGGCGAGCTGCCGCAATGGCTGGCTGATCCGGTTCTCGCGGTGGCCCGCTCGCCGCAGAAGTATCAGGACAAGGAGTACCTGGTGGAAATTCTTCTCGCACAGGTCGAAGAATACGACGTGTATGCCGAGGCCGGGTGCTGCAAATGGGCCTATGACCACGAGGATATCGCCAGGACCTTGCGGTGGCTGGAGGAAAAATGACTGTTTTTGATCGCTTGTCGGACGCACTCGAGAAAGCCCGGGCCGAACAGGATCTGCCGGATTTTATCGCGAAGGAAATTTCAACTGTTCTGCAGCGGCGGAAAGATTTTGTCGGACGGGAGAGTGAACTGGAAGAGCTGGCGGAACAGATCTCCCTGTACGATACCTATGGCCAGACAGGGTACCTCGGCATGGGAGTCAACCATGTCATCCTGCAGAAGACTCTGGATCGTTTGTTGCGGAAGACCTGAAGCAAGCACATAGAGAGGTTATTGAAATCCCCGTAATTCCCGGCGACCATCTGGAAATGGGGGCATGGCTGACCCGTTGACTCAAAACATGGGGCAAAAACTGCGTTAAGAAGTTGATGAACCGGAGAGTCCTTCGGTCACCATCTTCAATGTCGAAAAAATTTCCTCCCTGCTGGCCTGGTTCTCTATGGCGGCCCTGAAACCTGGATCTCTCAAGGCGAAACTGAGCACAGAGAGCAGATGCAGGTGGGCCCGCAGGGTCGGTGAAATCAGGCAGAACAAGGTGTGAACCGGTTTGCCGTCCAGAGCATGAAAGTCCACGGGCTTTTCCAGGAAGGCAAGCGTGACGCTTGGTTTGGTGATATGCAAAAGGACCGGATTGCGGGGGTGGGGTATGGCAATGCCGCCTCCGACGCCGGTCGAAGCGAGCTGTTCGCGGGCGTTGAGCACCTTGAGCAGGTATTCCCGGTCGACTTCTTCTGGCAGCCGCAATTCATCGACGAGTCGGGCCAGAACCGCCTTGCGGGTATTGCCGTCCAGCCGGTAAACAATCCCCCCGGCCTCAAGGGCCTCAAACAAGGTTGGCAGGGCGGTGCCGCTGGCCTCCGGTTCGTGAAATGCGTCCGGTGAGATACCCATGCGCCGGGATGTTGCCCACTCCAGCAGTTCCGCACGGTTGAACCGGTACTGTTCATTGACCTTGTAGACGGGGAGGATCTCTTGTTTAATCCATCGATAAATCGTCTTTTCCGAGACACGCAACAGTTCTGCGGCTTCTTTTACAGAAGTATTCATACTCTCCCTTGAAAATCAATGTAAGCGGTGGACAAGTTCGGACATTATCAAGTTGTTGAAATGAGATGTCAATTGTCATAGCAGCCCCTGCCCGGAACAGGCTGGGGTGCAGCACCCCCTGCCAGATCGTTCGACAGTGAATCCCAACCTTCCGCGCATTTCTTACCCCGACCGGCGAGCCGGAAAAGCTCTCGCCTCCACCGAATCCCCCGTTGAACCGACTATTTACAAGCAATCCCCTGGCTCGACTTTGTTGTTGACAATTGTCTCTGGCCGAGAGTAATGTCCAAAGATGTCCCATTGGTGAGAAATTTGATCTTCCTGAGGCATCAATGAACCTTTCGGTTAAAGACGCTGCGGTGCTGTTGTCGGTTTCGGAAAAAACCATCTACCGTTGGCTTAAGCAGAATATTCTCCCGACCATCAGGATTCAGGGGAGTTATCGTTTCAACCGGGCGGAACTGCTGGAATGGGCGACCTCCAGGCGGTTGGGAGTGTCGGCCGATGCCTTCAGTGAGCCGGAATCCGAAGCCCAGCCGCTGCCGACTCTTTACGAGGCACTGGAAGCCGGCGGGATCTTCTATCGCATCGAGGGCCAAACCCGGGACGAGGTCCTTGTCGACGCAGTGAGCCATCTACGCCTGCCTGAAGATGTCGACCGCCAGTACCTGAGTCAGGTTCTGCTCGCCCGTGAACAGCTTGCCTCCACAGCGATTGGCGGGGGGATCGCCATTCCTCATCCCCGCAGCCCCGGATTATTGAGTGTCGTCCGGCCGACAGTGACTCTGTGCTTTCTGGAACAGGCAATCGATTACCACGCTCTGGACGGCCAGGCGGTCAATATCCTGCTGATCATCCTTTCTCCGAACCTCCGCTCTCATCTTCATCTTCTTTCCAGACTGGGGTTTGTTCTCCAGTCCCCGGCGTTCCAGACCGTTTTGCAGGACCAGGATAGTCGCGAGAGGATTTTTGGGGCTTTGGCGTCCGCAGAAGAAAAAATCAGTTCTTGCTGCGGAGATACACACCCTGCGGGAGGCAAAACGAGCCTATGAGCCTGTTTCTTATCGCATTGTCAGTTCTTGCCTGCGGAAGCTTTTTTTCGCTGTTGCTGCGCGGGGCGGGGTCAACGGCGGTTTTGGGAACGTTGACTTCGGTTATTGCAGCGCTGCTTGCCCTGGTTTCTGCGCTGAAGGTGTTGCTGAGCGGCACGTCTCTTTCGCAGACGATGCCCTGGACGGTTCCGGGTGGAGAGTTCTCCCTTCTGCTTGACCCCCTGGCCGCTTTTTTCGTCCTGCCGATAGCCGTTCTTTCCCTGTTTTGTGCGGTCTATGCCGGACCCTACATGAGGCATGATGGGCCCTCCCGTTCTACGGGCTCCCACTGGTTCTTTTTCAACATCATGGTGGCGGCGATGCTGCTGGTGGTTACGGCGGCCAATGCAGTGCTCTTTCTGGCCGCCTGGGAAATAATGACCCTCTCTTCCTTCTTTCTGGTGGCCTGGGACCATCGAAACGAAGAAGTTCGCAAGGCGGCCTGGCTTTACCTGCTCGCTGCCCATCTCGGCATGATGCTCCTGATGGCCCTTTTTCTGCTGGCTGGCAGTTATAGCGGGGGGCTCAATTTCAGTCAATTCAGTCCTTTGGCCGAGTTGCCTATGGGGAGCGCTTCCGTTTTGTTCCTGCTGGCCCTGTTCGGTTTCGGTGTCAAAGCGGGGATGTTTCCGGTTCATATCTGGCTACCGGACGCCCATCCAGCCGCGCCCAGTCATGTTTCGGCTCTCATGTCGGGAGTGCTGATCAAGACAGGGATTTACGGCATCCTGAGAATCCTCAGTCTGTTGCCGCCCCCTCCCGTTTGGTGGGGTTGGCTGGTTGCATTGCTCGGCGCGGCGGGCGCCCTCTACGGCATCGCCCTGGCCACGCAGCAGCGAGATATCAAACGATGCCTGGCCTATTCAACGGTGGAGAACGTCGGGATCATCTTCCTTGGGCTCGGGTTCGGCATAGTGGCCAAAGCCCAGGGGCATCCGGCCATCGCATTCCTGGCCTTCGCGGGGGGGCTGCTGCACCTCTGGAACCATGCCCTGTTCAAGGGGGTGATGTTTCTGGGTGCCGGGGCCCTCATGCACGCAACGGGAACCCGCGACATGAACCGCATGGGGGGGTTGCTCCGGCGTATGCCTGTAACCGGGCTGATCTGGATTGGCGGCAGTCTGGCGATTGCCGCCCTGCCCCCCCTCAATGGGCTTGTCAGCGAATGGCTGATCTATTTCAGCCTGGCAGGCGCCGGTTCGGTTCAGTCCGGCACCGCTGCCCTGGCGCCACTTCTGCTGTTCGGTCTGCTGGGTCTTGTCGGCGCTCTGGCCCTGATCACTTTCACACGCCTGATCGGCATCTGCCTGCTCGGTGAACCACGTGACCCGGCCGGCACCCGTGCCCATGACGCGGGGCCGCTTATGTTGACAAGCATGGGGGCGCTGCTGGCGGGCTGCCTGGTGATTGGTTTATATCCCCAGGCAGCGTTGACCCTTCTGACCTATCCGCTGGCCGACATTGCAGGCTTGCCGGTTGGCGGTCAGCTTGGGCAGGCCGTTGCTCCTTTGGGCCGGGGGGCCTTTCTTCTGCTGGCGGGGCTTGTTGTTCTGACCGCGCTGCTCGCCTTGCTGCTTTGGAAACGCCCGCAGACTCAAGGCCTCACCTGGGGCTGCGCATTTCGTTTTCCGACGCCGCGTATGGCCTACAGCGGCGAGGGGTATTCGGAGCTGGTTTTTCGGCACCTGTTGCCGCGATACATGCGGCCGACAGTGACCGGAGGGAAGGTCGAAGGCGTCTTTCCGGCAACGGTCAGCTTGGACCAGCGTTCCGTTGACCCGATCCTTGTGCGGCTTCTGCATCCCTTGTTTGCGGGAATCGCCGACCGCTGCCAGCGGTTGCGGTGGGTGCAGCAGGGGCAGCTATGGATCTACCTGTTCTATATCTTCATCGCCAGCGCGATACTGATGGCCTGGAGTGTCGGGGCCGGAGGACAGGGGGGAGGATGATATGACTTGGCTCGTGGGTGCAATTTTGCTGACCTCACTTGCCGGTGTGCCGGGGCTTTTCTGCCGCCGGGAAGGTGCCGGCGCAGAGCGGCTCGCCTGCCTGCTGACTTTGGCTGGATGCGCCTGTGGGCTGGTGGCCGTTGTTCTCTCCCTGAGTCACAGGGTTGAACTCTCTCTTAATTTTCGCTGGTCTGTACCTGGGGGGTCCCTGTCCTTGGGGCTCGACCCTCTCAGCGCAATTTTTCTGCTCCCTCTGTTCCTGGTGGCGGCAACCGGGTCCGTCTATGGGCTGCGCTACTGGCCCCAGCAGGAACATCCTGCCAACGGACGCAAGCTGCGCCTTTTTTACGGGCTGATCAGCGGGGCGATGATCCTTCTTCTTTCGGCGCGCAATGGAATCCTGTTCCTGATGGCCTGGGAGGTGATGGCGCTGGCCGGCTTTTTTCTCATCACCACCGAAGACCACAAGGACGAAGTGCGACGGGCCGGGTTTGTCTACCTGATCGCCACCCATACCGGCACGCTGGCTCTCTTCGGCCTCTTCGCCCTGCTTGGCCAATACGCAGGTTCCCTGAACTTCCCTGCTGCAGCAACGCTGCCGGCGGCCGGGAGCAGCCTTGTGTTTTTGTTCGGACTGTTCGGATTCGGCATGAAGGCCGGCCTGATGCCGCTGCACATCTGGTTGCCCGGCGCCCACGCTGCGGCTCCAAGCCATGCCTCGGCGCTGCTCTCCGGGGTGATGATCAAAACAGGGATCTACGGGCTGGTGCGGCTCACCTCCTTTTTTGTCGAGATCCCCTTCTGGTGGGGCTGGACGGTCCTGGCGCTGGGTGCGGTCTCGGGAGTCATGGGGGTGGCCCTGGCGCTGGCTCAGCACGATATCAAGCGGCTTCTGGCCTACCACAGTGTCGAGAACATCGGCATTATCGCCCTCGGGCTCGGCCTTGCCCTGCTCGGTCGCAGCTACCAGCTGCCGGAGCTGACGGCCCTCGCTCTCGCGGGGAGCCTGTTGCACGTCGCCAACCACGGACTTTTCAAGTCGCTTCTGTTTCTGAGTGCCGGTTCGGTGATTCATGCCGTGGGGACGCGGGAAATCGACCGTTACGGCGGCGTGCTCAGACGCCAGCCCTGGACGGGGATCCTGTTCCTGGGCGGCGCGGTGGCGATCAGTGGCTTGCCGCCGTTTAATGGTTTCGTCAGTGAATGGCTGATTTATCTCGGGGCTTTCCAGGCCTTGGACACGGCTGCCCCGGTGCTTGCGGTCGCGGCTTTGACAGCGCCGACGCTTGCCCTGATCGGCGGCCTGGCTCTTGCCTGCTTCGTCAAGGTGTTCGGCATCACCTTTCTCGGAGAACCCCGTTGCGAGGCTGCGGCACACGCCCACGAGGCCCCTTCGTCAATGGTGATTCCCATGGCGGTGCTTCTTGTTGCCTGCGTCTGGATCGGATTGCTGCCGACGACCCTGACCCCTCTGCTGGGCGCCGCCGTCGCCGATTGGGGCGGTGATGCCGCGGCAGCATTGAGCCGTGAGGTTTTCGATCCCCTGGTATGGGTGAGCTTTGGAGGTTGGCTGTTGTTGGGCCTTCTTGCCGGGGTCGGCTTCTGGCTGTATCGGCGCAGCCGTCAGGCCCCGCGTGACGCCTCCACCTGGGGGTGCGGCTACCGGTTCCCTGAGCCGCGCATGCAGTATACCGCCGGCTCGTTCGCCGACAGCCTGGTGCGGCTGTTCCAATTCGGCCTCTGGAGCGAACGTCAGGGCGGCAGGGTTTCGGGGTTGTTCCCGGCCGCTGCAGAATTTTCGAGTCACACCCCCGATGCGGTTCTCGATCGGCTGCTTTCTCCTTTGTTTCGCTTCGCCGCCGGGCTGTTTCGTTGGATTCGCGCGATCGTCCAGAACGGTGTGATTGCCATCTACCTGATTTATGTCGCTCTAGCCGTTATGGCGCTGCTGGCGTTAGGCGCCTTATGAAAGGGGATCTTCACATGATCGGCAGTCTCGTTCTGCATTTGGCTCTATTGCTTCTGTTTGCCCCTCTGATGCAGGGAGTGATTACCAAAACCAAGGCCTGGTTTGGGGGGCGGGTCGGAGCCCCGTTGCTGCAGCCCTATTTCGATCTGGCCCGGCTGTGGCGCAAGGGGTTTGTTTTGAGCCGCACAACGACATGGGTCTTTCTGGCCGGTCCGGTGGTCGCTCTGGTGGTCCCGGTGTTGGCGTCGCTGCTGCTTCCCTTCGGGGCGCTCCCGGCGCCGATCTCCTTTGAGGGAGACCTGATTCTTTTTGTCTACCTGTTTGGCCTCTCCCGGTTCTTCACGGCGACCGCTGCGCTGGACACCGGCTCAAGCTTTGAGGGGATGGGCGCGGCACGGGAAGTGACGTTCTCCTGCCTGGCCGAACCGACGGTGCTGTTTGCCCTGCTGGTGCTGGCCCGTCTTTCCGGCGGACTGTCCCTTAATACGCTGTTCGGCGGTCATCTGCTGGAGGCCTGGCACAGTGGAGCCGGCGCCTCGCTCAGCCTGGTTCTGGTCTGCCTGTTCGTGGTGCTTTTGGTGGAAAATTCGCGAATCCCTTTTGATGATCCCAACACCCATCTGGAATTGACCATGATCCACGAGGTGATGGTGCTTGATCATAGCGGCCCCGCTTTAGGCATGGTCCTCTACGGAGCCGCACTCAAGATGATGGTGCTTGGCGCCTTGCTGGTGCGGCTGGCACTGCCCTGGCAGACTGGATGGTGGGTGAGTGATGCCGCGATTTTTCTGGCCGGGCTGCTCTGTGTTGCGATTCTGGTCGGAGTGGTCGAGTCGACCATGGCGCGCCTGCGGCTGTCGCGCGTACCGCAGGTCCTGATCGGGACTTCGCTGCTCTCCATCTTCGCACTGGTGCTTATTCTGCGCTGAGCAGCAGCCTCGAGGCGGAAGGATTTTCAGTTTTCAGGAGAAGTAACCTGTTCAGCATGGGGTCGTCACTCCCATGACAAGGGCCACTTTTCGCCATCCCTGGCCGTTTGATTGGCGCCCTCCCTGGCACCAAACACCCTTGACATGGGAGTGACGACCCAGCGAAGTGAATAGAATATCTGGAGAAAAGACCATGACGGAATTGACCAACCCGCTGCTGCTCGCGGTGATCCTTATTAATTTTTTCACCCTGGGCAGCGCCAGGCTCGGGGCCTGCATCCGGGTGGTGTCGGTCCAGGGAGCGCTGCTGGCGTTGTTGCCTCTGACCACCCACGGGTTTTCTTTCCACTCCATATTGCTGACGACAGGCGCTTTCTGCCTCAAGGGAGTTTTCATCCCCTGGTTGCTGTTTCGTGCAATCCGCGAGGTGCGAATCCGGCGCGAGCTGGAGCCGACGATCGGCTTCGTTCCGACGATGATCCTCGGAGCGTTGACCACCGCCGGGGCTTTCCTGTTTGCCGACTTTCTTCCCCTGATTTCCGAACACCATGAGGGGCTGTTTGTGCCGACCGCTTTGGCGACGATGTTCGCCGGTTTTCTGTTGCTGGTCTCGCGGCGCAAGGCCATTACCCAGGTGCTCGGCTACCTGATGCTGGAAAATGGCATCTTTGTCATCGGCGTTTTGCTGAGCGATGCCTTGCCACTGATGGTCGAAGCCGGGGTGTTGCTGGACTTGCTGGTCGCGGTTTTCGTCATGGGGATTGTGATGAATCACATCAGCCGGGAGTTTTCCACCATCAACACAGAGCGGTTGTCTGCTCTTAAGGAATAAGCCCATGATATCAATTCTCGTTGCTCTCCCTTTGGTAGCAGCCGGGTGCAGTTTCATCATTCCCTGGCATCAGGCACGTTCATGGCTTCTGCCTGCCGTCAGTGCGGCACATCTGCTGCTGTCGACGCTGTTTGCACTGGGCTATCTTCCCCCCGAAGGGACATGGATTGGTCTGGATGCCCTTTCGAGCCTGGTGCTGGTGGTGACCAGTCTGCTCTTTTTCGGGTGCGCGCTGTATGCGGTCGGCTACCTGGACCTGCATCGTGAGCGGGGCAACAAGGTCATGGTTCCCTGTCTTCTGATCTTCCTCGGCGCGATGAGTCTTGCCGTGCTTGCGCGGCATCTCGGTCTGCTCTGGATTGCCGTTGAGGCAACAACTATCGCCAGCGCGCCGCTGATCTATTTCAACCGTAACCGTCTTTCCATCGAGGCCACCTGGAAGTATCTGCTGATCTGTTCAGTGGGGATCGCACTGGCGATGCTCGGCCTGCTTTTCGTGGCTTATTCGGCCCTCGGCAGCGGCGTCCCGGTCAGCCTTCAGTTTGACAAGCTGCTAAGTCAGGCGACCACCTTGAGCAAGCCCTGGCTACACACCGGTTTTGTCTTCATGCTGGTTGGCTTCGGCACCAAAATGGGGCTCGCGCCGCTGCATACATGGAAACCCGATGCCTACGGCGAGGCGCCGGGGCTGGTCGGCGCTTTGCTGGCCGGAGGGCTGACCAGTGTCGCCTTTCTCGCCATTTTGCGCGGAGTGCAATTGATGACCGCGGCTGGGGACGGGGCTCTGGCGCGCCAGGAACTGCTCGGGATGGGAATTCTTTCGCTGCTGGTTGCGGCAGTCTTCATGGTGGGTCAGCCCGATATCAAGCGCTTGCTGGCTTATTCATCAGTCGAGCATATGGGCCTTCTGGCGATCGGCGTCAGTATCGGCGGACTGGCCACCTTCGGCGCCATGCTGCACCTGGTCAACAACGCCCTGACCAAAGGCGGGCTGTTTCTTGCGGCGGGCAATATCCAGCGTGCCTTTGCCAGCAAGCACCTCTCGGAGGTGCGCGGCGCAGTAAGCATCCTGCCGGTTTCCGGCACCCTGTTCCTGGCCGGATTCCTTGCCATCACCGGGTCTCCCCCGTTCGGCCCCTTCATGAGCGAGTTCACGATCCTGCGAGGAATCTTCGGCAGTGAACACCTGGTCGTCGGCCAGCTGGTGCTGCTCCTGCTCGCCACTGTTTTCATCGGCATGGGAGCCACCGTTCTGGCGGCCACCCAGGGTGAAGCCTCCGAGGCGATCCCCGGTTTTCGCGACAGCCCACTGCTGTGTATCTCTCCCCTGTGTTTCATGCTGCTGATTCTGCTGATCGGGGTCTATATCCCCGAGCCGATGCAGAACGCGCTGCATCAGGCGGCGGCCCTGCTGGAGGTGCAACCATGAACCCTTCCCGCGAGATCCGCCTTCGGCACGGCGCCTGTGTGCCGCTCGCCGAGTTGCCGCGGCTTGAATTTTCATCTTTTCGCAACACCCTGCTCGAGGAGGTCGCGGCCGAAGCACGCGTTGTATGCCTGTTCGGTCACCCCGGCGCGGAGGGATTGGACCTGTACGCGGTTCTGGCCCGCGACTGGAAAACAGAACTGGTGCTGCTGCATACCCGGGTGAAGGAAAGCTTTCCATCGCTGACGCCGGAGTGCCCGCAAGTGCACCTGTTCGAACGGGAACTCGCCGAACAGTACGGGGTTCGTCCGCAAGGGCATCCCTGGCTCAAGCCGGTGCGCTTTCATCAGAGATGGGCGAAAGGGGTCGACATCTGGGGGCGCAGCGACGATGACCACCCGATCCCCGGTGATATGGATTTTTATCGGGTTGAGGGGGAGGTGGTTCACGAGGTTGCCGTCGGCCCCGTCCACGCCGGCGTCATCGAACCGGGTCATTTCCGGTTTCAGTGTCATGGCGAAGAGGTCATGCATCTGGAGATCTCCCTCGGCTACCAGCATCGCGGCATCGAGCAGATGTTGCACGGCGGGCCCCATCCGGCCGGCATCTATCAACTCGAGGCGGCCGCTGGGGATACCACTATCGGCCACGCCACAGCGTACAGCCAGCTCATCGAGAGCCTGGCCGGAGTGGAGGTTTCACAGCGGGCCCATGCCGTTCGCGCCATTGCCCTGGAGCTGGAGCGGCTCGCAAACCATGTCGGGGACATCGGAGCCCTGGCCGGTGATGTCGGTTTTCTACCGACCGCATCGTTTTGCGGCCGCCTTCGGGGGGATTACCTGAACCTGACCGCCGAGCTGTGCGGCAGCCGTTTCGGGCGCGGCCTGGTGCGTCCCGGCGGGGTTCAATTCGACCTCGATCCGGCGCGGGTCAAGACCCTGTCGCATCGACTCAAAATCCTTGCCGCAGAAACCCGTGGCGCCATCGAGCTCTGTTTCGACAGCCCTTCGGTGTTGGCTCGTTTCGAGGGGACCGGGCGAGTGACCGCCGATGATGCCGAAGCCCTGGGGCTGGTCGGTGTCGCGGCCCGCGCCTGCGGGCTGGTTCGCGATGTTCGCTTGCATCGCTCCTCCGGGGACGGCGAGACGCGCTTCGACACCCCGGTGATCGAAACCGATGGCGACGTTTTCGCACGCGGGAATATCCGCCGTCGCGAAATATATGCTTCGCACCGGCTGATCGACGAAAACCTCAAGCGACTTCCGGCCGGGGATATCCGAACGGCCCTGCCCACTCTCGCGCCGGAATCTCTGGGGATTTCCCTCTGTGAAGGCTGGCGCGGCGAACTGGTCCATGTCGGGATCACCGATGCCCGGGGAAGGCTGGCGCGCTACAAGATCGTCGATCCCTCCTTTCATAACTGGAGCGGTCTGGCAATGGCCCTGCGTGGCGAACAGATCTCGGATTTCCCGCTGTGCAACAAGAGCTTCAATCTTTCCTACTGCGGATTCGACCTATAGGGAGCCATCAAGATGCTGAACATTGTTCGTGAACGTCTGCGCCAGGGGCATCGCACCGGAAACTTTCCCAAAGAGGCGCCGAAGCTGCCGGAGCGCTTCCGAGGCCTGCCGGGCATTGCGCAGAACCTGACCCCGGCGGAGTGCGCTGAGGCTGCCGCCGCGTGCCCCTTCGCTGCCCTGGGCTGCTCCGACAGCCAACTGCAGATCGATCTGGGTCGCTGCCTCTTTTGCGCCGATTGTCCGGCCGCAGCCCGGGGCGCGCTCACCTTCAGCGGCGACTACCGTTTGGCGGTCAGAAAGCGCGAGGATCTTCTGCTGGAAGACGAAACCTACCGGCTGGCCGACAAGCTGGACAGTCGGATGCGCAAACTCTTCGGCCGTTCGCTCAAGCTGCGCCAGATCTCCGCCGGCGGGTGCAACGCCTGTGAAGCCGATCTCAACGTGCTCGGAACCCTGGTTTTCGACCTGGGGCGTTTCGGCATCCAGTTCGTCGCCTCGCCCCGTCACGCCGACGGCCTCATTATCACCGGACCGGTCACTGAAAACATGAAGAGCGCCCTGCTCGAGACCTACGCGGCCGTTCCCGAACCGAAGCTGGTGATCGCCTCGGGCGCCTGCGCCATCGCCGGCGGGCCGTTTCGCGACAGTCCCGAGGCCCATAACGGCATCGGCGATCTGTTGCCGGTCGACCTCTACATTCCTGGCTGCCCGCCCCATCCCTACACGGCGCTCGACGGCCTGCTGCGCCTGCTCGGGCGGCTTTGAGTGAAGCGCAAGGCCGCAGAGAACAAGTTTGAGCCACCCATACGGCCTCAGGCCACAATCAAAAGGAGAAAAACCATGTCCAAACGACAGGACGCTCTTGACTATCACAGCCAGGGCCGTAAAGGGAAAATCGAAGTCATCACCACCAAACCCTGTGCGACCAGCCGCGACCTTTCGCTGGCGTACAGCCCCGGAGTCGCGGAGCCCTGCCTGGCCATCGAAAAAGAACCCGGCCTGGCCTACGAGTACACCGCCAAGGGGAATCTGGTGGCGGTGGTGTCCAACGGCACGGCCGTGCTGGGGCTCGGCGACATCGGTGCCCTGGCCGGCAAGCCGGTCATGGAAGGCAAGGGCGTGCTGTTCAAGCGCTTTGCTGATGTCGACGTGTTCGACATCGAACTCGCCACCAAGGATCCGGACGAGATCATCCGCACCGTCAAGCTGCTGGAGCCGACCTTCGGCGGGATCAACCTGGAAGATATCAAGGGACCCGAGTGCTTCTACATCGAAGAGCAGCTTAAAGAAATCATGGACATCCCGGTTTTTCACGACGATCAGCATGGCACTGCGATCATCGCTGCCGCCGGCATGCTCAACGCCCTGGAACTCGTCGGCAAGAAAATCGAGGATGTCAAAATGGTTGTCAACGGAGCCGGCGCTGCCGGCATTGCCTGTGCCAACCTGGTCATCAGCCTCGGCATCAAACAGGAAAATGTTGTTGTCTGTGATACCAAGGGGGTCATTTACAAGGGACGCACCGAGGGGATGAACGCATACAAGGAACGCCTGGCGAACCAGACCAGCGCACGCAGCCTGGGCGAGGCTGTGAAGGGCGCCGACATTTTCTTCGGGGTCTCTGCCAAAGGGGCCCTGACCCAGGAGATGGTCAAGAGCATGGGTAGAGACCCGATCATTTTCGCGATGGCCAACCCCGACCCGGAAATCACCCCGCCGGAAGCCCTGGCGGTTCGTCCTGACGCCATTGTCGGCACCGGTCGCAGCGATTATCCCAACCAGGTCAACAATGTGCTCTGTTTTCCCTTTCTGTTTCGGGGGGCTCTCGACGTGCATGCCCGGGCTATCAACGAAGAGATGAAGGTGGCCGCGGTGCATGCCCTGGCCAACCTGGCCCGGCAGGATGTGCCCGACTCGGTGCGCAAGGCTTACGGCGGGGAGGAGATCTCCTTCGGCCGGAATTACATCATCCCCAAGCCGTTTGACCCCCGGGTGCTGTTGCACGTGGCGCCGGCGGTAGCGCAGGCGGCGATGGATTCGGGCCTTGCCCGCAAGCCGGTTGCCGACATGGCCGGATACCGTGAACAGCTCGAATCTTTGCAGGGTCGCTCCAAGGAGGTCATGCGCATCCTGATCAACAAGGCCAAGGCGATCCCGAAACGTATTCTGTTTCCCGAAGGGGACAATGGAAAAATCCTGCGCGCTGCCCAGATTCTACTGGAAGAGGGGATTGCCATTCCGGTTCTGCTCGGCGAAGAGGTGGATATCCGTGCGAAAATCGCCGAACTTCATCTATCAGAACTGGATCAGGTTGAAATTGTCGATCCTGCGACCAACGGCAACCTGGAAAGGTATATCAATGAACTCTTCCGACTGCGGCAGAGAAAAGGCATCACCCTCGCCGAGGCAAGACGACTGATCACGAAGAATCGCAATTATCTCGGCGCCATGATGGTCCGCATGGGAGACGCCGATACGCTGCTTTCGGGCATCGAACATCATTATCCTGACACCATTCGTCCGGCCATGGAGGTCATCGGCAAGCAGGACGGTTTGTCCAAGGTCCATGGGGCCTACATGATGGTTACCAAAAAAGAGGTGGTGTTCTTTGCCGACACAACGGTCAATATTGAGCCAAGCGCTGAAGAGTTGGCGGAAATCGCCCTTCTCACCGCCAGGAAAGCTCACCAGCTGGATGTCGAGCCCCGCGTGGCGATGCTCTCGTTTTCCAACTTCGGCAGCACGAAACATCCTTTGAGCCTCAAGGTCCAAAAAGCGACGGCTCTCATCAAGGAGCGAAACCCTGCGCTGGTCGTCGATGGCGAAATGCAGGCAAATGTGGCTCTCGACCCGGAGCTGTCGGCGAAACAGTTCCCTTTTTCCGCAGTGCAGGGTAATGCCAATGTTTTCATCTTCCCTGATTTGCAGTCGGGCAATATCTGCTACAAATTGCTCAATAAGCTGGGCGGCGCCGAGGCAATCGGTCCTATCCTCATGGGCATGAAAAGGCCGATCCATGTTCTGCAGCGTGGTGATGACGTGGCCGATATTGTCAACATGGCTGCGGTTGCCGTGGTCGATGCGCAGGAACAATGAGTTGCAAGCGTTGTGGTTTTCGTGGATTGTACAGGGAGAAAAACACGCCAGCTTATTCCAGTATCTTGTAAATGGTTGGCAGAGAGGGGTATGCGGAGGAAATGGAACATATGAGCAACCGACGCCTTGAGCTTGGGTTTTGCCAGAAAGATGATACCTTTCATATGAAAGGCCCCTTCTGCCTTTTATACTGATTTAAGCCGCCACCTCTAGGGGTGAGCATATCAAGCTGGGGCGCAAACAAAAAAGGTGGACGGATAATGAGTGGGCGCAGCCTGAATTCGGATCAAAACAGCAACCGGCGGGATAAGGTTGCCGCAAACCAGGGTCTGTCCCAGGCCGGGAAGCCTCCTTTCCCCATTGTCGGCATCGGCGCCTCCGCCGGTGGCCTCGAGGCGCTGGAGCAGTTTCTGCGGAACGTCCCGCAGGACAGCGGCCTGGCCTTTGTCATCATCCAGCACCTCGACCCGACCCACAAAGCCATGCTGACCGAGCTGCTCCAGCGCTCCACCGGGATGAAAACCTACCAGGCCAGGGACCGGATGCAGGTCAAGCCGAACAGCGTGTATGTGATCCCGCCCAACAAGGATATGTCCATCCTGCATGGCGCGCTGCACCTGTTCGAGCCGAGCGCCCCCCGCGGCCTGAGGCTGCCCATCGATTTTTTTCTGCGCTCCCTGGCCGAGGACCGCCAGGAGCGCAGCATCGGGGTCATCCTCTCGGGCATGGGTTCGGACGGCACCCTGGGGCTCAAGGCGATCAAGGAAAAAGCGGGCCTGGTCCTGGTGCAGGAACCGGCCACGGCCAAGTTCGACAGCATGCCCCGCAGCGCCATTTCCGCCGGGCTGGCCGACCTGGTCGCGCCGGCGGAGGAGCTGCCCGGCAAAATCATCGATTATCTGCGCCACGCCCGCACCCTTGCCGGTTCCGAGCCTCCGCTTGAGGAAAAGGACCGCAGCGCCCTGGAAAAGGTTGTCATCCTGCTGCGGGACAAAACCGGCCAGGATTTCTCGCTGTACAAAAAAAACACCATCCGCCGCCGCATCGAACGGCGCATGGGCATTCACCAACTGGACAAAATCACCGACTACGTCCGCTATCTTCAGCACAATCCCCAGGAGCTGGAACTGCTCTTCAGGGAGCTGCTGATCGGGGTAACCAATTTTTTCCGCGATCCGGCCGCCTGGGAGCTGCTGCGCATCGAGGCGCTTCCGGCCCTGCTCGAAAAGCGTCTGGCAGGCGGGGTGCTGCGCGCCTGGTCGGTCGGCTGTTCCAGCGGCGAGGAGGCCTATTCGCTGGCAATCGTCTGCCATGAGGCGCTCAGCGAGCTCAAGCCCAGGGTGGATTACAAAATCCAGATTTTCGCCACCGATCTCGACCAGGACGCCATCGACAAGGCCCGCCGGGGCTGGTATCCTGCCAACATTGCCGCTGATGTTTCCGCCGAGCGCCTGCGCCGGTTCTTTGTCCAGGAGGAGGACGGCTACCGCATCGGCAAGAAAATCCGCGAAATGGTGACCTTCGCCACCCAGAACGTCATTATGGACCCCCCCTTCACCAAGCTCGACATTCTGGTCTGCCGCAACCTTCTGATCTACCTGATGCCGGAGCTGCAGAAAAAACTTCTGCCGCTCTTTCACTACAGTCTCAAACCCGGCGGCATCATGTTTCTGGGCAATGCTGAAGCCGTCAGCGCTGCCGCCGAGCTGTTTACTCCTATCAATCTCAAATTGCGCCTTTTCCGGCGGCGGGAATCGGTTCTGCCTGCGGCTCCGGTGGATTTTCCCGCTTCGTTTGTATCCCCCAGGGCGGAGCACGCCAAGGAGTCAACCAAGGTGAACGCTGCATCCAACCTTCAGTCGCTTGCGGACGAATTGCTCCTGCAGCATTTTTCTCCGCCGGCCGTGCTGGTCAACGACCAGGGCGATATCCTCTACATCAGCGGGCGCACCGGTAAGTACCTCGAGCCGGCGGCCGGCAAGGCCAACTGGAACATTTTCGCCATGGCCCGCCAGGGGATCAATTTTGATCTGGGCGTCGCCTTCCACAAGGTGCTCCGACAAAAAGAGCCCATCACCCTCAGGGGACTCAAGGTCGGCACCGACGGCGGCAGCCAGACTCTGGACGTCACTCTCCAGGCGATCGAGGAACCCGAAGCGCTGCGAGGCATGGTGATGATCGTCTTTCACGACGTGGCGGAGCCGCCGCCGAAAAAAGCGCGCGGCCAAGCCGCAGGCTCTTCTGCCTCCAACGCCCGGGTGGCCGAGCTGGAACAGGAAGTCCGGAAACTGCGCGAAGAGCTGCACACCACCCGCGAGGAAATGCAATCTTCGCAGGAGGAACTCAAGTCGACCAACGAGGAGCTGCAGTCCGCCAACGAGGAGCTGCAGTCCACTAACGAGGAGCTGACCACGTCCAAGGAAGAAATGCAGTCCCTCAACGAGGAACTGCAGACGGTCAATGCAGAGCAACAGTCCAAAATGGACGAGCTGACCCGGACCGAAGACGATCTGCGCAACCTGCTCAACAGCACCGAGATCACGACCGTGTTTCTGGACAACGACCTCCATGTGCGACGCTTCACCGAAGGGGCCCAAAAAATCTTCAAACTGATTCCAGGCGACGTGGGGCGCCCGCTCTCCGACATCACCAGCGATCTGCTCTACCCCGAGATGGCCGAAGATACCCGGGAGGTGCTGCGCACCCTGGTTTTTTCGGAAAAGGAGATTGCGACCGACGACGGGCGCTGGTTTACGGTGCGCATCATGCCCTACCGCACCATTGACGACGTCATCGGCGGGGTCGTGATCACCTTTGCCAATATCACCGAGGCCAAGACTCGGGAGAACGAACTGCGCGAACAGATCGAACAGCTCAAACATCAGCTCGAGGGGAGTGGCTAGCTGTGGCTAACGATAAAGATCACAAACCTTTGCCGCCGAGCGATCATCTGCGCCGCGAGGCTGAAGAACAGTTGCGTGCGAAGACCGCGGCACAGCCGCCGCCGCTGAGCCTGGCAGAGGCGCAGCGGCTGCTCCATGAGCTTGAGGTCCACCAGATCGAGCTGGAAATGCAGAACGCCGAGCTGCACAGCGCCCGCGAGGAGCTTGAGGTCGCGCACACCAAATACGCCGAACTCTTCGACTTCGCCCCCCTTGGCTACTTCATCCTCGATCAGCGCGGCCGCATCCAGGAGGTCAACCTGGCCGGGGCGCAGCTGCTGGGCATCGAGCGGAGCCGGCTGGTCGGTAAAATCCTAAGTCGATTTATCGAGGAGGCCGAGGGAAGAACTGCTTTTGCCGGTCATCTCGAAGAGGTGTTGCGGGGCCAGGGGGTTCAGTGCTGCGAACTCAACTTCATCAGACCCGACGGCACCTGTTTCCACGGCCTTTTGCAGAGTGCCGCAGTGGAGGCCAGCGAAAGTCTGGGCGGCCGTATCCTGACGTCCGTGGTCGACGATACCGAGAACCGCAGGCTGCGCCTTAAGCTGCAGCAGGCCCAGGCAAGACTCGAGGAGAAAGTCGCCGAGCGCACCGCCGAGCTGACCCAGGCCAATGCGCACCTGGTGCAGGAAGTCGAAGAGCACAAGCGGGCAAAGGAATCGCTCAAGGGTGCTTTTTCCCAGATCCAGCAGCTCTCCGAGCGGTTGCAGGCGGAGAACGTCCACCTGCAGCAGGAAGTCTCCCGGCAGTACGACTTCGGCGAGATCATCGGTCACAGCGATGCCATGTCCTACGTTTTTTTCCGGGTCGAACAGGTGGCGCCGCAGGATGCCACCGTGCTGCTGCTCGGCGAGACCGGCACCGGCAAGGGGCTGGTTGCCCGCGCCATTCACAACCGCAGCACCCGCAAGGACCGGCCGATGATCACCGTCAACTGCACGGCACTGCCGGCGAACCTTATCGAGAGCGAACTCTTCGGGCGGGAAAAGGGCGCCTTCACCGGGGCGAGCGCCCGCCAGATGGGGCGCTTCGAGCTGGCCGACGGCGGCACCATCTTTCTCGACGAAATCGGCGAAATGCCGCTGGAGCTGCAGGTCAAGCTGCTGCGGGTCATTCAGGACGGCGAGTTCGAGCGTCTGGGCAGCCCCCGCACCCTTAAAGTCAACGTGCGCATCATCGCCGCCAGCAACCGCAACCTTGAAGAGGAGATCCGCGCCGGCCGCTTTCGCGAAGACCTTTTCTACCGGCTCAGCGTTTTCCCCATCACCATCCCGCCCCTGCGCCAGCGCACCGACGACATCGAGCTGCTCGTACGGTATTTTGTCGCCAAGTACGCCAAGAAAACCGGCAAGAAGATCGACACTGTCCCGAAGGAAACCCTCGAACTCTTTCTGCGCTATCACTGGCCGGGCAACGTGCGGGAACTGGAAAACGTCATCGAGCGGGCGGTCATCACCAGCCAGGGCCCGGTCCTCCAGGTTCTCGACCGGTTCGATGCGTTCCGGAAACCCGAGGAGGAGCAGGACCTCAAATCCCTCGGCGATCTGGAACGCGACCACATCGTCCAGGTGTTGAAGAAGACCGGGTGGCGCATCGAGGGCCCAAAAGGCGCGGCGCTGCTGCTGGGCCTCAACCCCAGCACCCTGCGCGCCCGCATGCGCAAATACGGCATCCGCCGTTAAGCAACACAATCCTCCTCCCATTCCAGGCCGTCATATCTGACGGATATGTCAAGTATGACGGCTGTCGCTGACGGCTTTCCCCCGGACTCTCCCGAAATTTTACATTTTTTCTTTTAAAATCAGCATCTTGAGATCTGTGGTTTCACAGTTTTCCGGCGGCACGTTCGTTGCGATAGTAACTTTGTCAACAGAACCTGTCAGGCAAAAGCTCAAATGTCGCGGGAGACACATCCTGTGGGAAAACCCAAACCATAAAACAAGCGGGGGAAGAGAAAATGATCATGAGAACCTGGAAGTTGCTTAAGGCGTGTCTGGCCACCTTGTTTATCTTTGTTCTGGCCGGTTGTGCCGCCCAGATGCCTGCCCCGGAAAAGCAGGTGACCCTGGCCGCCCAGTCGATTGCCCAGGCTGAAAGTTCCGGAGCCGTGGAGTTCGCCCCGGTTGAAATTAAATCGGCGCGGGACAAACTGAGCCAGGCCAAAATCGCCATGGACAGCGAAGAAAACCTCAAAGCCAAACGGCTCGCCGATGAGGCCATGGTCGATGCCAACCTGGCGGAAGCCAAGGCACGCTCCGCCAAGTCGCAAAAGGTTGTGGAGGAACTGAAGGAAAGCATCCGTGTTTTACAGCAAGAGATGAGCCGCTAACCCCGTTCCTCATCATTCCCGTTATTTTTTTCATAAAGGAGACCACCATGAAGTTATTTTCCTCGCCCTTGATGTTTCTGCTCGGGGTGTCTGTCGTAAGCATGCTGCTGTCTGGTTGCAGCACTCCAGTTCGGGAAAATGCCTTGCTTGAGCAGGCCCGAGCCGCGTTTGCTGAAGCCCAGAGCAACCCTGATGTGCAGAAGAATGCGCCACTCGAACTGCAAAAAGCAAAAATCGATCTGGATCAAGCGGAAAAATCGCTGATACAAGGGGCCGAGGATCCAGAAGTGGAACACTTCGCTTATCTTGCCAAGCAACGCACCGCCATCGCCCGGGAAACCGCCAAGGTGAAACTGGCGGAGCAGGCGGTGGATGAGGCCAGTGCGGAACGGGGTGCGGTCCTTCTGAAAGCCCGGACCCAGGAGGCGGAGCAGGCGATTCGATTGGCTGAAGAGCAAAAAAGGCAGGCCACGCTTGCCGGTGAGCGAGCGGATGCCGCCCGTCTGGAAGCCGGGGCGATGACCGCCGAAGCGCAAAAGGCCAGAGCCGAGGCGCTATCGGCCGAAGAACAAAGGAGGAAGCTGGAAGAACAGATCGCCGAGTTGCAGGCCACCCAATCGGAACGAGGGCTGGTGATTACCCTGGGCGATGTTCTTTTCGATACCAACAAGAGCGAACTCCGATCAGGAGCGCAGTACACCATCGACAAGCTTGCCGCGTTCCTGGACGAATACCCGAAACGCAATGTATTGATCGAAGGCTTTACCGACAGTACCGGAGCCGTGGAATACAACCTGCGCCTCTCCGAACGCCGCGCCGAGGCGGTACGCAGTGCCCTTGTGGCCAGAGGAGTCGATCCGCACCGGCTCATGACTCGCGGTTATGGTGTTGAGTTCCCCGTAGCCGGCAACGAAACGGCCGAAGGACGACAGCGGAACCGGCGTGTCGAGGTTATCATTTCGGATGAAGAAGGACGCATACTGGAACGAAAATAATAAGCACTGAGGGCCGGTGGAATGTTTCGAGGAGGAGAAAGGCAACCACGATCAGCGATTGGAAGACATTATGAAACCGGGCATCAGGGACAAGGTGCAAGGCGTGCTGCACGAAATGAAAGGCAAGGTCAAGGAAGTGGCCGGAAAGCTCACCGATAATGCAAAGCTGGAGGCTGAAGGCAAGGCCGAGAAAATGGCCGGTAAAGTTCAGGGCAAAGTCGGTGAAGTGAAGAGGGATCTGGGGGAGTAATGAGTGCGGCCTGTGATCCCCTGGCGAAGGGGCAGAGGTTGCAACGATAGGGAGTAACCTCGCTCCCGGGGCATGTAACCCTGCAAGACAAGGCGGACAGCCGGGAGTAGAAAAAGATCCCATACCCGGATACGTCCAGGATATCGAAGACGTCATAGTTTCAGGATAATCGCCGGCAGCAGCAGCCAAGAGCTGTCAGAAAGGAACATCATATGTCGAGAATGATTGCGGTGTGTGCAGATCCTCATTGCACTCTGGAGGCCTGGACTGGAGAGTGCCGCCATGGACGGTTTTATTCCTCTTCTGCTGGTTACTGCCATCACCATTGCCACCATCGTCGTGGTTGCCGTATTTACCGCGGACGACAGAGTCTGATCGACGACTGCCGATTCTGATGGGTCCGTATCACTGAAAGGGATGTTCATGAACGCAATCAAGATGGCGGCTATCGTACTGCTCGTGCTCGGCATTCTGGGGTTGGCCTACGGCGGGTTCACCTACACCAAAGGGACCCACCAAGCCAATCTGGGTCCGCTCGAACTGACGGTCAAGGATCAACAGCGGGTCAACATCCCGCTATGGGCCGGTGTCGGGGCGGTCCTCGCTGGCGGTGTCCTTCTGGTCATGGGAGGCAAGAAAGGCTGGTAAGCTCCCGGCTTGCCGCCATATATGGCAGCTATTTCATATATGGCGGGTCCGGCTGACGGGTTTTTCTTCAAGATTTCTGGCCACCGCAAACTAATCGAATAAAAACAGGCATCTGCCACATCTCCCCTGGCGGAACTTCCCGGTGTATGTATTCATCCGGTCCATCAGGGTCACCAAAACCAAGAAAAAAATTTTAGGACCTGAAGAGACTGATCAAACCCGACTCAGCTGGAGGATGCATGGCGGTCAACCGACCCGCAAAACCGATGGACGAACTCCTGGAACTGCGCCGTCAAGCCGAAGAGCAGGTGCGCTTGAGCGAGACCAGAGTGCAGACGCCGCCGAGCAGGGAGGAGGCGCTGCGGCTCGTTCATGAACTCCAGGTTCACCAGGTCGAGCTGGAGATGCAGAATGCGCAACTGACTCAGGCCCGCGACGAGCTGGAATCCGCCAATATCGAACTGGAGGCATTCAATTACACCCTCGCCCATGACCTGCGCCAGCATCTGATGACCATCAACGGGTACTGTCAGCTCATTCAGGATCTGAGCGGCGCTGAGCGCACGGAAAAATCCCTGGAATATCTCGAGGACGTCTACCAGGGCACTCTTTCCATGAGCCGTCTCATAGACACGTTACTCGAATTTTCCAGTGTCGCTAACGGGGAGGTGCGCCGTCAATCCGTCGACCTGAGTTCCATCGCAGAAGCAGTGGTGGCCAAAATGATTCAGACGGCCGATGCGGCCCGTTACACTTTTCACATCGCCCCGGGAATCCTGGCCGACGCTGATCCGGACCTTTTGCGGGTTGTGCTGGAGAACCTCATTGGTAATGCCTGCAAGTATTGCGGCAACCGCGAAGGGGTGGTGATCGAATTCGGCGCGACCTCCGCTTACGGGAAACAGGCCTGCTTTGTCCGGGACAACGGACCGGGCTTTGACATGGCGCTGGCCGGCAAGCTCTTCCTCCCTTTCCAGCGCCTTCCCGGCACCAAAGTCGAAGGCCACGGCATCGGGCTGGCTACCGTGGAGAGGATTGTCAGGCGCCACGGCGGCAGAGTGTGGGCCGAAAGTGAAAAAAACAAGGGTGCAACCTTTTTTTTCACCCTCGATTGAGGTTGTGGCTCTGAAATGCGGAGGCGCTATTTTCATGAGTGATACGGGAAAAATCACGGGGATGGGAGCCATTCCTCATTCAGGAGGCGTGGCTTTTCGGGTCTGGGCACCGCATGCACGGCAGGTTGCGGTGGTCGGCTCTTTCAACGGATGGGACGGCAACAGCCATCCAATGCACGCCGAAGGGAACGGTTATTGGTACCTCGATGCTTCCGAGGCGAGCCTTGGCGATGAGTACAAGTTCCTGCTGACTACGGAGCAGGGCGCACTCCACCGCGTCGACCCTTATGCCCGTGAAGTCACAAGCTCGGTCGGCAACGCCATTGTGCACGATGCGCATTTTGACTGGGAAGGAGACGACTTTCGGCTGGCGTCGTGGAATGAGCTGGTCATCTACGAACTGCACATCGGAACGTTCAACGATCAGGAAAACATCAACCAGCCAGCCCAATTTTCCTCGGTTTCGGCGCGCCTCGGGCATTTGAAAAAGCTTGGCGTCAATGCCATCCAGATCATGCCGGTGGGCGAATTCGCGGGGGATCGCTCCTGGGGTTACAACCCCTCCCACATTTTCTCGGTGGAAATGGCCTACGGCGGCCCGAAGGCGTTCAAGCAGTTCGTCAAGCGCGCCCATCAGGAAGGGATCGCGGTGATCCTCGACGTGGTATACAACCACCTGGGGCCAAGCGATCTTGATCTCTGGCAATTCGACGGCTGGAGTGAGAACGGCCGCGGCGGCATCTATTTCTACAACGACGAGCGGGCCCATACGCCCTGGGGGGAAACCCGGCCCGATTACGGCCGCGGCGAAGTGCGGCAGTATC
>NPID01001599.1_pt1 | contig 55766 bp, 41 predicted proteins | sample 8637491 | NCBI WGS metagenome assembly NPID01 (sample SAMN07420843, study PRJNA396082) | bioreactor metagenome | isolation source: sample BA6 brine-fed electro-methanogenic bioreactor BA | place: Japan: Kochi | collected 2016-06-14 | reverse complement strand
TTTGATATTCAGTATCCATTGATCCAGGCAGGCATGATCTGGTGCAGTGGATGGGAACTGGCCTCGGCGGTCAGCAATGCCGGCGGGCTCGGGCTCATTGGCAGCGGGTCAATGTACCCCGATGTTTTGCGGGAGCATATCCGCAAATGCAAGGCTGCCACTGATAAGCCTTTCGGGGTGAACCTCCCGCTGATCTACCCCCAGATGGATGAGATCGTCGATATTGTGATCGAAGAGGGCGTGAAGATCGTGTTTACCTCGGCCGGAAACCCAAAAAAATGGACGGCCCATTTTCAATCGCATGGGATCAAAGTGGCCCACGTGATCGCGAATGTGAAATTTGCGAGGAAATGTGAGGAGGCCGGGGTGGATGCAGTTGTGGCCGAAGGTTTTGAAGCCGGGGGGCATAACGGATTGGAAGAAACCACCACCATGACGCTCATCCCCATGGTACGGGAGGCCATTAGCATANNGTGGGTGGCCGGACTGTCGAAAGAGCAGCTCTTCGATGCCGCGAAGCAGCTCGGAGCGCCCTATGAGCTCGTGCGCTGGGTAGCCGAGAACAGCACGCTGCCGGTCGTGAACTTCGCCGCCGGCGGGATCGCCACCGGTAAAGGCATGCTGGCAGCCATGGCCCTGGGGGCCGACGGGGTGCAGATCGGCAGCCGCTTTGTAGCCTCAGAAGAATCATCGGCTCACCCCGTGTTCAAGGAACATGTGGTCAATGCTATTGACGGAGCAACCGGACTGGTCCTGAAAAAAGTGATTCCCGTAAGGTTGATCAGGAATGAGTTTTTTCAGCGGGTAAAAGAGCTGGAAGATCGCGGTGCAAGCCGGGAAGAACTGATGAAACTGCTGGGCCGCGGCCGCGCAAAACTCGGCATGTTCGAGGGCGACGACAAGGAGGGGGAACTGGAGATCGGACAGATTTCAGGACTGATCAAGAAGGTGATGCCGGCTGCAAAGATCGTGGAAGAGATCATCACCGAATTCGAGGAGAACAGGGTAAAACTCAGCAATAAGCAATTTTGATCCGGCAGTTTAACGCTCCTTTCTTGATATGCAGCTTTACACGGTACCGGGAAACCGCAAACCGGCATCTGCTTATGTTCCCCGGAAATATGCTATATTTGTTTCCGCTTAAAGATACATTCATCTAAACCCTATATCCATGGATTTCTCATTCACCGAGGAGCAGGAAATGATCCGCCAGGCAGCCCGTGATTATGCCGAAAGGGAATTGATCAAAGATGTTCTGGAACGGGATGAAAAGGCGGAAATGCCTGTTGAACATGTTAAAAACCTTACCGAACTCGGCTTTTTCGGAATGCTGGTAGACCCCAAATGGGGCGGGGGAGGTATGGATACGCTTTCCTATGTGCTTGCCATGGAGGAACTCTCGAAAGTAGATGCCGCCACCAGCGTGATCCTTTCAGTCCATAACTCACTGGTTTGCTATGGCATTGAACATTACGGGACAGAGGAGCAGAAAGAAAAATACCTTCACCCGCTGGCTACCGGTGAAAAGATCGGTGCTTTTCTCCTCTCAGAGCCGGAGGCCGGATCGGATGCCACTTCGCAGCGTACTACCGGTGAAGACAAGGGCGACTACTACCTGCTTAACGGGACCAAAAACTGGATCACCAGTGCCAGCCTGGCATCGATTTATTTGGTGGTGGTGCAAACACACCCTGAAAAGAAACATCATGGGATCAATGTGCTGATCGTGGATAAAGATACACCGGGTATTTCCCTGGCTCCCCATGAAGACAAAATGGGGATGCGCAGTTCCGATACGCATTCGGTGATGTTCAGCGATGTGAAGGTGCCCAAGGAAAACCGTATCGGCGATGATGGCTTCGGGTTTAAGTTTGCCATGAAAGCCCTGGAAGGGGGAAGGATAGGCATTGCTTCGCAGGCTGTGGGCATTGCCGCCGGAGCCATGGACAGGGCCGTTCAGTATTCCAAAGAACGGAAAGCTTTTGGAAAGTTCATTAGCGAACACCAGGCCATTGCATTCAAGATCTCCGACATGGCCGTTAAGCTGGAAGCCGCACGCAACCTGGTTTACAAGGCGGCCTGGCTGAAAGACAACGGGCAGCCATATGGTACCATCAGTGCCATGGCCAAGCAATTTGCCGCCGATTCAGCCATGGAGATCACCACTGAAGCCGTTCAGGTTTTGGGCGGTTACGGATATGTGAAAGAATACCATGTGGAACGGCTGATGCGGGAAGCTAAGCTTACCCAGATCTATGAAGGAACTTCGGAAATTCAGAAAATCGTAATTTCGCGGGCAGTACTTAAATAGTTGTGGGTTAAGGATAGGATGCCTGGTCTTAGATCAGGCTGATCATAAAATAAGAACATTAAATAATCCTGTTCGCAAAAGACTTATAACCCCCATAAACAATATAACAATATAACAATATAACAATATTTAATATGAAAATCCTAGTATGTATCAGTAATGTGCCGGATACCACAACCAAGATCCGGTTTACGGGAGACAACACGGCTTTTGATACGGCCGGAGTGCAGTGGATCATTAATCCATGGGATGAGCTGGCGCTGACCAGGGCCCTGGAATTGAAGGAGGCCACTGGTGGTGCCATCGAAAAGATCACGGTGATCAATGTGGGGACTTCCGCAACGGAACCCACCATCAGGAAATCGCTGGCCATTGGCGCCGACGATGCCGTACGCATCGATACGGAACCTGCCGATGCCTATTCCGTGGCCTCCCACCTGGCAGGCTATATTAAGGAAAATCCTTACGACATTATTCTCTGCGGCATCGACTCCAGCGATTATAATGGCTCCCTTGTAGGAGGCATGCTGGCTGAATTCCTCGAAATGCCAAGTGTATCATCTGTTTCCAAACTGGAGATAGAAGGCGATAGCATCAAGATGAACCGCGAGATCGACGGCGGATCGGAGGTGCTGGAAACATCCACACCCTTTGTGGCTGTCGTGCAGAAAGGAATTGCCCTTGAACCCAGGATCCCTTCCATGCGGGGCATTATGATGGCAAGGAAAAAACCATTGAATGTTGTTCCCGCCGCAGGCGAAGGCGCACTGACCGAATTTGTCAGCTATGAACTTCCTCCTGCCAAGGCAGCCTGTAAAATGGTTGATGCAGAAAATGTTAAGGAGTTGGTCGACCTCCTTCATAATGAAGCCAAGGTCATTTAAAACGCAAAATTCAAAACGTAAAACTGAAAACAATGTCTGTATTAGTATATACTGAAAACTGGGAAGGAAAATTCAAGAAATTAAGCTTTGAGCTGGTTTCCTACGCAAAACAGATCGCCGGCGAAACAGGTGCTACGGTAACTGCCCTTTCCATCGGGAATGTAGAAGAATCAGAATTAAAAAAACTCGGCAATTACGGAGCGGATAAAGTCCTTAGCGCAGCTGACGACAGGCTCAATGTGCTCATCAATAAAGCCTATGCCTCCGTGATAGCGGAAGCTGCCGAAAAAGAAGGCTCACAGCTGATCATCTTTGCCAATAACTTTACCGGCAAAGCCCTTGCCCCCAGGGTATCGGTGAAACTGAAAGCAGGGATCGCCTCCGGCGTGAATGCCGTTCCTTCATCCTTCGATCCTTTTACGGTAAGCAAGAAAGTGTTCACCGGAAAAGCCTTTGCCAATGTGGTGATCAATTCGGAGAAGAAGATCCTGACACTTTTCCAGAACTCCGTTGATATCAATGAAACCGGCGGTGAAGCTGCTATTGAAGCCTTCAGTCCCGCACTTGACGATGCTGATTTCGCAACCAAAGTACTGGATGTGAATAAAGTCACCGGTAAGGTATTGCTTACCGATGCAGAGGTGGTCGTATCGGGTGGCCGTGGCATGAAAGGGGCCGACAATTGGGCTCCCCTCGAAGAACTGGCTGGTGAACTGGATGCAGCACTTGCCTGCTCACGACCGGTATCCGACGAAGGCTGGCGCCCGCACGAAGAACATGTAGGGCAAACCGGCAAGATCATCGCTCCCAACCTGTATTTTGCCATGGGGATCTCTGGGGCTATCCAGCACCTTGGGGGCGTGAGTTCCTCGAAATGCATTGTGGCTGTGAATACCGATAAGGATGCACCCATTTTTGAGGCTGCCGATTACGGCATCATCGGTGATGTGCATAAGGTCCTTCCTGAACTGATTGCCTCCATTAAAGAAATGAAGGCTTCCTAGATGAGAGACCTCACAGGTCCCTGGACCTGTGAGGTCCCCAAGCATTTTTTCAATTACCTTTGCAGTAAAACTGTACCCATATGAAAAGAATAGCTTTGCTGGCAATGATTTCTTTCTTTGCCCTATTTACGTATTCTCAGATCACTATTACTGTAGATGACCTTCTCGATGTCGGGGATTCAATAAACCTTGCCGGGCTGGAGGAAGTCCCGCAAGGCTTTAGTCCTGGTCCGTCCGGTCCGAACCAACACTGGGATTTTTCCGACCTGGGACAGGATACCGTATATACGCTCCGCTTTATCGACCCGGCCACAACGCCCTATGGCAGTAGTTTTCCCGGTTCAAATATTGCGGCAGAAGGGATTATCGAGAGTTTTGCTGCAGAAGGCTATGCTTATGCTACCAGGAATATGGGATTCTTTAAGATCGACGGCTTTGCCGGAAGCTATGATATTTTCGAAGATCTGGTGGTTCCTTTCGAACCCCCGGAGGTGATGTTTGATTTTCCGGTGAATTACCTCGACAGCCTGGAGCAAACTTCAGTGATGGATATAACGATCGAAAGCCCTGAGCCAGCTGCGGATTCAGTGCGCATAAAAGTGGTTACCTCTGTTGAATCCAAAGTGGATTCATGGGGGGAGCTGACCACGCCGGTCTGGACCGGACAGGTCCTCCGCATGCGCGACCTGCGCACCACCATCGATTCTTCCTGGGTAAAAGTATTTTTCTTCTGGGTGTTTCTTGAATCCAATACCAGCGTTAACCTTACTTATAAATACGTGGCCAATAACGCCGGTTATCCGGTGATGCAGTTCAATGCCGATACCACCGAAACGGAATTCAGTATGATGAACTATTCCGTGGATGTAGGCGTGGGGCAGGACGAACTATCCGCAAAGGAAAACAACGACCTCCTGGTCTATCCAAACCCGGCTTCAGGCCTTATTCATGTGCGCACACCCGGACTGGAAACCAATGGTGAATTGCTTGTTTATGACTTAATGGGCAGGCAATTGAAAACCCTCCCGGTTCTCAGCAAGCGGCAGGACTATACCATGAATGTTTCTGAACTTCCCTCAGGGATCTACCAGCTTGTTCTTCGCAGCGAAAACCTGGTTATTTCCACCGGAAAAGTAGTGATCCGATAGGATTAGACCTCACAGGTCCCTGGACCTGTGAGGTTGATCTTTTTCTAAAGTCCCAGGCCCTGGCTGACCAATTCAACAATATCCAGGTTCTTCATATCCTCTTCGCGGTTCTTGTATTTGATGCCGTCGGTCATCATGACCATGCAAAACGGACAGGCAGTAGCTACGATATCAGCCTTGCATTCGATGGCGTCTTCTATCCTTTCCAGGAAAACTTCCTTATCGCCTTTTTCGGCTTCCTTGAACATTTGTCCGCCCCCGGCGCCACAACATAAGGCAAAGCTTTTGTTCCGCTTCATCTCCACCATGGTGCTGCCTTCAACCGCTTTCACCACTTTACGGGGAGCCTTGTATTCCCCGTTGGCACGGCCCAGGTAACAGGGATCGTGGAAGGTAATGCGTTTGCCGGCGAAACCATTTGCATTCAGCTTAATTTCCCCCTTACCGATCTTATCCGCCAGGAATTGGCTGTGGTGGATCACCTTATATTTTCCGCCCAGGTCGGGATATTCATTAATAAAGGTGTTGTAGTCGTGCGGACAGGCGGTCAGGATCTTTTTCACCCCATACATGTTGAAGGTTTCGATCATCATCAGGGCCTGCATCTGGAAAAGCATTTCATTGCCCGCGCGCCGGGCAACATCCCCGCTGTCGATCTCTTCGGTGCCCAGTACGGCATAATCCACCTTCAGGTGGTTCAATACCTTGATCAATTCCCGCGATACCTTTTTATAGCGATCGTCGAAAGCCCCGGCGGAGCCGATCCACAAGAGGTATTCCGGTGTTTTGCCTGAGGCCTGCAGATCAGCCATCAGCGGAACGTCGAGCCCTTCGGCCCAGAGCATGCGGTCTTCGGGAGAGAACTGCCAGGGAGCCCCGTTGTTTTCAATATTGGAAAAGATGGCATTGAGTTCTCCCGGTCCGGCCGATTCTTCCATGACCAGGTAACGCCGCATATCGACGATCAGGCTTGGATGGTTGATGTTGATCGGACATTCCTGTGCACAGGCATTGCAGGTGGTGCAGGCCCAGAGCTCTTCTTCCGAGATGTAACTCCTGATCAGCGATTTATCATCAGTAAAGCTCTTATCTTTCACCAGTCCGGGCCCCTTTTCTTTCATGCGCGCCCGCAAATCCATCATGATCTTACGGGGCGACAGGAGCTTGCCGGTGATATTGGCCGGGCATACGGCCGTGCAGCGGCCACATTCGGTGCAGGCCAGAGAGTCGAGGTAGTTCTTCCAGGTCACATCCTCGGCATCGAGCACCCCAAAGCGTTTCACTTCTTCCTCATCCCCTGCGGCAGGTTCCGCGAATGCGGCATTCGGATCCATCATCAGCTTGACCTCATCCGTGATCTCGGGCATATTGGGCAGGTATCCCAATGGTTCCAGGCGGCTGAGAAAAACATTCGGTACCGACATGAACACATGGAAATGCTTGGAATAGGGAAGCACATTGGCAAAAATGAAGATCAGCAGGATGTGGGCCCACCAGTTCACTTCGTGCCAGAGATGCGATTGCTCCGGACTTATAGTCCCGATCATTCCGGCAATGTATTCGCTCACGGGGTAAGTGCCAACAATTGAATGCATGTTCACTTCAGCATTGACCAGGTAAAAAGTATTCATCCCGAGCAGGCTCACCATGAGCAGCCCGATCAGGCTGAGAGCGATATTCGCATCCATGTGCGAAACATGCTTCATCTCTGTACCGGCAAAACGCTTGACGTGCAGAAATAACCTGCGGAATAAAAATGCCAGGATGAGAACCAGGATCACGAAGGCAAAAACATCTCCCAGGCCAACGATCACATCGTACACAGGCCCCAGGAAAGAAAGGATCCTTTCGGTTCCCGTCAGGCCGTCGATGATCATTTCAATGCTCCCGATCAGGATCACGATAAACCCCCACCAGACCAGAGCGTGCATCAGCCCCAGTACCGGCCGCCGGAAGATCTTGGTTTGCCCGAAAGCAACACTCATCATTACGGCAAAACGTTTGCCCCAATGCTTAACGGGGTAGGGCTTGGTGAGCCTGAAAAAACGGTAGATGCGGAATGCGGTATAGGAAAAGATGCCCAGGGTGATCAGGACAGTGATGGCAAAGATAATCTGTGGAGTCATAAGCTTTTGGCCAATAGGTGAATGAATACATTTGTTCGCATAAACAATAATAGGAATTTATTCATTTAGATTAGATTTAAATAATCCGGAGGGAGGTGTGTTATATGCCATGCTATTGAATTCTTCTTCAGGACTTCAAGGGCTAAAAAGCTTCTGGAATTGCGCAATAAACACTATATTTGTCTGTCTTCATACATATATGAATAGCTATGACTAAAAAGCCGGAAATATACAAGCCAAAAAACCATGTACGTATCGTTACCGCTGCCTCCCTTTTCGACGGGCATGATGCAGCCATCAATATCATGCGTAGAGTGATCCAGGGTACGGGAGTGGAGGTGATCCACCTGGGCCACGATCGCGCGGTGAAGGAAGTGGTCGACTGTGCCATTCAGGAGGATGCACAGGCCATTGCCATTACTTCTTACCAGGGCGGGCATATCGAGTATTTTAAGTATATGCTCGACCTCTTGCGCGAGAACGACTGCGGTCATATCAAGGTGTTTGGCGGCGGTGGGGGCGTGATCCTTCCGGAAGAGATCAGGGAACTGCACGACTATGGCATCAGCAGGATCTATTCCCCCGACGACGGCCGGAAGATGGGCCTGCAGGGCATGATCAATGATGTGGTAAAACAATCGGATTTCCCGACAGGAAAGGACGTGAAACTGAGCCTGAAAGATATTGAGGGCAAGAACATCAATGCCATTGCCCGGTTGATCTCTGCGGCCGAGAATTATCCTGATGAAGTGAATGAGCTGCTGGACAAACTGGCCAAAAAGAAAAATCCTTCCCCGGTATTGGGGATCACCGGAACAGGAGGCTCGGGAAAATCATCCCTGGTGGATGAGATCGTAAGGCGGTACCTGGATGAATATACCGACAAGACCATCGGCATTATTTCGGTGGATCCTTCCAAGCGTAAAACCGGCGGTGCCCTGCTCGGGGACCGCATCCGCATGAATTCCATTCACGATCCGCGGGTGTATATGCGCTCACTGGCCACCCGGCAGTCGAACCTGGCCATGTCGAAATACGTGAAAGATGCCGAGCGAATCCTGCAAACCGCAGGCTTCGACCTCATCATCCTGGAAACCTCCGGCATTGGTCAGTCCGATACGGAGATCATCGATCACAGCGACCTCTCCATGTACGTGATGACCCCGGAATACGGGGCGGCTACCCAGCTTGAAAAGATCGACATGCTCGACTTTGCCGATATCATTGCCCTGAACAAATTCGATAAACGTGGTGCCCTGGATGCCCTCAGGGATGTGAAGAAACAGTATATGCGCAATCATATGCTCTTCGATTCTGATCCCGAGGATATGCCTGTGTACGGTACCATTGCTTCACAGTTCAACGATCCCGGCGTGAACCAGCTCTACCGGGCCATCATGCTGCGCATCGATGAGATCTCAGGAGGTAAATTCACCACCGGAATGGAAGCCAGCGATGAGCTTTCGGAAAAGATCCACATCATCCCCCCAAAACGGACCCGCTACCTGTCGGAGATTTCGGAAACCATAAGGAATTACAACGAATGGACCGAAGACCAGGCAGCGACCGCGCAGCGGATGTATGCCATACAGGAAAGCATGAAGCTGCTCAGGGAAAAGGACCGGGAAGCCGGCGAGCTGGAAGAAACCTATAAGGAAGAAGAACTCAACCTCGATCCCCATAATATGGAGATCATTAAAGGCTGGGACGACAAGGTAAAATCGTATAAAGAAAAGGAATTCGTTTTCAAGGTCAGGGACAAGGAACTGAGGGTGGAAACCCATACAAAATCCCTTTCACACGTCAGCATTCCGAAGATCACCCTGCCCCGTTACAAAGGCTGGGGGGATATTTTAAAATGGAACCTGCGGGAAAACGTTCCCGGGGAATTCCCTTTTGCTGCCGGCGTATTCCCTTTCAAGCGTGAAGGAGAGGATCCCACACGTCAGTTTGCCGGCGAGGGAGGGCCGGAGCGGACCAATAAACGTTTCCATTACCTTTCGCATGGCATGCCGGCCGTTCGCCTTTCAACGGCCTTCGACTCCGTAACCCTTTACGGCCGCGACCCGGATGTGCGCCCGGATATTTATGGCAAGATCGGGAATTCGGGAGTGTCCATCTCCTGCCTCGACGATGCCAAGCGCCTGTATTCCGGCTTCGACCTCGTCGATCCCAAAACCTCGGTATCCATGACCATCAACGGCCCGGCACCGACCCTGGTCGGTTACTTTATGAATACGGCCATCGACCAGCAATGCGAAATTTATATCCGCGAAAATGGATTGGAAAAGGAGGTGAATGCGAAGATCGATGCCATCTATAAGGAAAAAGGCACTAAACGGCCAAAGTACAACGGTCCAATGCCCGAGGGGCACAACGGACTGGGATTGATGCTGCTGGGTGTAAGCGGTGATATGGTATTGCCGGCTAAGGTATACGAAAAGATCAAGGCGGATACCATTTGCCGGGTTCGCGGAACGGTGCAGGCCGACATCCTTAAGGAAGACCAGGCCCAGAACACCTGTATCTTCAGCACCGATTTTGCCCTGAAAATGATGGGCGATGTGCAGGAGTATTTTAACCAGCACTATGTCCGGAATTTCTACTCCGTGTCTATCTCCGGATATCATATTGCCGAAGCCGGGGCCAACCCGGTTACCCAGCTCGCCCTGACCCTGGCCAACGGCTTTACCTATGTGGAATATTATGCTTCCAGGGGAATGGATATCAATGCCTTTGCCCCGAACCTTTCTTTCTTCTTCTCCAATGGCATCGACCCGGAATATTCCGTTCTGGGCAGGGTGGCCCGCCTGATCTGGTCGAAAGCCATGAAACTGAAATACGGGGCGGATGAACGCTCGCAGAAACTGAAATACCATATCCAGACTTCCGGGCGTTCACTTCATGCCCAGGAGATCGATTTTAATGATATCCGCACCACCCTCCAGGCCCTGTATGCGATATACGATAATTGTAATTCGCTGCACACTAATGCTTACGACGAAGCCATTACTACTCCTACCGAGGAATCTGTTCGCAGGGCCATGGCCATACAGCTCATCATCAACCATGAACTTGGACTGGCCAAGAACCAGAACCCCCTGCAGGGATCTTTCATCATTGAGGAGCTCACCGATCTTGTGGAAGAAGCCGTACTTATGGAGTTCGACCGGCTCACGGAAAGAGGAGGTGTGCTCGGCGCCATGGAGACCATGTACCAGCGCAGCAAGATCCAGGAAGAATCGCTGTATTATGAAACCCTTAAGCATACGGGTGAACTCCCGATCATGGGGGTAAATACGTTCCTTTCGAGCAAAGGAAGCCCCACGGTGATCCCCGGAGAGGTGATCCGGGCTACCCCCGAAGAAAAGGAACAGCAGATACAGACCATCCGCGACCTGCACAGGACCTTCGGGGATGAAGCCGGACAGCAGCTGGAAGACCTTAAATCGAGGGCCACGCGAAACGAGAACATCTTCGAAGGCCTGATGGAAGCAGCAAAATATTGCTCCATTGGCCAGATCTCCAACGCCCTTTTCGAGGTAGGCGGGCAGTATCGCAGGAATATGTAAGGTATTTGCCGCCCAGCCTTCAGAATTTATTCATCTTCCGGCTCGGGAATGATCTCGTAGAGGTAATCATTGTAGGGGTAACGCTTGCTGTGGATCTCCTTCACCTTTTCGTACAGCAATTCACGAAGCTCTTCTATATTCAGCCTTTTTATCGCCGATATAAACACACACGGATATTCGCTTGCTGCCATCCATGAGCGTTTCAGCTCTTCGATGCTCAGGGTGCCGTCTTCCGGGTATTCCGGATCAACAGATTCCTTTTCGGCAGGGGTATATGCATCCACTTTGTTAAACACCATGATCATGGGCTTATCCGATGCATCGATCTCGGAAAGCGTAGCGTTTACGGTCCTGATCTGGTCTTCGAAATCGGGATGGGAAATATCGACCAGGTGTATGAGGATATCGGCTTCCCTCACTTCGTCGAGGGTAGATTTGAAGGATTCGATCAGGCTGTGAGGCAGCTTTCTGATGAAGCCTACGGTATCGGAAACCAGGAAGGGCAGGTTTTTCAGTACTACCTTGCGCACCGTGGTATCCAGGGTGGCAAAAAGCTTGTTCTCGGCAAATACGTCAGACTTGCTCAGGAGGTTCATCAGGGTGGATTTCCCCACATTGGTATAGCCCACCAGGGCGATCCTGACCATTTTTCCCCTGTTTTTGCGCTGGGTGGCCTTCTGTTTGTCGATCTGCACCAGCTTTTTCTTCAGCAGGGCGATGCGGTCGCGAATGATCCTCCGGTCGGTCTCGATCTCCGTTTCCCCGGGTCCCTTCAGGCCAATGCCCCCTTTTTGTTTTGAAAGGTGGGTCCACATGCGGGTCAGCCTGGGCAGGAGGTATTCATATTGGGCCAGTTCCACCTGCACCTTGGAGTGGGCGGTACGGGCGCGGCTGGCAAAAATGTCGAGGATGAGGTTATTCCGGTCGAGAACCTTGCAATTGAGCGATTTCTCGATATTCCTGATCTGTGAAGGGCTGAGTTCATCGTCGAAAACAGCCATATCCACTTCATGCTCTTTTACATATTTCCGAATCTCTTCCAGCTTGCCGGAGCCCACAAAGCTTCGCGGATCGGGATGGGAAAGGGACTGCAGGAAGGAACGCACCGCAATTCCACCGGCAGTATCCACCAGGAATGCCAGTTCATGGATATGCTCTTCGGATGCGTTTCTATCATCTTCCCGACTGATCACTCCGACCAGTACGGCTGTTTCCCGGGGCGCCTTTATTTCGCTCGTTTCCGGCATTAAAAGGCTTTAAATCCAATGATCTCGCGTACCTCTTTAATGGTTTTGGTGGCGCTTTCCCGTGCAGCTTCGGCACCTTCGCGGGTCACCTTGCGGAGGTAATCCACATCGGCCGACAGGCTTTTAACCTTTTCCCTGAATGGGTCGGTGAAGGCGATCATGTCTTCAGCCAGCTGTTTTTTGAGGTCACCGTAGCGGATGCGGCATTCATTGTATTCTTCATCGAAGAAAGCTACGGTTTCGGGTTTCGAGACCACTTCGAGCAGGGTGAAGAGGTTTTGTATAGCTTCCGGTTTTTGCTGGTTTTTTTCGGTCGGGCCGCTGTCGGTAACGGCGCGCATGATCTTCTTGCGCATCACCTCCGGGTCTTCGGCCAGGAAGACGGCATTGCCCTCGCCTTCCGATTTACCCATTTTTCCTGATCCGTCGAGGCCGGGGATCTTGACCAGGGCCTCCCCGAAATTATAGGCTTTCGGGATGGGGAAGAAATCCACCTTGTACATGCGGTTGAATCGCCTGGCAAAGGTTCGCATCATTTCCAGGTTTTGTTCCTGGTCTTTCCCCACCGGGACCATCGCAGCTTTATGGATGATCACGTCGGCCGCCATCAGGGTAGGGTAGGTGAGCAATCCGGCATTCACGTTATCGGGTTGTTTTCTCACTTTTTCCTTGAAGGAAGTAACGCGTTCGAGTTCGCCCAGGTAGGCATTCATGTTCAGAAGCAGGTAAAGCTCGGTGATCTCCGGCACATCGCTCTGGAGGTATATGGTGGCCTTTTCCGGGTCGATGCCGGCAGCAAGGTATTCCACAAGTACGTTTTTCACGTTGCCGTGAAGATCTTCGGGTGTGGGATGGGTAGTAAGCGAATGATAGTCGGCAATGAAAAAATAGCATTTTTCATTTTCCTGCATCTTCACAAAGTTCTTCATCGCCCCGAAATAATTTCCGAGGTGGAGGTTCCCTGTAGGCCTGATGCCACTTACAACGATATTCATAGCAATATTATATTTTTATTTCTTCCCCGCTCCTGTTATAAAAATGATATTCCAGGAAATGGGAGTTGGAATTCTTGGTAATGCTGATCTTTTTTCCCAGTTTCCGCTGCCACCTGGACCGGATAGAGTTCAGCAGGCCCCTGGTGAGGTAGGCATGCAGGAAGGGATGCACTTCCAGGGTGATCTGCTTCTCATTCTGTTCCTGAAGCAGGAAGGCAATGTTGTTTTCCAGCTCTTCGGTCACCAGTATACTGGGTCTGATCTTGCCTGTTCCCTGGCAGGTCGGGCATTTTTCAAGGGTTTCGATGGTCATCTCGGGCCGTACCCGCTGGCGTGTGATCTGCACAAGTCCGAACTTGCTCGGGGGCAGGATGGTATGCTTGGCCCGGTCTTTCTGCATTTCTTCCCTGAGCCTCTGGAAGAGGGCCCGGCGGTGCTTGGATTCCAGCATATCGATAAAGTCCACCACGATGATCCCGCCCATGTCGCGCAGCCGGAGCTGTCGGGCGATCTCGGCCGCAGCCTCCAGATTTACCTCCAGGGCATTGGTTTCCTGGGAGTTCTTCTTGTTCACCCGGTGTCCGCTGTTCACATCGATCACATGCAAGGCTTCGGTATGCTCAATGATCAGGTAAACACCGCTTTTAATGGTCACGTTTTTTCCGAAGGCTCCCTTGATCTGCTTATCGATACCGAAATGATCGAATATCGGGGCCTTGCCTTTGTAGTGTTTTACGATATCCACCTTCTTCGGGGCGATCTTCCCGATGAAATTCCGGATCTCTTCATAGAGATCCTGGTCGTTTACATGAATATTGTGAAAGGATTCGTTGAGTACATCGCGCAGCAGGGCCGAAGTGCGGTCGAGCTCGCTTACAATGCGGGCAGGGGGTTTGGAAGAACGAAGTTTTCTGGCGAGGATCTCCCACTTCTTTACAAGGCTTTTGAGGTCGGCATCCAGGTCGGCCACGCGAATATTCTCGGCCACCGTTCTGATGATCACCCCCATATTATTGGGTTTGATGCTCTGGATCAGCCTTTTCAGGCGGTTCCGCTCATCTACGCTTTTGATCTTCTGAGAAACGGAGATGCGGTTCGAGAAAGGTACCAGCACCAGGAAGCGTCCTGCGAAAGATATTTCGGAGGAGATCCTGGGACCCTTGGTTGAGATCGGTTCCTTGGCAATTTGCACCACCACCTGCTGGTTGCTTTTCAGCACATGGGAGATCTTGCCGGTTTTTTCAATGTCTTTTTCGAGCTTGAATTTGGAGATATCCGGAAGTGGCCCTTTTTGCGAAGAGGCCATCCGGGCGAATTTGCTGAGCGACCTGACCTGGGGGCCGAGATCGAGGTAATGAAGGAAGCCGTCGCGTTCGTAACCTACATCGATGAATGCAGCATTGAGCCCGGGCATGATCTTTCGAACCCTGCCCAGGTAAACATCCCCGACAGCATAATTACTATCGACTTTTTCTTTGTGAAGTTCAACAAGGAATTTATCCTCCAGCAAAGCAATATCCACCTCATTCTTGAACGAATTAATGATTAATTCCTTTTCCACGGTAAATAGGTTTAATATGTATAACCACTGATAAAAATATACCAATGATCAAAAAACAAGAAAGGCGGCATGGAAAAGCTGTAGGGTGGAAATAATAGAACAATTGCACAGTGATCAAGGCTCACCATGCAATCGTAGTCCTATTTCTTCTTGTGTCTGTTCTTTCTCAAGCGCTTCTTCCGCTTGTGTGTCGACATCTTATGTCTTTTCTTCTTTTTCCCGCTTGGCATAATAATCTCTTGTTAGAGGGTTATTTTACATTGTTTTTCACTTCATTGACAAAGGTCTTCGCAGGCTTGAACGACGGGATGAAGTGTTCCGGAATAATGATGGTGGTGTTCTTTGAAATGTTCCTTCCGGTTTTCTGAGCTCTTTTCTTCACGGTAAAGCTTCCAAATCCTCTCAGGTAAACGTTTTCACCATTGATGAGTGAGCCTTTAACCGCATCCATAAAAGCTTCAACAGTTGCCTGTACTGCAACTTTTTCAATTCCAGTTTTGTTCGCGATATCTGCTACGATTTCTGCTTTTGTCATGATATATTTTTTAATAGTTAAACGTAAATTTCTTCATGTGGGCTGCAAATATATAATTTTTTTGGAAGCAAATTTATTTTGAAAATATTTTTTTATTTCTAAAGCGCTCTAAATAAATTTGTTCCCTCATATATGACCTTTGCAAAACAAATACTGAAATGGTATGCCGGAAAGGCTCGTGAACTCCCCTGGAGAAGCACTTCCGACCCCTACCTGATCTGGCTGTCGGAGGTGATCCTTCAGCAGACCCGTGTTGAGCAGGGCATGGCCTATTACCATCGCTTCGCGGAGAGATACCCGGGGGTAGCCGATCTTGCTGCAGCTTCCGAAGAGGAGGTGCTGAAACTCTGGCAGGGACTGGGATATTATTCGCGGGCACGGAATATGCTTCAGGCTGCCCGACAGGTGGTAGCGGAACATGATGGTGAGTTCCCCGCTGAATTTGATGCATTGCTGAAACTGAAAGGAGTGGGGGAATATACGGCTGCTGCCATTGCCTCCATTGCTTTCGGGAAGGTGGTACCGGTGGTCGATGGAAATGTTAAGCGATTCATATCCAGGAAGTTTGGGCTAAAAAGCAGCGGGGCTGAATTGCATTCGGATGCCCGGGCCGTGATGCAGCAAAAGATCGATCTTTCCCGCCCCGGCGACTTTAACCAGGCCGTAATGGAATTCGGGGCCATGCATTGCCTGCCGCGTACACCTTATTGCACGACTTGTATTTTCAGGGAGGAGTGCTTTGCCTATGGTAATGGTATGGTGAATGATCTTCCCGCCAGGGAAAAGAAAGAAAGACCGAAAAAGCGATTTTATAATTACCTGGTGATCAGGAACGATAATAATGAGATCTATATGCGGCTCAGGTCGGGCGAGGGCATTTGGAAAAACCTTTATGATTTTCCCCTGATCGAATCCGGCAGTGAAATAGATCCTGAGGCCTTGACCCACCAACCGGATTTTCTGGCCTGGCTGGATCCTGGCACCCCCATTGATTCGAGTACGGCTGTTTACAAACACCAGCTCAGCCACCGCAGCATCATAGCGCGATTCCATTTTATATATAGGCCGCGGAACAGGTGGAAAAATATCCCTTCCGCCTGGCTGCCTGTTCCTGTGTCGGAGCTGCCCCGTCTTCCCGTACCCCGGCTGATCGAAAAGTTTTTATCGGACCATGATCTGCTGTAAGATCTTTGGTTTGCAGCATTTTTGAATCAATAACAAGGTGCTTTATAAGTTATTATAAAACAACGCATTAAGGTCCTTTATTTAATTTTTTCTCATTTTTTTCAAAAAAAAGGGGTGACATTTTCCCGAAAAAGGTATTAATAGATACAAGCTCTTCGGTTTTGCCCGGGCGGGCAGAAGAGCATTGCTAAATTGACTACATTTGTAACTAAATTAAAACTGAAAAACATGGCTGGAATTAACAAAGTTATCCTGATCGGCAACCTGGGGAAAGACCCGGAGGTCAGGAACCTGGAAAGCGGAGCGAAAGTGGCCAATTTTACACTGGCTACCTCGGAGACCTACAAGAACAGGGACGGACAGAAAGTAACACAGACCGAATGGCATAATATTGTGCTGTGGCGTGGCCTGGCGGAGATCGCCGAAAAATACCTGCAGAAAGGCAACCAGGTGTTTATCGAAGGAAAGATCAGGAGCCGCAGCTGGGACGACAAAGACGGTAATAAACGCTATATCACCGAGATCGTTGGGGATAACCTGACCATGTTGGGTGGCCGCAGAGATGGCGACGACAATGCCTCCGCCGGAGCCCCTGCCGAAGAGAATACCCCGGAAGCTGATGTGAGTGACGAGAAAGATGACCTGCCATTCTAGTCGTTTCACTCACCCCCGGGGTAAACAACAATACCTTCACCGGTATCAAATCAAGGGTGTAAATTAATAAGTCTTTTGATCTGCCGCTGCCTTATTTGGCAGCGGTATGATTTTTTATGTAATTTTGCAACAAACAGCAGCACATGCTGCTATAAAGTTTAAGATCATTGGAAGAACCCGCTTCTGCTGAAAGCATACGAGAAGCATCCGTGTTTATCCTGGATGCCTTTGTCCAACCATTTTCGATTGAAATTCTCCTCGGCCTTGTGCTGATGGTGATATTGCTTTTCTTTTCCGCTATGATCTCCGGCTCCGAGATCGCTTTCTTTTCCCTTACCCCCAGGCACCTGAATAGCATTGCCGGGGAGAAGAAAGGTTCAGGAGGCCTGATCCTTAAGTTGCTAGATAAACCTAAAACCCTGCTGGCTACCATCCTGATCGCCAATAATTTTATCAATGTGGCCATTGTGATCCTTTCGAGCTTTATCGTAGTGCAATGGTTCAACATGGCAGTCTTTCCGCTGCTGGCCTTTCTTTTGCAGGTGATCGTGATCACGGCACTCATACTGCTGTTTGGCGAGATCCTGCCGAAAATGTATGCCAGCGTTCACCCGCTCCGCTTTTCCCACCGCATAGTCAGGGTTTTGAATATATTGATCAGGGTGTTTTATCCGCTGAGCATTCTGCTGGTCCGTTCCACATCTTTCCTTGATAAACGACTGGCGCAAAAAAACCATGTAATGTCGAGAAGTGAACTTTCCGATGCCATCGAGATCACCGCCGGGGAAACTACGCCCGAAGAGGGCAAGAAGATCCTGCAGGGCATCGTGAAATTCGGCGATATTGAAGTGAAAGAGATCATGCGTTCCCGGATGGATGTTGTGGCCCTGGAGCAGGGATCTCCTTTCGATGAAGTGCTGAAAGTGATCGTGGATTCAGGATTTTCCAGGATCCCTGTTTATGAAGAAAGCTTCGACCACATCCAGGGAATTCTTTACATTAAAGACCTGCTTCCCCATCTCGGGAAATCGAGTAGTTTCAAATGGCAAAAACTTATCCGCGATGCTTTTTTCGTTCCCGAGAATAAAAAGATCAACGACCTCCTGCAGGAATTCCAGGAGAAAAAGATCCATCTGGCCATCGTCGTCGACGAATATGGAGGCACCTCGGGGATCATCACCCTGGAAGATGTTCTGGAAGAGATCGTCGGAGAGATCACCGATGAATCGGATTCGGGCATGGAAGAATTCATGTACAACCGACTGGATGAACACACCCTGGTTTTTGAAGGCAAAACCACCATCAACGACTTTTGCAAGATAATCGATGAGGACGACAGCATATTCGATGATATCAAGGGCGATTCGGATTCCCTGGCAGGGCTGATACTGGAACTGGAAGGGAAACTTCCGGGGAAAGGACAAGAGGTTACATACCTGAAATATACTTTTACCGTTCTTGAAGTGGATCAAAAGAGAATACGGAGGATAAAAGTCACGATCGATCCCGGGAAAAATGCATAAAAAGCTGCGAAATATTCTGCTTGTTTTGCTGGTCATGGCAATTGCCTGGTCATGTGGCGAAGACTATGCTCCCAAGCCCAGGGGCTATTTCAGGATCACCCTGCCCGAAAAGCAATATACCGCATTTGATTCCACCTTTCCATATTCTTTCGAATACCCTGAATACGCCTACCTCACACCGGATCCATTTGCCCCCGAAGAACCCTACTGGCTTAATATCGAATTCCCGGAATTCAAAGGCCGGATACACCTGAGTTATAAAGCAGTGGATGACAACCTGGTGGAATACCTGGAGGATTCGCGGCAGTTCGTCATGAAACATATTCCTAAGGCCAGCGCGATCGATGATTCCCTGCTCCTCGACCGCGAGCGGAAGATCTACGGTCTGGTTTACGACATCCAAGGCATGGGAGCGGCTTCGCCCTGCCAGTTTTTCCTTACCGATAGCACAAAACACTTTGTGAGGGGTGCCCTGTATTTCGACGTTGTGCCGAACAATGATTCACTGGCTCCGGTCATTTCATTCATTCGCAGCGACATAGAGCATATGCTGAACAGCTTTGAATGGAAGGAAGATTTTTGAGCCGCCGGCATCTGATACACAGGGTGCAAAACACCCCCGGAAAAAGGAAACCTTAACCTTACTTTCACGTTTAAAACCTTAAGAATGCCTGAGTTTTCCCAAAAAATTTTACTTTTGGGATCGCCGGAGTATTGATCCGGCCTGCAATTTGCCTTACCATGGTTGAAACCATCAAAATAGGAACCCTGAAATGGCATCACGTCCTGAACCCGGACGAGGATGATCTGCAGTATTTTGCGGATACTTTCCACTTTCACCAGCTCGACCTGGAAGACTGCCGTTCCAAGCTCAACCAGCGGCCGAAGGTGGATATTTACGATGATTACTATTTCATGATCCTGCATTTCCCGAACTTCGACAAATCGGGAAGGTTTCTGCAAACCAAGGAGGTAAAGATCTTCTGGGGCGAAGATTATGTGATCACCATCGGCAGCTCGCACTGGGTGGTCATGGAAATGTTCAGGGAAGCCCAGGAACAGGATGCCCGCAAGGAGGATTTCGAAGTGGGTACTTCCGATGCCCTTCTGTACCAGGTGCTGGAACGCCTGATGAGGGAAACCATGATCCTGCTCAGAAAAGTGGGCAATGATGTTGAATTCCTGAATACCGAACTCTTCAATAAAAAGGCCCGGGAAACCATTGAAAGGATCTCCATCACCCGAAAGAACATCATCCTGCTCAATACGATCTTCAAACCCCAGCTCCCGCTTTTCCAGCGTTTTGAGATCGGGAAGATCGAGGGTTTTGCCGAGAATATGGAAGATTACTGGGGCAACATCCTCGACTATTACCAGAAAATGTGGGATATGACCGAGGATTACCAGGAGCTGATCGAGGGCCTCTCAAAAACCTTCGATTCGCTGCAGGCCCACAAGATCAATGATATTATGAAGGTGCTCACCTTCTTCTCCACCATTTTGCTCCCGCTGACTTTTATCACCGGTTTATACGGCATGAATGTCGGTCTACCACTGCAGGATGACCCACATTCCTTCTTTATCGTATTGGGTTCCATGGGTTTGATCGCCGCCATTATGCTTCTTTATTTTAAGCGGAAGAACTGGATTTAGCACAGCACAGGGACCTCACAGGTTCCCGAACCTGTGAGGTCCCTGCATGCGGATGGATTCCATGTGCAGCTGCTCAAAGATCTTTTTTACAAATTCCGGATCGAGCTTCAGGGAGCTTGCCAGATCAAGCCTTGCATTCAAAAGACTTTCCCAGCGTTCAGGCTGGTATGGAGCCATGTTCAGGCTTTTTTTCAGGTCCCCGATCCTTGTGGCGATGTCCAGTCGTTTTGCCAGGAGCTCAAGCAGTTGCCCGTCGATCTCGTCAATGGCGGTACGGTATTCTTCCAGGCGTGTATTTTTGCTTTCACCCTGCTGTTTTTTCACTGTAAGCCTGCTAAGCATGCTTTTCAATTCTGCCGGGGCAATTTGCTGGGGTGCATCGCTCAGGGCTTTACCGGGATCAATATGTGATTCGATCATCAGTCCGTCGAACCCCAGGTCAAGGGCTTTCTGTGAGATGTCGTGCAGCAATTCCCGCTTACCTCCCATATGACTGGGATCGCAGATAAAGGGCAATTCAGGGAATTCGCGTTTCAGGTCCAAAGGAATTTCCCAGAGGGGAAGGTTGCGGTACGGATGGCTCGACCAGGCATCGAAACCCCTGTGCACAGCGGCCAGGTTTTGCAATCCTGCTTTCTGAAGACGTTCTATGCCGCCTGCCCAGAGCCTGCGATCGGGGTTCAGCGGGTTTTTGATCATCACACAGATGTTGCAATCGCGGAGCGATGCCGCGATCTCTTCTACTATAAAGGGATTCACCACGGTGCGGGCACCGATCCAAAGGATATCGATGCCGGCCTCCAGGCATCGTTCAGCATGTTCCGGGGAAGCGATCTCAACCGCCAGCTTCAGACCGGTCTTCTCCTTTACCTCCCTAAGCCAGGCAAGCCCCTGATCTCCGGCCCCTGCAAAATCACCCGGCACGCTCCTGGCTTTCCAGATCCCGGTACGAAAAGCAATAAGCCCCGGGATTTCTTTCAAGGCTAAAGCCGTATCCATCAACTGCTTCCTGGATTCGGCCGCACAGGGCCCTGCAATGAGAGCAGGATGCGTTCCGCTTTGAATGAGCTCCTGGATCTTTGTCATTTACTTCCGCTTTCTGCCCCAAAGTTACGGAAATACATGATTACTGGCTACTGGTTTCTGGTTGCTGGTTTCTGGTTGCTGGTCACTGGTATCCGGCATCCGATTTTTCATTATTTTTGCCAACTCATGAATCATAAAAATGAAAATACCTTGAAACGGACTGATATTATAGAACTTATAGGATCCACTGAGGTCGACAGGCAGGTTAATGCCATGGGCTGGGTCAGGACCAAACGGCAGAGCAAGAATGTGGCATTCATTGCCCTGAACGATGGCTCGACCATCAAAAACCTTCAGGTGGTGGTGGATGTGAACACCATCGGGGAAGATGTGCTTTCAAGGATCCATACGGGAGCTTCGGTTTCCGTAACCGGACTGCTGGTGGAATCGGCCGGTACCGGACAGGCCAACGAATTGCAGGCGGAAAAGATAAAGGTTCTTGGTGTTGCCGATCCGGACAAATACCCCCTGCAACCCAAAAAACACAGCCTGGAATTTCTCAGGGAAAAGGCCCATCTGCGCTTCCGTACCTCTACCTTCAGTGCCATCACACGGATCAGGCATGCCATGATCTTCGGCATTCATAAGTTCTTTAATGATAAGGGATTTTATAATATCCACACTCCCATTATTACGGGTTCCGATGCCGAAGGAGCCGGGGAGATGTTCCGGGTGAGTGTGCTTGATCCGAAGGATCCACCATTGACCGATGAGGGAGAGGTGAACTTCGCGGAAGATTTTTTTGGGAAGGAAACAAACCTTACCGTTTCAGGACAGCTGGAAGCGGAACTGGCAGCCCTGGCCATGACCAAGGTGTATACCTTCGGACCCACCTTCAGGGCAGAAAATTCGAACACTTCCCGCCACCTGGCAGAATTCTGGATGATTGAACCGGAAGTGGCTTTTGCCGATATCCATGACAATATGGACCTGGCCGAGGAAATGCTGAAATACCTGGTGCAATATGCCCTTGATCACTGTCGTGATGATCTTGATTTCCTGAACAAGCGGCTGATGGATGAAGAAAAACAGAAAAAAGCCCAGGACCGCAGCCCGATGAACCTGATCGAGCGCCTTGAATTTGTACTGGCCGAGAAGTTTGAACGCATCACCTATACCGAAGCCATTGATGTGCTGAAAAATTCAAATCACAATAAAAAGAAAAAGTTCGAATTTCTGATCGATGCCTGGGGTGCCGACCTGCAATCGGAACATGAACGCTACCTGGTTGAAAAACACTATGGAAAACCGGTGATCATTACCGATTATCCGAAATCGATCAAGGCCTTTTACATGAAACAGAACGATGACGGTAAAACGGTGAGGGCCATGGATGTGCTTTTTCCCCAGATCGGAGAGATCATCGGGGGCTCCCAGCGGGAGGAGGAATACGACAAGCTGATGCAGCGGATAAAAGAAATGAATATCCCCATGGAAAGCATGTGGTGGTTCCTGGAAACCCGGAAATTCGGGACGGTGCCGCATAGTGGTTATGGTCTTGGATTTGAGCGGCTTATGCTGTTTGTGACCGGCATGGGGAATATCCGCGATGTCATCCCCTTCCCCCGCACTCCCCAGAACGCCGAGTTCTGATGATGGCAAAAAATTGGCCATTATTTATATTGGATTTTTGCATTGATTGTATTATTTTCGGTGATGATAAAACATATCTGAAAGAGATAGGCTATTATGCTCAACCAACGTCTGCAACAAAAGCTTTTACAGAAGCTGTCGCCACAGCAGATCCTGCTGATGAAGCTGCTGCAGATCCCCTCCATGGCCCTTGAGCAAAGAATAAAACAAGAGATTGAAGAGAACCCGGCCCTTGAAGAAGCAGGTTCACTGGAAAATGCCGAAAATGAACTTTCCCAGGATGGGGATGCAGACGGGGAAACAGAATACGACAGCAAGGATGACGAGTTCGACCTGAACGACTATATGGACGAGGACGATATCCCATCCTATAAACTGTCGGCCAATAACCGGAGCGCCGATGATGAACATAAGGAGATCCCCTATGCTTCCGGGATGAGTTTTCAGGACATGCTCCATTCACAGCTTGGCCTGCGCAGGCTGGACGAGAAACAAATAGCCATTGCAGAAACCATCATCGGTAACCTCGATGATTCCGGTTATCTGCAGCGCGACATCTCTGCCATGGTCGATGACCTGGCCTTTAGCCAGAACATCAATGTATCCGATGATGAGATACTGGAAGTGCTGGCCGTGATCCAGGATTTTGATCCGGCAGGTGTTGGTGCCCGAAACCTGCAGGAGTGCCTGCTCATTCAACTCCGGCGAAAAGATACCGGTGACAAACCAACGATCACAAGGGCAATCCAGATCCTTGACCACCATTTTAACGAATTCGTTAAGAAGCATTACGACAAGATCATGAAAAAGCTCAGGATCGATGAAGAGGAACTGAAGGCATCCCTCGACGAGATCCTTAAGCTTAATCCAAAGCCGGGCAATTCACTGAGCGAAACCGTTAAAACCAACCAGTATGTGATCCCCGACTTCATTATTCATAATACCAATGGAGAGCTGGAGCTTACACTGAATTCGCGCAATACTCCCGAGCTCAGGCTGAGCCGTACCTATACCAATATGCTGGAGGCTTATGCCGAGAATAAGAAAGACAAGCAAAAGAAGGAAGCCTTCATGTTCGTGAAACAAAAGATCGATTCGGCCAGATGGTTCATGGAAGCCATCAGGCAACGGCAGAATACCCTCCTGCTCACGATGAATGCGATCATGGAATTTCAACGGCAATATTTCCTTACAGGGGATGAAACCAAGCTGAAACCCATGATCCTGAAAGATATTGCCGATATCGTGAACCTCGATATCTCGACCATCTCCAGGGTGGCAAACAGCAAATATGTGCAAACTCCTTTCGGAACCTTCCTGCTGAAGAGCTTCTTCTCGGAATCCATGCAAACCGAATCAGGGGAAGAAGTTTCAACACGGGAGATCAAGAAGATCCTTTCCGAATGCATCGAAAACGAGGATAAATCCAAACCCTACACCGACGAAAAACTCACCAGTATTCTCAAGGATAAAGGTTATAATATCGCCCGTCGCACCGTGGCCAAGTACCGTGAACAATTGAATATCCCGGTTGCCCGGCTTCGCAGGGAACTTTGACCTTCCTGTCTCACTGATTTACACTATTTTTGTGCCTTAAATTTTGCATATGGAAATCCGCCTGGCCAGGATCATATCAGTTGTCTTTCACCCACTCTTGATGCCAACCTACATCATAGCAGTGCTCATGCAACTGAATGTGTATTTCGCCCTGATGATCCCCTTCGATGCGAAATGGAAGATCATTGCCCTGGTTTTCATCACTTCGGCCCTGTTTCCATCCATGATACTGCTGGGCATGTACCGCCTGGGCCTGGTTTCCACACTGAGCATGGACCGCCGCGAAGACCGGCTGTATCCCTATATCGCCACCAGCTTTTTTTTCTTCCTTTCCGCTTACATGATCTGGAAGATCAACATTCCTCCGGTGTATTTTTATTGTTTGCTGGGAGCTGCTATCCTTGCTCTTTCGACATTGGTGGTCAATGTGTTCTGGAAGATCAGCGCACACACGGTTTCCATGGGAGGGGTGATCGGGGCTTTTGCCGGGCTGCATGCCCTGATGTTCATTGACCTGCTATGGCTGATCTCCATCAGCATACTGCTGGGCGGGCTTGTTGGATTTGCCCGATTGAGGGCCGGTTCACACAGCCAGGCACAGGTTTATTCAGGATACCTTCTCGGCTTCCTGGTGATGTACCTCCTGATCCGGTATTTTTTGGTGATTATCTAAAATGGTATAACGGCGAGGCCGATGGAGATCGGCGCAAGTTCAGGTCCTTTATCAACCTTGAACACATTTGAAAGCTGATAATACACCGTAAGGTTGATCCATTTGTATCCGATGCGGAAGGTTGGCCCGTAGCGCCAGGTTTCGATCTGTTGCACATCCTTGGCTTTATGCTTCACGTTTACCTTGTCGGTTTCCATATTCCCATCTTCATCGATGGCAGTGATGCGGTTGCCTTTGTACTTGGTATGGGCATTCATGAGAAAGCCGAACTTAAACCCGAAGGCCATTCGAAATCCTTTCGTGGTTTTGATCCTGAATTCCAGCGGAACATCAATGTAGGCCAGGGTCAGCTTACTTTTCTTGTACCCGACATTATCGGTGATCTTCTGGAATGAAATAGAATCAGCTTTTTCATCGGGGATGATGGTATTGCTGTAGAGGTTGTGCATGCCGATACCGATTCCGCCGGCCAGGTAGATCGCACTTTCCTTAACACGGTAATTATACATTCCGAAAATGCTTGCTCCCTGATTAATGGTGCGGGTTTTCATTTCGGGGGGAAGGCCCTGCCAGATGTCGGTATGCACGCCAACGCCGATGTTGAATTTGCGTATGGTTGATTCATTCACTACCTGTGCGTACAGGCTTCCGAATGCAATGATTCCAATGATGCTGAATAAGATCCTTTTCATATTTCAGGTCGGTTTATGGCACAAATATACAATATATTTCTGCGGGTGTTCATGGAATTGATCTTCCGCTAAGAAAACAAGCTGTGCTGTAATTTATTGCCTGATATGCAGGAACCATGCCATAAAAAAAGGGGCCGTGCGGCCCCTTTTCTGATAATCCTACCCCATAAACTTATTCGATGATAAGTTTGCGGACTTCAACATTTTCTCCACTTCTGATCTGTAATACATACATACCGGTTGTGAAGGTTGAAGTATTCACCATTATCTGGTCATTATCGAATTGTCCTGAATAAACTAACTGACCCATATTGTTGTAGATCAGGACTTCCTCAATAATATTTTTAGATTCGATTGTGATCCTGTCGGTTGCAGGGTTCGGGTAAACCACGCTGCTGTTTTCAATGGCAGCAGGTTCCTCAACACTGACCAGTTCCCAGCCTTCGCCGAAGCATACGTCATCGTAGTATGCACCCGGGTCACCGCCTGAGTCGGCTCCGAAATAGTCGATACAACCAATCGTCATGGCGTTATCGAATAACAGGATTTCCGAACCGTCGAAGAGGATCTGTGCCAGGCCGGCATCCAGATCATAGTTGATCTCTACCAGTATCCAGGTATCCTGGGTATAGGTAAAGTCGGCTGTGGGCTGTCCACCGATAGAGCCGGTGCCGCCATCGTCGAAGTAAAGCTCTACGTTCCATTCAACACCGGGTGTTGGCTCAGACTGTACATTGAAATATCCTGAAAATCCGGTAGGTACGTAGATGTAGTGTGAATACAGCCACTGTCCTTCTGCGATAGGTTCGTCACCAAATTTGTAGATCAGGTCAATGGCTCCGGCATCCACAACGAAGGAGTTGCTGGGTGAATTCGACTGTGCATCGGATACAAAGGCATCATCGGCACCGCCGGGAGTTCCACCCCAGGTGGTCCAGTTTCCGCCAAGCTGTCCGGCTACATAGTCACCGGCAATCAGTGCATCGAAGTTTTCGCAGTCCGGAACGGGAACATAAGGTTCGAAGCAAACATCGTCGAAGTAGCACATCGGATCTCCGATATCACTCCATGCATAGTAGTTTGCTCCACCGAGTGTAATGGCTCCTGCAGTACCAAAAGTACCCAGCGACCATGCCCATTCTACCATGAGGGTTCCGTCGAACCAGTATTCGGCCCAGTCGTTGTCGAGGTCAACAATGAGTTCGTTCATGTGCCATTCATCAAAAGTGAATGGGAAAACGGCGGCAGCTTCTTCGCCGGCGTCGGCTGAAGCCTGTCCATCACCATTAAACTGTACCTGGAATCCCCATTCTACGCCGGGGGTGATATCTTTCTGGAGGTTAAAATAGCCACACATTCCATCGGGTACGTACATCATATTGCTGTAATAATACACGCCCATGGTAAGGTTTTCGTCGGCCAGTTTGTGTACCAGGTCGCTGGTTCCTTCAACGAGGAAGGAGTTCATGGGGCTGTACGACTGTGCATCGGAGATCATGGCATCCTCGGCTGAACCGGGGTTGTTGCTCCAGGTGGTCCAGTTGTCGAGTTCAACGGCCACATAGTCGCCGGGCATGAGCTCGTCGAAATAGTCGCATGAGCTGGGTTCTTCACCCGGATCGATGACCAGGTCGTCGATCATGAAAACAAAGGCATCAAAAGTAACGCACTGAATTGCAACATAGATCTCCATGCCGGCATAGGCAGAGAGGTCGTAGTTGTATTCGGTCCATACAATGGGTGCTTCAACGTAGGTAGCACCGGAGATCACTTCAAACTCAGCGGGATCGGGGGTGGTGGTAGATACCGCAACATTGAACCTTTCCAGGCCATACTGGTCGGTGTATGATTTTGCCCAGAAATTGAATGAGGCACCGTCGCCAACCATAACCATGTCGGAGATGAACCAGTCGTCGTTACCTGAGCCTCCACTGGGTACGGCAGCCAGGCAGGCACCGAATTTATCCCCGGAGTGGGCCTGGATCTCGGGATCATCGGTTAAAGGAGGATCCGTTGTTGCCGGATTGAATACGATGAAGGCCTGTTCTACGCCACTATTGGGCCAGGTCACGCCGGTCATGCCGTAAGTCGGCAGCAGGTCGTTGTCAACGACCGTCCAGGGTGTGAAGTCAAAGGTGAAATCCGCTTCATCTTCAAAGTCGATTGAGTACATGTCTGCCATGAGCACATCATCTGCAGATTTCGCAGCAGCTACGTAAGGTGTGGCAGATTTGACTACATCCGTGGTTTTGGTATACTTGCCCTGTGCAAATGTACCCTGACTAATGAAAAAGACTGATACAAGAAGTATCAGCATCGAGAGTGTAAATTTTCTCATGTGTGTTAATTTTGGGTTAGTAATAAGTTGTTCGTTCGCTCAAATATAAGGATTCCTTACCGAATTGCAAAATTCTTTACAGAAAAAACGTATTCCCCAACTGGGGAACGACCACTTTGCAACCGATCTCATCCTGGATTTTTACACGAAGGGCATTGGAGGATTTAGGCTCTCCATGATTGATAAAAATGCATTCAGGCTGCTTTGCAATACCTGCAAGCCACTGGAGGATCATGCGCTGGTCGGCATGCGACGACATTGTTTTAACATCCTCGATATGAGCCCTTACGGGATAGTATTCCCCGTGTATCTTCACTTCGTGGGCTCCATCATGTATGCTTCTTCCGCGTGTCCCCTCGGCCTGGTATCCGGGAATGATAATGGTGGATTCGGGATTGCCGAGGTGCCTTTTCAGATAGGTCAGTATCCGGCCCCCGTTCATCATGCCGCTTCCCGCGATTACGATCTTGGGTTTGCGGTCGAGGGCAAGCTGTTCGGTTTCACTGAAGCTGTTCACCATACGCGTGCGCTCAAAAACCTTGCTGAACACTTCCTCCCCAAGTTTATGCCAGCGATGGTATTTATTAAAAACCTTGCTCACATCTGTGCCCATAGGCGAGTCAAGGTATATTGGGATGGAAGGGATGTCTTCTTTCTGTTCCAGTTTCCAGAACAGGTACATGAAGTCCTGGGCCCGGTCAACCGTAAAACTGGGCACGATGAGGATCCCGTTTCGTTGAACAACATTGTGGAGGATCTCCACAAACTGCTTTTCGGTGTTGATGTTGGGGTGGATGCGGTCTCCGTAAGTGGATTCCACGATCACATAATCGGCCTTATCCGGGCGGTCGGGGATCTCCAGCATGGGATCGTCGATGCGCCCGATATCCCCCGAAAAGACAATACGCTTGCCGAAAATATCCATATCGACATGCGTAGCCCCGAGAATATGAGCGTTATTCTGAAGCCGGAAACGGATCCCTTCCCCAAGTTCTTTCCAGTCGTCTTCAGCTTGGGGAGTTAACATCGGAATAGTATTCCGGGCATCCTGAAGGGTGTACAACGGCTTTGCAGGTTTGTGCCTGCTGTAGCCTTTACTGTTGGCGTGTTCGGCATCTTCTTCCTGTATTTTCCCGCTGTCGAGCAGGATGATCTCGGTGATCTCGCTGGTCGGGGCTGAACAGTAAATGGGACCGTTGAAGCCCTGGTTGACCAGCCGTGGCAGGAAGCCCGTATGATCCAGGTGGGCATGGGTAAGAATTACCGCATCGATTTCTGATGCATCCACCGGGAGTTCTTTCCAGTTGAGTTCGCGAAGATGTTTCAGCCCCTGGAAAAGGCCGCAGTCGATCAGGAACTTCTTGTTGCCTGCCGTAATGAGTGTTTTCGATCCGGTAACAGTTCCTGCAGCACCCAGGAATTGAATGCTGAGCTTAGCTGTTTCATTTGTATCCATAGTCCGTTTCCCTTTAGAATTGCTTTTCGGTTTTCAAGCAACCAAAGGTAGCAAAATATACGGCTCCTGTAAATGTCATGTACAGGGACAGGAAGCGGTCAGTCTTTCAGCTTGTTCTCAAAAACCTTACGGAATTTTTCCAGCTTGGGAACGATCACAAAATTGCAATATGCAGCCGTACGGTTGTTGTTAAAATAATCCTGGTGGTAGTCTTCTGCTTTGTAAAATTCCCTTGCAGGGCTGATCTCGGTCACGATGGGATCTCCCCATGCTCCGGACGCATTCAGTTCGCGAATGATATCTTCAGCAGTGTTTTTTTGTTCCTCGTTGTGATAAAAGATCGCTGATCTGTATTGGGTGCCTACATCTGCACCCTGCCGGTTCAGGGTGGTGGGATCATGGGTAGAAAAGAATACTTCAAGCAATTCAGTGAATGTTATTTGTTCCGGGTCGAAGGTGATCTGAACGGCTTCTGCATGGCCGGTTGTTTCGTTGCTAACTTCGCGGTACGAAGGGTTTTTTACATGTCCGCCGGTGTAACCGGATGTCACTTCTTCCACGCCTTTCAGTTCCTGGAATATGGCCTCTGTGCACCAGAAGCACCCCGAGGCAAAAGTGGCGGTATCGTAATTGCTGGTGTTTTGAGCAGGAGAGTTGCCGGTGATTGCCATAGCTGCTAAAATATATGAGATGATCTTTTTCATGCGTCTTTATTTAATGTAACACCTGACAGTCCTGAAAGTTTATTCGTTTTTCCCGGCTTTTTTGTGCTGTTGAAGCTCTTCTATATCAGCGCCAAGGATATATTTTATAAATTTGCCGCCAAAGCAAAGGCGGATGGAGATCCTTTTCAACGAAAAGTTCCTTAAACACAATGTTGATTGTGATACTGAAGGCCCTTACAGGCTGGAAAGTTTTCGTGATCTTCCCAATACTGAGGCCGACGGTGAACGTTTTATGTCGCTGGTACACCCCCCCGAATACATTGAGCGTATCAGGCATGCCTGTGAGAATGAGGAATATATGGCCGAGGTAAAACTGAATATGGACAGTTGGGAAGCGGCCAAAACTGCCGTAGGACTCAGTGTAAAAGCTTCCGAAACGAGTGGCTTTGCTGCGATCCGGCCCCCCGGGCATCATGCCGCATCCAATATTGCTTCGGGCCTCTGCTTTTTCAATAATATTGCCATTGCAGCCGAGAGGCTTTCCCGCCAGGGCTTGCGAGTGTTCATTTTCGATATCGACGGCCACCATGGCGATGGCACCCAGGCCATATTTTACGAGCGCAGCGATGTATTTTATTGCTCGGTGCACCAGCAAAATGCTTTCCCCTTTACCGGCATGCCGATCGAAACCGGGAAGGGAGAGGGAATCGGATGCACTGCCAATTTTCCGCTCTATCCCGGCAATGGCGATAAGCATTTCCTGGAGGTAGTTGACAAGGCCATTTCCCTGGCCAGGAAATTCTACCCCGATGTGATCGCGGTTTCAGCAGGGTTCGACAGTTATACCAGGGATCCAGTGCTGGAACTCCGGTACAGCGCCCGGGCATACTACGAATGTGCTTTTCGCCTCAGAAGGGCCTTTCCGGATATTTTTGCGGTTCTCGAGGGTGGCTATCATCCGGATATGCGTAAATGTGTGAACGGTTTCGTGGAAGGGATCCATAAAGGAGCCATTCCGCCCCGGCAGCAATGGGATGAGAATATGGCCATCGGTTAAGAAGTGGCCTATATTTCTCATTCTATGCTATTTAGAAGGCATATAAATTAGATTTGCAACAACATCTTATTGATGTATCTATATTTATTGTAATATATTCGTGCTTCAAAATCAAATCTTAACCCAGCATTTATAAACAAATCTTATTATGAAAAAAGTATTTTTTACCCTTATGATCATGACCCTCACGGTGGGGCTTTTTGCCCAGCAGGTTGACCGTGAGAGGGTTATTGTGGAAATTGCTACCGGTACCTGGTGCGGGTACTGCCCGGGAGCGGCCATGGGTGCTGACGACCTGGTAGCCAATGGCTGTGAAGTGGCGGTGATCGAGTATCACAATGGCGATGCCTTTGCCAATACTGCCTCCAATCACAGGAATTCGTATTACAGTGTTTCCGGTTATCCTACCGCCCATTTCGATGGTGTCCTGGAAACGGTTGGCGGAAGCGCAACTTCCAGCATGTATGGTACGTATCTTCCGCTCTACCAGCAGAGGATTGCCATCCCCTGCGATTATGAAGCACAGATTTTCGGGCAGAATACCGGGGGGCAGAATTATGATGTTACCGTGGTGATCGACCTGGTCGACGGAACCCCACCCAGCAACCTCACGGCCCACCTCGTACTCACGGAATCTGAAATCCCCTACGCATGGCAGAATCAAACCGAACTTAACTTCGTTTGCCGTGCCATGTATCCCGATCATTTTGGTACTCCCGTGAATTTCGCCGGTGGCACACAAATGGTCATCAATTATACCTTTACCATCGATGCCAGCTGGGATACCCAGCATATCGAACTGGTGGCCTTTATGCAGGATGAAACTACCAAGGAGATCCTGCAGGGAAGCATGGTGCCCATCGACAACCTCATTCCGCTGGCTGCTACAGCCGGATTCACATGCAGCAATACCATACCCTGTGAAACCACCGACGTGGATTTCTATGATGAATCCATGGGGCTCATCACCAGCTGGGAATGGACCTTTGAAGGAGGCGATCCCGGAAGCTCAACGGCACAGAACCCGGTGGTAAGCTATAACACTCCCGGAACCTATGATGTGCAGCTGATCGTTGACGACGGAACGGTGAAAGATACCCTCCTGCTCGAAGATTATATCGAAGTGATCACGGAACCGGTTCAGCCGAATACGCCTGCCGGGCCTGCCGACCTCTGCGGCGGGGGTACCGGATATGAATTTACCACCGATCCTGTTGCCAATGCCGTTGATTATACCTGGTCTATCGATCCCTCATCTGCAGGGACCATTACCGGGAACGGAACTACGGCAACACTGGATGTGAATGCCTCCTACAACGGCAGCATTGATGTTAGTGTGCGGGCCGATAACCAGTGCGGAAACGGTACCTGGTCGCAGGCTTTTGCAACTACCGCGCATGCCACTCCTTCTCCTTTCTGGATCTCCAACGGGAGTGGCTATTGCGAAGGCACCGACGGTGTGGAGGTTACCCTGGATGGTTCTGAAACAGGTGTAGATTATGAACTCGTTCTCGATGGTAATCCCACAGGGAATATCGTTCCGGGAACCGGATCTTTGATCAGCTTTGGCTATCAGACCGAAGCCGGGATCTATACCATAGAGGCCAATACCGGCTATTGCCAGGCCAATATGTACGGAACGGCTTATATTTACCCGATGTCGGCTCCCGGACAGGCAGCCCCTCCCTACGGCGATGAACTGGCCTGCCAGGGTGCTGAAGATGTATATTCCACCAACGGGGCCCCGGATGCTGAAACCTACGTATGGACTCTTAGCCCGGAAGAAGCCGGAACCATCAGCGGTACCGGTGTTGATGCTACCGTAAACTGGAGTGCTGATTATATCGGCGATGCCGATATTACAGTCCAGGGAAACAACGAATGCGGCGATGGTATCGTTTCCGATGCATTCACCGTAGGTGTTGAAAGCGCCCCCCAACCCGTGATCAACGGCGATGAATTTGTTTATCAGAATTCAACCCACGTATATACCAGCGAAGATCACGCTGGCTCGAGCTACAACTGGGCGGTAACAGGTGGTACGATCGACGCCGGACAGGGAACCCATGAGATCACCGTGACCTGGGGTGCCCCGGGAACGGGAACCCTAAACCTGACCGAAACCTCTGCCGCTGAATGTGAAGGCATTGCCGTAGAAAAAGTAGTGAACATCGACCCCGTCGGGATCGAGGAATCACTCATGAACAGCCTTTCGCTCTATCCCAACCCGGCAACCAATGCCCTGAATATCCAGCTGTATTCCGAACAGAATACCACCATCACCCTCAGGGTGCTGAACCAGGTAGGACAGACCATGATCAGCCAGCTTGAAACTGTGGCGGCCGGTAATTTCAAAACCAGCCTGAACACTTCTGAACTTGGAAATGGCATTTATATCCTGAAGATCATTACCGATAATGAAGCGGAAATTCAGTCGCGCTTTGTGATCGTTAAATAATAATCTGACCTGTGAGGTCTCCCGACCTGTGAGGTGTGNNACAGGTCTTCTTTTTTCGCAATGGACATTTCGAGTTACACCGGTGAGCTGGCAGCACTGCTAACAGCAGTTTTCTGGGCGTTCACAGCCATGGCTTTTGAGGTTGCAAGCAGGCATATCGGCTCCCTGGCCGTGAACATGATCCGGCTGGTGCTGGCCTTCATCTTCCTTTCGGTGTTCAACCTGGTAGCACGGGGATATATCCTTCCGGTAGATGCCGGAGTACATGAATGGGTGTGGCTCTCCGTTTCCGGGCTGGTAGGTTTCGTGTTCGGAGACTATTTCCTGTTTAAAAGCTATGCCATGATCAGTGCCCGGATCGCGATGCTGATCATGACCCTGGTCCCCCCGATCACGGCAGTGATCGGATGGATGATCCTGGGAGAAACCATGAGCGGGCAGGAGATCACCGGGATGATCCTGACGGTGAGCGGAATTTCCATGGCCATCTTCAGCAGGGGAGGAGAAAACGGCCGGAAGATCAAGCTGAACTATGCTCCCATGGGATTGCTGATGGCCCTGCTGGGAACCATCGGCCAGGCGGTCGGCCTCGTTCTGAGCAAATACGGAATGGGCTCCTATCATGCCTTTGCTGCCACCCAGATCCGCATTATCGCCGCCATGTTCGGCTTCGCCGTGATCATCATCCTCCTGAATAAAGGGGGCCTGATCAGGAAGGCTTTTAAGAGTAAAAAAGGCATGATCGGTACCGGCATCGGCTCTGTTTTCGGGCCATTCCTGGGGGTGTCCTTTTCCCTGGTGGCCGTGAAATATGCTTCCACCGGTGTGGCTTCCACCCTGATGGCCATCGTTCCCATACTGCTGATCCCACCGGCAGTGCTTTTCTTCAAACAAAGGGTCACCTGGCTGGAAATCCTGGGTGCCTTTATCAGTGTGGGTGGAGTGACCCTGTTTTTTGTGTAAATTCACGCTCAAAATCTGAAAGAATTATGAAAAAGCACCAGAAAACCCTTTTATTGGCAGCCTTCCTACTTGTATGGGGGTGTTCCGGTGGTCCTTCTGCCGAGCAGAAAGGACAGGAAGCATCCCGCCAGGAAGAAAACACTGCAAAACAACAGGATGAGAAAAAACTCCCTGTGTATTACACTCCCTTCGATTCACGCTATTCGGGCGATGGTTTTTACACCCTCATCAACGGGGAATACGGAAACCTATCTTTTTCCGACGGCCACTGGCAGGGCTTCAGGGAAAAGGGACTGGATGTGGTCATCGACCTGGGCGAGATCCGGCCCATCCACTCCGTGACGGGAAACTTCCTGAAAAGCCATATCGGCTGGATATTCCTTCCGGGAAGTTTTAAAGTTTACATATCTGATGATATGAAGGAGTATGCTTTTGCCGGGGAAGTGATCACCGAAGTTCCCCCCCGGGAGGAAGAACCTGCCATTGAACAGATCACCCTCGACAGCCTGGAGGTGGAAGCCCGCTATGTTCGCCTGAAGATACAAAGCATTGGCCCCACACCGGATTATATCAAAGATGCAAAAGGCCGCCCATCCTGGTTTTTTATCGATGAGGTGATCATTAAATAAGCGATTATTCCTGAACTTTCTTTTCCTGATGTTGTTAGGTAATGCATCTGATCTCATGGCCATTTTGAGGGCCTTGTTTTGATGGTCAGCAGGATTTTTATTAGATTTACACCAATTAACCAAAAGCAACTTAATTAATCCCGGTAATATGAAACAATTAAAATCAACAATCCTATTTTCATTTTTATTAGTGCTGCTGGTGGGCATGAGCAACCCTGCCCTGGCGGGAAAGAAGAAAGTGCTATTGAGTACTTCCGAACCCGATGCCAAGATCTTTATTGATGGCAAGCAAATGGGGACCGGACAGGTAGAGGTGATCATTTTGAGCAACAGCTGCGTTACGGTCAGGGCCGAAAAAGTGGGTTTTCTGACGGAAACCATCACCTTCTGCAATAAAAAGGAATCGGCCAAGCCTCCAAAATCCTATTATGTGGAGATGCAGCGCGATGATGCCTACGATGCATCCGTACAGACCGATATCGCAAATATCGATATTGAGATCAAAACCAGCCTGGAAGAGATCGATGCCTGGAAACTCCTGAGCCAGATCATCACTTCCTATTTTGATGTGATCGAGGTCACCGACCGTGAAACCGGTTATCTGCGGACCTCCTGGGTGGTTCAGTCATTTATGCAAAATACCATCCGCAGCCGCGTGATCGTGAAACTCGGGAACTCCGATCCCCTCGTTTACAAGGTCAAACTGGTCAGCGAGGAATCGCGCATGCCCGGAACATCTGTAAAAAGCGATGAGCTTTACAGGGAATGGGACCGTGTGCTCCGCAAGTACGAGAATATTGTTGAAGAGCTGCGTACACGACTGCAGTAGTCAGCTCCAAAAAAAATCATTGCCGGATAAAACATACATTTGTCCGGCAATTTTTATGTAAATCCATTGACAATGAAAAAGCTATTTACCTTATTGATGATCGCCCTGCTGACAGTGGCGGCGGTCGCCCAGAAGAATACCGATCGTAAACTCAGGCAGCTCGATGCCTATTATGAACAGGCCCTGGCCGATTGGGAAGTGCCCGGAATGGCCGTGGCCATAGTGAAAGACGGGGAGATCATTTTTTCGAAAGGTTACGGCACCCTGAATGTGAACAAGGGCGGATCCGTGGACGGGAACAGCCTCTTTGCGATCGCCTCCAACTCCAAGGCTTTTACATCAGCGGCCCTGGCCATGCTGGTGGATGAAGGTAAATTGTCGTGGGACGATCCCGTAAGGGAGTACCTTCCCTGGTTTACCTTATACGATCCTTATGTTTCCGATAATTTTACGATCAGGGACCTGCTGACCCACCGCAGCGGGCTGAAAACTTTCAGCGGTGACCTGATATGGTACGGTACCCGCTACGACAGGGAGGAAGTGGTGCGAAAGGCAAAATACCTGGAGCCTGTTTTTGGTTTCCGGGGCGGATACGGATACAGCAACATCATGTACATTGCTGCCGGCCTGGTGATCGAGGAGGTGAGCGGCATGAGCTGGGACGATTTTATCCGGGAGCGGATCCTGCTGCCCCTGCACATGGACCGGACCCGGAGTTCAACATTGGCCCTGGACGGGATGGAAAATGTTTCTGCCCCGCATAATGATGTGGACGATGGCATCATCCCGATCGAGTGGCTGAACTGGGACAATGTGGCTCCCGCCGGGGGACTGATCTCTTCTGCCAATGATGTTTCGCAATGGCTGATCTTCCAGATGAAAAAAGGCATCACGCCCGACGGGGATACCCTGCTTTCGGAAGCCCGTTTCGACGAGATGTGGTCGGCCGTAAATCCCCAGGGCGTGAGCGGATGGTCGGCACGGACCTGGCCAAGCACGCATTTTAAAGCCTATGGACTGGGCTGGGCCATGTTCGATTATCACGGACGAAAAGTTTTGGGCCACGGGGGTGGATACGATGGGTTTATCTCCAATACTACTTTTGTTCCTGAAGAAGGCCTGGGCATGGTATTTCTCACCAATAAAAACACCAGTCTGTATTACCCCCTGAAGTACAAAACTTTAGACGTGATGCTGGGTGCGGAAGAAGAAACCGACTGGAGCGCCGATTTCCTGTCCCTGATCAATGGACGGGAAGGAAACGATGAGCAGGAAGAACCCCTGCCGGAAACAGAACCTACGCTGGCTTTGGATGCTTACACCGGCACCTATTCCTGCGAAATGTACGGCGATGCCAGGGTGTATTTCGACGGAGAGCAGCTCATGCTGCACCTGCTGCCAACGGAGATCTTTACCGGCCACCTGAACCACCTGAAATACAATACCTGGGAGGTGGAGTTCAAGCCTGTTCCGGCGCTGCCGAAAGGGAAAGTGAACTTCCTGATCGATGAGCAGGGCAGGGTGTATGAAATGCAGATCGATGTACCCAATCCCGATTTTGATTTTACGGAACTGAAATTTTACAAGGAGGAAGAATAGGGCATAAGCATGGCGTGGATAAGGCGAAATCATCTTTTCATTCCGGGCGATGCCAGAATTTTTAACTTTGTTCAAAACTCCAAGGCATGAACGGTGACCCGCGATTGTATCAGATCCTCGATGAACTGGGTATTGATTACGAATACCATGAGCATCCTCCCGGCCCGACGGTGGAGGAAGCTCTGAAGTACTGGAAGGACATCGACTCGGCCCATTGCAAGAACATCTTTTTCAGGAACCATAAAGGAAACCGGCACTACCTGGTGATCAGCGATCACCGCTACAAGCTGGATATCCGCGACCTGGAGCAACGCCTGAAGCAGGGGAAACTGACTTTTGCATCTCCGAAAAGGCTGAAAAAATGGCTGGGACTAGAAGGGGGATCGGTCTCGCTTTTCGGCCTCATCAATGATGAAGAAGACCATGTGTACCTGTTCATCGACGAGAACCTGCTGAAGGAGGAAAAAGTGAGTTTTCATCCCAACATCAACACTGCCAGCCTGGTGATCAGCGTGGCGGATATGAAGCGCTTTCTGGAGTGGTCGGGGAACGGGTATGAGTTTATCAGTTTGTACGACTGAAGATAGTTATGAGTTTTGAGTTTTGGGTTTTGAGTTTTGGGTTTTGGGTTTTGCCCCTCGGCGGAGTTTATACTGAGCTTGTCGAAGTGCTCGGGATGACATTAATTGTGAGTTTAGGTCATTAGAAATTGGAATTTTACTATTTATATTATGAACAAAGCTTTAAGCATTATCATCAACCTTTTGATCTACATTGTGGCTATTGCAGTGGTGGTCTATACCTGGCAATACATCCCGGAATACGGGCTTTTATGGAAGATCCTGATCGCCGATGTGATCGGCACCGTGGTGGTGTTCATCTTTTCCATGATCTTCAACAACTCTTCCATGTACGATCCCTACTGGAGCGTGCAGCCTTTCGTGATCGCCGTATTCCTGGCCTGGCCCTTGCAAGGGCTTGATCTTCAGGAATATATCGTATTGGCTCTGGTCTTTCTCTATGGCCTGCGGCTGACACTGAACTTTTACCGTGGCTGGCCGGGGATGAAGCATGAGGACTGGCGCTACCAGGATTTCAGGAAGAGTTTCCCGAAAATGTACTGGCCGATCAGTTTCCTGGGCATACACCTTTTTCCGACCATCATGGTGTTCCTGGCCTGCATGTCGATGGTGAAGACCTTTGGTAATTTCGATATGCAATACAATGCCTGGTTCTTTGCCGGGGTGGTGGTGATGCTGTTCGCGATCTTGCTGGCTTACATTGCCGACGATCAGATGAAGAAATTCAGGACAAAGCCGGAGAACAAGGGCAGGCTCATGCGCGAAGGGCTGTGGAAATACAGCCGCCATCCCAACTACCTGGGCGAGATCCTCACCTGGTGGGGATTATATTTCTTTTCGCTGTCGGTTAACTACGGCTTCTGGTGGACCATTGTGGGCCCGGCAACGGTCACGATCATGTTCATCTTCATCAGCATTCCCATGCTGGAAAAGCGGCAGCTGAAACGCAGGCCGGAATATGCCGCGTATCAGAAAGAGGTTCCGATGCTTTTTCCTGTAAAGTTGAAGATTTAAGAGTTTTGATGTATGAGGCTGCAGTACGCTAAGTGGGGCGCAAAATACTAATTATTTTGTTAGAATGATATGCATTGCATACTTGAAGCAGGTACGAGGTACGAGGGACGGGGGACGGGGGACGGGGGACGGGGGACGGGGAGTTTGAATGATTATTGATTATATCCAAATGATTAGTGATGATTGAAAATGAAGAAAGCAGAGGGATTTAATTTTTTAAATCTTCAATGCCAATCCTCATTAGGATTTAATTAATAGGATTTCATCATTTAGTAAGGCCCCCGGACCTGTGAGGTCAGGAAACCCGAAGCACTAATTTCTAAATTCGAAACAATACTAAAGCTCTAAATTCAAATATCAAAATGTTTGGAACATTTGTATTTAAAAAATTTGAATTTGTTTAGGGTTTAGAGCTTAGTATTTAATCAACAGGCCTTCATCACTTATTGCTTACCTCACCAACACCAGTGCCCCTGAGTCATCAAATTTAAATATTCCAACAGTGTATTTGATCCTGTATACATAGGTGCCGGCCGGAGCATCTTCTCCTTTGATTTTTCCGTCCCACCCATTAGGAATATCATTGCTTTCAAACACCATTTGTCCCCAGCGGTTGAAAATATACATTTTGAAAGCGGTGATGTTATCTGAATTGCTGATCAACTTGAACTCATCGTTTAATCCATCCCCGTTGGGTGTAAAAGCATTAGGTATATGAAAATGATCATTTGCAGGCTCAGGCGGTGGCGGAGCGGAAATGAACAAGACATACACGGAATCTTCTCCAAAACATCCGTATTGGGATTCTATCATTACTTTGTACCAATCTTCATACTCTGCCGTGATGGATTGATCATTTTCCCCTGTATTCCACAAATAAGAGTCAAACCCGCTTCCGGCATCAAGCTCTATCGGTTCTTCTGTGCTAATTGTATCCTCGGCGGCAAAAGCAGGTATGGGAGTTGGATGAATAAGCACGCTAACAGAATCATCTGAATAACAATCCATGGTGTCGGTTACCCTTAAAGCATATGTCCCTGATTGGCTTTCCTGTGCATTGTATAGTGTTAAGATCTCATTGGTGCTTGTGTTGCCATTAGGATAAGTCCATAAGTAGCTTTCATCACCATTGCTGGACAAAATCCATGGCTCTATTTCCAGTGATTCCCCCTGACATATTTCTTCGGAGCTGCTTAAAAAAATGGATACTTCATCATAGATCCTGACATTTCCGGTAAAATAGTCTACAGGGATTGTTAAGCCGGTAGAATTCTGAAATAAATATGCTCCGGCTGCCCCATCCCATTCAATAAGGGGCGTGCCCTGACCAAGAGACTCAAATACCAGGTCTGCCATAATCGAATTGTCAGGCAGGCTGACAGCATTTGAGGACCAGTTGAGTTCTATCTTTCCTTCCGCCGGGAATAACAGGGCTTCTAATGAATCTTCCAATAACGCATGTGCATTGGCAAAGCCCGAACATGTTAGAAGATACTTATTATACAAAAGTGTGGTTTTTAAATATGCCACATCATTGAAATTACTTACCATTAGCGAAACAAAAGCGGCATTGCCCGGACAAACCTCATCATCACCGGCTACGGCCTGCAGGCGTATTGTTATTTCCTCCGGAACCTCCACAATAAAAGTAGTATCGCATCCTGCCTCATCCATGACCACACAAGAATAAAAACCGGCCAGAAGGTTATAGAAACCGCCATCATTGACCTGAAAAACCACTCCATTATCATTAGAATAAAAGAGCGTATCCCCTCCGCCCAGGGCCGTGATTTCAATAGAGCCGTTGCTTTGTCCTTGTGCACAGGCTCCAATTTGCAGACCGGTAATCTCAGGGGCATCCATATTCTCTATCAGCAGAGGGTTATTGATATATACACTCTCACAGCCTGAAGAGTCCTGTACACGTACGGCATAGTTTCCGGAGGCTAATCCAGTAAAGATGCCCTGATTTGTGAAATAGCTTGCACCATTATCAATAGAATAAAAAAGCATATCACTCAGGCCAGAGATGGCATTGACAGTAATAGATGCGTCTTGTTGTCCGCAGTGTTCTTGTGAATATTGCACGCTTTCAATCAAGACATCCCCGGCATCCACTATTGAATAAGGTCCAAAGCTGGAAATACAATCGTTGCTATCTGTTACTTCAAGGGTGTAGTTCCCGACAGGGAGATGATAAATATCCAATGATGTAGAAACAGGATTCCCCAGATCATCCAGCCATTGAAAACTTAGTGGAGGCAATCCCGAGATAGATAATCCCTTGATTACGCCAGTACTTCCTCCGCATGTGGTAGGGATGATCTCTAAATTAGCCGTGTCGGCCATTGCAGCAGGATACAATGAAAGGTGAATAGAATCAATCTCAAAGCAGCCTGCATCATTCACCACCCTCACCCAGTACCAGCCGGTGTCGGAAACCGTGATCTGGCTACTCCCAAAAGCTCCGGTACTCCAATTGTAAAAGTGCGGGCCACATTCGGCATTAAGAATGATCTCGCTTTGAGCACAAATAGAAGTATCCGGCCCCAGATCAGGTTCCGGGGCATATTCCACTTCTACTTCACGGGAAGTTTCCTCTATGCGTCCGCTCGGGTATTCCACATAAACGGAAACCTCATAGGTACCGCCATCTGTGAACTTATGGCTTGCATGCGGGATGGTCGAGGTATTGTTAGCTCCTGATAGTGGGTCTCCAAAGTTCCACTCTATATATGTTGGCTCGGGGAAAAACCAGGGATCGAATGAAAAGGTGTCGCTTTCGCAGATGCCATCGAAATCAAATCTGTGCAAATAGTCATTGAAAAAATTAACTATTGAATAGGTAATTTGTCCATTATTAATGTACATCAAATTAGAATCATAATTGCAACTTAATCCTAATTTACCTGGATGATTAATAACTCCGATGTAATTACTTGCTGGATTGTATTGATATATAAATGCTGCCTTTCCCAGACAATATATTTTCCCATCAGAAGCTAATTGTAGATTAGATCCCTGAACCTCTCCAACTTTAATTGCCGATTGCTTGAATGCAATGGAGTCCAAAATGAATTGTATGTCAAATTGATAAATATGAACAAATTTTTGTTGCTGTTCTTCCCCTGCTACATATAAATATTTTGAACAAGGAGAGAATTCACATGAACTTTCCTCATAAGATACTGAATTCGGATAAATAGCATTTTTTAATTGAAAATCGTAGAGAAAATCAACAGTTCCCAATTGATTGTCAAACTTGCATATTTCTACAAATCCCCCAGTGTGATGCTCACCACCTTCAAATACTGAAATAAGATATTTCTTATCATAGGATATTTTCATAGGTCCTTCATTTGCTCTTTCCCAGAACAATTCTCTATTTGGAGCAGGGCTTAAAATGGGTATAGGATCAGGTCCATCAGATGTAATTAATATTGATGCAAATGCATCTTCAAAATATCTCCTTGAAACCAGCCAGATATCATGTTTGTTTTTATGATAAGTTGCTGTTAGCTTTTCTGCAACATCGTATAACATTATGATTGTATCAACCCCAATAATTTCTCCTAAACCACCTTCTAATGACATATCTATTGTGTAGTAAATCAGAGGTAATCTGTCAGGATTATAACATGAACTAGTTAAGAATATGTAATATATATTTTCCGAGCTAGGTTTCTTTAGGGCTATTGAGGATTGATATGTTGACGGAATGTTGGGATAACCAATTTCATTCTTCATTGTATAATGGTTTCTGTCCCAAACCCATTTCCCATCTGAATAAAATAGCAAATTACCATTCGTGTCAGACATAACAGCGCTCCCTTCTTGTACTGCATTCATTACAAGGCTATTGGGATCTTCAATAGGATGTCCTGAATTGAATTCTAGTCCGACATGGTCTCCAAAATACCAAAAGTTTGTGCGTTTATTGGGTTGAGCTACAATACTATTGCTTAGCAGAAGATGGAAAGTGATAACTATTATGTATTTTCTCTTCATTATTTAAAAATAAGTGGGGGAGTACTCCCCCCATATTAATAATCAATTAAGAGTAATGGGTCCAAAAGGCAAATCATCTATTAATTCTTGTCCAATACACGTATCATGGTCATCTCCTTCACAACAGATTCCATTATTGTCAACATATTTAATATAAACCATTACTAAATAGCAATCACTAGAACAATCTGTTCTAATGGTATCATCACCGAAAGATGAATGTGAAGTGCCACTGGCTATTTCCCAAACAGGTGTATTTACAGGAAGATTCCCGGGATATGTATAGATTTCAACTCTTACATATTTTGTTGTTGGATCATTACAACTACAATTTGCATCATTCCAAGTAACATCGACTTGCCACTGAGCACTAGCACTCTGCATGCCTACCATAAAAAAGCCTACTAAGGCAAATAGAAAAATAAATTTTTTCATGATTAATAAGTTTAAAATTAATGATTAAAAGACAAGGAAGCAAGCTCTTATCATATTTCATCAAGCTGGCAAGACTTTGCCCACCCTATCTTTTATTCGAAATAGATTCATTTTTCATCTTTGCCTTTACCTCCTTTCTTTGTAGATATCTAATTGCATTAACCAGTGTTGTTATTTATTTTCAATTAAAGTTTTTTTCCTCCCTATACCTGTAAAGTTACGCAAAATATAACTGCCTGTCAAGGTTGGCCCTGAAGTTAGAGCGTTGCGCCTGCTAGCTTTCTGCACAGAGCTTGCAGGAGGAATTTGCTGGCTAAAACTAAAACGCTAAAGGATCCTTCTACCGTGTCGTTTCACTCCACGGTATCAGGATGACAACTTCAGTTAACAGACTTTTCTGCGCTATCTTACAAGCACTACCGTCCCATTCGTATCAAAATCATACCCTGCAATTGAATACTCAAGCCTGAACACATAGGTCCCTGCCGGGGCTTCAGTACCTTTGAATGTTCCATCCCAGCCGTGGGTGATATCCTTCGTTTCAAACACCATCTGCCCCCAGCGGTTGAAGATGGTCATGCTGAAGGAGGTGAGATTATCGGGTTGGCTCATGGCTTTGAACTCGTCGTTCAGGCCGTCGCCGTCGGGGGTGAAGGCATTGGGGAAATAGATCTGTTCTGATATGGGCTCAGGTGGCTGGGGCGGTTCCCAGAAAAGCACATACACCGAATCCTGTCCAAAACAGCCGTATTGTGATTCAATCAACACGCTGTACCAGTCTTCCACCTCTGCAGTGATCAGCTGGCTGGTCGCACCAGTGTTCCAGAGATAGCTTGCAAAGCCAATGCCTGCATCGATGTCCACAGGTTCTTCGGTAACGACCGTATCCTGCCCGGCAAAGGAAGGAGTGGGCAAAGGATGAATTATCAATTCTATTGATTCATCTAAATAGCAATCCAGGGTATCAGTAACTCTTAATGAATAAGACCCTGAATGATATTGCTGTGCATTTGAAATAATGAGGGTTTCGTCCTGACTTGTTGATCCTGAGGGCTCGGTCCATAAATAGCTTACTTCTCCATTGCTGGACCATAGCATAGGAATGATCTCAATATCATCGCCCTGGCAAGCCTGCATATCAGGGCCAAGACTAAAAAAGACTTCCTGATATATCCTTACACTTCCAAGGTAATAATCCACCGGGATCGTTAATCCAGTAGAATTCTGAAACAGGCTTGCCCCGGCACTACCATCCCAGGCCACCATGCTCAGTCCCGGGTCCAGGGATTCAAAGACGAGGTCGGCCAGCACTGTGTTGTCAGGCAAAGTTACCGAAGGGGCATGCCATAAGAGCTCCACTTTCCCTTCAGCAGGGAATAGCAATGCCTCCAAAGAATCTTCCAGTAAAATATTTGCATTGGCAAAGCCGGTGCAGCTGATCAAACTTTTATCATACAACAAAGTAGTTTTGAAATTAGCCACATCATTGAAGTTGCTTACATAAAGTGGTACAAAAGCTGCATTGCCCGGACACACCTCATCATCTCCTGCCAAGGCTTGCAAACGAATCGTTACTTCTTCAGGCACTTCAACTATAAAGACCGTATCACATCCTATTTCATCTGCCACCACACAAGTATAAAAGCCTGCTGCCAGGTTGTAAAATCCACCATCATTAATCTGAAAGCTTGTACCATTATCATTAGAATAAAACAGGGTATCACTACCTCCCAATGCTGAGATTTCAATATAACCGATACTTTGTCCTACCGATGAAGCGCCAATCTGAACATCGATGATCTCCGGAGCATCCATGTTTTGAATAATTACAGGATTGTTTGCATATACCGATTGGCAGTTGGAGGAATCTTGCACTCGGACAGCATAATTGCCGGCAGATAAGCCGCTAAAAATCCCCTGGTTGTTGAAGTATGTTGCGCCATTATCGATGGAATAAAATAGCATATCTCCCAGACCGGAGATTGCATTAACAATAATACCGGCATCTTGCTGGCCGCAATGTTCCTGCGTATAGTCAACACTTTGTATGAGCACATCTCCTGCATCAGTAATAGCGTAAGGCCCAAAGCTATTCACACAATTATTGCCATCAGTAACTTCCAGGGTATAATTCCCTACGGGAAGGTGATAGATATCCAATGAATTAGAAATAGGATTTCCAAGATCATCGATCCATTGATAAGTCAGGGGAGGCAATCCTGCAATTGACAGTCCTTTTATTACTCCTGTGCTGCCTCCACAGGTGGTGGGAATGATATTGAGGTTAGAAGTATCAGCAATGGCCTGTGGAAAAAGCCCAATATGTATTGAATCGGTCTCGAAGCATCCGGCATTGTTTATCACTTTTACCCAATACCAGCCGGTATCCGATACGGTGATCTGGCTACTGCCAAATGCTCCGGTACTCCAGATATATTTGTGTGGGCCACATTCGGCATTCAGGATAATCCCGCTTTGAGCACAAAAAGAAGTGTCCGGGCCCAGATCAGGTTCCGGGGCATATTCAACTTCAACTTTGCGGGAAGTTTCTTCTATACGACCACTTGGGTATTCAACATATACGGATACTTCGTAAGTGCCACCATCAGAAAACTTATGCGTAGCATGGGGTATAGTAGATGTATTGGCGATCCCCGATAGGGGATCCCCGAAGTTCCATTCGATGTACGTAGGTTCCGGGAAGAACCAAGGATCGAAAGTAAATGTGTCGCTTTCGCAGAGTCCATCGAAATCAAATCTAAACAGAAAATCTGTAACGAAATTTACTAAACCGGATTTAACAATGCCATTTTCAATAAAAAATTCGCTGGGTAGATAGTTGCATTCCAAACCTGGCTTTTCTGGTTTATGAATTATTCCAACCAATCCATTTGAAGGATCGTTTCCATCTGGAGAATGTAGAAAACAATAAATTTTACCATCCGAAGCAAGCTGCAATCTATAGCCCTGTCCTGAACCTACTTGAATATAAGATTGAATAAACTGAGCAGAATCTTCAATGTATTGCATGTCATACTGATATACATGAGTAATGTCTTCAGTGTAAATGGTTCCTCCTAAATACATGTATTTTGAATCAGGTGAAAACTCACAACTATAGGTTCTATAAAATGGGTTGTTAGGGATAATATAGCGTAACTTAAAATGGTATAAATGATCAATCAATCCAGTTTTAGAATCAATAGAGCAAACCTCCACTCTTGACCGAGAAGATGTGCCTCCACCATAGCAGGTTATCAAATACTTCTTATCATAGGATATTTTCATGAGCCCAATGAAATCCATATTATATTTAAAATCAACTGGGGGGGCAGGACTAAATACAGGGTCTAGATTAATTCCATCTTTGGTAATTAATAAGGAGGTGTACCTCTGAAATGAGAAACTTCTTGTAATAACCCAAATATCCGTTTTGTTTTTATGGTAAAAAGCTGCAAGTTTTTCCGGGTTATCACAGTAGTCCGGAAGGTTGACTATATCAGTAACATCCCCATAACCATTGTCAAGATTCATATCTACTTCGCAATAAAACATTGGGTGTGGGCTATCAATACGTCTTGAAGTAAAGATATAATACTGACTATCGGATTCGGGCTTGGGGATGCAAAGAGACGCTTGTGTTCCCCGAGTAAATGAATTACCTAAATTGCCATGGGGCATCACTTGGTGTTGTCTATTCCAAACCGAATACCCATCAGTGTAGAAAAGCAGGTTCCCATTGGTATCACTCATTACTGAACTACCTGCAAAGCTATAACCCTCACCAAGAGTGCTCGAAGAATCTTCAATGGGAACTCCGCTGTTAAAATTTAAGCCTACTGAATCCTTGCAAAACCAAAAGTTTGTTCTCTTGTTAGGTTGGGAATAACTCGTTGTACATAACAAAAAACAGCAAATTAATATTATTGATTTATTAAGCATTTATTAGGCCGTAAGGAATCAATATGTAGGTTAGTCAAGATCTGCTGATATTGGTACTCCATCTTCAATTAATTCCTCCCCATCGCAAGGTTTTGTATTTGACCCATCGCAACACAAACTTTCATTGTCAAAATATTCAACTTTTATTCTAACTTCATAGCAATCTTGACAATTCCAAATTATACTTGCAGATCCTTCATGTGTATAGGGTGAGGTTTCGTTTGTTATATCAATGTCATATTCCGAATCAATCATTTGATTGGCCCCAACATCCCATATTTCAATATCCAATAATTTTTCATTAATAATCCCACAGTTACAATCAGTATCGTCCCAACCTGCATATACTGTGTAATCCTCAAGTGGTACGGGTGAATCAAAGGGAATAAAACTGGCAATTGAGAGCCCTGCCAGAGTAATAGAAACAAAAGTGAAAAGAACGATCTTTTTCATAATTAATTGAGTTTAAATTAATAAATGTGTTTTATTAAGTCAATCTTTAGTCATTCAGCTGGCAGGACTGTGAGCGATTGTCTTACGTTAAAATAATTGTTTTTATCTTTGCCTCTGCCTCCTTTCTTTGTTAATGGTTTATGCATTTGCGATATGTTTTGAACTTTTTTCAATTAAAGGGGGTTTCTTTTATCTATTAATAGCATATAGCTGAAAACCTTACTTTGAAGGTTAAAGGATTCAATTGTTAAGCAATAAAAAATTGGTTTCATATTCATAGTTTATTTAGACATGTAAAAGTACGCAATATGAAAAGGGATGTCAAGATATAAGCTGCTTTTCATTACATCTTCTTTGACAATTGCTCCTGGCATTTTTAGGACACGTTTTCTGAAATCATTGATTATTAGAGGATAGGAGGGGAGGTGAAATTTTGATGCATGAGGCTGCAGTACGCTAAGTGGGGTGCAAAATACTAGTTATTTTGTTAGAATGATACGCATTGCATATTTGAAGCAGGTGCGGGGGACGGGGGACGGGGGATGGGGTCGAGCGAAGACGAGACCCCAGCGTATATTGTGATTTGTGTTGTCACCATGAGCGGAGCCGAATGGCGATCTCTGTTTAGGCATTTAGAATTTAATCTACAGGCATTCATCACTTATTGCTTACCTCACCAACACCAGTGCCCCTGAGTCATCAAATTCAAATATTCCGACAGTGTATTTGATCCTGTACACATAGGTCCCTCCTGGGGCTTCAGTACCTTTGAATGTTCCATCCCAGCCGTGGTTGATATCGTTTGTCTCAAATATCATTTGCCCCCAGCGGTTGAAGATGGTCATGCTAAAGGAGCTGAGGTTGTCGGGTTGGCCGATGGCTTTGAACTCGTCGTTCAGGCCATCGCCATCCGGGGTAAAGGCATTGGGGAACTGAAACTGTTCCGCAAGGGGTTCAGGAGGCTGGGGAGGTTCCCAGAACAGCACGTACACCGAATCCTGGCCAACGCAGCCATTCTGTGATTCAATCATCACGCTGTACCAGTCTTCGACTTCGGCGGTGATGAGTTGTTCTGTTTCGCCGGTGTTCCAGAGATAGCTTGTAAAGCCATCGCCTGCATCGATGTCAATGGGCTCTTCGGTGGTGATGGTATCCTGCCCGGCAAAGGCCGGAACAGGGTTTGGATGAATGAGGATCTCAAGGGAATCTTCCGAATAACAATCCAGCGTATCACTGACTTTCAGTGTCCAGGTGCCGGAATGCATTGGCTGGGCATTGCTGATGGAAAGGGTCTCGCTGGTACTCGTGGTTCCTGATGGATCTGACCAGAGATAGCTGACTTCCCCGTTGCTTGACCAAAGCATTGGGCTGACCTCCACATCATCTCCCTGGCAGGCTTCCAGCTGTGGTTCCAGGGTAAAGAACACTTCCTCGTAAATGCGCACGCTGCCCAGGTAGTAATCCACGGGTATGGTCAGTCCTGTTGAGTTTAAGAACAGGCTGGCTCCCGCGCTGCCATCCCAGGCCACCATGCTCAGGCCCGGGTCAAGGGATTCAAACACCAGGTCGGTCAGTACTGAGTTATCAGGCAATGTTACCGAAGGTGCATGCCATAAAAGCTCCACCTTTCCTTCAGCAGGGAAAAGCATCACTTCCAGTGAGTCTTCGATCTGTGTTTGGGTATTGGTATAGCCGATGCAGGTAATCAAGGTCTTATCATAAAGTAAGGTGGCCTTGAAATAGGCCACATCATTGAAATTGCTCACGTACAGGGGCACAAAGGCGGTGTTTCCCGGACAAACCTCATCCTCACCGGCCACGGCCTGCAGGCGAAGCGTGATCTCTTCAGGTACTTCCACAACAAAAGTGGTATCGCAACCCACTTCATCCATCACTACGCAGGTGTAGAAACCTGCCAGCAGATCATAGAAACTCCCATCGTTCACCTGGAAACTAATTCCATTGTCATTGGAATAATAGAGCGTATCTCCTCCTCCGATGGCGGTGATCTCTATCGAACCATTGCCTTGCCCTTGTGTGCATGCACCTATGTTAACAGAAGTGATTTCCGGGGCATCCATATTATCGATGATCACCGGGTTGTTGACGTACACATCCTGGCAATCGGATGAGTCTCGTACACGAACGGCATAGCTTCCTGCTGACAACCCTGTGAAAATCCCTTCGTTGGCATAGTAGTTTGCCCCGTTATCGATGGAATAGAAAAGCATATCGCCCAGGCCCGACACGGCATGGACGGTGATGGAGGCATCCTGCTGGCCGCAGTGCTCCATGGTATATTCAAGGCTGTCGATAAGCACTTCTCCGGCATCATGGATATGATAGGGGCCGAATTCCGTAATGCATCCGTTGCCATCCAGTACCTCCAGCGTGTAGTTGCCAACCGGTAGGTGGTAAATGTCAAGGGTAGTGGAGACGGTATCGCCCAGGTCATCCAGCCAGCACCAGGACAGAGGCTGTTGCCCATTGACTGAAAGTCCCCTGATAACGCCCGTACTACCCCCACAGGTTGTAGGCTTGATCTCTATGGCTGAAGTATCAGCCATTGCCGGTGGATATAGTGACAGGTGTATGGAATCAATCTCAAAGCAGCCTGCATCATTTTCCACTCTCACCCAGTACCATCCTGTATCTGAAACAGTGATCTGACTGCTGCCGAAAGCCCCGTTACTCCATGTATAAAGGTGAGGGCCGCATTCGGCGTCCAAGACAATCCCTGAGGTAGAACAAAAGGATGTGTCCGGCCCCAGGTCGGGCTCAGGGGCGTATTCAACTTCCACTTCGCGGGATGTTTCCTCAATACGCCCGCTGGGGTACTCCACGTGAACGGAAACTTCATAGGTGCCTCCATCAGTGAATTTATGTGTGGAATGGGGGATTGTTGAAGTATTGTTGTTCCCCGACAGGGGATCCCCGAAATCCCATTCAATATATGTTGGTTCAGGGAAAAACCAGGGGTCGAAGGTGAAAGTGTCGCTTTCGCAGATGCCGTCGAAATCGAAACGGAAGAGGAAATCAATAGCAAAATTCACAAAAGATGAACCGACGGCTCCATGGGTGATGGTAAAAATATTTGCTTGGTGATTGCAGTCGTGTCCATGCTTTTCAGGATTATTTATTACTCCCACATAATTGTTTACGGAACTTTGAAAAGCAGCATTTCTGAAAAACAAATAGATTTTCCCATCCGATGCCAATTGCAGATGCTTACCTTGTCCATCACCAATTCTAATAATTGATTGTTCGAATAGGACTGAGTCCTCAATATACTGCATATCCATCTGGAAGATATGAGTATTGTCTTCAATATTTAAAGTCCCACCTAAATACATATATTTAGAGCAGGGTGAAAACTCACAATTATAGGTAGTGTATGGTGGATTGGCGTAGATCAGATCTTTTAACCTGAACTTTGATAAATATTCAATATTACCGGTTTCTACATCAAATTTGTATAATTCTACATCTGGCCGAAAGCAAGCAACCAAATATTTTTTATCATAAGAGACTTTCATAAATCCCATCCTGTCAGTACCAAGGTAGTCTTTATTCGGAGCAGGACTTAGCACAGGCTGAGGATTAACTCCTTCGGCAGTCACCATGAAAGCGGCAAATTTATTCTCGAGATATTTTCTCGTAATGATCCAATAGTCTTCTTTGTTTTTAAGGTATACTGCTTGAATCTGATCTGCTGCATCATAACCTGCAGCCAATGTATCAATATCAATTACTTCTCCTAAGCCACCATTAAGACTCATATCCACAATATAATATCGCATTGGATCAGGAAATCGATTCATCCGGGCAGTAAAAATATAGAACAAACTATCAGAACCGGGAACAGGCAAACTAATAGTTGATTGTGCCCCCTGGTGATATATTCCCGGACCCATACTATATACAGAGGAATGATGATTTTTATTATAAACGGAATCACCCTCAGAATAAAAAAGCAGGTTGCCGTTGGTATCACACATCGTAGCTGTGGCTCCCCAACCTTGGCCATCTATATGGCATGGAGTACCCTCAACAGGGGCACCGCTATTAAAGTCCAAAGCAATGCTATCGCTAAAATACCAGAGATTTGTCCTTTTGTTAGGTTGTGAATAGGAATTTATCCCTATAAGCAGAAATAGGATGATAATCAAAAAAACTTGGCTTTTATTAACAATCATAAAATGCATTCAAAAAAGAGAGATTATAGAATTTACGAATTCTACTATCTCTAGTTTATTATCAATTAATCCATTATAACATCAAGGGATACATCACAGTCAATAAGGTCCTGGCCATCAACGGTTTTAGCATCCCATCCTCCACAACATTCTGTTGGATCGTAATATGTTATCCTCACATAAACATAATATCTGTCTTGAGCATCCCAGAGAATTGTTTCAGTTCCTTCTATTTCAATTGGAGTGCTAGGCAAATCAATAGTTGTAAGCGGCACTAAATAGTCTTCCTCCACCAAATCATAAATATAATAGGATAGCTTTTCTGCAGTTACCGTTCCACAATTACATTCAATATCATCATATGTTACGCTAAAGCACCACTGCGCTGAAAGGCTATTGACACCCAAAAGAAAGAAGCCTGAAATAAAAATAGCTATTAATAAAATTGATTTTTTCATAACAAATAAAAATTTGAAGTTAATAAAAAGTCTGTATAAAACTGTTTTGCACTCATTTTGATCAAGTTATTAAGACTTCGAAATTCATTTTCCAGTTTTTATATCTTTGCCTTTACCTCCTTTCTTTGTTAATGGGTTTTACATTTGCGTTATGTTTTGATCTTTTTTCAATTAAAGGGGGTTTTCCTTTTATTTATAGCACATGTCAAAAATCCTTACTCAGTAAGTTTTATTTACTATTAAGTGATAAGAAATTGGTTTCATATTCGTAGTTTATTAAGGTATGTAAAAGTACGCAATATGAAAAGGAATGTCAAGATATTAAGCTGCTTTTCTTTACATCTTCTTTGACATTCAACCTTTGCATTTTTAGAGTACGTTTTCTGAAACCATCGCAAATAAAATCCTTTGAGAGGGTGTGAAATTTTGATGCATGAGGCTGCAGTACGCTAAGTGGGGTGCAAAATACTAGTTATTTTGTTAGAATGATATGCATTGCATANNGGACGGGGGACGGGGGACGGGGAGTTTGAATGATTATTGATTATATCAGAATGATTAGTATAATTCCCCCCATCTTTAGGGCAGGTTTTTCTCAAAGTTAAGGATTATTTATTTAAGCAAAAAGTGTCCGAATTTATTAGAAGTCAAACAGATCGGGCGATCATACTTGAAATAATACAGATGATTTTCTTGTCGCTTAAACATGCTTATATTCTCTTCTATGAATAATCAGTATGGGAAGATAGATCACCAGGGCCAGGATAGAAAATATAAGCCCTCCAATTGAACCTACTGCGAGGGCAAACCAGAAGGGTTCATCCTGTCCAAGAACAATAAAGGGAGTCAACCCAAGGATGGTGGAAATAATGGTAAGCAGAATAGGAATTATTTTTGCATTAAAGGCCTTCAAATACAATTTTAGCGGAGATATATGATTATGGATGGTTTGTTTTCGCAAATTGTTATATTCGTTTATAATATATATCGATGAGTTAACCGTAAGCCCGCTTAACAGTACAAAGGAGGCATAGCCCCCCTGGTCAAAATTAAAATCAAACCAATAAAAAGTTAGGAATACGCCAATAAATGAAACGGGAATGATAAAAATAATGGCAAGTGGCTGCAATAAGGACTCAAACAGAATCGCACAGATCATAAATATCAGAAGGATAATCAACAAAATCAGCGCATATTGCTGTTTGTCTTCTTTGCCCCAGGAATAAGTTGCTTGTTTGGCATAATACCCCAGCGGCAATTCTTCTTTCATTTCATCTAGAACTTTGTTCAGGAATTTATAGCCAAACTTATGGCTACCAAGGTAGTTAAATCGAACCATCTTGATATATTGCTGATCTTCTTTCAGGATGGAGGAGGGGGCCCTTTCCTTGGCTATACTTGCAAATGCTCCGGGAGGCCTGTGTTGAAGCGAGGCGGCAGGATCGTGGAAAACACTCCAAAGATTATAATCTAAGCCTTTGCTGGACCAGAGCCTGATCTTCTCTGATTTCCCATCTTCAATTATATTAAGTACAGGGGGATGATATAAATCATTTCGGGCGATCTGTGAGTAGATATCATGGAGGGAAAGCCCGGAATGACTAAGGGAAAAGCTATTGGCATGAATCAGATACTCATACAAGGGCTTTTCCGACCAGTAACGGCTCCCCTTTGTTGTTACATCCCGTACCCTCGGGTGTTTTTGTAGTTTTTCTTTTAGGATCTCTGCCTGAAAAATGAGCTCATCAAGGTTATAGCCATACATCATAATCGAGAAATTTGACGATTCATGTACACCCGACTCCCTGGAAAATCCCTGGCCAACTCCATACACATGCCAGCTAACGCCACCTCTGTCTATACTTTTACTTATAAGCAGGCCCTTGAGTTTATATGGAAAGGATGTTTTATCAAAATCATCCCGGAAGGAAATAGAAATACTTGCACTGCCCGGTCCGTGTATGCGGGTAATGTATTTATCAATTTCGCCAAATTGTGAAAGATAGTTTTCAATATCAAGGATCACTTCATTCATCTGGGTGATCGTACATTCATTCGACATGCTTCCGTACATATAAAGCATGGTTTTTTCTGGTTCCCTATAGCTACTTTTCTCATATACGTAATATGAAAACAGGCGTAACGAACCACCCAATATCTTATTTACCAGCGGCATGGCATTTTCTGTATACCATTCGCTGCCAAGTGTACTATTATATATACCTGAGAAGTATTTTTCTTCATCCATTTTTGTTGGAAGCATATAGGTAGGAAGGCCAAAGGCAAGTATAATTATTATAATCACAATGATTCTGAATCGCAATAGTTTACAAATTACTTTACTGTATATCAGATTTGCTCTGTGGATCAGCCTTAGCCTTTTAGGCATGTATAACGTCTTTCGCCTGGAGAACTTCATTCTGTATATCAATGCAGGTATAAAGAACAAGGCCACAAATAGTGAAACCGTGAGGTTTATCATAATTATCAGGGCAAAATCCCTTAAGTTTAATCGCAGGCCTTCAGGCAGCAAAAAGATGATTGAAAGCGAGGCCACGGTGGTGAGTGTGGAAGCAAGTATGGCCATGAACACACGCAGGTTTCCTCTTTGCCTGATATGATCGATCATAATGATGCTGTTGTCGATGATCAGGCCCAGGCTTATTGCATATTCCTGTTAAACTGA
>NPID01000726.1_pt1 | contig 55808 bp, 28 predicted proteins | sample 8637491 | NCBI WGS metagenome assembly NPID01 (sample SAMN07420843, study PRJNA396082) | bioreactor metagenome | isolation source: sample BA6 brine-fed electro-methanogenic bioreactor BA | place: Japan: Kochi | collected 2016-06-14 | reverse complement strand
CCCCCGAAAACGCAACCGTCACAATACACGACACGAGGGGGCGCATGGTCGCAGACCTCGGCACATCCCGCCTCTGGAATGCCGGGGAAGATGTCCCAAGCGGTGTCTATATTGTGCGTGGGGTTGTGGGGGATGTTGTTGTTGATGGGAAGGCGGTTTTGATACGGTAAACAATGTTTTGTCGGGATTGTAGGGGCGACCCCGCATTCCGATGCGACGGGGCTTGGCTCCGCCCTTTTGACTTTACAACGTACCCTGAGGCTCTCGAAGGGTACACGAGCACGAGAAACTTGGTTGAATATGTGCTACGCCTGAAGGGGCAAAGATGAGGAGTCTGAATCAGGATTTTCAAGATTAAAGGATTGAAGACAGATTGGGAGAATTAAGATTTCGCTCCCCTCTTATCCTGTAAATCCTCAAATTCTGTGAATCCTGATTCCGACAAAAGCAACCTGAAGGGGGGCTATCAAATAGCTCGGGGTTTTAACCTCGGGCAAAAGGATAATGCCCGTCCCTACATTCGTTTATCGTTGTTTTGAACGTTTGCGGGACAAAGAGGGACAGTCCTACAGCCGGATGATCCTGTGCAGTATGCCCATAAAAAAGATGTTATACGGATATAAATTATAGAAGCACCCTAAACCAGAAAAGTAGATTTGGGATTTCTATGAGGTTGACAACCATCAAGAATTGCGAATGCACAACTTAAATATCATTCAATAAATAAATAATCTCAATCCAAAACTTGACACATAGTCTTTTAAATATAACATCTTATATGGGGCGAATTAGATATCAAAATCGGATAAAAAAGGAATGCTTTGTCCGCAAACATGGATATAGAAGACCTGAGAAAAGAGATACAGCTTCTCAGGCAGGAGAATAACAGACTCAGAGAATCGCTGGGTGATATCCCCGGTCTTGTTGAGGCTGCACGAAAAGCGAGGGAGAGCGAAGAACTCCTCCGGCAGATGGCCAATACAGTGCCATGTGCCATCTATCACTGTGCCCACACAGCGAACTGGGAGATATATTTCATATCCGACCAGATTGAAAGGATTTCCGGCTACAGCCCATCGGAGTTCAGCGATGCAATGGACTATATTGATATTGTCCATGAGGACGACAGGGATGATGTTCACAAGGCAGTCGATGAGGGCATAGCAAGGGATGGTAACTGGCTTGTCCGGTACAGGATTGTCCGCAGGGATGGGAATATTAGATACGTCCACGAAGAGGGCAGAGCCATTGAAAACGATGGGAAAATCACACTCTTTGGATTTGTTCTGGATATAACAGAATCGATGGAGATGGAAAAGTCACTCAGAAGATTTGAGAGCCAGGCGCGAATGATGATGAACGCTTCTACTGCATATATCGCTCTCTTAGACAGTGACAGGCGTGTGATTATCTCCAATGAACATTTCGAAAATGTAGCAGAGATTGATCCATCGACAATGCGTGCCATCAATATCGACAATAAAAGGGAAGCAGCCCTTCGTAGCGAAGTCTTTGAGAGGGTTAGTCGCTTGGAAAGCAATTCGATCAGCTTTTGTCCTTTGGAGGATGTAAGGGCTTTTGAAGTCCACCTTCACAGCATGGGCAATGATGGCAGGGTCGCAGTTTTTGCAGTTGATATCTCACATTTTCGCGATGCTCTCAGGGAGATTGAATATCAGAAGGAATACTGGTACAATCTCCTCGACAGGGCAAATGTCTGGATAGAGGTTCTCGACGAGAATGCCAATCTAATCTTCCTGAACCGAAAGGCTGTGGAGATATCGGGCTGGGAGCCAATTAATAGCTATGGCAACAAAAGGCACTGGGAGCTCTTTTATCCTGACAGGCAATATCGCGAGAAATTGATAGATGTTTATTTTAAGAAGATGCGCAAACAGGAGCAGGTCAAGGACTACAGAACTGTAATCGAGACGAAGGATAAGGGACAGAGGACATTATCCTGGTCTGTCACTTTCACTAAGGACAGAAATGGAAAACTGACAGGCAGCCTTCTTGTTGCCAATGACATAACAGAGCAGTTGGAGCTGGAGAAGGAGCGCGATCAGAGCGAAAGACGTTTCCGTCTCCTTGCCGAGAACTCCCCCGACTACATAGCAATCTATGATCCGACAGCAGACACCATCATTTATGCCAATCGAGATGAATTTCTCGGCTGGACTTCAGGAGATATTCCCGACAAGAAGCAGTTCTTCAAATATATTCACCCCGATGATATGTATCTGCTGGTGTCTAGGATGGGCGGCCTTTCAAGGCTTGACAAAAGACTCGAAATAGAATTTCGCGGCAGGCATAAAAAGGGCAACTGGGAATGGCTTGAAATGCGTATCTCCCCCCTGCCTGATATGGAAGGCCAGAAGAATGTAATGTTGACAGTTTCTGTCATCACAGAGCGCAAGGAGAGTCAGAAGAGGATAGAACAGAGTGAGAAGCGGCTGTCCCTGCTCCTTGAAGCGAGCAAGGATGTGATAGCCATCTTCGACAGGGAAGGCAGATATACATATCACAAGGGACCGGAAAAATATCGCATCAAAACCGAGGATCTTCTCAATAAAACCCCTGTGGAATACATCGACTGCGAGGATTCACATCGCAGGTACAGACAGATTATGCGCGTTATTGAAGAGGGAGTGACCCTCAATTTTGAGAACAGATGGGTCTTCGATGACGAGGAGATCTGGTTCCACGATGAGTTGAATCCTGTATACGATGAGAGGGGGAATGTAAAGGCCGTTGTCAGCATTGGCAGAAATATAACCGACATAAAAAAGGCGCAGAAGGAGCTGATAAAGAAGAACAGCTTCCTGAAAATGCTCATGGACAATCTTCCTGCCATGATATTCGTCAAGGATCTGAAGGGGCGTTTCCTCATGGCAAATCAGGCCTTTGCAGACTTTACGGGAAGGGATATCGAAGAGCTGCTCGGGCGTCATGATTTCGAGGTTTTCCCGCGTGAAATCATGGAATCATTCGAAGGCAGAGACGAAAAGACAATAGCAGAAAAATATCTACACACATACGTCGATGAAATGGCGATTCAGGGCAGGAGAATAACACTGATAACAAGGAAGCTCTATCTTTCCGAGACGGGTCTTGGTGAACCGGGTATTCTGGGAATCAGCACTGATATATCCCAGCTTTCCGAAACTAAGAGCAAGCTGGCAGACGAGAAAAAGCGTCTTGCCAGCGTGCTTGCCAGTCTTGATGAAGGGGTCATTCTTGTAGACCCGGAAGGTTATATCGCATACATGAATCAAAGGGCATCTCATCTCACAGGTCTTCCGGAAGAAAGGGCACTCAAAAGACCTCTGGAGAAGGTGCTGAGGCTTTCAAAGAGCGGCAAAGGGATAAATGACGGAGAATTCATACTGACCGGCAGGGAATCGGTGAAGCACTGTGTTCTGCTGACAACAGAGAGAATAGAGACCCATGAGGGTGTGGCCAAGGTAATTGTCATAAGAGATATCACCGATGAAAGAAGTGACAAGGAGAGGATCGAGCGACTGGAGAGGATGGAGGCACTGGGGAGACTGGCATCCGGTGTTGCACATGATCTGAACAATCTGCTTTCAGGTCTTGTCAACTATCCTGAGCTGATTCTTCTGGACTTACCAGAGGAGCATCCCTCTGTGGAATATGTAAAGGCTATCAAGGACTATGGTCTTTCCGCATCTCGCACGGTACGCAATCTTCTTACAATGGCACGGTCTGGCAGCGTTGAGAAGAGTTGTCTCGATCTGAGGAAGGAGATGGAGACAATACTGGATCTGCCAACATTCAGTGGGCTGAAGGAACGTTTTCCGAACCTAAGAATCACGCGGGATCTATGTGGCAAAGAGCTTCCCATAGTCGGTAACAGTTCCCAGATAGAGATGTCTTTGATGAATCTGATCAACAATGCAGCAGAGGCAGGTGCAAACTTAATTTCCATATCTTCAGGACTGAAATATCTGGAAAAAGAATATAAAGGCTACGACAACATTGCACCCGGAACCTATGCGGTGATCGGCATCAACGACAATGGCGAAGGCATAAAACCCGACGACCTGCCACATGTATTTGAGCCATTTTATTCAAGTAAGCAAAAGGACATGAGAAAGGGTACGGGTCTTGGTCTTGCCCTTGTCTGGGGAACTGTCAAGGATCATGGTGGCTATATCGATCTCGTTTCAGAGCCGGGCTACACCTCCTTCAATATATATCTTCCTCTGACTGAGCAGGAGCAATGTGAGAGGGCATCAACCATACAGGACACAGCAAGGATTCTTGTCATCGACGACATGGCATCACAGCTGGAGATAGCAAAGCGTTTTCTCGGTAGGGAGGGGTATGAGGTTGAAACAGCCCAGAACTCCCGCGAGGCAATGAAAAAGGCAGCAGAGAGTAAATTCGATCTTGTGCTTCTTGATATGCAGCTTGGTGAGAAGAATGACGGGCTTGATGTTTTCATGAACCTCCGCAGGCTCCGTGGGGATCAGAGGGTACTGTTCGTGACTGGTAACCCTGATAACTCAAGGCTGCTCAAGGCCCTCGACCTCGGAGCAGATGGCTACATTACAAAGCCATATTTCCTCAGAGAACTTCTCGGCATGATTGAGGATATCTGTTCTTGACATCCATCCGACTGTCTTTGTATCTTTCTGATAGTTGTTAAAACTAAGAACAGCGGGGATTAGATATGAATAGATTTTTTGTATTGATTGTAATGGCAATATCGGCCTTTGCAGGGAATATAGTTATGAACGCAAGCTGGGATGGGAACACAGTCAATCTTTCCCTCCTCGCAAATCTGTCTGAAGAGAGTCGCACGGCAAAACTCACCTGGGATCGCAGCCAGGCGGATATCAGCTCCTATTCCTTTTCAGGTCTTCTTATAGAGGACAAGCCAGTGATCGATTCAATAAGTATGACGCTCATTCTGCCATCTGAGGGATTTTTGGACATGAGTCTTTCATTCACAGCAATCTCAGATACTGTCGATTTCAGTATCTCCATGGTAGCAGGTGATATGTCCGACAGCAAGAAACCTGGTGAAATCGGGCTTTTCATGGAGGAGATCACCATAACAAAGGATAATCCCGGGGCTGTTAGTGGCAGGGGTTACATCAAAACCAGTCCGAACCCTTTCAATGCCAAGGTCGAGATAAGTCTGCCTGAAAAAGAGCAGATCAATATCTATTCCCAGAGCGGCAGGCTGATTCATTCTGCGTTACCTTCAGGGAGTACATATATCTGGGACGCCACAACCACAGATGGCGAATCCATCGCATCCGGCATATACTACATAACAACCCACAGTGAAAGTGCCATCGGTCGTGTTCTGTATCTAAAATAGACCTGCACAGAAAGGGTGCATCAGTCAAATCCATCATATCAAAAGAGGGCATAGAGCCTTGCCTATAGTATCTTTCTCTATATACTTCAAGGTATTATAACTTTGGCACATAACTTGCTATCTCTGTCGTGAAAATGAAAGAACGACAGAAAGGAAGGAAATGAAAAGAGCAATTCTCATTCTGATTTTTGGGCTGGCAATGGCGGCCAATGGCGAGGTCATTAGGGGCAGGGTTACAGATGCAAAGACCAAGAAGGGCGTGATTGCAGCAAATCTCATTCTCGTTGACCAGAAAAATGGCGCAGCAACGGACATGGACGGCTACTATATCATCGAAGATGTAGAGCCGGGGACTTATCAACTCAGGGTCAGTTGCATGGGCTATGCCACTTTGGTCAAGAATCGTGTCGTAGTCAAACCCGGGCAGCCGACTGTCATCAATGTCGAGCTGGAGGAGGACATCGCGACAATGGACGCCATTGTCGTTACCACCACATATTTCGAGAAGACTGAGGATGCTCCCCTCTCTTCCCGCAATATGGACAGAGAGGAGATCATTGCCCAGCCCGGCGCAGCCCAGGACGTGCAGAGAGCCATGCAAGCACTGCCCTCCGTTGTCACAGGCACAGATTTCGACAATGAGGTCATAGTCCGGGGTGGCAACTATGGCGAGAATCTCTTTATCATGGACAATATCGAGATACCCAATCCAAATCACTATTCCTTTCAGGGTACCGGCGGTGGTGTTTTCAGCATCATAAACACCGATTTCATTGAGGAGGTTGACTTTCTGGCCGGTGCCTTCCCATCGAGATATGGTGGTAAGGCTTCCAGCGTTCTGGACATAACACTGCGCGAAGGTCAGCGCGACGGACTTCACTATAAATTCGATCAGTCCCTTTTATCCCTCGGCGGCTATGTGGAAGGCCCCCTTCCCGGAGCACAGGGGTCATACATGATATCAGGTCACAAGTCGATATTCAAGGTGGCGGACTGGATGCTTGATCTGCCCTTTGTGCCGGATTTCGGCAATGTTCAGGGCAAATTCGTGTGGGACTTCAGCCCGAAGACAAAGCTACAGCTCTATGGACTCTATGCAGCAGATGACCTCGAATTCGACGAGCAGGTTGACGACAGCACAAGTCTCGACGATGAAGACCTTTCCGAGCTGGAATATGTCACCGATCAATATACAATAGGCGGCACACTCAAGCATGTCTTCAATAAGGGCTATCTGGAGATAACGCCATATCGCACAGTCTCCACATGGAAACAGGGCTGGACAGACTCCACAGGCATAGAAAGGGCACGCAATAAATCCCGGGAGCTGACGAATAAGCTGAAAGCAGACCTGACACTTTTCCCAACGGAGAGGGACGAGATACTGCTCGGCCTTGACATGGGCTATTCCCACTTCGACAATGATTTCTATTTTATGGCAGACACAATGTGGTATTACGACACAGAGACAGGCGAGCCGACCTTCCCCCTCGACACAGGCATGACCTTCGACATAGACATGAAGGACGGCACGTGGATATACGGCGGTTTTGCACAATATCAGCACGATTTCGGCAAGGTCCTGACTGCCACAGGCGGCCTGAGGATGATACATATGGACTATTGGAGCAGGACATATCTCGCACCGAGGGCATCTGCAACATGGCATATAGACAGAAAAACAAACCTTTCCCTTGCATACGGCCGTCACTTCCAGCAGCCTGCATGGTATATGCTGGCATCCAATGGCAAGGACAATCCCCTCGACTACTACAGGACAGATCACTATGTTGCCGGCATTTCCCGCCTTCTGATGGAGGACGTAAAGGCGAGCGTCGAGGTATATTACAAGAAATACGACGACATGATAGTCACAGAGTCCGACCTGACGGATGACCCCATAGACGAGTCAATGGACTTCATCAACTACATGGACGGCTATTCCAAGGGCATAGAGGTCTTTCTACAGAAGAAGGTGAAAAACGGAATCTGGGGAACACTGTCCTATTCCTATTCCATTGCAAGGAATAATGACCCACGCAAAGAGAGCTGCGAGCCTGAAGTCGAATGCGTATATGGCGAATATCCCAAGAGCTTCGACTACGGCCATGTTGCCACAGCCATTCTCGGTTATCAGCGTGACTTCGGCAAGGATCAGTGGCTTAAGGACACAAGGAAGAAGTGGTGGTACAAGGCCCTATCATGGATACCCGGAGTTCCCACCGATGCCAATGAATATTCAGCACGCTTCCGCTATATGGGCGGCAGCCCCTATACAAGGCAGACGTACATCCCCGAGATCCGCGAATGGTGGGTGGAGCCGGGAACCCCATACAATACAGAGCGCACGCCATATTATGCACGTCTTGATCTAAGGGCGCAGTCCCGCTGGTATAAGAAGGGCTTTTCCATTTCCAGCTATCTTGAGCTGAACAATGTCTTCAACAGGGATAATGTTTTTGACTACATATACAATGACGACGGCACAACAGAGGAGCTGACACAGTTTCCATTTGTTCCATCTGTGGGCATCATAGTCGAGTTCTGATCTTTCATATCCCCTTGTCACTGTCGTACCATTGGCAGTGACATTCGACCCCCTCCCAAAACCCGTTCCCAAAACCCGCTCTTCACAGAGGGCGGGTTTCCCTTTCAGGTCAATCTACCAGTGATTGGTGGGGGTTTCTCTGAGCCGTCAATGATTGAATTGAGCTTTCGGACAATGCCGAGATGGCCGATAATCCCGGCAAATATATATGAAAGTGTAAGGGAGCCAAAGATTCCGGGAACCCCGAAGAGTCTGCTACCAAGATATGCCCCCGGGACATAGATAACAAAGGTCTGTAATATGATCAACCCCGAAGCTGTCAGGGGTTTCTTGAGGACATTGAATGTTGTCGATGCTATTCTCAGGATACCGTTCAGCCCATAGCTGATCGGGACGATCCGCAGATAGAGAACAGTGTATGATATTGTCTCAGAGTTGTCCGTGAATATCCGTGCAATAGGTCTGGCAAATACGAAAAGAAGGGCTGCCATGAAAAGCCCTATACCGAGGGAATATAGCTCAGCCAGCTTTCTTCCTTTGAGTATCCTGTCCCATTTCTGAGAGCCGAGATTCTGACCGAGGAAAGGACCCATGATCGAGCCTAGTGCTGCAAGGGGGGCATTGGCAAAGAACTCAATTCTCGACGCCACTCCAAAGCCTGCCACCGCAGAAGGTCCGAAGCCAGCCAAAATTCTCGTGACTATGCCAATACCAAGGGGCATGGCCATCATTATTGCGGAATTGGGTATGCCGATGTGGAGGATCTCCTGCCATGAACGATAAAGCCTCTCAACCCCCATAGACTTGAAAGTGATCATGTTTTCCCTTTTTACGAGTATTAGAAGAGCGAGGAGCATTGTGATACCCCTTGCAAATACAGTGGCTATGGCAGCACCCCTTATGCCCAGCTCCGGGAAAATCCATATACCGAATATGAGCAGAGGATCGAGAATGGCATTTACAACAGCAGAGAAGAGCATGACAAATCCCGGCACCTTTGTGTCCCCTAAAGCCCTTATGACATTATTGCCGATCATAGGGAAGACGACCATGAAACATCCGGTGAACCAGATCTGCATATATTCCACTACATAGTCCAAAATGATACCCTCAGCACCGAGTGCAGCGAAAAGAGAGCGGGAAAATACTATTCCCAGAACAGAGAAGAAAAAGGCGATTATCACTCCGAGAATGAGGGCATCCGTTGCGATGAATCTTGCCTTCTCTATTTCTGCCCCTCCTACAGAACGTGAGACAAGTACACTAGCACCCTGACCTATACCAAGGGCAAAACTGTTGATGACCATGACAACTGGAAATGTGAAGGAAAGTGCTGCAAGCTGCTGTGTGCCCAGCTTCCCGACAAAGAAAGTATCAACGAGATTGAAGATGACCATTCCCAGCATCCCGACTATCATCGGTATGGTGAGTCTGATAAGAAGTGAGCCTACATTGCCTGATATGAGCTTTGGTTCCTTTGTCATTCCCCGATCTCCCTTACATTCTCGTATGCTCTGTCGAGCAGACCAAGGAATAAATCCTTTTCTTCCTCTGTCATATCATGGGTTATCCTCTCAGTCCAGTCCATGAAGACCTGCTTGATCTCCTTCTGGATTAAAAGTCCCTTCTGTGTTACTGCGATTTTGTATGCCCTGCGGTTTTCTTCCTGTCTGTGTCTTTCGATAATACCGGAATCGACCAGCTTGACTATCGTTCTTGCTACACTGCTCTTGTCCGTACCCAGGATTTCGGCTATCTGTGTCTGTGTCTCTGCACCCTGCCGAAAGATCGCCATAAGGATGTGGAACTGTCCACGACCTATACCGAGGTTTTCCATGCGCGATCCTATGTATATTTCGCCTGCGAGATATATCTTTCTTATCAGTCTTCCGAAAGACGGTTTAATATTCATGCTATTCCCCCTATAGTTGTAAATACAACAGTTGTATATGCAATTAACTATATCCATGGGAAAAGTCAATGGCTTTCGGCAAAAAAATGGGGGGATCCTGGAGGACCCCCCTTTTGGGCTGTTGATTCCCTTATGGATTACTTGATCATATGCACATCGCTCTGTGGGAATGGTATGGATATCCCCTTCTCGTCGAAGGTTAGTTTGACCCTCTCCTGCATATCGAGATAAATGCCCCAGTAGTCCTCGCGCTTGCCCCATACCTTGACTGCAAAGTTGACCGAGCTGTCCGCAAGCTCTGCCACTGCTATTACAGGGGCTGGATCGTCGAGGATTCTCGCGTCCGCCTTTACGATCTCCGCCAGTGTTTCCTTTGCCTTTTTGATGTCATCGTCATATCCGATGCCGAAGGTCATGTCCACCCGGCGATTCTCCTCCATGTTGATATTGGTAATTGCGCCGTTTGATAGCGAGCCATTTGGGAGTATGATTGTCCTGTTGTCGGGGGTTTTCAGAACAGTGTTGAAGATGTCAATCTTATTCACTGTGCCGAGAAAGCCCTGTGCTTCGATCAGATCGCCTGTTCTGAAGGGCTTAAAGAGCAGTATGAGAACACCACCGGCAAAGTTGGCAAGGCTGCCCTGAAGCGCCATTCCAATGGCAAAGCCGGCTGCAGCAAGAACCGCAACAAATGATGTTGTTTCAAATCCGACCATCCTGATCACGGCAAGGACAAGCAGAACCTTCAGCAATATCCCTGTCAGCGAAACGAGAAAATTGGAAAGGGAAGGGTCTGCCTGCTTTCTGTCCAGTCCCTTTTTCAATGCCCTGCCTATGGTCTTGATTACAATAAGACCAACAATAAGAAACAGAATTGCCAGAAGGACATCCGGCGCGTATTCTATGGCCTTGTCAGACCATGTTTTCAGATAATCCTGCATAAAAACCTCCATGTATTGTTCAGATGATAATAAAGAAGGATTATTGATATGTCAAAGAATATAAATATATAGATTCCATAATGTTCATATTCAAAAGCCCCTTGATTGATGAGCATTCATCTACATAGCTCCGGTGTAAAAGTGATAGTGCAATGGGAATATACACAATTTTTCAGACCCTTCGCTTGATTTATATCTTGAGTATGTAAGCTCCTGTCCATATTATTATGTGAATTCCAAATTGGGGGCTGTTTTGAGCGACCAGATAAAAAAGGGCGATGCCAGAAAGATAAATCCCAGCGGAAAATCGATGGAAGAGCTCCTTCGCATTGCATACACCGATGAGCTGACAGGGCTTTTCAACAGACGCTATTTGAGGGAGAATGTCAGGGGTTATCTATCCCGACTCAGGGAAAAGAATCTGCCCCTTGCCATGCTGATGCTCGACATCGATCATTTCAAAGAGGTGAACGATACCCATGGACATCAGGCCGGTGATCAGCTCCTGAAGGGCTTTGCAACACTTATCAAGAAACTTTCAGCAGGTAAGGCCATCCCCGTCAGATATGCAGGGGATGAGTTTGTAATTGTCGTGCCGAAATACGACAAGAAGGTCGGCGGAGCCCTTGCAAAGAAGCTGATAGAGATACTTGACAAGGGTGCGATGAGAATATCTCAGGAGAAGAAGGTAAAGATCACATCCAGTATTGGCATAGCCTCCTTCCCCAAAGACGCAGCCGACTATGACGATCTTTTTAAAAGGGCAGACGAGGCCCTTTACCATGCCAAGGAGACCGGCAGAGCGCGCTTCTTTATTTATCCCGACGATAAGAGAATGATATCCCCCGACCTCGTATCCTCCCTTTTCCCACTGGAAACACCCGTCGGCAGGGACAGAGAGGTTGCATATCTCACAGACTATATTCTGTCCGAGCTCAAGGAAATACCGGTCATTACAGGCGAGGTCGGCATGGGCAAGAGCTATCTGCTCAGATGGGCGGAAAAGCGTGCCAAGCGTGAGAAGCTACAGATATTCTCCATATCAGGCCATCCCTTCTGGAAAATGCAGCCTCTGGCAGCCCTTTTCTCCGGCATTGCACACTATAGACAGAAGCATATACACAGGTTTAAAGAGATTCTACCTCGACTTACAGCAGACAGCCGTGAAATTATCCTCGACAGGCTTGACCTTGAGAGGACTGACAAGGGCTTTCCGCCTGATACGATCGTATCCGCTCCCACAGAATTCCTCCTGCGTGTCATCGACTATGGCAAGACTATTGTCATGGTAGATGACCTCCAGCAGGTCGACGGTGATACAATCAGATTCCTCAATTCCTTTTTCCATCAATTCAGGGATAAGCCTGTCTACCCCATATTCTCCTATCAGATGACAAGGGCAAATCCCACAGGTATGATACCTGTTATGGGGATGCTTCCACTATTGCAAAGCCGTATTAAGGGCATGAATCTGGAAGGACTGACAAAGGACGATGTATCTCAGTATCTTATAAAACTTCTCCGCAAAAGTCCCTTTTCCGATGAAGAGGTCAGGATACTATACGAAAACTGCGATGGCAAGCCACTCTTTGTTCAGGAAGTGGTCAAATATCTCATATCTTCCGGAAAGCTGGATTTTGAGATCGATCATTGGATAAAGAAGGACATTAAGGCTACGGATCTTTCCACATCAATGCAGCGCATCTCAAAGGAAAGGCTGAAGAAGCTTCCAAAGGAATCTGTTGAGATTCTCTCAACAGCATCTCATATCGGGGAGAGCTTTGATATAAGAATGCTGTCGAAACTTTTGAAAAAGCCGGAAGGGGAAATCGCCGTACTTCTGAGAAAGCCAGAGGAAGAGCACATTATCATAGAAGCCGTGGGGCAGGAGGGCGATTTTACCTTTGTCAATCCCATAGACAAGAATGTCCTGACTGATATGCTTTCCAAGGAGGAACAGAAGAAGCTCCACAGAAAGATCGTGGAAATAGAGGAGAAGTTTGCAGGGGGGAATACAAGCCGTGTTCTCGGCAGGCTCATGTTCCACCTCAATCAGGGGTCGATGTGGCGACAGGCGGCTCAGCTATACCAGAGTTCTGAGACATCCTATATCGGAGGTCAGGTATCCGACCAGGCTCTGGCCAAGCTCCAGCAGCGGACAATGACAAAGTCCCTTGCTCAGGAAACACCCCTTGACGATGAAGATTTGAAGAAGGCTGTGCGCACAATACGCAACCTCAAGATAGCCATTCAGAACCTCAAGCTCTATCCCAAATCCAACGAAAATGTTCAAAATTCCATAGAGAGAGTATATGACGATATCTCATATTTCTTCACAAAGACCGAGGGGCTGTCCTTTTCAACATCACGCGAGACCCTCATAATCAATGGCTCAGAGCCTCCTGTCAAGGACCTCGGCTCAATTGCCGAAGACTTCTATGCCATACTCAACAGCCACGCATTGCAGGGGATATTCTTTGTCAAAGGCATGAAATTAGAGGAACTGATGTCCTTTCTCGAGATAATATCTGAGAAGTTTGATGGCCCCATAGACTGGGACACCCTGCTGGACGAGAAGAACATAGAGACGATAGTGCCCGACAGGAAGGTATATGTTGCCATGGGAGAGCACAAGATAGTTCTCGGTGGCAGCGAGAAGGTGGTTGTCGGCAATAAGGAAGGGGCTGTTGAGGGATCCGGTGGGCTGGGCGAGGAGGCTCTGGAGGAGTATAAGGTCATGATGGAGACATTCCGTGATGATGCCCGTGAGCTGATCAAATCCCTCCATTCCGGAAATGTAGATTCCGATAAGCTGCTGGAGTTAACATATTTGCTCAGAGAGATCGACAAGAAAGAGCTGCCTACCGTTGCAGGTGAGGTTGATAAAGAAACATTGGCAAAGATAGCCATCATGGAAAAGGAACCAGCACCAAAGAAGGACCTTCCCCCAGATCAGAAGTCGGTAGAGGATGCTGAAAAGGACATCGAAAACAATCTCATCAATCTCAGCTCCGACGACAAAGAGATAAGGTCTAAGGCCGCTGGTATGCTGAAGGGACTAAATGAGAAGCTGCCGAGGGTTATCTTCGATTTTATCTCAACGGAAAACTCACCTCAGGTCAACAGGCTTGCGGTATATATTGTTAAAAATTCAGGTGAGGGAAACATCAGGGCATTTCTCAACTATCTCAAACCTAATCTCCCTAAGAGCAAGCTCAACGCCCTTTTGCGAATTCTTGATATATTTGGCGATATAGAGATACTCTATCGCCAGCTGGCAAAGATAATTCCTTTGGCTGACAATAAACAGATCGCCTATATCGAGAAGATGCTGCTCAGTGTTCCTCCTGAGAAAGCGCAGAGAGCAATTGTTTCATTGCTGGATGTAGCACCTGTTGATGTGAAGATCAGGCTTCTGAAAAGTGCAGGTATTCTCAAGGTAAGAGGAGTTTCTCGTTTTGTTAAGGAGATTCTCGTCCGTCCCTTCTTCTGGGAAAAATGGGAGAATACAATTCTGGTCGCAGAGGCGGCAAAGGCCTGCGGCTCACTGCCAGACATAGATGCAGAGATAATTGGTCTTCTCCATGATCTTGTCAAACCACATCAGCTGACCAAGGCAAATGTTCCCTCCCAGATCAGGGTTGCAGCCTTCTGGGCTCTCACAGAGCTGAATGACCCGGGAATGGAAAAGCTGCTCCCGAAGCTGATCAAGGACAAGGATTCAAGAATTGCCTCCCAGGCCATGCAGATCATAAAAAGGTAGGATAATGCACAGAATACAATACAAGAATATTTCCGAACAGATACCCCTGACACTGGATGCGATGAAAGCGCATTGGGCACTTAAAGAACATGGTGTAGAGGGTGATTCAATACTGTCTTTTTCAGGGCCTTTCAGGGTAACGGCCGAAGACTTTCTGGATATTACAGCTGATACCGAAAGAAATCTCATCGCTCAGGAAACACCTATGCTGCATTTTATTGCCGAACATTTCGATGATTCTCTGGAGCTTGCCATCTATAGGCAATATCTCCTTGTAAGCATTGCCGAGGAGAAGCTGGACAAGAGACTTGGCAAAGGTCATATAATCAGATGGGGTGAGGTGCTTTATGATGGAAGGGAGCGGCTTTCCACATCGGCTGTAACAAAAAACCCAGTCTCGACAAAGATTCATCTCGGCCTTTTTCTTGAGGACCAAAAAGACAAGCAGCTCAAGGGTATAGTTTCACTGGGCATTGAGCCAATGGAGTTTGCCCAGCTTGTTGTCGGTCAGTACAGAGCAGAATACAAGAGACTTGCCGACAAAAGATGGACTATTCGGGCTCTGTGATAGACATACTTGAAAAAATCGATAAATTTGTCTTTTTACATCTGTTTTCTTATAGGTGACGACTTTGGTTTAGTAAAAAAAAGAGGTTATAATGAGTGATAGAGACATTTTCGGTAAGTTATTGGCAATGCTTCACATTGGAGCTCTTTCCCAGCTTGGTCTGCTCTCAAATCCCGTAACGGGGAAGCAGAAGGCAGACCTTGAGACAGCAAAAACCACCCTCGATATGATAGATATGCTCGGTCGCAGAATGTACCTTGATGAGGAGGAGAAAACTTTACTCGATAATATTCTCACTGAGCTTAGGATACGCTATATGAGCGTGAAAGAGATGGCCGAAGGCGGTATTTCCCCCGAAGAAGTCAACTGATCAGGCGACTTTTTTCTTCTCAGTTCCGGGCTGAAGAAGGATGAATTCATCCCCCTGCTCGTCTTTCACCTTATTGAAAAACTTGCACAGAGAACAGCTTTTCACCCTGGCCAGGAACACACATGCGCCGTTTTTTCCATCGGAGAATGATCCCATTTCCGTCCAACAAATTCTGCCTGCATTCTTTCCTTCGTTGAGTCCGTCTGCCATTATGGCCAATGCTGTCTGACAGACACCAAGCCAGCTTGTTCTCTCACCGCCCGGTTCTCTGCCACAGCCCATTGTTTCCCAGCAATTCTTTTTGCTTTTCGACATATTCACCTCCAAGAGAAGTATCGGCAGATGGATATCAAATTTTGAGAAAAAAAATTGTTGCTTTTGTTTATGCAGTGTTTCATTGTTTAAAAAAAATTGATTATTCCCGAAAAACCTGTTATTTTTGATAGAGTTAAAAAAATCAAAAAATATCGGAGGAGCTATGCAAAGGATTTTGTTAGTTGTGTTATTGATAATCGGGACAATTTTCGGTCTTGAGAGAACAGTTGTCTATCAGGGAAAATTGACAAATTCCTCCGGGGTCGGAATAAACGATGTCTTTGATATGCAGTTCAAGATATATCCGGCTGTCAGCTCCTCGGTGGTACTGGACGATATACTTATACCGGATGTTGAGATAACAAGAGGGCTCTTCACTGTTGAATTACCTGTCGAGCTTTCCCGCTTTGAGCTATACAATGGCATGTGGCTGGAGATAACCATTGACGGTGATGTCATGTATCCGAGGCAAAAAATCGAATCCAATATCTTCTCTATGGCGGCCTGGTATGCCGACACTGCAAGATTTGCTCTGTCCTCTGATGTGTCAGATTCAGTATCGACCAGAAGGGTACATTATTCAGACACAACCGGCGCAGTTAACTGGGCGGATATAAGGGAGATACCCGATGATCTCGGCGGCTTCAACAGACTCAGGGCTGAGGGTGGTAGCTGGCTTGAAGACAGCCTGACCCTTGTAGGTGGGACAGGGATGTCCCTTCTTCAGGTTGGCGACACGGTTATTTTTACCGGTATCTCCGACTCGCTATACATCCAAAATCAGGATTCAATGCCTCAGCTGAGGTCCGATTTCTGGATAGATGGCACAGGCATATTCGGCGAAGAGCCGGATCAGGTCGTAATTACCAGCGGTGATGTCTCTGCCAACAGCATAACCCTCGGTGGTGTTACACTGACAGACTGGTCAGGTGTTCTCGACTGCGACACCCTTTCGACCGAGCTGACTGATACCATTGTAGTCATGGAAAATATGAAGATATACAGAGAGCTGATTGCCGACTCAGTTCAGGCTGTGGGGGATACAGTCTTTGTGGACGACAATCTCAAAGCTCATTGTGCGAGGTTTCAGTCGGAGTGGGCTCGGGATTTTCTACTCGATGAGAGCTTTTCCTCTCCGGACTTTCCACCAACTGGGTGGTCCATTGATTCGACAAATGAAGGACAGTATACCTGGCACAGGAGCACGGGGGAATTCTTCAGCACACCTGCTGCGGCTGGTATTGTTGCTGACACAGAAGAACAGAATGAAAGATTATCAACACCGGAACTTTCAATCCCGGGTACCGGTAACTACTATCTCACATATACCACCTCTGTATACTATGGTTTTGACGACCCTGGTGAGCTCCACGAGCATCTTGTTGAAGTATCAACTAATGGTGGTATATCATGGAGCGTTATCGTTGAATACAGGGATTCTCTGCCCGTTGGATTGGATGAATGGACCGGCGTTCACAGTGTAGATCTATCTCCATATGCCGGAATGGACATAGTTCTGTCCTTCCATACGGCCTGTCCTGCAGGTATATATCATGACTGGTATATCGACGATGTTGCTGTCTTCTCATTTGTAGGTGATGTTCCTGCAGGTGTGGATATCTGTGACGGCAATGTTAATGTCGATGGAGATATCAATCTCGATGGTGATTTGACGACAGCCGGAATATGGCTTGACGGCGAATACATAGATAACTGGGATGCAGTTTCAGGCGGTGAGGTGCGTTTTGATACACTTAATGCTACATCCCATGATGTAGTAGTTGTATCTGAGGATCTCGAAGTAACGGGCAGCATCATGACAGATTGGATATTCTCTGCTGGCGATACCGTAAAGCTCTATGACTGGTTGTCAGTCAGAGGCGGACTCAGGACAGACAGCATTGAACTCGGTGGCGAGATAAGGACAGAATGGCCTGACATGACACCCGATCTCGACGATGCGTATAATAATTTCGGTGGCGGAACAGCCAGAATTGATGTAGATGCGGGAAGGCTTCAGATGATAGGCGGCGATTCCCAAACACTGTACATCAGAAATGGCTCTGACAGCGATGAGGCCCTTCGAGTTTATAATTCCGGCGATGGTCCTGCCATATATTCCGGTGGTGATCTTGAGCTTTCGAGCTCATCCAGCACGCGCATTTTCTCCACAAGCGGCATCAATATACAGCTTGATAAGGGTGGCAATGATTTTCTCCACGAGAGATTCTCCATCATGGATCATGATGCACAGGACACAGTGTTCAGAATCGATGAGCTTGGTTTTGCAGATATATCGACCAAGCTATCCGCCCCATTCGCAGACCTCGATTCAATAAGGCTCGGAGGTGTTACACGCAACAGCTGGCCTGCAGGCTCCGGTGGAGCAGATACAGACTGGACAAGATCGGTCAATTATGTGTATACATACAATGTCGGTGACTCTGTTGGTATAGGTACAACCTCTCCTTCAAGCAAGGTGCATATTATCGGCGAGACCGGAGACTACGAGACCCTCCTCCGCGTCGAAAACAGCGCAACAGGTTCGGATGATGTCTATACAGGACACTTCACTGCAACAGACGTCGGCGATGGATATGGAACAGCGGTTTTCGGCGTGGCCAATAAGGTTGGTGTCAGAGGTGATGCTCAGGGCGCAGGTCCATTTGAATATGTCGGTGTACTCGGCAGATCCGATGGATTTTCCACAGGCACCAATATCGGCGTAAAAGGCTATGCAGATAACTCAAGTAATCTTGATATAGGCGTTTATGGAACAGCCCCGGGAAGCCTTGGCGACAGCTGGGCCGGATATTTTGTGGAAAATGTTTGGGTCGGCGGATACCTCCAGACAGGTGGCATTCACGACGGCTCGGGCACAGGCACAGCAGGCTATGTACTCACAGCCGATGGTTCAGGTGGCGTTGAATGGCTGCCTTCATCGGCAGCAACTGATGCAGACTGGACAGTCTCAGGCGTAAATATGTCCTCTACAGTATCCGGCAATGTGGGAATTGGCACATCCAGCCCCACACATAAACTGCATCTTGCCGGAGATGACAACGACGTTCTTCGCATCGAGGGTGTGGAAGGTTCCTTTAATCACGGCGGAAAGATCAATTTTGGCGATGGTGACTGGACATATATATCTGAAGCAGAGGACGATGTCCTTCTTCTATATGCAAACACAACATACTTTGATGTTCTTGACGGTGTTGGTATAAACACTGCAACCCCCGCCTATACACTGGACATTGTCGGCGATATCGCTGTTTCCGGTGGTCTTTATGACGGCGCAGGTATGGGTACACTCGGTCAGGTTCTGACATCAGACGGATCAGGCAATATGTCATGGGAAGATCCGATTTCAGGCACAGATGGAGACTGGACTGTTCTTGGGACAGATGTTTATTCTGCTGTATCTGGCAATGTCGGAATCGGAACACCTGCACCTTCGTCCAAACTCCACGTAGCAGATGATGTACGCATAGACGGCGGTCTTCACGATGGCTCATCGACAGGAACAGCGGATCAGATACTCATAGCGGACGGCTCAGGCGGCTTTGCCTGGCAGGACAACCCGGCGGCCACCAATCTGCAGGAAGCATATGATGCCGGACAGACAATCAATGTCGGTGTTAATGAGGTCGAGATTTCCAAGATAACCCCTGAATCAGACAGGCTGCTCGACATTGTCGGAAATGACCCCGATGATGAGGTTGTTCGTATCTATAATATGCACACAGATGGTACAGCCCTCTTCTGCTCCGGTAATCTACGAATGAATGCTGCCGACTACATCGTCTCAAGGGCTGATCTTAAGTTCATCATCGACTATGCAGGAACTACAACCACCGTCAACAAATTCCGCATCTATGATCACGATGTCAACGAGATATTCTCTGTTGAGGAGACCGGCGAAGTATACATCACTGGCGGCATACACGACGGCATCGGTACAGGCTCGATGAATCAGGTTCTGACAGCAGACGGATTTGGCAATATGGGCTGGGCAGATCTGCCTTCGGCACCTGAGGTACGTTTCGATACCCTGATGGGAACAGCACATGACACAATAGTAGCAAATAGCGATTTCAAGGTGGTTGGCGAACTCATCGCAGACTCCATCCAGGCCGTCGGTGATATCATCTATCTCGACGACAGCATCTCCGTTGCCGGGGCGATAGATCTCCCGAATTCAGACTATGGCAGCCCTGCAACCCCTATGCAGACCTCAAGAACTGATTGGGAGGTCGCAGATGTCATCACAGTGGGAACGGAAAATGCAGACTTCTCAGACCTTTTCAATGCAATCGTCTATGCACAGACCCATGCACCACTGGTAATAGAAATTGCTCCGGGTACATATACGCTGTCATCGGGCTTTAGCCTGGTCAATGTCTCCCTCAAAGGATCGGGCAGCGGTGTGACAACCATCACAGGCGAAGGTATGATTCAGCTCTCTGAATGCGAAGTCAGTGATATTCACTTTGAAGTCCCTGTTGAGTTTTTCCCTGTCAAAGTCTATCAATGTTCCTTCTCGGGAGCTGATAAGAGCTTTAGATTCATCGACTGCGATATACATGGCAGCCATTTCTCAGACATGAGCTCACTGAGCTTCGAATACCATACACGGGTTCATGACAGCAGAATCCTGACAGCGGCCACCTGCCAGCGAGACAGCGTTCGGCTTTTCTCCTGTTTTGTGGATGCACCGCTTAACCTCGTCTCAGTAACCGAGGCTGGCACTCAGTTCATTGAGGGCTGTGATCTTGAGAGAACCATTGGGGTATATGGACCAACTGTATTCATAACCTCCTCTAGGATTCACGGAACAGTACTCATCGACGAGGGCAATGTTACCCTGGAGGGCAATTATTTCATCGGCAATGAGATACCATCTGTTCTGATGACCGAAGGCGATACATTGCATCTTCTCAACAATGACTTCATGGATCCCCTTATGGCTCTTTCGGCGACGAATGCAGCGGAGATTGTCTGCAAGGGCAATGTCATAAAGGGCGGTGGTTACATGAGTATCGGTATCTCAATAGATGGCATATCAGGTCTGTGCCTTGTTGACAACAATACAATCACAGGGGCGACAAATGTCGGCATAGAGCTGAAGAATATGCCAGGGGCACTTCTCGGAGATGTTCTCGTGAAGAACAACACTGTAACCCAGTGCGGAACAGGTCTGGCTCTTGATCTTGCAGGACCAACTGTTCAGGCTCTTGTTGTCGGGAATACATTGGTCAATAATATGGTTTTCGACCTTCAGAACCCGGGTACTTCCACAGTCAGCAATAATGTGATAGGCTCATATTCACCAGCAGGTCCGCATATCGGCTCCCTTAATACTCAGCCGGCAGGCCTGATCTGGAATGATCCGCCTCCACCCGGTCAAAGTCTTGGGCAGCTTCCATAAAAAAAATATCAAAAAGGGGGACAAAAGCCCCCTTTTTAGGATATAAAGAAAAAAATGAGGAAAAAAAGCTAAAATTACACGGATTAAACCGATTATATAATTTGACAAATACAGCACTTAATCTATATTAGTTAAAAGACTGCATATATTAATGCGAATAATACTGCCAATATAGGCATCGAAAGGGGAGAAGATGAAAAAGGGTCTCATTTTTGTAGGATTAATGATTATTTCGATATTGCTGATAGCCGATCCACCTACAGGTGGAGGAAGGACGCTTATATTCTCTACTTTTTCAAATGGTGGAACAGAGCTTCCTGCCCAGAGAACCTCAGGGCGTTTCCTACTCTCCGATGTACTCGGAAGAGGCACTTCTGCTTCAACCGACAGACTTGAGGGCTCAACATATCATCTATACGGTGGCTTCAGAAATGTCGACCTCGACCTGAGAGAGCCTTTTTCCAGTGCAGACACTCCGGAGTTCAACTCTTCCTCAGCAATGTTCTATGTCAGCTGGGCAGGTATTGACACAACAATCGAAGACGGTGAGGGATGGGGCGTCTGGAAATATGACATTCAGTGGTCAAAGTCCTCCGATCCTGGAACATGGCACGACTGGCATACAGAGACAGAACTGACCAATGACTGGTTTGGACCAACGGATCCGGAAATCGTAAAGCCAGATACTGTCTATTATTTCAGAGTCAGGGCATATGACCTCGTTGGAAATGTCTACGACTGGACAGATGGAGCCGTTGTTGACGCCTCCGATTCAGTTCGCTATAATCCACCGGTACTCGGCTTCACAATCCGCCAGACCGATAATGACTCGATCTGGGTGACAGATACACTTGTCGAAGATCAGATGGGTCAAAACAGAATTGGCGATGTCTTCATAGTTAAAAACAACAGCGTAGATGCCATTGATATCGGTCTCTACTCATTCAACACAACCCATTGGGAGCTCCAGGACGAACCAGACAGAGACGCATATGGCCTCAGAGCAATCATGAACGATGTCGGCAATCGTCCCGATACCACAGACTTTGACCTTACAACAGCAATACAGGCAAATGCATCCGGAATACGCTGGGCATCTCCCACAACCTTCGGTGGCGGTGGCTACAATATTCAGCCTGCAGGCTCAGACTCAACATCCAGAACGGAGAACCTCTGGTTCCGTGTCCATGCTCCAACATGGGTCACACGCTACGGTGGCTATGATAACGAGATCATCCTCATCAAGGCCGAGGCCAGAAACACCATATACTAATACAAAGTCCGACATATTTTACAGAGAAGGGGGCGCGTATGGCCCCCTTTTTTATGGGAAGTAAGATATGAAACTCTTTCCGCTTTCAGAATTGGCGAGCGATTCCCAAGGGGGCGCGTAAAGCCCCCTTCTTTATAAGATGCAGTTTTCTTTTTCCTTGGATTCCCAGTGGAGAAAGTATAGCCCCCTTTTTTATGGGAAGCATGATACGAAACTCCTTAAGCTTTCAGAACTGGCAAACTATCTCAAGCAGGATACCTTCAGTCCCATTTTATGTCGTAGATATGATACTTGTTACGAGCAAAATCTCAAACTGTCATTGGAATTTCGATTATATGGCTCCCTCTTTGGTGAAACTGTAGGCTTGAAGTAATGACATTCCCATAGCAGATTAGATACACCTGTAATCTTATCAATTCAATGAAAAGTTATTCGGAAAGATTATCCTCTATAAACTCAATGTATCTGCTTTCATTGCGTATAGACAGATAGGTGAACAGTATCAGAACAAGCAGCAGTAGAAAGACAAGTGTCGTGACTATCGGTAATATGGACTGGGAAAGATAGAGCATTCCATAGGGAATAGTGTCTTCTCTCAGTGAACCAAAGGTGTAGAAGGGATTGGCGAGAAGAGGTGTTCGCAAGAGCAGCCACAGATATGCCCCAAGGCACAGCAGTGTCATCCCAATGCCAAAGAATCGGAATCTGCCTGTCATCAGTTTGCGCTTCGCTATGTATTTCTTGTCTATCTTCATAAAAAAAGACCCCATAAAGGGGTCTCAATGTAATGAAAATAAGCTCTTTTTCGAAAGGCTCAATGGAAGACCTTGTCCTTGTTGCATGAGCATACGGCCTTCATGTTGTTGTCGTATCTCCAGGAGCCAGCCTCGTGCTTGTATGCCTCAACAACCTTGACCTGCTTGATTGTATCGCCGCAAACACCGCAAACATTGCCCTTCTTACCGACAACCTTATCGATGAACATTCTCTTTTTCTTACCCATTATATCCTCCTTGGGAAAACCCTTGGGCTATAAGAACTATGTCAATACTTCAGCAACATATATAAATAGAAGAAGTGAATAAAGTCAAGGGAAAATCTAAACCTCAGAATATCAGGGGCAGGATGAAGGCAACCAGTGCAGTCCAAAGTACGTATATCGGCATATACTTTACAATGGAAACCAGAGGTGTAATGGAATCCTGCCTGTCTCTGAGGAAATTGAGAAAGTGCATGCTCAATCTGATTAGATTAATCAGGACAAGGACATTCACGCCTATTACCACAAATCGTGTAGGTGTAAGTCCAGTGAGGAAGCTGCGGTAGACAATGGCCGATATGTTGAAAAAATCGAGTAATAAGGCGACAATAACTGTAGCAAATGTTATATAGTCTCCGAAATTTTTCCGCCCCCTTCCCCTTCTCTCTGAAAGGACAAAGAAGAGAATGCCGACAATGCCGATAAGAAGACCGTTCAGACCAATGACAAGCTCCCTGTCGTGAAGCGGATTATCGCCGGAGAAGAACAGGCTGATGCCATATATAATCATTACGATCAGGATAATCGGCGAGATCAGCCGCGCAATGTAGCCTGGCACGCGCCTTATCCCGAGATTCTGCTTCGCAAGCCCGATAGCTGCAATAGGAGTGGCTGCAATGAACATGGGCATTGCATATTCACCCATGAAGAAATTGAAAAACCCGTCATGTGACATCGAGAGCATCTGAGCCACCAGAAGCAGTGAGCCGAAGGAAGCTCCGATTATCACAGAATATATAATTGTCTCCCCTGTCAGCTTGATGAAATCTATTCTCCTTTGCGGATTGCCATGCTCTTTGCCCATGTATATCAGCCCCGCAAGAGCCCAAAGGAAGAATGGAAGATTAAGCAATGCCATCTCAACTATCTGGCTGTCAAGATTAGGATCCTTTGTGTAGAGTCTGACAAGATGGATAAGACTCAGCCCGAAAATCGAGAAAACAATGAGTTTAACAGGCAGGGGTGGTTTCTCGGTCATGGCGAGATATGCTGTCATACCAAGCAGCACAAGGGCTGGGACAAAAAATGTATAGTAGGTAATCTCCAGTTCAAGGAATATCGGTAGATTTGCAAGAAGACCAACAAGGGCAGATATAACTATCAGTCGTACAATATTGCTGTGGGAGGCGGGTTTAGAGCTGAGAGATTTTGAGTCTGAATAGTCGAGTCTTGCCTTCCATATATCCAGCACATGGGACTCCGGATTGTCCTCATATACCTTCTGAAAGGCGCGTCTGAACTCCAGAGGTGATTCTCTGAAAAGCCTCTCCAGAACCTGATAGTTGCCAAGGTTCTGGTATATTTCGTTATAGTAGTCCATGGAGATGGGAATTCAAAAAGGCTCAGACCGCAGTCTTCACAGGAATGTAAATTGATATAAAGACTACAACCCGGGCGCGATTATCCCATTCTCTCCTTTCGTTTCTCACAGTCCCTTAGAATAATTATATTGATAATTCCAGATATGTCAAATCCAATTTTTTTCTGTCCGAGAAGACCTTTAAGTGATAGATTATCAACGTTTGGAAGACATTGACAGTCTGTTTTGAATAAGGAGACCAATGAAAAGGATATTGAAACTGATTTTATCTTTGTGTTTTGTCTTTAATCTGAGTGCAGCAGGCATGCATCTGCCGGGTATAGGGGCGCGTGGTATCTCGATGGGTGGAGCATACAGGTCGAGCTGTGGTGATCCTACTGCCATCTACTGGAATCCGGCAGGTCTTTCCCTGCAGGCAGACTCGATTGCCAACAGTGTCATTCTCAATGCCCAGCTCGTAAAGAACGACTTTCGCTTCGACCCTGCTGACACACTTCTCGGCACAGCCCACGTGATACGTCCCGGCGAAAGCGCAATGACAAGCCCCAGCTTTCTTGTGCCTCATCTATTCTCCTCCCACAGGATTTCAGAGCATGTACATCTTGGTATGGGCATCTATGCTCCGCTGGGCGTTGCCAGCACATGGGACGTGATGAAAGACGATGATCTCGACTATGTGATCGGTGTTAACGGCAGATCACTGTTTCCACTTTTACCGGACAGCATGTATGAGCTCTCTGTGACAGAAGAACTGCCAGAGGAGGACTTCACAGGCAGCATAACTGCATATACCTTCAGTCCGAGCTTATCTGCAGAGCTTTTCGAAGGCTTCAGCCTGGGGCTTTCATTTTTATATACATACTCGGCATTTGAGGTGACAATGCCATCGATAGACTCAAGCCGATCTGTGACGGATACAGGTCTGGTCTTTCAGGATGCCCAGATGCAGGGCGGCAGCTTTGGGCTGAATGCAGGAATAATATATAGCCCCTTGGAGCAGATAAGGCTTTCTGCCACTTTGAAGGCAGAGACTGATCTTGCATATAGCGGCGAATATAGGGACAGGGTATATAAGTTTCATAACGAATATCTCTCCAATCTCCTCGGTGGATCAATTCTTTCCGGCGGATACATTCAAGGCGACTGGACAGTTGCAAACACAGACCTTCCCCGACCATTACAGCTCGGCGGCGGCATAGCCTGGGATGTATCGGACAGGCTGACGCTGGAATTCGACTACAACTGGACGGACTGGTCGATTCTTGATACATTGAAGCTCTTTTCAGGGGATTCCACAGTAGCGGCAATCCCCCTTCATTGGGAGGACAGCCACCGATTTTCGCTGGGCGCAGAATACAGGTTTAACAGTAGATATGCCATTAGGGCAGGTGTCTTTCACGAGCCCCATCCCCCTGTGCCGGAATACCAGAGTCTTTTTCTTCCGGATTTCCGCGATCAACCGGCTTTCAATCTCGGCTTCGGGGGCAGATGGGGTGCTCTGGAGGCTGATATCTCCGGCGAGCTGGAATACTTCGGAACAAAGGAGGTTGAGCCTAATTTCGAGAACGGTACATTCATGGTCAATATACCCGGCGACTACAGAGGCTGGGTAGGTGATGTTACTCTGGGACTTACATATAACTTTTAGAAGGGATTAGATATGCAAAAGCTCAAAGAGATAGGCAAATTAACGGAGCAATGGCTGGAAAGGCTTCTTCCATCTGAGGAGACAAAGCCGGAAACCATTCATAAAGCGATGAGATACAGCGTCTTCGCAGGCGGTAAGAGGCTTCGCCCGGCGCTCTGTGTTCTGACATATCGATTCTGTGGCGGTGATGACGACAGCCTGATCTTTCCCCCTGCCTGTGGTCTGGAGATGATACATACATATTCTCTGATACACGACGATCTCCCGGCCATGGACGATGACGATGTTCGCCGGGGCAAGCCGACGTCCCACAAGGTCTATGGCGAAGCCATTGCCATTCTTGCAGGGGATGCACTCCATGCCCTTGCCTTCGAGCTGCTTGCCAGTGCAGGAAATATCGATGTTGTGAAGGAGGTTGCCCACACAATAGGTACAGATGGTCTGGTGGGTGGTCAGGTGGTGGATATTGAGAGCGAAGGCAAGAAGATACTTGAGGAGGATCTGCTCTTCATTCACAGGAACAAGACTGCAGCACTGCTGAGGACATCAATGCGTGTCGGAGCCCACCTTGCAGGGGCGGAAGAAAAGAGGATGGCAGACATAACAGAATATGCCGAGAGAATCGGCCTTTCCTTCCAGATCGTCGATGATATCCTCGACATAAAGGGCGATCAGGAGCTCCTCGGAAAACCCATCGGCTCGGACGAAGGTCTGGACAAGGCAACATATCCACGTTTCTATGGTCTGGAAAATTCCTATGCAGAGGCGCAAAGGTTGCTGAACGAGGCAAAGGAAATTATATCAAAATATGAGAACAGCGAGTTCTTTGTCGAGCTTGCAGACTTTCTGCTGGACAGGGCATATTGACATTTCTTATGATGTCTCGAATATCAAAAGGGGTGCCGGACACCCCTTTTTTGTATCTGTTGAACAGGACATCCTCTTTTAATAAAAGATTCTCTTATCTTGTGAAGGTAAAGAAGGTCGTGTCATCGTCCTCTGCAATGAGGGTTATCCTGTATTCAAAGCCATCCTCCAGACCATCGGGCGTTCCACCCATGATAGGAATTACCTGCTTTGCACCTGTCGGAAGAGTTCCGTAAGTAACAGGAGAGGGGAAGCCGGCTGTGCTGAATATCGACCACTTCGGGGTCACTGCTCCGAGCTGGCCTACATTCATACCACGCACCCTTGCGTCCTCAGGTGTCCAGCTTATCACTGGATAGCTACCACTGCTGACAGCGACTGATATCGAGACGACAGGTTCAAGCTCTATTGTTGCATTCTGGTTTTGTCCGCCGGCTGCTGCTGTTATGATAGCTGAGCCGCCTTCATTTCCTGCTGTGAATGTGGCAGTGGCAACTCCGCCCCAGGTATAAGCCCTTGAGGGCGAAACTGTCCCTAGGGTCGATGAGAAGTCAACTGCAATTCCGTCACCGACAATATTCCCTTCTGTGTTGTAGACAGTTGCCTCTATTGTTGTCTCTGAGATGCCATCTGCCGGCAGTGAACTGTCGAAGACCTCAATGTCAATATTGCCGATATCCTCGCTAGCAGAAGGACCATAGAGGGTTATCCAGTCGGAGGCGAGGACAATTGTGATACCGCTGCCAATGGAAGAGCCGCCACCTTCAAATTCATAGAAGAACTCACCCGGATCAAGGGATATCCAGAGCATTCCCTCGAAATCCGCTGTAACACTACCTGGTATATTGTGATAGCCCATAATACCATCTAGCTCCTGTGAATAGTCCCAGGTTGTGTCCTGATCGCCTTCGTGTTCATCGTCGGCTATTATTGTGATATGATCGGGAAATCCGCCTCCATCATAGCTCCATCTGACAGACAGCTCTTCTCCGGGTGTATAGTACCCTTCATCCAGCGGTGACTGAATGGTCACACTTCTGATACCTGGTGTTGTCAGGTTGCAGACAGCCTCATTGCCGTCTATTGAGACCCTGACGTTATAATCCTTATTCGCTGTATATTCTATATGATTTAATATAAATGTTGCAAACAGCTCATCGCTGCCAGGCAACATATCGAGTTCCACGTCATTGAGTGTTACAGTCGCCTGATCTGCACCCACAGCTCCAGTTTCTAACTGTGTAATTGTCAGTTGAAGCGAGCCGTCGTCAAAGAGATTAGTCCCCATATTGCCTGAGATGAGATATTTGGCCAGATCATCTGTAGAGTCTCCGCAGGCCATAAATAAAAGTGCAAAAAACATAATCAACAGCGCGTTCTTCATATTGGCTTCCTTCCGTTTAGATTTATATTGGGTCTGTGAAATATTGCATGTTTTGATAATCGGAAAAATACCAACTCTTCTTAGCTTTCTCAAGTGAAAAAGACTGGAGAACAAGAATTTACAACACTTGGATTTCCCTCTTTCAATCTCGAAGAATCATATTATATTCCGTAGATATGAAACCGGTAGCAAAAAGATATGGAATAGTCGGAGCGGGCATATGGTCCTTAATCACATTGGGAGTATTTGGCTCGATCTTCTTTCTTGGTGATGCACCTTCGGTTGTGAAATTCGGTGTTGTCTTCTTTGGCATTCTGTCACTGCTAAACACTGTGGGTAGTTTCCTTGGACTGACCAGAGTGTCGATTGGAAATGGGCAGGTTCATTTCAGGCAGGGCAGAGGAATAGACTATTCCATAGCCTTCGCCGACATCAAGGGAATAGTCGCCTCATTTCAGGTACTGGAAAACGACAGGGGTGGGACATATAAAGTCTACAACCTTGTTCTAAAGACCCATGACGGCGATTTCATGCTCAGACAGGGCAGCCTCCGTGCGATCTGTGACATTGCCGTCGATCTGGAGAGGGCAACGGGACTAACCACAGAGCTAGAAACGAACATAGCCGGAATCGAAGAAAAATGGCAGGACTTTCACAAGCTCTTCAGAGACAGAAATTCCATTTGAGTTTTTATTCTTTCAACAATCTATTCCTTGCAATAATAAAAAAACCTTGTTAAATTCTTCACAATCAAAAATGAAGCACAGGGGAAGCCATGATAAGAATTGCAGCCAGTTTATTTTTTGCTATCACAATATTTGGATTTTCCAGCCTTGGAACAGACTTTTTCTTTTGCTATCCTTCAAATTATCAGAGGGGTGTAGCCGCAGAACCAGAACCCATGGATCACTATGACGGACTTCTGATTCTTACCTCAAGCTATCCAACAACCGGTACTGTTTCCAACTCCACAGGCAGTTTTACTGTTGGCTTTACAATTGCTGCTGATGATGTGAGGACTGTTATAATCGATTCGACACACTGGCTTGCACAATCTGAAGTTGTCGAGGACAAAGGCTTGCGCATTCAGACGGATGAGGAGATTACCGCATATTTTCTATCCTATGCCACCCCCGGTGCAACCAATGATATGGCCCTTTTATTCCCCACCACCGCCCTCGGCACGGAGTATCTGGTCATGAGCTCCTCGGACAATGTCTGCACTTGGAACACCACCTATGATTCCAGCCCGTCCTATCTCGCCATTGTAGCTGTAGAGGACGGCACAAATATCACAATAACCCCTTCCTGTGCAACAGAAGGGGGTGTTTCCGGTGGTGTTCCCTTCAGCATTATCCTCAATCAACACGAGACATATCAGGTATATGCTTCAACTCCTGATCCCGGACTTTTCGGATCACTGGACTCCACCTCTGATCTTACGGGCACAGAGATAATCAGCGACAAGCCCATAGCTGTCTATGGTGGTGTCTCAATCGGTATAGTCCCGGATGAGATACCTGCCGGCGATTTTCTCATAGAGCAGATCCCCCCTATTGTTGCATGGGGGCAGGAATTCTGTGCCTTTCCTGTTGAGACGAGAAATGACTGGCAGGAGGATATGCTTCGTATTCTCGCCAGCGAAGACGCAACAACAGTAGATATCGAAGACGCGGGTGGAACAACAACCATAACCCTCAACAGGGGCGAATACTATGACTGGAACGGACCATGTACCGATACATATTCCGACCTGTTTCCCACAAGTGCCCCATATTGTTCAGGGTTGACACTGGATTCGCCAACCTATATCTCTGCCGATAAGCCAGTACTATGCGGAAATACATCATGGGTGGAAGGATGACTCAGGGAGAACCCGACTGGATCGGTCTGCCAGAATATGACCCCCTTGGAGATCCGGCTTTCATGCTCATTCCCCCTGTAGAACAATATGCATCACGCTATGTATTTCTAACTCCCATAGGCTATAACAACGACTATGTTGATGTTGCCATACCCATTGGATACACAGGCACAATACTCCTCGACGGCGCTGCGCCTTCCATATCTTCGGGATGGTTTGCCATCCCCGGTGGAACACATCAGGGGGCAAGGTTTAATGTCGAGCCGGGTTCCCATCTGATTGAAGCTGATACATCCTTTATGGTTCAAATGTGTGCCTTTGATCTGAACTGGGCATCATATGCCACTGTTGCAGGGCAGAATCTCCTTCGTATCAATGCTATCTTCGATGCAACTAAATACTGTCTGGAAACACCTGTTCCCACCGGGACATCAACAACATATAGAATAGTTCTGAGGCAGACAGGCGGGGAGCCCTCCACAGGGGTGATGATTGCAGATACATTGCCCACAGGGTTCACATACAGATCCACACCTCCGCCAACAGTGGAGCTTTTCGGGTCAGCATTCCGCTCCTTTATTGTAGAGCCGCTTGACGGCGATACCCATTTCATGTTCGGCCGCTTCGGAATGTTCGAGGGTGACTCAATCGTGATTACATTCTCCTGTGATATAGCACCGGGTGTGAACGGTATATTTGACAACGGTATAACCGTCTCCGATGTCGACGGCAATATCTTTACAACACACGGAGGAACACTTGGCCCAGAGGACGACTGTGAGGTCACGCTTTGCGATGCTATGCCTGCATGGGTCAACTGTCCCTATCCCTGCGGTGAGTTTACATCATGCGAGGATCAGTCTATACAATATATCATATCCGATACCACAGGCACACGGATAGATACGACCAGAATCTATTTTACACTCGATTCAGGCACAGGACCGGGCTATATCTCTGAGATGACACATCCTTTCAATGTTGTCAACTATTGCTTCACACCGATCTGTGACTCTGTTCTTGTGACACTGACGGGCTTCACCTTCCCCGAGGGTGCAACAGTAACCTTCTCGCTCGACAGTGCCTTTGCAATGGACAGCTGCAAGACAGTTTACTAAAGGAGAAAATCTGAAAATGATCGATGGGTAGGATAGTGCGTATCAGCTTATGTCTATTTCACGGATCATGAAGCACATCATCTCCCTGTCCTGAAAATCGAAGCTGAATATTCGGTTTTCTATGTGCACACTTTTGCCATCTGCGTTGACGATGGTCTCTATTGTCGGTGGGGACTGGTAGTTTTTTTGGAAATTATTTATAACCTGTCTGTAATGTTCTTTGAAATCTGACAGGCTCATCTGTTTTCGGGTCTCGCTGTCAAGGAGGTTATATCTTAGCTCATAGACTGGAGTTTGTTTGGCAATCTCTTCCCTGATGCCTGTAATATCCTCCATGGCGTGATTCCAGACGAGGATATTTGCCTTTCTGTCGAGGACAATCAGACCATCGGAGACATTCTGGACAATGAGTCTGTATATTCTTTCCGTGTCGAGTCTGCTTCTCTGTTCTCTCTCAATATCTGTGATATCTTTTGCAATTGTTCCAAAGAGTATGCCTGAGCCGGTGTCAATTCTTGTCAACTTCATCAACATCGATTTTATGCTTCCATCGATATGTCTGAGTCTTCTGTTGCCATCCCTGTAGCTTTGATCGATCTCATTTCCAGCAATATATGATTCGATAATGGCCTTTAACTGATCGACTGTATAGGGCATATCCTTCGGCATCAGCCTGTGCTGAATAGTCCAAACCTTTTCTCCGACGGCATTCTCCCGTGTAAGTCCGGTTATTGTCTCCATTGCTTTGTTCCACTCTACGATCTCGCCATTTTCTCTGAACATGAAAATGCCATCTGAGGACTGGTTAACAAAGTTGCGATAAACCGCCTCTGATTCCGCGAGTCTCTTCTGAGATCTGACCCTTTCCTCTATGTCACGGTCAGTAAAGACAAGGGCTATGGGCATGCCCTTTGAGTTTTTGACCAGTGAGATGATTGATTCTGCATGGAAGTGTCGTTTGCCACAATAGACCTCAACAGCTTCGGAAGCCCCTTCATTGGCAGCATCAACGAGCCTTTGCCGGAAATCGCCGGGTCTTTCCGGTTTCAGCGCTTCCACAATATCCATGCCGATAACAGCACCTTCATCGAAGCCGAATAGCTCCAGTGCACCCTGTCCAAGATAGATGATTCTGCCGTTCAGATCTGTTGCAATAACTGATTCTCTTACATTCCGCAGAAGATTTGCCTGAAAATCTGCCTTGTCCCTAGCCTTTTTTTCCTCTGTGATGTCTATGCTGAAGCCGAGTGTGCCGATGATATTCCCGGCTCTGTCCCTTACTGGGAATTTGTCTGATTTGAGCCATTTAAGACCGTTGACAGTAAGGGGTTCAATAATCCCCCTTATTGGCTGTCCTGTTTCGATGACCTTTTTGTCATACCCAAATGCCTTGTTTGCAAAGTTGGGGCTGGCAAAAAGCTCCGATGTTGTTTTGCCTGTAATCTCGCTTTTTGTGCTCCTCAGCTCTTCTGCAAATGCCTTGTTAACATAGAGATACCTATTGTGTAAATTCTTGAAAAATAGATAGGCAGGGAGAATATCGAAGATATCCGATATTGAGATATTCTGATCTTCAAGTGTGATGAAATCCTCGGGAAGGTGCTCTATTGGTAGCAAAGGGATCATATATCCCTTTTTCACAAGTGCAACATGGACAGGTACTACAATAAATAGGTAAATCCCGCGATCTGGTATTTTGATAAGCTCCTTCCTTGATTTTCTGCCCTCAGGCAGAGCTATCTCCATTCCGATTGCCTTCTCCATCTGGTCAAGATTTTCGACATTGCCTATCAGATCAACGAACTGACCATTGGCAAGCAGTACATCAAGATCAGGGGATAGAAATGCCATGGCATCGTCAATAGATTCGAACAGATATTCCAGGAGCTTCTCTACCACTTCTAAAACCATCCTTTTGCGATTCAAAAAGACAAAGCAGAACCGCCTTCTATGTTTCAATAAATATATTGTACGTTCAAAAAAGTTTAATGTCCAGTATGAGAAAAAAAATCATTAGCGGAAAAAATATGCCCAGATTTATCTCTGTAAAGCCCTTTCTGTGTAGTTAGAAAAAATATCTGTTGTTAGACAAGTTATCTATACATGGGGCCTTCAAGATGGGCTTTTTGGATTTATCTCTTTGTTTAACAAATAGTTTCATGTTGTGGCACAGTTCATGCAATATGGGATGCGAACCCCTTCTGTAATGGAGAACAGGCTCAGAGCATTTCAACCAAGCTCTCCTTGTGCAAGAGTCCTGTTCTCTTTTTTTATTTTAAAAAAATAATGTTTCGGCTGAATCTGATAATTTATTCCAATACTATGTGAACCAGTGGGGTATTCAAGAATATGATAGACGAAAAGCGAGACTACACTATATATTCAATAATAAGAAGGCAAAATATCAATAGTAGATTTGAGGGTGTGGAGGGTATGCCATTAGTCTTAACGGGTTATATAAGACATAGCTGTAAATATACTTTGCCTTTTCTCTTTTTTATTCCTATAATATATTCGAAAGGTCAAAGACAATTTTTTAAGTGAGGTGTGTATGCGCAGATTTGTACTGTTTTTGAGCATTGTAACACTAGTATTTTCGTCCATTATACCGACAGGTATAGGCGGAAAACACAACGTAATTCTTAGAATGTATGACCCCGTGACAGGGGAGTTGATATGGACCGAGAGCCACGGCAATATAGCCGTTGAGAGTCTCAGGCCAGGCTCAATAATAGCCATTCCAGAGGGCGGCATGTATGAGCTAGCCGTTGTGATTGATGGTGTTGAGTTCGGCGAAAGAAGAATTCTCTCCCGAGAGGACATGGAATCACTCAGAAGGGAAGCCAGAGAGGGTGCCGATGGAGATATTTTGGAAACAGAGGAGATCGGCCTTAAGATTGGCGATCCCACAGGCACAGAGAATGTGGCACTACGCGGTAATCTTGGCATTGGTCTGCCCCCGGCAACCGATCCATCGGGGAAGGTCGATATAAGGGGAGGGCTCACCAGCATATGGGACGGAGCCGGCTCAGCAGGATTCGCATCCGGTGAGGGCGATCTCTATGTGGAGAACAGTCTCGAAGTAGACGGAACAGTCTATTCAGGACAATACAGGGACAATGCAGGCGGTTCTCTGATACTTTCCGGCTCAGGCATCGATGTTGTGGAGACAGCCGAAGGTGCCTACCAAATCACAAATACAGAAGCAGGATATACTCCCACACTGAACGAGGTGCTTACAGCAGGAAACAGCACAGGGGATTACACAATTACAGACATCACCGATCGAGAGGTAGACATTGAGGCAGATCTCCGGGTCACCGATGGCTACGGTCTGTTTGCAGATAGAATAGCTGCGGAGGGATCCGACACAAATATTGACTTCGAAGACGATATTGACCTCAATGGTAATTATATCATGAACACCGATGCCGCCTACATGGATGGCGATGTTGTTTTCAATGACGATATTGTCCCCAATGACCCGGCCCATGACCTCGGAAAGACAGCACATCCATGGGATGACCTTTATCTCGGGACTTCATCACAGATTAATGTAGATGGCGACGAGGGTCTTCCAGGCGAATTTCTCGGCAAGGGCGATGGCGGTCAGTTGGAGTGGAAAGAGCTCGATGTGCTATCGCTGGTACACATCGACTCTGTATCACACATAGATTCGATAAATCTTGTTGACTCAATCCGCTATGTGGAATACATAGAGATGATCGATTCGGTCAGCTTTGTCGGGTATATCTCGTATATCGACTCCATTTCCCATATAGACAGCGTATTCTTTGTCGACTCAGTTTCCTTCGTTGATTTTATCGACTATATCGACTCTGTCGGATATATCGATTCAATTGGCTGGGTTGGCAGAACGGTCTGGGCGGACTCCGCTCACTGGGCAGGATATGTACACTGGGATTCCATCGATGCCATCCCCTCAGACATTGATCTGGACGGCACAGACGACATCAACACAGGCGATGCTGCAGGTGGACAGCTCACAGGCACATACCCCAATCCGAATATTGCTACTTCTGTGGCAGGTGCTGCCCTTGATGGTGGCGGCGGTTCACCTCTGGATGTTCAGGTCGATGGCATCAGCATTGTAGTAAACGGCTCCAATGAGCTTCAGGTCATAGGTGCACCTCCAACGGGTGCTGTCGGCGGTGATCTCGGCGGAACCCTTCCCAACCCCGATGTAGTCGGCATTCAGGGAAGACCTGTGGCAGCAACGGCCCCCTCTTCCGGACAGGTTCTGGAGTGGAACGGCACGAGCTGGGTTCCTGCAACAGACGATGTCAACGATGCAGACGCCAACCCTTCCAATGAGCTTCAGACGATTTCCCTCTCAGGTCATGATCTGACGCTTTCAGACGGCGGTGGAACTGTAACCATACCTGACAATGTAGACGACGCCGATGCAGTAGTCGGCAATGAATACAATACTGCCGTGGGCTGGAACGATGCTACCAATACAATGTCAGTTACAGATGGCGGTGGGACTCATAGCACTGTGATAACGGGCTTCCTTGAGTCAGAAGCTGACGGAGATCCTGCAAATGAGATACAGACACTGACTGCGGCGACAGTTATCGGCGGAGCACGTCTGGATCTTTCGGATACAGGTACAGATGTCCAGCTGCTCGGTGATGGCTACACAACAGTATCAAGGACAGATGCAGGAACAATAACAATCAGCTCAACAGGAGATGGCACAGGCACAGACGATCAGAATCTTAGCCTTTCAGGCACAACACTGAATATAGAAGACGGAGCTGGTGTATCCCTTCTTGGATTCATGGACAATACAGATGATCAGGCGATATCCTATAATGCCACCACCGATGTCATAACCCTTGAGGATGGCGGTTCAATCGACATCACAGAGGTCAATACAGACGATCAGAATCTCGGTCTTTCCGGGCTTGATCTCTCCATCGATGACGGAATTGGCGTGACCTTCACAGGCTGGGACAACAATGCCGCAGACGACATCAACACAGGCGATGCCGCAGGTGGACAGCTCACAGGCACATACCCCAATCCGAATATTGCTACTTCTGTGGCAGGTGCTGCCCTTGATGGTGGCGGCGGTTCACCTCTGGATGTTCAGGTCGATGGCATCAGCATTGTAGTCAACGGCTCCAATGAGCTTCAGGTCATAGGTGCGCCTCCAACGGGTGCTGTCGGCGGTGATCTCGGCGGAACCCTTCCCGATCCCGATGTAGTCGGCATTCAGGGAAGGCCTGTGGCAGCAACAGCGCCCTCTTCCGGGCAGGTTCTGGAGTGGAACGGCACAGCCTGGGTTCCTGCAACAGACGATGTCAACGATGCAGACGCAGTGGTCGGCAATGAGTACAATTCAGGGCTATCCCTTTCCGGCTCTACACTTCAGCTGACTGACGGGGGGGGGACATTATCGCAGGATCTTTCCTCCCTCTCCGATGGCACAGGCACAGACGATCAGACAATATCATATAATCCAACCACTGATGTCATAACCCTCGAAGACGGCGGTTCAATCGACATCACAGAGGTCGATACCGACAATCAGGACCTCGGACTGACCGGCACAAGCCTGACCATAACAGACGGTGCAGGTGTCAACTTTACGGGCTGGGACACAAATGAAGCCGACGATATCAACACAGGCGACAATATCAGTCTTCTGACAAATGATGCAGGATACATCACATCTGCCGATGACGACTATTCCGACGGGCTGACCATAACAGGCTCGGCAACAAAGACAGTAACGATAGAAAGAACAGGCACTCTTCCAGACCTGACCGCCACATTCACAGATAATGTCGACGATGCAGATGCAGACGCCACAAATGAGATACAGGACATGACAGCAGCGGTTGTTGTCGGTGGTGCCCGGCTGGACCTTTCGGATACAGGGACAGATGTTCAGCTACTTGGTGATGGATATACAACAGTTTCCCGAACAACTGCAGGTATAATCACAATCAGCTCCGCAGGAGATGGAACAGGCACTGACAGCCAGAACCTGTCAAGCTCGGTTTCCGGCTCGAATGTAACAGTTAACATCACAGGTGGAACAGGTACGACTTTCAGCATAAACGATGCAGATGCCAACCCTTCCAATGAGCTGCAGACAATATCCATAACAGATCACGATATAACCCTTTCCGGCGGTGGTGGAACTGTCACAGTTCCCGATAACTACAATCCAGACAATGCACCAAGTGCAACTGTCCGAGGAGAGCCTACCCGCAATGAGATTGAAGCCTGGGCAGATGGCGTTGATGATGACAACTATGCAGACGCTGTTACAGTCACAGGCGGTGCAACAAAGACAATCACAATTGGCAGAACAAGTCCCCTTGGCGATCTGACAGATACATTCACAGATCTTGTCGACGACGCAGACGCTGTGGTAGGCAATGAGTACAATACTGGGCTTTCCCTCTCCGGCTCAACGCTCCAGCTGACAGACGGCGGCGGCACGCTGACACAGGACTTGTCTTCCCTCGCAGACGGCACAGGTACTGACGACCAGAATCTAAGCCTGACGGGCACAACACTCAACATCGAAGACGGTACGGGTGTTTCCCTTGCAGGGTTCATGGATAATACAGACAACCAGACAATATCCTATAATCCGACAACCGATGTCATAACCCTTGAGGACGGCGGAAGCATAGACATCTCAGAGGTTGATACGGACACCGACGATCAGGATCTGTCCAACTCCGTGTCAGGAGACAATGTTACGATTAACATAACAGATGGCTCAAGCACCACCTTCTCCCGTGCTGACGGCGATGCCAGCCCAACCAATGAGATACAGACCATGACAGCCACAACTGTCACAGGCGGAGCGCGCCTCGACCTCTCTGGTACATCGACAGAGGTAGAACTTGTCGGCTCGGGCAGCGCGACAGTAACACGCACGGATGCCAATACTGTCACCATATCCGCAACAGGCGACGGCACAGGTTCTGACGACCAGAATCTAAGCCTGACGGGCACAACACTGAATATTGAAGATGGCTCGGGTGTTTCTCTTGCTGGTTTCATGGACAATACAGACAACCAGACAATATCCTATAATCCGACAACCGATGTCATCACCCTTGAGGACGGCGGAAGCATAGACATCACAGAGGTTGACACCGACGATCAGGACCTTGGACTTACCGGCACAAGCCTCACTATTACAGACGGTGCAGGTGTAAACTTCACTGGCTGGGACACCAATTCCGGAGATGATATTAACACAGGCGATGCCGCCGGCGGTGACCTTTCGGGAACATATCCCAATCCTACTGTTGACGGACTTCAGGGCAGGGCTGTATCGAGTTCTGCGCCTTCATCGGGTCAGGTTCTCAAGTGGAACGGCTCTTCATGGGCCCCAGGCGCAGACGATGGCGGCACAATATATACAGGTGGAACTGGCATAAGCATATCAGGCTCAACTATCAATAATACAGGAGTGACTTCACTCACAGCAGGAACGGGCATTTCCCTTTCAGGAAGCACAGGTGGTGTAACCGTTACAAACTCTGCACCCTGGACATCCACTTCCAACGACTATATCAGAAATCAGACAGCCACCAACCAGACTGCAAATTTCCGAATCTCCAGCTATGCTTCAACAAATGGAATCACACCTTCATCTAGATATGGACTTGCATCACAGTCTACAGCAGGGCTAAGCGGGTCAAGCTGGGATCCGACTGGTGTTTATGCTGGTCTTTACGGCAAGGTCGCAGGTAGCCACTCCACCCATGCCGGTGTCTATGGTGCATCTACGACCAACCTGGGCCCAAATGCAGCAGTGCTGGGATATAGTTCCAACGGTAATCTGTCCCCGGCAACCACATGGGGAGCTTTGGGTTATGTTGAATCTACAAATGGTGATCAGTATGCAGGATACTTCAGCGGAGATATTCGCGTAACAGGCAGATATGTTGACTCCTCCGGCGACGAAGGTATATCAGGGCAGATTCTCTCCAGCACAGGCACAGGAACAAACTGGATTTCATCTACAGGAGATAATGACTGGGCCTTCCGCTCTGGCTCAGGGCTGACAGATGACCTCTACAGAAACGGCGACGTTACTATATATACATCTGTTACGGGAGTTCCATCCGATCCGACAGCACCCCTGACAATAAGGGACTATAGCTCAGGTACAGGCTCATGGAGTGCAGGCTTCAGACCGCAGATCATGGCGACCAATACCAATTCTGCCTCTGGCGCAGAGGCGGGTATCGGTCTGCAGGTCGGCTCCAACGACGATGAGCTGGCTTCAGGTTATGGCGTGCTTTTGAAGACAAAGCTTAATTCCTATGTTCTCGGCATTGCAGGCGGAAATGGAACAATATATGGAAGATTCGCTGCCAATGCCGATCCTTCCAACGGAAACTTCTATCCCGGTGCAGAGAGCCAGTCATCCTATATAACCAAAGGAACAGGCTCCGGGGATATTGTATTTGGTAATGCCACAATGGCAAATGCCAAAGTTGGTATTGGTACAACTACCCCCAATGCTGTTCTCCATGCACAAGGAACGACAATCAATCTCGGTCAGAACAATACGCTTGTGTCTCCCTCAGGTTTCGGAGCAAACATTGCAATTGGCTCGATTCATGACATCACAGGTGGACGTGGGACTACAGTTCTTGGCTATCAGAACACCTCCTCAGGTGATTTCGGTACAATACTTGGTGTGCGCAATGACATTACATCCGGTGTTTCCGGCGGTCATGTCTTCGGACTGGACAATACTGTTTCCGCACAGGACGCATTTGCCATTGGATCCCATGTTTCGAACAGCATAACAAACTCCATCCAACTCGGCTGGAATTCTTCAGACGGCCCGGGAGCAATGACAATAAGGGATACTGGTAATATAGGTATCGGGACAACAGCCCCTTCCTCTATGTTGAGCGTTGGCGGAACAGGTTCAGCTTCCTATACAATATATGGCTATAAGTCAGCTTCAGGTACAGGTGGTTTCTGTGGCATTCGCGGTGAGGTTGATCATACAGGTACAACAGCATCTTCATATGGTGTATATGGTGAAACCTCCACATCTGGCTCAAGTACAGGTTCCTATGGTGTTTATGGAAAAGGAACATCCTCATTGGCTTCTGGAAACTCTGCCACCGGTGTTTTCGGTGAAGCAAATGGTGCAGCCAATAATTATGGTGTCTGGGGTAGAGCGGTCACAGCGGGAACAGGAACAAATTATGCCATCTATGCACAGGCAAGCAACAGCTCCACAGATAACTTTGCTGGATACTTCGCCGGAAAGGTGCAGATTGTTAATGACGAAGTCCGTATTGGTGACTGCGCAACTGAATCTCCAACAAGAGCCACAGGAGACGGTGATCTTTTTGTAGAGGATGCTCTAGAAGTTGAAGGTGGTATTGAGCTGAATGGTGTATACATCACAAGCTGGCCATCCGGCGGTGGCATTACAGGCTCAGGCATTTCCGGCAGGGCTGCAAGATGGACAGGCACAACAACTCTTGGAACAAGTGCCATATATGATAATGGCAGTAACATCGCAGTGGGTACATCTGTATCTACAGATCACAGAATATATGGCTATCAAGGCGCTGGCTCTGCAACCATTCACGGATATAACTCCTTCCAGACAACCGATGGTCTTACAGGAGTGGCTGGAACAACTCCAACAGCCGGAGAGGGCTATCTCGCAACATACAGAGGCGGAATCAGGGCAGGTGTATATGGTGTTGCAGGCACATATAGTGATGGCAGCACAAACTATGCAGGCTATTTTGATGGCAATGCATCCTTCGATGGCAATGTCGGTATCGGAACAACCGTTCTCACATCAGGCAAGCTCAGCATCATCCATTCTGACTACACATCGGGAATCTGGATTAGCAATCCCGGCCACGGCATAGAGGTAAGCGGCATGGGATCGGGCTATGATGGAATTCGTAGCCAGGGTGACAGGCATGGCGTTTATGGATCGGCAAACAGTACCACCTATCCTTCTTCGGCAGGCTATTTTGAACACAATGCTACAAGCAGTGATCGATATGGCGTTTATGGCTCCTGTGACAATACAAGCTATTATGGCTATGGTGGCTATTTCCAGGGAGGATGGTATGGCGTACGAGGCACTGCAAGTGTGAGTGGAACCTCTTCAAGATATGGAGTATATGGTTATGCATCCGGCGGCGATACCCACTACGGTATCTATGGATATGGTAGTAGTACTGGTTCTACATACTATGGCGTTTATTTTTCAGGTGGCCTTGCCGGTTCCGGAACCAAGAGTGGAATGGTACGTACACCCGATGGACCAAAGCTCGTTTATTGTCAGGAAAGCCCTGAGAACTGGTTCGAAGACTTTGGAACGCATACCATCGACGGCTCAGTTACACGCGTCGATATTGCAACAGACTTTGGGCATACAGTCACAGTGAGCGATGAGCACCCTCTGAAAGTCTTCATAACCCCAAGGGCCAATTTCGGTGACTGGTGGATTCAATCGGATGAAAAGGGGTTTGAACTTCACGCTCCCAATGCACCCATCGGCGCTCAGTTTGACTACAGAATAGTTGCTAAACGCAAGGGTTATGAGGATATCCGTCTTGAGAGTCGCCCAGATGCCTTTACAGATGTATATCTCTATCCCGATATCAATGATGTTCCAAAGGAATATCGTTTTGAATGGGTTATGCGTCACGACTACAAGGAAATCGATCCGAAGTGGCTTGATTTGTTGACTGAAGAAGAGGCCGAGCGTGTGCGCTCGAATATGCCTTCTCAAAATTGAACATTACTCTATCGGTGATTCTGCTGAAATGGCCAAATATCATGGTCTGAGTCTCTGCCCGATTGAAACTAAAAAAGCCCCGCCATGCGGGGCTTTCTTCTAAGATCATTTCTCCTGCTTCTTACATACAATATAACTTGTCCTTACACTCGAAAGTAGCTTTATTTCTGTAAAACTATGTCTGTACATAATTGCGTAGTCGAAATAATGGAGTATCAAATGATGGAGGGATATGACCTATGTGAAAAGTTTGCTTTTAATCTTTGTTATCTCAATATATGCAGTCCCGCCCACACTGCACTATCAGGGCAGGCTGACCAATGCTGCCGGAGTGGGCGAGAATGCAAGCTATGACATGGAATTCCGCATCTATGATGTCGAGACAGGGGGCGTTGCCCTTTGGAGCCAGAGCTTGACAGGGGTCGAGGTGAGCAGGGGGCTATTCGATGCAGAGCTTACGGAAATCGACATACCCTTTGACGGTCAATACTGGATGGAGATAGTCGTTGACGGCGATGTTATGTCGCCGAGGGTGAAGTTGGCATCCTCTGCCTATGCCTTCCGCGCAGAGATAGCAGACAGTATTGCAGGAGGCGACCTTGTGATTGCCACACGCGACACCATGATCGCCCATTGGGATTCTATAAGGGGTATTCCAGAAGGCTTTGCCGACGGCATAGACAATGGTCTTGTGCGCATAAGGGGTTCTTTCAGTCCCTGGATCGATGACGAGGCGACCATTGCCGGCGGTACTGATATCGAGGTAACGCAGTCTGGCAATACAATAACAGTAAGCAGCACAGCATCCGGCTCTGACACAGACTGGACAGTGGCAGATTCAGTTATGTATGCCACATCATCAAGCAGGGTAGGCATTGGCACCGATGAACCCACTGCCAGACTGGATATAAGAAACAATGAAGATACTATATCGGTTCTTAATGTCTATGGCGCAGATGCAACGACTACAATTGAGACTAAACATATCGCCCATTTGATTCGTCCGGATGTGACGGGCATCACAAATGCCAATTCAGCCGGGTTTGCAGTTGGGTCATACCAACCAGGGGCAACTGGAAAAACCAGGCTCGACCTGCTTGTTTCAGGTGTTCCCAGTGGAGACAATAGCTGGGGCAGGATTCCCGACATCAATGTGATGTCCCTCCTGGCAAATGGAAAGGTGGGAATCGGAACAATATACCCTGTGACCCTTTTAGATGTAGCAGGCAAGACAAAAACAGACGAATTTCAGATGATGGGTGGGTCAGGTGATGGATATGTACTTATATCCGATCTTTCAGGCAATGCAAGCTGGTCCGGCAATATATGCTCTGCTGTAACGGGTAATATTGGTATTGGAACATCATCGCCCCAGGGCAAACTGCACATATACACCGGTCCATATGGTGGCGCACTATACGATGACAATAGTCGACTGATCATTGAGTCCGATGACCATGCCCATCTTAACTTCTTTGTTCCAAGCGATAGAAACAGTGCCATCGGCTTTGGTGATACCGAAGACAATTACAATGGTTTTATCAGATACGATCACAATGGCACCTCTTCACCATATATGGATTTTGCAGTTGATGATGTGCCAATTATGACCCTGAAAGATGGCAATGTCGGCATTGCCCAAGCTAATCCACAAGAAAAGCTGGATGTTAATGGAGTTGTTGCCGCAGAGCAGGGATTTCACTCTCAGGACGGGCAGGTTAAACGAGACTTTTTGGTTTGGCAATCATCAAGTCCAGATTTAAGCGAAAACAAACCTGCTCATATCAAGACTAATATCGCAAGAGGTTCACTAATTATGTATAGGTTTCTTGTTGAAGGATATCATTACGGCTCTGCCAGGCTTATTAATTCAGCTGCCTGTGGATGCAGTGTTTATGATTCAGGAGGGCCATACGCAGACCAGACACAGGATTTTTCGAACGGTGCTGATATTTCGCTATACTATAGTTCCGATGATTATCTTGTAGTAAAGCTTTCCTTTGCTGACAACAGCTTTGGTGCCAGCTTCTCGGTATCTGCATGGTTTACTGGAACCAATGGCAATGCCTGGGACATTTCGGCCACAGTTTATCAGCAGGTGGATGATCTATAGTTATCAGCTCTTTTAACGGAGATAATTCTAATCCCAGTAATTGTCTAATCTCACATTTGGAGGAAAAATGAAAAAGAGAATATTTACTTTAATAATTGTCTATGCTGCACTCCTTGCAGTCCCGCCCACACTGCACTATCAGGGCAGGTTGACCAACACATCAGGTGTCGGCGAGAATGCAAGCTATGACATGGAATTTAGCATCTATGATGTCGAGACAGGTGGGGTAGCACTTTGGAGTCAGAGCTTGACAGGGGTCGAGGTGAGTAGGGGACTTTTCGATGCAGAGCTTTCGGATATAGACATACCCTTTGACGGGCAATACTGGATGGAGATAGTCGTTGACGGCGATGTCATGTCGCCACGTGTGAAGCTGGCATCAAGTGCCTATGCCTTCCGCGCAGAGATAGCAGACAGTATTGCAGGCGGCGATCTTGTGATTGCCACACGCGACACAATGATCGCCCACTGGGACAGTATTCGGGGCATTCCATCGGACATTGCAGACGGTGACGACGGCCTTACAGAGGTCGATTGGGACACTGATATTGTCAATATTCCCGCCGGCTTCGACGACGACATTGACGATGTGATAGCCACAAAGGACACAATGATAGCCCACTGGGATTCGATAAGGGGTATGCCCACTGATCTTTCCGATAATATAGACGACATCATCGGCACAAGGGACACCATGATAGCCCATTGGGATTCGATAAGGGGTATGCCCACTGATCTTTCCGATAATATAGACGACATCATCGGCACAAGGGACACCATGATAGCCCATTGGGACAGTCTCAGAGATATACCCGAAGGTTTCGCAGACGGCATAGACAATGATGGAGGCGACGACGGCGACTGGACCATAACCGGACTGAATATTCACAATACCCTCGGTGGTAATGTGGGCATTGGAACGTCCACGCCCGAAAGGAAGCTGACCATCTCAGGCAGCATACCGGAGCTGCAATTCGAGGATACAGACACAACTAATACATGGCATATGGGGCCGAGTGCCGGATCATTTTACTTGACAGAGACTGGCCTTGGGCATAGGCTGTGCGTTAACTCCGGCGGCAATGTCGGAATCGGAATAATTGTCCCGAAGAGAAAGCTGGATGTCAATGGTTCGATGATAGTACGCACAGATGGTATAAATCTGATACACGGTGCAGACTATACAAGCAGCGAAGAGGCTATGCGCATCACAGGCTCAACATCAGACTTTGTATTGTCCCTTCAGGACGGCTCCGGCAGAATTCAGCACTACTGGAACTCAACAACCGCTACACCAAACAATCTCTACCTCGTTGACGATGAAAGGGCATGGATGTGGGATGTATCCGTAACATCTTCCACCTATATGGAGTACAAATATGCCCCTGCAGGAATCGCAGGTGAGCCGATAACATGGACAACACATATGGCCTTTGATACACTGGGCAATGTCGATGTACTCGGTGATGTGACCGCCAGTCGCTTTGTGGGCGACGGCTCAGGTCTGACAGGTATAGATGACGGCGACTGGACTGTCTCAGGTCTGAACATCTATAACACAGTCGGAAAGGTTGGCATAGGAACAACAACACCTTCTAAGTTGTTGACTATATCCGGCAATTACCCGGAGATACAATTTCAGGATACCGACACAAGCAATGCCTGGCATATAGGGCCAAGTGCCGGATCCTTCCTCATCACAGAGACGGGATTGGCGGAAAGGTTGTGCATTAACTCCGGCGGTAATGTAGGAATCGGAATAATTGTCCCTAAGAGAAAGCTGGATGTCAACGGCTCTATGATAGTACGCACAGATGGGTTGAATCTCATACATGGTACGGCATATACAAGTGATGAAGAGGCTATGCGCATAACAGGCCCACAATCCGATTATGTTATGTCACTCAGTGACGGCTCAGGCAGAATCCAGCACTATTGGAACTCTACAACAGCCTCACCTTCGAATCGCTATCTTGTCAACAATGAGAGGGCATGGATGTGGGATTTGAACATCAGCAATAATACATATATGGAATTCAAATATGCCCCTTCGGGTACAGCAGGCGATGTTATATCATGGACAACACATCTTTCCATAGATACCCTTGGGAATGTCGATGTACTCGGCGATGTGACAGCCAATGGCTTTGTGGGCGATGGCAGTGGTCTGACAGGTATTGACGATGGCGACTGGACAGTCACTTCCGGTCACATGTATAACAATACACACAGTGTTTCAATAGGAACAGACTCAGATGTGGGTTCAGGTCTCTTTGTCAAAGGCTATCACGGAGATGACGGTGTTTTCAGGGTACAGCATGCCCTTGAAGCAACTACATATACCACTTCAGTGCTGGGTATAAGCTCCTTCGGCGGTTTGCCACATTTCACCCGACATGTCGGTGTACTCGGCATCTATGGCTCCAATGGCGATTCTGGAACAGGTGTCTATGGCCTCAGCCAGAATGACAGCAATTCCGAGACCTATGGCATGGTTGCAGCGGCAATCGGCAGCAATGCCAGCATCACAAAGCACGGACTCTACGCCCTTGCCGAGAACTCCGGGACAAATTACGGAGTATATGGAACAGCAAATGGAGGCAGCACAAACTATGGCGTCTATGCAGATGCAACTGGAACAACGGGCACAAATGCCGGCATATATGCAACAGCCTCAGGAACAGCGGGTAATTACTACTCAGCGATTTTCAAGGATGCAAATGCTGTTCACATAAATTCCAATCTTGGCATAGGTACATGGTCGCCGGACTATCCAATAGAGGTTGTCGGCAATGAAGAGATCTGCATATTTGTGGATAATAACACCTCTGTCATCGATGAAGTTGGAATAGAGAGCGACTGCACAGCCGCGGATGGCAGTGGTATTGCCCTGCGTGGTCTTGGCGGATATATTGGAGTATCGGGCCTTTCCTTTATCTCCGGTACCAGTAATTGCTATGGTGTTCGTGGTCGCGCAGGGAATCCCGATGGTGTCAGTTATGGTGTCTATGGTATGAACATCGCCGGTATGGGATATGGGGTATATTCTTCGGGTGATTTCGGATCATCCGGCTCAAAGAGTGCCATTGTAAGGACAGATGAAGGTCCAAAGGAGCTCTATTGCCAGGAATCACCTGAGAACTGGTTCGAGGACTTCGGAACTGCCAGCATTCAGGACGGCAAAGGTCATGTCAGTCTCCGTGATGACTTCATTATGACTGTTACAATTGACGATGAATATCCGATGAAGGTATTCATAACGCCAAAGGCAAGAATAGGCGAATGGTGGGTTGAGGACGGCATATCCTCCTTTACGCTCTATGCCCCGGATGCTGAGGACGGAGCTACTTTTGACTATCGCGTGGTTGCAAAGAGAAGGGGCTATGAGTCAATAAGGCTCAGAGATGCCAAGGGCGGATGGACAGATCACTTCCTCTATCCGAATATTGAGGATGTTCCCGGTGAACATCGCTTCGAATGGGTAAAAATAGTTCCTGTTGCTGAACGTGAAACAGCATGGAAGGCATATCTCAGCGCAGATGAAATTCAACTGCTCAAATGGCCGGAAAACTGACAATCATAGTTATTGAATATAGACCCAAAGCCCCGCTATGCGGGGCTTTTTTGTGCAATAAAGGGTTTGGCAACAACTGCTGAATACTGATTTGAGAAAAAATGACTGTTCATGAGATAAATGATAATTCTTATTGACTACATTCATCACGAACATAAATTGAATATTATTATATATGCCCGGTGGCAAAACATATCTCAGAGGTGTCCTAAGTTCGATAAGCTATTTTCCATGAAATAAGAACGCCCTTTATAAATCAAATAAAAAAACTGGAATAGGTAAGTCTATACCAGTATGCAGTATTGGAGGATATAATGATGAAGTATTTGTTTGCGTGTCTCTCGATTGGTGTAATCAGCATTCAGGCAGTGCCCCAACAACTCACCTATCAGGGCAAGCTGACCGATGTTGACGGTATCGGCATCAATGACACGCTTAACATGGTAATACGAATCTACGATCTCGAGACTGGAGGCACCGCTCTCTGGTACAGGACTGTCTATAATGTCGAGATTCTGCACGGACTGTTCACAGTTGAGTTAAGCTCCGTTGACTTGCCCTTTGACGAGCAGTACTGGCTGGAAATCACAATAGATGGAGATGTTCTTTCGCCACGCAACAGGCTGACATCATCGGCATATTCCTTCAGGGCAGCCATAGCCGATTCATTGGCAGGGGGAGATCATGTCATAGCAACACGTGATACCATGATCGCCCACTGGGACAGTCTCAGGAATATTCCAGAGGGCTTTGCCGACGGCATTGACAATGAAGGCGGTGACGACGGCGACTGGACTCTGTCGGGCTTGAATATGTATTCCGCAGTCTCCGGTAATATCGGTGTCGGGACAACAGATCCGGGGACAAATAAGCTATCCGTAATAACTGCCGGTTCGAATAACGCTGGATATTTCAAAGGTGAATCCGCCTATTCATATCTTGCGTATCGATCGGGTGTCAATGATTATGGTATATATACGGTTTCACCAAGTACCTCTACTGCCAACAACTACGGCATTCGGACATCTGCTACAGGTGCTGCTACTGCAAACTATGGCATATATGCCTCTGCTTCGGGTATCGCCATCAACTGGGCGGGATATTTCGACAGCGGCAATGTCTATATCGATAACAATCTTGGTATAGGCACGACATTCCCAACACATAAGCTGACCGTTTCCAGTACTGAAGATGACAATACGCTAAGACTCATGGGGCCGGATGGGACAGCCGGATACGGAGCAAGACTCAATTTCGGCGATGGCGATCAGGTCTATATCGAGGAAGTTATGAACGATGATCTTCTGATCTACACAACGGACCTTCTCCTGTCAATAGGTGGTTCCCTCGGCTCTGATGGCCAGGTTCTCACGAGCAATGGCAGCGAGGCCCACTGGGAGGATTTTTCGGACGGCGACTGGACTGTTTCCGGTTCCAATATGTATTCTGCGGTATCAGGAAACATAGGCATAGGAACGATGTATCCGGGTTCATATAAATTGAATGTCGAGGGTGATGAAACGAATACTGCGGGAGTTTTCAGTGGGGAAGGCTCAGCTACGGCACTTGCGGGTCAAACAGGAGTAGAAGGATTTGCAATTGATGCCAGTGCCTATAGCAACAGTACGTTATACAACTATGGCATCCTTACTCAAGCGATTGGCACCAGTACAATGAATGTTGGCATTATGGCATCTGCGCAGGATGCCACAACCAACTGGGCTGGATATTTCGGTGCCGGTAATGTTTATATTGAAAACAGTCTTGGCATAGGGACAACAGATCCGAGCTACTACAAATTGAATGTCGAGTGTGAAGGTTCAAATACTGCCGGACGGTTCAGTGGGGAGAGTGCCTATACACTGCTTGCAAATCGAGCAAGTGTGACAGATTATGCTGTTGATGCCTACGCCTTCAGTACCAGTACAGCTTACAATATTGGGCTCAGGGCTCGAGCATATGGCTCAGGCACAACGAACTATGGGATTATGGCATCTGCTGGGGATGCTGCTACCAACTGGGCGGGATATTTTGGTGCCGGCAATGTCTATATTGAAAACCAGCTAAGTGTCGGGTCAGCTGCCCTGTTGTACCATAAACTGTCTGTAACAGGTTCCGGCACAGGCGTTAATGGAACCACCGGCTATTTCGCCAATACCACTGGTACCCAGGGTATAGCACTGATGGCCCACAATACAAGCACATCCAGCACCACAGAGGCCCTTATTGTCAACAAGGAGAACGGCACAGGGAATATAGTCCGCTTCGATCAGGGAGATCCCTGGAATATCCGATTTGCCTTCACCCTTGACGGCAATGGTCGTTGCGATGGGAGCTGGACTGGCGGAGGAGCAGATTTCGCCGAGTTCTTTGAACTGGAAGACCATTCCGCCCAATACGAGCCGGGGGATGTTGTTCTGCTTTCAGAGAAGGGATATTATGTGGAAACTGGTGCAGAACCATACTCAGAACGCATTCTCGGGGTCTATACCACCAATCCGGTAGTCGTAGGCGGTGCAACTGCAGAAGCTGATCCTCAGAATTCCATTCCTGTTGGTCTTATCGGTGTATGTCCCACCAAGGTCTGCGCAGAGAACGGGCCTGTCGAGACTGGCGACTATCTTACAGCGTCATCGACACCGGGTGTGGCAATGAAGGCGACAAGACCCTGTATGGTTATCGGTCGTGCAATGGACTCATTCAGTGGCGACGGCACAGGAAAAATCAACGTGTTCGTCAATGCCGGCTGGCATGATAACGGTGATGTATATCAGAAGCTGGAGACAGAAAACGCAGAGCTTCGCAGGAGGATCGAACAGTTGGAGCTTATGATCATGGGGGATTGATACCCATTCAATAGATACTGGAAACAATTCTTTTTATTGATCAAGAATGCTTTGTGTGGGTGTAACAATGTGTGCGCCCATTTCAAAATATAAAAGCTCTCTTAACGCAGTCGAATACTACATATTAAAACACAACGTACCCTGAGGCTCTCGAAGGGTACATCTTTAACACATCGTATCCTGAGGTTCTCGAAGTGTGCGAAAACATAGTGACCCGCCATCGCCGGAGGCTGAAGCCCCTGATCTTAACAATCGGAATTGTTAAGATCTAAGCAGATTTTCATCAGCCATGGGAATGTCTGCCGAAAACTGCACTCGCTAATATGTATTGTCCCTGAAGGGATAAAGAAGAACATAACGAAAGTCCGAATCTCGATTTTCAAAATTATAGGATTGAAGACAGATTGGGAGAATTAAGATCTCGCTCCCCTCTTATCCTGTATATCCAAAAATCCTGTGAATCCTGATTCAGATAAAATGCTCCATAAAGGGGCGTAGTTGATTAGCCCGGGATATGAAATTCAAAGAATTTCAAACCTTGCTTTTTTTCTCCATGCGTCGAAAATTGAGGGCTTTAACTCTGGGGGTTGTCGTCGAAAAGGACAGATTTATATTTATTGATAGAGGTCTTCCTGCTTGATCGATGGTTGGAAGTGTTGAGATAGAACGGCGACTTGCAGAGTTCCTTTGCCTAAGTGATTTACATGTATACGCATAGCTGCTATAATCCTAAAGGATATTATCTAATTTATATATATTCCATGAGGTATTATATTCACCGTGTAACTTGTTTATGAGTGGTGAGATGGGTATTTTATTGCGAATAAATGTTATTGTCAATATTCGCTTTGCAGTCTATATTTTTATTTGACCTGCAGCCTGAATTCCAATGAACTCATTTGAATGCCGACTGCTGCGCTCAAAAAACGCTTTTCAAAAATTTTAGAGCCGGAGGTGGGCAATGGGAACCCGCTCTGCAATTCTTATGTTTTTTGCCTTTCTATTATTTGCCGATGTGCCTGCAACCATGATTTATCAGGGTAAGCTGACAGATACCTATGGTCTTGGTGTCAACGATACGCTTGATATGGAGCTCAGCATATTTGATGTCGAGACAGGGGGTATTGCCATCTGGTCCATGCCGGCTTCCGATGTCCAGATACTACATGGATTATTCACCGTGGAAATCGGGCCACTGGATATTCCCTTTGACGGACAGTACTGGCTGGAGATTGCCATAGAGGGGGATATACTCTCCCCACGCAACAGGCTGACATCCTCGGCATATTCCTTCAGGGCTGCAATTGCTGACTCCCTTGCAGGGGGAGATCATGTTATAGCCACAAGGGACACGATGATCGCCCACTGGGACAGCATACGCGGCATTCCTGAGGATATTGCAGACGGCGACGACGGTCTTGTCACTGTAGACTGGGGCACGGACATTGTTGATATACCCCCCGGCTTTGCGGACGATATTGACGATATTATCGGCACAAGGGACACAATGATAGCCCATTGGGATTCCATAAGGGGTATGCCCGAAGGCTTTACAGACGGCATAGACAATGATGGGGGCGATGACGGCGACTGGACAATCAGCGGTGAGAACATGTATTCAGGTGTCTCCGGCAATGTGGGAGTCGGTGTTACGAACCCTGATGTCAAGATGCAGATCTGTGGGGATTTTGAGGTGATTACCGGCAGCTATTATCTATATGTGGAAAATGGAACATCCTCTACGACTTATCCAAATCCACCCTGCGATGTGGATAATATGACAATGAATTGTCCAGATACAATATATTCCGCAGCAGATTTGGGGCCTCATGTTTACGATAAGTTTTTTGCTGGTCTGGGATTTGCGGCTATCAAATACGACAGGGTAGCCTTTGTTAATCCCCTGATACTTGGTGTCGATACGACAGCCCGAGCAATAGACATGGACGCTTCAGTCACTATAAGGGGTGATGCCTCGAACCATACCCATGGAAGCTCATTTACCAGTGACGAGGAACATATCCGGCTTACAGGTGGCACCTCCGACTATATCATGTCTGTGCAGGACGGCTCAGGTAGAATACAGCACTACTGGAACGCCACCACAGCCTCCCCCGAAAATCTCTATCTGGTGAACGACGAAAGGGCATGGATGTGGGATCTGACAATTACCAATGACCCTTATATGGAATTCAAATATGCACCCGAGGGAACAGCAGGCGACCCAATCACATGGACAACTCACATGGCCTTCGATACCCTTGGCAATGTGGATGTTCTCGGCGATGTGACAGCCAATGCATTTGTCGGAGATGGGTCGGCATTAACAGGCATAGACGATGACGACTGGACAATCATCGGTTCAGACATGAAGTCCAATGTCACTGGTATTGTGGAAATAGCATCCAATAGTTCTTCGACCACACCCAATCTTCTGATCCACGAGACCGACGAGGATGCAGCCCGCATCCGTTTCATGAACGATGATACTACCACATATTACACCATCTCCGTCAAACCCGATGACACTCCTGCGTCATCCCGCTACACAACATATTTCTACACCACACCCATTATTTCATTTATGGGAGACGGCAAGGTTGGTATTGGTACATTGAGTCCATCTGAAATGCTCGATATAGCAGGCAAGACTAGGACCACCAATTTTCAGATGACCTCCGGCTCAACAAATGGCTACCTGTTGAAATCCGACGCTTCGGGCAATGCGAGCTGGATAGACCCTGCATCCATAACAACTGCCAATGACAATGACTGGACTATTTCGGGCGATTATATGTATCCCTCTGATCCCCATTATATTGGAATAGGAACGGAAGACCCTGATGCTGCACTGGAGATAAACTTCAACAGCAATAGCAATCTACCGCAATTACTTCTGTCTGAAATAGGTGCTGATTTTTCCCGAATCTACTTCAAGAATACCGATACTACGGCCTTCTGGGCTATTTCAGCCCTTCCAGCGGACGACCCTTCATATGCAAGGATGAATTTCTACTACAATGCAGACAGATTAACAATAAGGGGCGATGGCAAGGTGGGCATTGGAATATCTGCCCCAACGACAAGGCTGGATGTTGCTGGTAATGTCCGCGCGGACGACTACATAGAATACTCCCACGATTTCACAGGGGATGCCATTTCGATATTAAGAGATATTACAGTCAGAGAGGGAGAAGGTGACTGGCGACCTGTGAACCACATGTCATGGCCTTCGGACATAATCAGAGAATATTCCTATGACGCAAACTTAGAGGATATTTATCTGCCCGATGGTTCGGAGTATATGAAAAAGGACGACGGCAGTACAGTGGTCTATGGTCGATCCCTCAACGGTCTTATCGCCATCGACACAAGGGCTATTCAACAGCTCATCGAAAGAACCGACAGCCTTCAGGTTCAGAATGCAAGACTTGAGGCACAAAATTCCGAGCTGCAGTTACAAAACAGCGAGCTTTTGGAACGTATCGAAAGGATTGAGAGGCTGCTGGGAGAATAGTAGTAATCCCCCATAGTCTCCCATAGGAAAGACATAGTGTTTTGACCATCAAAACTGGTTGAAATAGTCAGTGTCTGGGATATAATCTCGTCCTCAACATACTGACCTTATCGGCATATAAATTAAGGTTTGTAATTGCCAGCGCATCACTGCCGATTATCCCTTGCCTTTACACTCAAAAGTAGCTTTATTCCTGTAAAGGAATATCTGTACTTAATTGTGTAGTCGCAATATTGGGTATAAAAAGACGGAGGGATATGACCTATTTAAAAAGTTTACTTTTAATCTTAACTATTTCAATATTTGCAGTCCCACCCACACTGCACTATCAGGGCAGACTGACCAATGCTGCCGGAGTGGGCGAAAATGCAACCTATGACATGGAATTCCGCATCTATGATGTCGAGTCCGGGGGTGTTGCCCTTTGGACACAGACAATCACAGATGTCGAGGTCAGCAAAGGTCTTTTCGATGCAGAGCTTTCGGATATAGACATACCCTTTGACGGCCAGTATTGGATGGAGATAGTCGTTGACGACGATGTCATGTCGCCGAGGGTGAAGCTGGCATCAAGTGCCTATGCCTTCCGCGCAGAGATAGCAGACAGTATTGCAGGCGGCGACCTTGTGATAGCCACACGCGACACCATGATAGCCCATTGGGACTCGATAAGGGGCATTCCAGAGGACATTGCAGACGGCGACGATGGCCTTACAGAGGTCGATTGGGACACAGATATTGTCAATATTCCCCCCGGCTTCGATGACGATATTGACGATGTGATCGCCACAAGGGACACAATGATAGCCCATTGGGACAGCCTCAGAAATATACCCGAAGGTTTTGCAGACGGCATAGACAATGTCGGTGCAGAGGACGGCGACTGGACTGTGGCAGATTCAGTTATGTATGCCACAACAGCGAGCAGGGTCGGTGTGGGAATATCCAGTCCATCGGCCAAGGTGCATGCAGTCGTTCACTGCGACTCGGTTGAGGAACTATATTCCTATGAAAGCAGCTTTGAGGAGGGCACGCTTGGTGATTTCACGACAAGGGGGGATGCTGACTGGACAATAATCAGCGGTGTGGCATCCCATGGGACATTCAGTGCGAAAAGCGGAGCAATAGGAGATGAAGAGGCAACATATATCGAGCTTGTTGTAACAACCGGCAATGGCACACTATCCTTCGACAGAAAGGTCAGCAGTGCCTTCGGAGATATGCTCAGCTTAAGAGCCTATCCATAAATAA
>NPID01001849.1_pt1 | contig 55883 bp, 54 predicted proteins | sample 8637491 | NCBI WGS metagenome assembly NPID01 (sample SAMN07420843, study PRJNA396082) | bioreactor metagenome | isolation source: sample BA6 brine-fed electro-methanogenic bioreactor BA | place: Japan: Kochi | collected 2016-06-14 | reverse complement strand
CATGGAAGCTCGACTACATATCAGTCTATGATGAGGTTGGAAACAGAAGACGGCTATCATATGATGACGCATCGAATCTCGGTTTCCCTACCACCTTCCAAAACGAGAAACAAATGCCATCAGCTAAAGGGAGGATAGCGAGGTGGCAGCGGCCCCAGCGACAAATCCAATGAAAATCGGCCGATCAAATATCAGGTAAGTCGTCCTTATTGATCGACGGCCTGATCCTCAGATGGGAGGCGATCAATCGGTGGCGGGCTGATCCAATCCGCTTCGGGTGATGAGAGGGCAGGCTTAATCGAGCTGGATTCCTATGTACCTATATCGATCACGAAAAACTGTTAATATCTTGTTGCTGAAAGATTGTTAAAACAGATGAGACCCAGAAGTCCGCATATGGCGGGCCCCTCATCTCTCAGGGGGTTTGACGCTGATGAAAAGGAGTTTGGCTCATCTTATTGTTCTGGTGATCTCCCTTTTATTGCTGACGACGGCGACGGCCGTCGGAGCGCCTGCAAAGATCGATAAGACGACCTCGGAGCTGGCCATCGCTGGCCCGTCCCGGCTCGCCGACGTTCGAGCCGTCATCTATCCCTGCGCCTTTTCGGGGAGGGTCACCGACGAGGAGACAGGAGATCCGATCCGGGGCGTCTCCGTCACCTTCGTTAAAGACGACGACGGGCGGACCTGGACCGACACCACCAGCACCTCCGGCAGCTACCGGGTGGAGCTTCCTGAGGGGAGCTACTCTTACATCGCCACCTCCAAAAACTACGTCATGGAGTCGAGCAGCCCGGATCTCGTCAGCGTCCGCGCCCCCTATTCTCGAAGGGTCGGCGGTGCGGGCGGGATCGTCCGGGAGATCACCGTCACCAGCGAGAGCACGAGAGAGGTCGACATCGATATGGAGCCTCGACCCCGCGACGTCCTTCTCGTCACGACAAGCCTTTTGAGGGAGACTGCTGCCCTCGAAGACGCCGTGGACGGGTACATCGAGACGGTCGGCCGGACCGACGGGCTTGATGCAAGGTACATCGTCCTCGACTCTTCGCAATGCTTGAGGGATTACGGCGTCCGCGTGGCCGATCCGATGGACTGGCACGAGATCAGGGACGCCCTGGAGACGATATCTGAGGAGACGGGGCCCGTCTACATAATCCTCCTGGGAGGAGAGGCGGTCGTCCCGAGGCCCCTCACCGTCACCATCGATGGCACCATATGGTACCTCCCCACCGACGCCTGGTACGTCGACTTCGATGAAGACGGGATCGTCGACGAGGGGTTCGTCGCGAGCAGGCTTGCCGACCTCTCGACGGATTCCTCGGGGATCGTCACGGCCCTAGAGACAGCCATCGACCTTCACGAATCCGGCGGATATGGAATGAGCCCCGAGGTTCGGTTCAGCACCCAATGCTGGCTCTCGCCGCCGATCGGCCTCGGCGACGCCTGCGATCCGGACGACGCCTCCTGCGGCCTCTGTCGGGCGACGCCCCCCTACGGGGTCTGCGACGAATGCAGCCGGCAAGAAGAGACCTTCGACCTGATCTCGGAGAGCGACTACATAGTCTTCATGGGCCACGGAAGCCCCGAGTCCTTCTCAACCAACGATCACGTGCCGATATTCAGGGTGGAGAACGTCGAGGACGTCGATCTCACAACAAATCACCCTGTCATAACCGGCTACGTCTCCTGCAACACCGGTCTTTTGTACCGGGATCGCCCGAGCTTCGGGACGGAGTTCATTCGGGCGGGAGCCGCTGCCTTTGTGGCCAGAAACACAGAACAGGGCACCCCCAGCTACTTCGGAGCCCACTTCACCGATTACATCTCCGGGACCGGGTCACAGGGGACATACCGGATCGGGGACGCCCTCTTCGAGCTGATGCGGGAGTCTGTATTGAGGTCAGGTGCCACGTTTAAGACGAGCGCAGCCCAGCTCTGCATCTACGGGGATCCCACCCTTAAGCGGAATCCGAGGGAGATGCTCGTCTTCTCAAGGCCCGCCTTGACGGCGATCAGGTGATTCTGGTGGGGTCGGGCGAGCCGCCGCCGCCACCGCGTCGCCCTATATCGCCTCCCCAGGAACGACGCCCTCCCAGCCGCCGGGCGGGGCGTCGATGAGGATCTCGCCGTATTCGGGCAGGTACCAGCCCGAGTCGGCGGAGCCACCGGCTCCTACCGCCTCTTTCGAGACGGGACCTGCTGCCGAGGCTGACGATCCATCCGCCTCCGTCACCACCACGTCGTCGAACTCCACCCCCACCTGGGCGTAGCTGAAGGGGCCGACGCCGCCGCTCTCGATCTCGCCGTCCCAAACCTCGCCCCAGAGGACGCCGTCTATGTAGACTCTGATGACGTCGCCGTCGAGGGACGCCTCCAGGTTGTACCACCTTCCAGGATCGTACCGAGCAGCTTCGCCACCGTCACTCTTGAGGACCGTCTGGACGCCGCCCTTTATCCTGTCCAACCTTCGCAGGGGTCCTGTGCTGCTCTCGTCGCCCACCCAGAGAAATCGATAGTATTTGGAGGAATCCTCGTACCTGAAGATGAGGCCGATGCCGTCGTTGTCGACCGGCCTCACCCTCGCCATGAAGTCGTAATTCCTCCAGGCCGGTCCTCCGGCGGTGACGTAGGTGCCAAGGTAAGTCCCCTCCGCCCCCTCCGCCCCGCCGAAGTCGTTGCTGTTCTGCCGCAAAACCCCTTCCTCTGCCGAGACGGTCCAGCTGCCCAACAGGCCGCCGACGGTCCAACCGGCAATATCGCCGTCGTCGAAGTCGTCGGTGAAAGGCAGCCCTTCGGATTCGATCCCGGACCCGTCCCCAGAGTCCTTAGAGGGGAGCCCGTACACCCAGGCGATCCCCTCGCCCCCCGTCTCCCCGTTCTGCGACCAGGTGGCGGGGTCGGAGTCGAGGATAGTGTACTCGCCTGGCCCAAGGATCAGATTCGGCCGAGCTGTCCAGTAGGCGTTGGGAACGCCGCCAGACCCGGGCAACCCTGAGGCTGGCCAGGTGCCCAGGACCATTCCCCTCTCGTCCTGGAGGCCGATCATCCCCGGGGCCTTCCCCTGGCCATAATTCCAGTGGTAGGTTTTGATCTCAGTCGCCGTCCACTCTCGATCGATGGTGAAGCTGGTGGGGCTGGTGGGGCCGTTATCGACGGCCCAGATCGAGGTTCGCTCGAAGATCAGCTCCTGATCCGCCGCCGGGAAGGCTGCGGCCCCGCCTTGGACCCCGCCTTCGGTTCCGTCTTCATCTCCGGCAGCTGTCTCATCGCCCTCACCTTCCGCGCCCAGGTCGAGGACGCCCGAAAGGCTAGGCTCCATCGTCGAAGTTCCAGATTTTAGATCCCCTATCTCAGCCCCAGCGGTGATCTCGGAGGTGAGCTTTTTGCCTGCTCCGATGGAGACGTTCGTGAAGGAGACGACCTTCGCCGAGGACTCGCCCTCGGGGCTGATGACGTCAAAGTCCACCAGGCCGGTTCCGGTCCCAGATATCTCAAGGCTATACTCGAGATCCGCTGGTAGGAGGTAGATCTCCACCTCGCCGGATGACATCACCTCCGTCCTCGGGATCTCGTTTACGACTCTTCCGTCGATGGTCCCTACTCTCCTCCCCAAGGAGTCGGTGAAGAGGGCGTCGGCGGGGCACTTCAGATCCACCGCAAATTTACCCTCCTTCTTGAGGCCCTCGATGAAGGTTTTAGCCATCTCCTTCATGCCGGGGAGGATGGCGTTCGCCTCCTCCAGGGGGATGGTCCTGAAGACCGGATTTGCATCTATCAAGCGAGGTGCTCTCCATGGATAGCGTTCTACTCCGCTCTGTACAGAATATATATGGAAAGTGTGCAGCCAGACCAGCACAACAGGCATCGGTTTCTTTAAATCCTTCAGATCCTGCATGAGGGTGTTGGAGTCGTAGATGTAGACCTGCTTGTAGTCCTCGCCCTCTATTTCCACCAACTTGTAGGCCAAGACCGCGTGCTGACTGTAATTTTTACTATCATTTTCGGGACCGCCGAACTCTATGATCAGGGGGGCGCGATCCTCTTTCAGCGAGCGTTTAACCTTGGTGTACGTTTTAAGCTGGCTGTCGTAGCTGCTAGTTCCCCACGATTTTTTAAAGTAAGGGCTCTCGTCCGCCAAAAGCGACCTCACCACGGGGATCATCTGAGCCCGGTGGTAGATGTCTATGTTCTGGCTCGCCTCCTCCTGCGACATCTGATAGGTCTTCTTCGCCACGGGCCGGAGAGACGGGTCGGTGAAGTAGAGGGCGGAGGTGGCAGCCATCCCGTAGCAGTGGCCTCCGGCGCCGGACCGGTAGCTCTCGTTGAAGTAGTCCCAGAGCCGCACGTAAGTCTGAGGGAAGAAGAGCCGCAGCCAAAGATCCTTCTCCAGGGAGGGGGGAACGCCCGCGGCCATGGTGGCGATCAGCTCCTCGGCCAGCTCCTCGGTCTTGCTCTCGTTGAAGTTGTAGTTTTTGAAACGATAGGCATCGTCGACGGCGCTGTAGGCCCGCTCTCCGTTGAAAGCGTAGTAGACGTTGACGGTGATTGAGACAAAGTCGTCGTCGGGGTTGACGTCGACCGCTCCGGGGACGAAGGCCTGGGCCCCGATGACCGCCCCCTCCACGTTCTCGCCTTCGAGATCCCAGTAGGTGTAGACGGCTCGGCCTTGTCGTGCCGGGACGTCTCCTGCCAGGATGGGCTCGCCGAGCTTCGAGTACTCTGCCTCGCCGGGCATCTGGAGGTAGAACTGGATGTAGACGTTCTCGGCCACCTCATCTCCAAAGTTGAAGACCTGGGCCTGGACCGCCTGCTTGTCGGCGGCGATCTCCTGGAGGGGCTTGAAGTTTTCGGTGCCGATGAAGTATCCGTTATATACGTAGCCCATGATGAGGCTCAGACCCTCCGCTCTCATCTTCAGGTTCACCTGGACGGGCGGCTCTGCGTTCGAGACCTTGTCCAGCCAGAGGGAGGCGATCTTTCTGTCGTTCTCATCCCAGTTCCCGAAGATGGTGCATCCGATGTTTCTGTACCAGATGTAGGGGCCGATGCACCTGCCTTGGCCTCCGAATCGCGGGTCCAACGGATCGATTACGTTAGAGACGTAGTCAAACCCCTCTGGGGGAGGAAGCTCGCCGTACTGCTCAAAGATGGTGTTTTCCCAGACCGCCCTCGCCAGATCCACGGTCTCGTAGACGTAGACGGAGAGGAGGTAGTTTCCGCCGATGCAGTCGTAGACCCCCTCTGGGTCGGGCTGGCAGATGTTCTCGTTGGCCTCGAAGAAGGCGAACCTCTCGACGTCGGTCCTGCCGTCCTTCATGACCGCCGTCTCAGCGGCCCGGGCTTCGGCGAAGATCTCGCCCGCGACGTGCAGGCCGGCGGGCAGATCGGTGTCCAGGAGGATGTAGTCGGCCGGATTAATCTCGTCGATCCATGCCGGAATCGTGGGCTCTTCCTCCGCACCGGCGGTCGTCGAGAACTGTGCCAGAAGCAATACGACGAAAAGCAGGTTCGATGCAAACCGGATTCTCTTCCAGGCTACGCCGATCTGCCCTAACGGCGTTCCTCTTCGCTTTAATAAATCCCGAAACATTATAATGCCACCAGAACTTATGAAGGTTCCCTGATATGCCCAGAGCGGACCCACTCACAGCGTAAAGTCTGCGCCGCCTCTAAAATCTTTGCCCGCTCTCCGCCGAGGGATCTTTTTCGGAGAGGACTTCTTCTTCACCCCTCAGTTCGCCTAGTGGGTTTGTTTTGACGCTCGATTGGGCTGAACCATCCGACCGCTCAGAAGTCAAATAGGCTTAAGAAGAAAAATGAAGTGCCCGAAAAATAATCTCTGAGTCGCTTCTCCGCTCCTTGAAGCCTCAGGGTTTTTGGAGCTCTTTCATGATGTTTTGGGTGCACAGGTCGCAGGTCTTGGCGTGTTCTGCGAGATCGGCAACCGAGATTATTCCCACAGGTTCTCCTTCCCTGATCACAGGAAGCCTTCGATAGCCGTATTCACCCATGATCTTTCCGGCTTCATGGATATCCGCGTCTGGCGAGATCGTCGCAGGGTCCTTGGTCATGAAATCGATCACCTTTACCTCAGAGGGCTTCTTCCCAGCAGCCACCACCTTTGTAACTATCTGTCTATCGGTGACAAGGCCTTTAAGCACGCCGAGCATATCCTTATCGCTAACCAGGACTGTACCCACATTTTCGGACTGCATCTTTTTGGCGGCCTCTTCAGCTGTTGCCGAAACATTAACGAATATCAGACTCTTCGTCATTCTCTCTTCTACTTTCATAAAATCCCCCATTATTATGTCGTGGATGTTTGGTAAACTGATCTATTGTGCACTTCTATCCTGAGTCTTACGGTCTCGGGAACCGTCCTTGGCTCTGCGATCCATCTCTCCTCGATGACGCCGCTGGAGTGGAGGCTCTCTTTGGTGAAGGGTGTGGCGATCGCCACCACGTTCATGCCTGCCGCAAGGCCGGCTTTGACACCATTTACCGAGTCCTCAAGAACGAGGCATTCTTCCGGAGGCAGACGACCGAGCCTATCGGCGGCGAGGAGGTATATCTGGGGGTCCGGCTTTCCCAGGGTCACATCCTCCGCCGTCAGGACTGCATCCAGATAATCCTCGATCCCCAGGGCCCCTATCACATGCTGGACGTCCTTTCGCTTGGAGAGGGTCGTTAGGGCGGTCTTGCACGAGAACTCTCTGGCCGTCCGCAAAACGGCCATGGCATAAGGCCACTGGTTATCCCTGATGACCTGGGGGTCGCCGATGATATCATAGTAGATCTCGTACCTAACCGCCGTCAGAGCATCTTCGGGCTTGGAGACGCCGTACCTGGCCATGATCGGTCGAAGATCCTCCTCGAGCCCCAGTTTCTTCATAACATACCTGGAGGTCGTCTCCCTGGAAGCGCCCACCACCTCCCGATACGCCTCGCCGGCCCTGTAATCTGGCTCCAGCAGTCCTCGTATGACTTGAACAGCCTTGGAGTATGCCAGGGCCTTCAACTTCTCCGTCTGGACCAAAACGCCGTCCAGATCAAAGATGATAGCCTGTATCATCGGTCTCTTCCTCCGATATGTGGCACCCTATGAAATTCAGACCTCCTAATTCATCTATCTGGAGGTCATACATGCTCGATCTCGGTGTGATTCGAGATCTCCGAGCTTGTGGTGCAGAGATCCTCCAAGGATAGGTGGCGAAGATCGTCGTTTCCCGTTAGCCTGGCAAAGGCCTTCAGCTCCTCGATGGATACCGCCAAAAAGTTTTCTAGCTTTTTTGCAGATATCTCGACCCTCAAACGGGCTCTCAGCTCCTCATCCTGGGTGGTGACCCCCACGGGGCATTTGCCAGTGTCACAGAGTCGATACTGTTGACAGGCCGTGGCCATCAAAGCCGCTGTTCCGATAGCCACCGCGTCGGCCCCCATCGCCAGGGCCTTTGCGAAGTCGGAGGATATCCTCAGCCCCCCGGTGATGATCAGAGATATTTCCTTTGCGCCCTTTTTGTCCAGGAACTTTCTAGCTCTGTAGAGGGCAAAGATGGTGGGAATGGAGGTGGCATCTTTGACGAACTTGGGGGATGCAGCCGTCGCCCCAGGCCTACCATCTATGGTTATGAAGTCGGGCTGGGCGTAAACCGCCACCTCCAGATCCTTCTCGACGTTTCCTGCGGCGAACTTTATACCGATCGGTTTGCCGCCAGACCTCTCCCTCAGCCACGAAACCTTCTCCAATAGATCGTCTCTGTTTCTAATATCGTCAAAGCTCGCCGGGCTGACGATATCCTTTCCTTTCGGAAACCCCCTCATATCAGCTATCTCTTCGGTGACCTTCTCGGCGGGTAGATGGCCACCCATGCCGGGTTTGGCTGACTGGCCTATCTTTATCTCGATGGCGTCCGATCTCCTGAGATTCTCGTCAGATAGGCTGTACCTGTTGGGAACATACTCGAAGATGTACCTGTGGGCGTTTTCCATCTCTTCTCTCAGGATGCCACCCTCTCCGGAGCAGATGGCAGTCCCAACCGCCGCGCTGCCTTTGGCAAGGGCTATCTTGACGTCCCTAGACAACGCTCCGAAGGACATGTGAGTGACGTAGATGGGGGCCTCTATGATCATGGGATGATCGGCCCCGGGGCCTATCACAGTCCTCGTATTTACGGGAACATCCTCATTCAGGGGGATATTGGCGAGCTGGGCCCCTTTAATGAGGATCTTATCCCAGGACAGGACATACCTTGTTGTCCTCATGGGCTCGATTATCGACTCGGCGGTGGCTGAGATCTTGTGGATATCTGCCATCTGCCGCTCAAGCTCGTCCGACTCCCTCTTCCATTCTCCGAGGTAGCTTTCAAGGTCCCCCTTTATGATGTGGGAGAAGGTAATCTTATGCTTCTCCCCGCATACCGGGCATTCGATCGTCTGTTCTTTGCTTACTATTTCGTCTTCTTTTATCGGCTTTAGATGGTTCTTGTCAGATCTGCAGATGGGACATTGCCACCCTTTGGGAAAATCTATTGGATCGGTTCCGGGATCTACGTCCGTTGCAGAGCTTCCTCTCTCGGAGTCGTATTCAAAAACCTGGCAGACGTCACAACGATATCTGGTCATAAAAACAGCCTTCCAAAAAAAATATTTTTAGGTCTGCTCCTTTTCAGATCCCCTCAAACAGTAGTACATCTTCGAAAGCCCCATCTTCTCGTAGACGGGACACCCACCACATATGCATCCCTTTTCCTCGGATATGCAACCACTCTTGCCTATCGTCACAAAACAGAACCCGCCCTCTTCGCCGCACTCCACAAAGCTGGGGCAGCTCTTGCAGGTGCACATATCCAGAACCATCTGTTTTCGCTTCTCCATCTCTGCCCTGTCCATCTCCATAATATCCAACCTCCACCTATCTTCAGAAACTTTACCTAATAAAGAATTATCCCTTGGTCGATCCCGGCAGCGTGCCGAATTTTCTGTAATTTGATAATAAGAAGGATTATAGGCCCTGTATCCTACAAAGTATTTGGAAATGGGAGGACACAGAGCCATGATACCTATAGATATCCTGGAAGATTACCTTATCGATCAAGATGACGGCTTGAAAAAGCTACTGACCTGGTTCTTGAACCTGGTGATGCAGCTTGAAGCAATGCAACAGGTAGGTGCAGAGCATTATCAACGGGCAGAATCGCGGAAGGCTCATAGAAACGGATACAAGAACCGATCACTGAAGACGCGAGTTGGAGAGATCCAACTCAAGAAACCGCAATTGCGCGAAATAGCCTTCGAGACAAAAGTATTCACCAGATATTCGCGTGTGGAGAAAGCTCTGCTCAATGCGGTTATTGAATCATATCTCCAAGGAGTCTCGACGCGGCGGATTAAAGATATTGTCTCTCAATTAGGGATCGAGGATCTGTCGGCCTCAAGTGTTTCAAGGATCTCAAAGGAACTCGATGAAAAGGTCGAAGAGTTCCTCAAGAGACCCATTGAGCAGGCGGTTCCCTATATATTCGTAGATGCCAGCTACTTCAAGGTCAGGAATGGGTCGAGATATGTTACCAAGGCTTTCTTGGTTGTAACAGGAATTCGAGAGGATGGCTATCGAGAGATACTTGGGGCAAAGATAGCTGACGTGGAGGATGAAGCCTTCTGGTCTGGATTATTTCTGGATCTCAAGGATCGTGGCTTGTCAGGAGTAAAGCTTGTGGTATCCGATGGTCATAAAGGAATCCAGAAAGCAGTAGAAGGATCTTTCCTGGGTTCGTCGTGGCAGATGTGCCATGTTCACTTTATGCGAGCGGTTCTAAGAAATGTGGCCAAGAAATGCCAAAAGGAGATAGCAGATAAGCTCAAGGATGGACTAGAAGACGAGATCGAGATGCAAGAGTTGTCCCAGGAACTGGAAAGTAGAGGTTACTCCAAATCTGCGGATACTATTGAGCGTTTTCAATTCGGATTATGGAACTACAGGTCATTCCCCAAAGCCCACTGGAAAAGAATCCGGACCACCAACGGGTTGGAGAGGATCAACAAGGAACTCAAAAGGAGATCAAGAGTGGTGGGAGCATTTCCCAGTGATGAGTCGTTCATGAGGCTTGGTGTATCGATTCTGATAGATATCAATGAAGAGTGGATGACAACTAAAAGGTATTTATCCATGGAAGCTGATTGAGATGCGGGATTACAGGGCGTCCGAAATTACAGAAAATTCGGCACGCTGCCTCGATCCCGCCGGCAGATCATCTCTTCTTGATCTTGTCTACGTACTTTTTAAGCTCTGCGACTCCTGTGAACATTCGGGTGCCCTTTTCCCTGGCGAAGACGGACTCCGCTGATCTAGACTTGGGCGGATCTTCTCTGAAGGCTTCAAAGGCCCTCTTTCCGTCGTAATCGACGAAGGCCATCCGTGCGGAGAAGTTGTCGGGTTTCACCATGATGGCATCCCCCGTGACGGTGGTAATGTGGTGGGGGTGATCTATGAGGGATTTTGCCAGCTCGTTTGAGCTCATAACACCTCTCTTCTTCAGCTCTTCTGAGAGCTGGTTGAAGTCCGCCAGCAGATAGAAGGCCCCCTCTGGCTTTGTGGCACGGATCCCGTCGATTTCGTTGAGGGACTGAGATATCTCCGATCCCATGATCCTGTGGATCTCTCTTGTGATCCTGAAATACTCCTCGATCTCCTCATTAGGCTCGTAAACGGTGATGGCGGCATTCTGAGTTGGGGTGGAGACGTTGGTATAAACGGTGGCTGCAACCTTTGTGAAATCGTTTTTCAACTTATCTGAACAATACTCGGGCAGAATGCAGCTTCCGAGGCGGTACCCTCCTGCAGATCTATCCTTGGACAACCCGTTTGTTACGAAGGATCCCTCCGGATAAATCCGCCCCATGCTTGTGAAATTCTCGAACCTGTAGGTGGTCAGGGCGTAAATCTCGTCCGATAGGATCAAGGTGTGACGATCTCTACAGACCTGAGCGATCTTTTCCATTTCCCTGCGGGTGTATACGACACCTGTGGGGTTGTGGGGGTTGTTCAGTATCAGTAGGTGCTGCTCTTCAGGGAGTTTCATGAGAAGATCCTCCAGGCTTTGAGGGTCGATCTTGTAACCATTCTCGGCCTTCATTTGGAGTATATGATACTCCTTTCCGTGGAGTTTAAGCTGAGGGGCGTAACCGATCCACGAGGGGGAGGGTATAATTACAGAGCCGCCCAGTATGGAGAATAGGGTGTACATCAAACCCTTTGTGCCGTGGCCGACCACTATCCTGGAGGGATCCACATCAAGGCCGAAGTGTCTCTTATTGAATCCAGAGATGGCCTTTCGGAGCTCCTCAATACCTTCCGCGGCGGAATAGTGGCCCATATGGGCGCTCCCTCCCAAAGAACGCTCCAGAGGCGGGGGGACGTGAAAGGGGGATTGGCCAAATCCAAAACTATAAAACTCTATGTTGCACCCGATTTTGTCGCAGCTTTTCCTCTGTTCAGCAACGAACAACCCCACCCGAAGGTTTTCCGGCATGGATATATCGTCAACTCTCGGATCTACCATTATCTCACTCATCATCGATCCTCCCGGATTTCTAGCTGCAGAATTCTTTTGTTGCGATGTTATATATAATTATTTGCAATCCTTTTACAAAGAAGATTATTTGAAGGATATCATGGTGATTAGTAACAACTCAGGCGCCCATGGTCGGCATCATTAGCCGCAATTTGCGAGATATTTCTTCGGCCACCAACTAGGCCTTTTTTTTAAATTTGTAGTCGGATGATATCGTTTTTGTTTTGGCACGATTCTGTAGTCAGATTATCTTGAGCACCTGGAACCAATACCATCCGATCGATTTTGGGGTACCTGAGTAGTTACGTTGATTAATAGGTAAAATTTAAATATCATTGAATCATTAAAAACTAGAATAGTTTTTGTTAAAAACCAAACAAGGTGTTAGCCGATGGATCAGATTCAAAGATATGAGCCCGAAGCTGCCGTATTTTCGATAGATGTGGTTTATTTTGCCGCCCATTGTCGCGATCCACGGAATCTGGGTCCATCCCACGTTCACGTTTGAAACGATGGTATATGTTCACCTAATGCTCAAAACCATCAAGTCAAACGATTTGCATCAATGGTGTAAAAGGATGTAATTTTATGGAAGAATTTGATGTGATTGTAATCGGCTCCGGCGGAGGGTTGCACGTCGCCTCCGCCGCCCTCAAGAAAGGGATGGAAGTTGCTCTGATGGAGCGCGGTCCCCTGGGCGGAACCTGTCTGAACAACGGTTGTATCCCTTCGAAGATGCTTATCCATCCCGCGGACGTGATACGAACCCTGGAAGAAGGGAGAAAGGTTGGGATCGAGGGCCACATAGACCGGATAGATTTCCAGAAGATTATGGAACGGATGCGCTCGGTGATACGCCGATCTGTTTCGGGTATGGAGGAGTCGATCAGGTCGCAGGAGGGTCTGACCTGGTTTCGGGATACCGCCGAGTTTGTGGGAGAATACACCCTCAGATCCGGCGGCAGAACTCTGACGGCCCCGAAGATGGTTATAGCCTCGGGTGCCCGGCCCCTCATCCCCACCATCACGGGGCTTATAGAGACCGGGTTTATGGATAACGTCTCGGTCCTCGATCTCGAGAGGCTGCCTGAGAGCCTCGTCATCATGGGTGGGGGCTATATAGGCTGCGAGTATGCCCACTTCTTCTCCGCCATGGGGACTGAGGTCACCCTCGTTGGGAGAAATCCCAATCTCCTTCCCAATGAAGATCCGGAGATACGCGAGATCGTCGAGAGGTCACTCTCGGATAGGATGGGGGTATACACCGGCCACGAGATATTCAAGGTGGAAAGAGAAGGTGGGAAGAAGGTGGTCTTTGCCCGGAAGACGGCAGACGGCTCGATAGAGAAGATCGAGGCAGAGGAGATTATGGTGGCCGTCGGAAGGAGGTCAAACGCAGACCTCCTCAAGCCGGAGATGACGGGGGTCGAGACGGACAAACGGGGGTGGATCGTGGTAAATGAGCGCCTGGAAACAACAAAGCCGGGAATATGGGCACTGGGAGATGCCATGGGGAGGTTCATGTTCAGGCATACCGCCAACTACGAGGCGGAGGTGGTATCTCATAACATCTTCGAGGCCACCGGCGAGGATGATATGAAGGTGGCCGATTTCCACGCCGTCCCTCACGCAGTTTTCACTTATCCGCCCGTAGCCGCCGTGGGGTTGACCGAATCTGAGGCCAGAGAGTCGGGGTATGAGATCCTGCTGGGCAGGGCCAAGTACACCGATGTGGCCAAAGGCGTTGCCATGGCCGAAGAGGACGGATTTGTGAAGGCGGTAGTCGAAGAGGATAGTATGAAGATTCTGGGAATATCCGTAGTTGGCTCTGAGGCCCCGGAGCTGGTGCAGCAGGTCGTCTACCTCATGAACACCGAATACCAGGACTTTATGCCCCTCATCGAGTCCCAGGTGATCCATCCCACCATAAGCGAGGTGATCGCCCACGCCTTCGCAAACCTGGAACATCCCCACCATCACGCCGAAGAATGACGGGACTTTGGCCCAGGGCTTCGGTCTCAAATCGGGATATCGAGATTTGGGATATCGGGACGAATATAGCCCCGGGCTCACCTTTATCATAGCCCCGGGGTCAATCCCTTTTTTCCTTCTGCCAGGGCCAGCGCTCCTCTATCTCCACCACCAAAGTCCAGCTCAACATGGTTCTGATGACCACCAGCAGCCCCAGGCTGGTGAGATTGACCAAGTTGAGCTCCACGGTCACCGTCTTGATTATATCGGCGGCTACGAGTATCTCAAGGCCCAGGAGGAGGGTCTTTCCGATGCTAATCCTGAGGGGGTTGATTCCATCTGATGAACCCCACCGTCCCATCCTCCCTCTCAGGTATCCAAAGACCGCAGCAGCGATGCCCACAATTATTACTGCCACACCGAAGACCTGCAAAAGGAGGCTTACCGCCTCGATCCAGTAGGGGAGGCTAGACAACAGATCGTCCATGACCATCATTTCAGCAAGCTATTGGTTGCTGGAGCCACTCTGCCAGGCTATCTCGGCCTTGACCGAATATTGCTGCAGGAGAATTGAAGGGGGATCGGCTCATACCACCCCATCAGCCTTTCTTCATCTCATCCGGATGGTTCTCTTGGGCGTGCTTTTCCATCTCCTCTTTGGTGGCGAAGATCATGCCACAAAATTTGCACTTAAACTCCTCGGCCACAATATCTCCCTCTAAATCCTTTTTCGCCTTTCATCGGTATTCAACCTTTCGTCCAATTTCCCAATCAAGATCGATATGTTGCGGCTTCAAGCTTGATTCTTTTCTCTATAAACCTGCCGACAGCATCTACAAATTCGGCATGGCTCCAGGTCAAGGGGGCTACAGATACCGACTCTCCCGTAAAGGGATGGACCTGCTCAGGCATGACCCCCGTCTCTAAAGAGCAATTTGCGGCCCATCTGATCAGCTCAGAGGCTCTCGCCAGGTCCTCCTCCCCCTCAGCCTTGGCGATGTACCATTTGGCCAGCCAGAGGGTGCAGATCGGCCAGGGATTTCCGACGCTATCGGGCGATTGTCTCCGGTACAGATCGTCCTGATATCTGGCAAGGCCTCCCTTCCCCTCCACCCAGAGGGTATCTTCCACCTCACTCATCGTTTTGACCACGAGAGGATCATCGGCCGGCAGAACTCCGAATTCGAAGAGGGCGTAGACGCTGCTGTCCACCACCGGATCGAGCTTCTTTTTGCCGACGTCTGTACCCTCGTACTTCAGCCCCCGAACGATGGCGTCCCTCTCCGGATCGTACAGCTCCCTCAACATCAGCTCCTTTATCTCGCCGTATCCGTCCTTGCACAGCTCGCAGACGGTGCTGTCTCCAAAGAGCTGAGCGAGACTTTCGGCGGCGTTCAGGCCCGCGTATACCGCCGAGATGGTGAAGGTGAAGACGCCCCGCCTCTCCTCCCAGAGGTCGTAGCTCTCCATGGGGAGGCCGTTGGGATAGCGATAGTCGTTCATGAACTCGGCCGCTTTCTTGACCAGAGGCTCGTACAGCTCCCTGACGAACTCCAGATCCCTCGTCGACCGGAAGTACTCCCATAGAGCATATATCACCAGGGCTGTCTCATCCTCCTGGATGGGGAGGGAGGGGGAGCCGTGGTCGACCCAAGGGTGCCAGCTGCTGCCCAGGGTCCCGTCGGGGTTGTACTTGTGCAGAAGGCACCCCATCCACCAAAGGACGTCCTTACAAAATCTGAAGAAGGGTTTGGCGAGGTCAGGAAATCCGGCCCTGATCATGGCCATGGAGACTAAAGCGCCGTCCCGTGCCCACATGTAGCTGTAGGTGTCCTTGTTGTAGGCGCTGTTATCCGAGTCGTTTGCAGCTATGATAGCGCCGCAGGAGTCGGTCTGGGTCTTGATCATCAATAGAGATCTCCTGTACAGGCGGATGATATCCTCGTCCAGCCCGGTCGTGTCTATAACTGCCCTCTCGACCCAGGCTCTCTGGCGAGCCTCTGCATCTTCCAGCAGGGACTCTGGGCCATCTTCCAGGATCATGTTACTAAGTCTATAAACTTCGTTGAAATTTTTCCCTGCTGCCATGTAATAATATACGGCCTCATTCCCCATTGCTGGGATCTTTAGAGTCAATCCCACGGTGGAGTCCACCGTTCCCTGAGTAACGGGATTTTTCGATAGTAACCCATCTTCGGCGTCCCGGAAGGTCCCCTCAAAGCCTTCGCCTTCGGAAAGCCCTATGGTGTAGTCGTCAAGATCGCTTTTTATGCGACCGCCATCTCCAGACTTCAGGGCTCCGATTAAAAAATACCTGGCCCTCTTGTAATGGATCACCACATTGTGGTCCATCTGATAGACCGCGGTATCACCTATACCGTCGCCGTAGAGGTGAAAGTCATTGTAAAAGAATATGCTAAACTCTCTATCACGATCTTCAAGGTTCCTTATGCTTATCTTCCTCAAGAATATATCCGCCTCAAATAAGACGGTCTCCTCCAGGGACAGCTCCACCCTGAGGTCTCCATTGGTCGCCCGGTTCTCGGTGACGAGAACTTCATCTTTATACCCCAGCCTCCTCTCCCACCCCTGGTCGTTTATCCAGGAGAGGCGGCCGTCGACGTAAACCCCCACCTTCTGAGCATGGCCGAGGAGATGGTTCTCCTGGCCGACATGGGGAAAATATATGTCTCTAACCTGAAGCCATTTGTCGATGTTCACCAGGAGAGACTGGTTTCCCAGGGCTATATGTCGGGTCATATGTATTCATCCTCTCGATGGGTCGTCGAAGTCGATTACCACCTTTATATTATCTTTCATGGAAGAGAATGCCTCTTTGAAATCCTCCAGGGGGTATCTGGCGGTGATGAGCTTTGAGAGGGATCCCGGCCACCTCTCTTCTATGGTCAATAGGTCGGAGATACCCCTCTCAAAATCCAGCCGGTGAGCGTTGACCGTCCCCACCACGGCCCTGTTCCCCAGGACCAGTCCCTGATTGAAACAGTCGCTGCATATCTCCATTCGCTTCTCTCCCCCGGTAATTGAGGCCAGAACCACCACCCCGTTAGTACCAACGATCATTATGGAGTGGAGGGCGACCGTAGAGCTGCCCGTCTCTTCGACGATCAGGTCGATCTGCTTTCCCACCACCTTCGGGATATCGTGGAGTTCTGTCCGTTTGGTGTTGAAGTGAAGGACTCCGAGCTCGGAGAATATTTTGGCCTTATAGTCGTCGTTGGACCTGTCGACCGATAGGACCTCAAGGCCCCTCAGCCTGAGGAGCATCGCCGTCAGAAGGCCCAGAGAACCCGTCCCCGTGACCATCGCCACCTCCGGGCGCCAGGTCAATCTCTCCTGGACCTTGAAGGCCATCCTGACCGCCTTTTCGGCCACGCTCATCGGCTCCAGAAGAACGGCAAGCTCACCCAGCTCCTCCGGGACCTTTATCAAAAAATCCTCTTTTTCCAGGTAATATTCGGAGAGGAAGCCGTGGAGACCTTTTATCCCTCTCTCCCGGTAGTCACCCAGAAGGCACATGTCGTACTCGCCGTCCTGGCAGTTGATGCAGCCGTCCGGCCTTCTGACGGTGGCCACCACCATCTCCCCGGGACTAAAGGATCTTACATCCTTTCCGACCTCCTCGACCCTGCCGAGGGACTCGTGGCCCGGGATCAAGATCTCTTCACCCGAAGGCGGGGTGCCGTAGACCCCGTCAAAGATATCCTTATCGGTTCCGTCGAGGCCTACGGAATGGACCTTGACGAGGACCTCATCGTCGCCCAGCTCCGGCATGTCGACGTCGATCAGCCGAGCGCTATCCTTCTCTTTGGGACGAACCGCCGCAGCCTTCATGAAAGATCGCTCCAATATCTACCTCAGCCTTATCAATTCGTCTTCTGCAAATATGGGTCCCACATTAATCTCCGGGCACATACTTTCATAAAGCTCTGGGGGGACACCGATGTCTGCCAGGTAGAGCTCTCCCACAAATGCCCCGGCCTCTGGGTCAAATAGTCCCCTTTTGGGCATGGCCAGAGTCATCGTCACCGAGGCTCTGACTGTGGGATCGTAGACCGTACCCTCCGTCGATCCGATCCCCGAAGGGATATCGAGGGAACAGATGGGCTCATCTCTTCCGTTGGCCCACCGGATCAGGTCTGCAGCCTCATCCTTTGGGGCACCCTTCAGGCCGTAGCCGATGAGACCGTCGATGATCGCCGAGACCTCACCGATACGGCTAGCCGTCTCCGGCCTATGAAGGGGTACCTCCATCCGGCGGACGATATCAAGCTGTTTTCGAGAAACGGGCTTGAAATCCTCCTCGGGCCGGGAGATTATGAGATCGACGGAGGCACCCCAGTTGTGAAGATGGCGGGCGGTGACGATGGCACCTCCGCCGTTCCCTCCGGGCCCTGCCAGGACGGCCACCCTCCTCCCCCGGGGATCTCCCTTTAAGAACCGCTCTCTCACCAGGCGGGCGAGGTTTCGGCCAGCATTTTCCATCATCTGGATCAGCTCGATCCCATACTCCTCTATCATGAACCGGTCCACCTCCCTCATATCCTCCTCGGTGAGGGTGGGCAGGCCTTCTTGACGGAAGGGTATCATGCTCTTCTGTGAATCGGATTCTTCTGGCTTTTTTGGCCTTTAGTCTTTGATGATGCTCTCGGCCAGCTGGACGATGGAGGAGGCGACGATGCCGTACTCTTCCATCAGCTCCTGGGGACTCCCAGATCTTGGAATGCCACTTATGCAGAGCTTTCTTATGTGCTCCAGAGCCTCAGATATGTAGGAGGCGATCCCGTAGCAGTAATGGTCCTCCACTACCATCGCCCTCTCTTTGCATTCCTGGGCGTTTTTGACGAGCCCCGCCGAGTCGAAGGGCTTTATGGAGTAGAGATCGATCACCCTTATCGAAATCCCCTTCTCCCGCAGAATTTCATATGCTGTCAGCGCCTCGTTCAGGGTGATCCCCGCCGAGATGACTAGGGCATCATCGTTGTCGCTTCTCTTGAGAACCTTGAAGCCGCCGAGGGGAAACTCCTCCTCTCCGCCGTATACCACTGGCGTCTCGCCTCTGGTGGTCCTGAGATAAGCGATCCCCTCAAACCTCATCATCTCCCTCATCAGCCCCTCGGTGGAGACGGCATCGCTGGGGTAGAGGACGATCGAGTCAGGCATGCTCAGGAACATGGGAAGGTCTTCAAGGCCCATCTGAGATGGGCCGTCCTGTCCGATGCTGACCCCCACGTGGGATCCGACGAACTTTATGTTGGATCTGGAGTACTGGGCCATGCGTATGAAGTCGTGGGCCCTGGTCAGGAATGTGGCAAATGTGGAGATGACGGGAACAAAACCCATGGCAGAAAAGCCTATGGCCATGCCCACCATGTTCTGCTCGGCTATGAAGGCCTGAAAGCACCTATCAGGGAACTCTTTGCAGAACGCCTCCGTCATAGTAGAGTTTCTGACGTCGGCATCGACGACCACCACCCTCCCGTCGACCTTTCCAATTTTGACCAGGGCGTTGCCGAAGGCCTTCCTGGTGGAGACCCGATCCCCCATCTCGTAATCATCGCCGATGAAATCGACAAACTCGAAGGGAGGCGGCCTTCTGTATCTCACCTTGGATGGAAGGCTTATCCCGACTTCCCCGATCTCGGCCAGGGCTCTTCCGAGCTGCTCTCGATTGAGAGCCTTGCCGTGCCAGCCCTCTTTGTCCTCCAGGAACGATACCCCCATACCCTTGAAGGTTCTGGCAACTATGGCAAAGGGCCCTCTGCTCTTTCTGGCATCCCTGAAGGCCGCCAACAGCTCCTCCACCTGGTGACCATCTACCTGGGCAGCCTCCCATCCGAAGGCCTCGAACTTTCTGGCATAGGCCTCGGTGTCGTGGCCGTGCATGGTGGGGCCCGACTGGCCGAGTCGGTTCACGTCGATTATGGCGCAGAGGCCGCCGAGACCGTAGTAGGCGGCGGTGTTGGCCGTCTCCCAGACCGACCCCTCGGCCACCTCCCCGTCCCCCATGAGGACGTAAACTCGGCCCGGATCTCCCGCCAGCCTCTTGGCCAGAGCCATCCCCGCCCCCGCCGCCAGACCCTGCCCCAGACTGCCCGTGGCCACCCTGATCAGGGGCATCCTGGGGGTGGGGTGCCCCTCCAGCCTGCTGGAGATCTCTCTCAAGGTCTCCAGCTCCTCCAGGGGCATAAAGCCGGCCTCGGCATAGGCAGACCAGAGGATGGGTGCTGCGTGACCCTTGGAAAGGATGAACTCATCATCCTCCCCCAGCTCATAGAAGAAGAGGGTGCTCATGATCTCCGCCGCCGACATGCAGGAGGTGGGATGTCCAGAACCCGCGGCAGTGGTTGACCTCATCGAATCTATCCTGAGCTTGTCGGCCATCTGGGCCAGTTCATCAACGGATGCCATATTATATCACCCATATATTATTAGGAACTAAAATTTTAAACCTATCATATCCTTCAAACGGGATAGCGACCTTCCTACATCCTCAGACTTCAGAAGGTAAGAGCCTGATACGAAGAGGTTGGCTCCCGCATCCTTTGCGAGCTTGATGGTATCGCCGTCGATCCCGCCGTCTACCTCGATATCCAGATTCTCTCTGATCCTCCTCAGCTCCGCGACCTTCTGGAGGGGCTCGGAGAGGAAGGCTCCCCCGTAGGCTCCCGGCTCCACCGTCATTATCAGGACCTCGTCCACCCGGGAGATTAGGGGCATGATGACGTCGAGGGGGGTCTCGGGCCTGAGGGCAACCCCCACCCTCTTGCAGAGATCCCTTCCCAGCTCCAGGATCCTCTCGGGCTCGGGAGTAGGGCAGCATTCTGCGTGGACCAGGAGGGAGTCGAACTTATCGGCGTTCCTCTCGATCCAGGTGGCCGGATCTCTCACCATCAGCTGGGCCTCGTATCGGTTGCCAGTATCAGGAAGCTCGAAGTCGAACTCAAGGGAGGTGTTGGGAACGAAGTATCCGTCCATCACGTCAAGCTGCATCCAATCCAGGTGGTCTTTCAGCCGGTCGATTATCCCTTCCAGCTCCTCCTGCCGGTTGGCGATGACGGCTCCGAGAATGACGTCCTTCATAATAGCCCCTCCACCAGGACTGCCCTCACCGGAGAGCCGTCCCCATCTCTGATCTTCAGGGGGAAGCCTATGAAAAGATACCTTCCAGCCTCAACTCTGGAGAGGTCCAGCCCCTCAAAGATGGGTATCCCCTCCTCCAGGAGGATGCAGTGGGCAGCACAGCGGCCTGAGTGATATCTTTGGATGCTGAGATAGTCGGTCCCCACCGCCTTCATCTTCTTTCTGACCAAAAGCCCTGCCCCCTCATCGGTCAGATAGATGAAATCCTCTCTGAAGTCGCCGTAACCTGTGGTGGAGTTTTTCGTCTTGAATAAGACTATCTCCCCTTTCTCTATCTTTTCTGCTGCGAGTTCTTCCTCGCCTATGCCCTCTCCAAAGTCCAGGTACCCCAAATCCACCACTCTGCATTCGCCGATGCATCGGTCGAGGGGTATCGTCTCGACCCCCCCTCCGCTCCGGTCTACGTGGCGCCTGCCGTCCACGTGGGTGCCGGTATGGGCCCCGAGAGTGTATTCAGAGAGGTTCGACGAGCCTCCGGTGATTTTGTCCACCACCCTCCTTCTGAAATCGGCGTTTCCCGGATAGGTTATCATCCCCTCGTAAATCTCCAGGGATATGTCGTGGACCTTCAATCTAAAATCTCCTCCGCCAAAATCCATCTTCTTCCACACTTTTCCAGCATCTGGTCCGCCTCGTCCGGACCCATCGATCCGGCGGGATACCGGAGAACCTCTCCCCGGGACCTGATCTTGCCCATTATCCCGTCGACTAACCGCCAGCTTGCTTCGACCCCCTCCCATCTGGTAAAGAGTGTCTGATCCGCAGTTATCACCCCCTGTAGGAGAAGCTCATAGGCCTGGGGGCTCTCCAGTCCAAACTCGCATCGGTGGCAGAAGTTGAGGGTGACAGGCTTCAGGGAGCTTCCCGGCCCTGGGACCTTGGTGTTGAACTTTATCGATATGCCCTCGTGAGGCTCGATTCTCAGGGTTACCACGTTCTCGGGCGGCTTTCTCGCCACTCCGCCGTAAAGGTTCCAGGCCACCTCCTTCAGGACCAGGCTGACCTCGGAGCACTTCCTTGTTAGCCTCTTTCCCGTCCTCACATAGAAGGGAACGCCCCGGAACCTATCCGAATCCAGATGTATCTCCAGGGCTGCATAAGTTTCGGTATTCGAGCCCTCAGGGACTCCAGGTTCCTCCAAATAGGCTCCGACCTTCTCGCCTTCCACCTCACCTCTCACGTACTGGCCCACGACGATATCCTCCTCTCCGACCTCCAGAAGGGAGCGGAGGACCTCGATCTTACCAAATCTTATATCGTCAGGCTCAAGAGACCTTGGGGGTTCCATAGCCACCAGGGCCAGAACCTGGAGGAGGTGGTTTTGGATCATGTCCCGGACGGTGCCCACCCCGTCAAAGTAGCCGGCACGGCTGCCGACCCCAACCGTCTCCGCCAGGGTTATCTGGACGTTGTCCACAAAACGGTGGTTCCAGATCTCTTCAAAGACAGCGTTGGCGAACCTGAAGGCCAGAATGCTCTGGACAAGATCCTTTCCAAGATAGTGATCTACACGGTAGATATCCTCCTCTCCGAAGACGGCGGAGATCTTTTCGTTCAGGATCCTTGCGGAGTTTAAATCGTATCCGAAGGGCTTTTCCACCACTAGCCTCTTCCAGCCTTCCCCCTCCATAAGGCCCCCGGAGCCGATGGCATCAATCGCCCCGGCGAAGTACCTGGGGGAGAGGGAGAGATAAAAGATCTTGTTTCCCCGGCATCGGTGAGATGAGTCCACCTCCTTCAGAAATTCTGCGAGATCCGGATCAGGTGCCTCCCTCAGATCCATCGAATAGTAGCAGATCAGATCCTCAAAGCCTTCCAGCCCCTCATCCCGGACAAGGATGTTTTTTAGATCGAGTGATCTCAAGAAATCCTCCCGGCTCCTCTCTGCTCGAGCAAGCCCCACTATGGGGGTATTCTCGTTAATCGTCCCCTTCATGTAGAGGCTGTAGAGGGCGGGAATCAGCTTTCTTCGGGCCAGGTCCCCCGTCGCCCCGAAGAGGAGTAACATGAAGCTCATTTCTTCTTTACGGGGTGCTCCCCGAACTCCTTTCTCAGAGCGGCCAGCATCCGATGGGCCATGGAGTCCTTGTCCCGCGACGCAAATCGAGAGTTTAAGGCGTAGGCGTTGGCGATGAAAGGCACCGAATGATCGATCGCCTCTTTCACCGCCCAGCGCCCTTCACCGCTGTCGTCGACAAAGGGCTGAAGGGCCGCGAGCGCCGGGTCCTTCTCCAGGGCCTTCTCCGCCATCGCCATCAGAAATGAGGCGACTATGCTCCCGTGGTTCCAGACGTGGGCCACATCTCTCAAGTTCAGGCCTTTTAAGCTCCCGTTGGCCAGAAGATCGAAGCCCTCGGCAATGGCCTGCATCATCCCGTACTCCACGGCGTTGTGGATCATCTTCACGTAGTGGCCGCTTCCGGGAACGCCGGTATGAACGTACCCCTCTTCGACGGCCAGGGCCTTCAATACAGGCTCGGCGACGGCGATACCCTCTCTTCTCCCGCCCACCATAAAACAGGCTCCATGGCGGGCACCCCCTGTTCCACCGCTGGTGCCGCAGTCCAAAAAGTAGATTCCCGACCTACTGAGGGTCTCCTCCCGGCGTATGGAGTCGAGGTAAAGAGAGTTTCCGCCGTCCATCACCACGTCTCCATCTTTCAGGTGCGGGACCAGCTCCTCCAGTACCTGGTCGATGGTGGGTCCGGCGGGAAGAGATAGGTATACGACCCTCGGCGGGTGCAAACCCTTCACAAAGGACGGATAGTCACCCACCACTCTGACGCCCATATCCTCCAGCTCAGGCTTTCTACTCCGGGCCTTTCCCACGACGGAGAATCCCTCGTCTACGGCGTGGAGGGCCAAGTTTCCCCCCATCCGCCCAAGGCCGATGAATCCGATCTCTCTCATTTTTATAACTCCTCTATCAGACTCTATTCAAATGAGATCTTCATCTCTTCACTCACCCAATGCGGCATATTCGGGTATGGTGTCCTCCAAAAAGCCCCTCATACCCTCCCGAGTCTTGGGATGGACCAGCATATCTCTCATGACGTACATGGGAATGGTGGCGATATCGGCTCCAGCCAGGGCCGCATCTCGTACCTGCCTTGATCCCCTGAGGCTTGCAGCCAAAACCTCTGCTTCGACCCCGTGGGAGTCGAAGATCTCTACGATCTGGGCCACCAGATCGATACCCGATACCACGCCGTCATCATCGAAGCCCTCAAGCCCCTCCGTCGGGAAGTAATCGGCCTTCTCGAACTTCACCTCAGCCCTTTTCCGGATCAGGTCGTCTATCCGACCGGCGAAGGGACTGACGATCCTCGCCCCGGCCTTGGCGGCCATCAGGGCCTGCTCGGGGGTGAAGATGAGGGTGCAGTTGATGGGAATACCATCTCCGGCAAGCACGCGTATCGCACTGATACCTTCTAACTCCCTTCCTCCTTCCCCCTCAAAGGATGGGTTCACCGGGATTTTGATGTAGACGTTCTCGGCCACAGGATTGAATTTTTTGTACAATATCCTCCCTTGGGCAACCATCCCCTCAAAGGTATATTCTGTCACCTCCAGGCTCACAGGGGTGCCACGGGCCGTGGTCAGGATCTTTTTGATATACTCCTCCAGGTCGGAGCCACCCTCCGATGCCGCACCCTTTATCAGGCTGGGGTTTGTCGTGACGCCGTCACAGACGCCGCACCGGTATGCCTCTTCGATCTCAGAGAGCTTTGCAGAATCTATGAATATTTTCATATTTGCTCCCACCTACTTCGAGTTGAGATCTTCACCAAATTAACTGCGATTTTTAGTTGATATCCCACTATTTCTGACAGGTCGGAATCCCTCTGGCCGCTGCGTTGCACGCCCCATAGAGGCTGACGTCGTAATTTAAAATCACATAAATCGGTGTCTTCTCAAGAATCTCTCTCTGTCTGTTGGCCTTCAAAAACTCGGTCTGAAACTGCGGGCTTGTGAACATCTCCCTGTTCTTGGCTGCGATCCCACCGGCGATATAAAGGCCCCCTGTGCTCATGGAGTCGAGGACGAAGTTCTTGGCACACCGTCCGTAGTATTTTGCAAATACTTTGAAGGTCTCTCTGCTCGTCTCGTCTTTCTCCTTATATTTAGAGATCAATGCAGCCTTCTCTTCGGCTCCCTCGATCTCGGAGGCGTACCGAAGATCTGAAGAGCCTTCGGTGGAGCGGTCCTTCAAATAACGGTATATCCTCTCGATACCTCTTCCGGAGATCACCTCCTCGTAACTGACAGGGGTACCCCTGCCGGCTCTGATCTCTGCTGCGAGCTCAAGGTCAAATCTATCGTGGATAGGGAGATCCCCGTGGCCTCCCTCACTGGAGATGGGTGAATAATTCTTGCCGTCGAATGCCAAAATAGCCTTGCCCAGGCCAGTTCCTGCGCCGATTATAGACCTCGTCTCCCCCCATCCGCCCGATCCGGCCTTGGCCAAGAGGAGGTCCTCTTCTGAGAGGGACTCTATACCATAGGCTATAATCTGGAAATCGTTTATTATATAAAAATCTTTTATTCCCGTCTCCCTCTCTATCTCCCAAGCATCCACCTCCCACGAGAGATTGGTGGGCTTGGATCTTCTGCAGCCGCTTACAGCTCCCGCCACCCCAGCACATCCCCCCTCTATTCCGATTCCGAATTTCTCATCGGCGTATTCGAGGGTCTGCCTGATCGCCGGGACGAGGGATCCGAGCTTTTGGCTCTCGAAATGGGTGGAGAAGAGAACGGCCGTCTGCTCGTCCCTCACCCCCGCCACCGCCAGGTTGGTATGGGTCCCCCCAATATCTCCCCCCAGGACGAAGAGATCGTACCCCTCTAATTTTGCTTCTTCCGCATAAGATCTGATTATCATGGTCTTCTTCCGGCTGTTTATCGAACCTTATTTTTAAATTTTATCTTGAAAGATATTTTCGATAATTTTACCCATATAGGTCTATTCGAAAAATTAATTTTAATATATTTGGTAAATTTTAAGCATCGTGGTGTGATATACGGCGTGATTTTTATAGGAGCAAAAAAATAAATTGAAATAATTTACTTTTTGTGCTCCTTTCTGTGCTTTTCGAACTCCTCTTTGGTCGAAAAAGTCTCACCACACATCGGACACTTAAAACCTTTCTCTTCTTCAGCCAATTTAACACCTCCTATGCTTCCTTTTTGTATTATTTTCTAGATAATTCTATTTAGGTTTTTCCCTTAGAAAAATAAGGTAAATTAAAAATTTGAATATAAAAATATCTCGAAAACTTTATCTATGATGAATATTAGATATAAATGAAAAAAGGTTAGGTGGTATCATTTGGAGACAATAAAAACAACGCTTAGGATATGCATCCTTTCTGTATTGCTTCTTAGCCTTAGCACAAGCAGCTTTGCTGCCGAGAATATGGAAGAGGGGGCGGAAGGATGTACGGTATCGACACCGGACGGCTTCGACAAGTTCCTCGTCTACATGGGAGCCGGAGCTTACGACCCCGACGACCCGGAATTCACGCCGCCCGATTACATCTACTTCCAAAAGGAGGTTATGGGAAGAGACGAGGCTGCTATTGAGGCTGACAGGACCGCTGCCATGCAGTACTTCCTGGATACCTTCGGATTGGACTTCTTCGATGAGGAAGTTGTGGAGGATCCAACCTCTGTAGAGGCCATGAGCCCCCAGGGCGCGTGTCAGATGGCCGAGCTCTGCGATATTGAAGGCGTTGCCACCTTCAACGGCTTCATGCTCGATCCCAGACAGGAGTACAGAGCTTATGCGGTCTCTGAGATGACCGCTCCAGCCGAAGGCTGGGTTGTCCGAGATGGTGGATGGATGGTCATGACAATCGAGGAGACCACCCTTTATGGAACCTGGGGTGGCGAAGATGGTAAGGTCGTCCCGGCTGGATCTATGCTGGTCTTTGGCGATTACAACATCGACACCGGCGATCAGCCGATCGTCATCCATTACCAGTCCGGCTCGCCGATCATTCCGGGGGCGGAGGGGATCATGTTCCTCTGCATAGTCTCGAATCCGGAGTTCGGCGAGGGACGAGCTCAGGGGATCTCCGTTCCCCAGATCCTGGAGGACGGCAGGACTCAGGCCAACATAAGGAACATACTAACCTTCCCGGCCTATGGAAATCCGCCTGAAGCCTGAGAGGAAGTTTTGCAGCGGAGGTGGGCGTTCTGAAGTTAGGACGCCCTTCCTTATTTTTAAAAATGACAAAAATTTTAAAATTCTAACAATGCTTCTTTTAAGTCATCTTTGGCCCGAATCATCCTTAAACTTCGAGATTCGTTCTCCATAGGAAGGGCGACAGAACGGAGGAGGAAGATAGGAGTGAGAAAAGCCTGGCTGTACGACGAGGGAAAGCAGATCGGGACCGACTACGAGGACGTCTCCGAGATTCGGGCCTACGATCGGAGGATGGCGAAGATCAGGGACGTCGCAAAGGAGGTCCGAGAGGTCCTCGACCTTTTGGACCTCGCGCCGGATTCGACGGTTCTCGAGATCGGGACCGGGACCGGCGAGTTTCCCATCGCCGCCGTGAGCCGGTGCTCGAAGGTGATCGCCGCTGACGTCTCCCTTCCGATGCTGGAGTACGCCCGCAAGAAGGCGAAAGAGAGGCTGCGGGAGCAGGGACGGGCCGGGGATATAAAGAGGATCGAGTTTGTAAGGGGCGGCTTTCTCACCTACCAGCACCAGGGCGAGCCCCTCGACGCCGTGGTGTCCCAGTTCGTCCTCCACCACCTCCCCGACTTCTGGAAGCAGGTGGCGCTCCTGAGGATCGCCGGGGAGCTGAAGCCCGGCGGGAAGCTCTTCATCAGAGACGTCGTCTACTCCTTCGATGCCGCCGATTATGAGGAGTACTTCGACGGCTACCTCTCGCGGATGGCAAAGATCGGAGGCGAGGGGACGCCCACGGATATCCTCGTCCACATCAGAGACGAGCACTCCACCCTGGGCTGGGTTCTGGAGGGGATGATCGAGAGGGCGGGCTTAAAGATTGAGAGGGCCGATTATCGGGCGGGCTTCATTGCGACCTTTCTCTGCGTCAAACGGAGATGATGCTGATGAAAATTCGGGCTGATGACGGAGAATCCGGGCCTTTTGACGCGACGTGCCAGAGTTCGACCTCTCGCCGCAACGTCTTAGTATTTCCTGGGACATTTTATCGGCGGAGGATTTCATCATGATCGAAGAGAACCGGGACGCCCGGACCTGGGCGACCCTCTGCCACTTGAGCGCTCTATTGATGCTCATCGGCGTGCCCCTGGGAAACGTCCTGGGGCCGCTGGTGGTCTGGCTCGTCAAGAGAAATGAGCACCCCTTCGTCGACGACCAGGGCAAAGAGGCCCTCAACTTCCAGCTTTCCATCACCCTCTACTGGGTCATCGCTGGAATCCTGATCTTCTTCTCGGTGGGGTCGATCGCCTTCTTCTGGCCCGCCGTCCACCACAGGATGATTGACTTTTGGAACCCGATGGCCATGCCCTTCGCCATGCTATTCGGCTTCTTTTTGATCTTCGGCCTTTTGATCCTGGACGTAATCCTTGCGATCGTCGCGGCCGTAAAGACGAGCAACGGCGAAGCTTATCGCTACCCTCTGACCATCAGGGCGATCAAGTAGCCGACGTTGGGGCCAGAAGGGGCGACGGGGAGATGACAGAAGAGGAGACCTTCGAGGCGATCAGAAGAGGCGTCGAAAAAGAGCCCCACTCTCGGAACCTCGGGATCAGGGTCGAAGAGCTGGGGCGAGGATGGGCCGTGGCCGAGATGGAGTTCTCAGGCGATATGAAAAACATCTTCGGGACTGCCCACGGCGGGGCCATCTTCTCCCTCATCGACGAGGCCTTCGGCGCCGCTGCCAACTCCCATGGGACCGTCGCCCTCGCCCTGAGCGTCAACGTCACCTACGTTGGCCAGCCATTCCCCGCCGAAACCCTGAAGGCGGAGGCGGTGGAGGTCGATCGGTCCGAGATCGCCTCCACCTGCGAGATCCGGGTTCTGGGCGAAGACGGCAGGCTGATAGCAACGGCTCAGGCTACAGGCTATCGAAAAAAAGAGAAGCTTCCCTTCTTGGACGTTTAAAAGGGAATCGATATCATTCGATCCCCTCAAAGCACATCTCCACGTGCTCTTTTGCCGGCGGCTTCGTTGCCAGGCTGACGAGTACCGTCACCACGAAGGCGAGAGGCAGAGAAACAACGATGGGGTCGACTACGGGCCAGGGCATCGAGGTGATGAGGACGTCCCGGCCCAGGATCATCTTCGCGATCCCCAGGGGTGCGGCCTCCTTCTGGTGGACGAAGACGAGCATGAAGAGGCTGACGAAGGTCCCGGTGACGAGGCCGGCCATGGCTCCGGCCTTCGTCGCCCGCCTCCAGAAGAGGGCGCAGGCGTACATGGGAAGGAACGCGGCAGCGCAGAGGCCGAAGAATATCGCCGTTCCGGGGGCGATGATGCTCGGCGGGAGGACGTATCCCAGGATCACGGCCACCACCACGGCGATGATGATCCCGATCCGGGTAATCGGGATCGACCGGCCTCCCCTCATCCCCGCGAGGGTCTCGTAGACGTCCCGGCCGAAGGCCGTCCCCTGAGCGTGGAACTGGGAGCTCAAAGTCGACATCGCCGCCGCAAGGAGGGTGAGCATGAAGATGTAGACGAACCACTCGGGCATGGCGGCGTTAATGTAAACCGGTATTATGCTGTCGGAGTTCCCCTGAGCGGCCGCTATGGCGATGACCCCGTCGTTTTGGACGAAGTAGACGTTTGAGAGGGCCCCCACCACGAAGGCGACCCCGGTCATCATCAGGATGAAGACCCCACCGACGAAGACCGCTCGATTCAGCTCCCGGCTCGAATTCACCGTCATGAACCGAACGACGAGCTGGGGCATAGCCAGAACCCCGATCCCCACCCCCAGGACCAGGGTCGAGACGAGGGTCCACCACCAGGCCGACCCGTAGGCCGGCATGGCGGTCCAGCCAAGGTGGCCCATGGAGGCGAGGTTTGCGGGGACGAGGTCTGCCATGTCCGTCAGGGCCTGGTGGGCCTGGGCGACCCCCCCCAGATGGCTGTAGGTCATCACCAGAAGGAAGGCCATCCCGACGAACATTATCGTCGCCTGCATAGCGTCGGTGTACATCACCCCTTTCAGGCCTCCGAGGACGACGTAGGCCGCGATGATGACCGAGAAGATCATCAGGGCGAGATCGAAGTCTATCGCGAGGGTCGTCTCGATGAAACGCGCGGCCCCGATGAGGACGACGGAGGCGTACATCGGCATCCCCAGGAATATCACAAGGCCGCTGAAGTACTGGATGAACTTGCTGTCAAACCTCCGGGCCAACAGCTCCGGGAAGGTCATGGCAGAGAGGTTGTGGCCCATCCTTCGGGTCCTCTTCCCGAAGACGACGAAGGCGATGAATATCCCGACGAATATGTTCAGGAAGGTGAGCCAGAGAAGCCCCATCCCGAAGAGGCCAGCAACGCCGCCAAATCCGACGATGGCCGAGGTGCTGATGAAGGTCGCACCGTAGCTCATGGCCATGACGTAGGGGTGAATCTTCCTCCCGGCCACCATGTAGTCTGCGGAGTCGCGGGTCTCCCTCCAGCCCCGATACCCCAGGTACCCGATCGCCAGGATGTAGACCAGAACGATTATGTTGAGCAGCAATATGTCCATTGCGATCACAGCCCCAGCTCTTTCTCTTCCATCTGAGCTTCCCCCTTCTCCCACGAAACTTCCTCACGAATTTCATTGGCTTCCTTCTCTCCGCCCCTGTTCCAGTTGACGAGACCGTAGGCCACGCACAGGAGAGCGCTCAGAACGGAGAGGAGATAGACGCCGATGATCCACGGATCATTTATGCCCAACATGTTTCCTCCAAATCTCGAAAGTTTGAGAATCTCCCTCATTCAAGTGAGAGCATGTTTCATATTATCACGTTATTAAAGATAACGATCGAACATTATATACATTTATTCAAAAGTCTGTATTGATCGATCGGAAGGAGTTGATATAAAAAGAAAAAATAGGAAGTAGTGAGTTGGTCGATCGAAAGGTTGAGGCGGGGCTGTGATCAGAAGTCCAGTATCAATCTGTGACGTTCCACCAGTCCTGGGAGTGGAACTCGTTATTCGCGTCATCGCTGACCCAGGCATAACCCGCATCCACCATCATCCTGTTGTAGCAGGGGACGAGCTTTGGGTTTCCGTTCTTTCCGTGGAGATAGACGACGCAGCCTTTGCCGGCGTTGTCGTCGACGTCCAGGAAGACCTGGACGTTCAGCAGCCGCTCCATGCTGTACTCTCGCGAGTGGACGCCGTCGGCGGTCCCCACCGGCGGGCAGCCGAGGTCCGCGAGACGGACGGTGCCGAAGCCGTCCACCTCGAAGGTGCAGCCGTCGATGATCCGGCGAACGATCCCTGAGGCCTCGTTGGGATGAGCGAAGGCCGCCTGCGGCACCATCAGGACGATAGCCAATATCGCCAACATCAACTTGACGTTCATGGCCTTCGGATTGGGCGATCAGGGGGTTAAACTTTGTTCTGGCTCAGGAGTCGGGACGGAAAAGGAACTGATGGACGAATAAAACCTTCAAGTTCCCGTCATCGATCTTCGGCTTAAGGGTTGCTGAATACGAAAGAAAATTTTCCTCCCGAGGGGAAGGTTTTTTCACAGTCACTGACCCACTATATTGCCAGAAGTCTGTCCGATATCGACGTCCTTAGGGAAAGATGGACTTCTCAGCGGCCGGATCGACCGCCCTGGAATCCGCTGGACGCTTGAATCCATCGGCTGGAAGGGGGCCTTGTAAATTAATGAGGTGAGCAGTTCAGATGACAAACGAAGATGCCATAGACGATCTGGCGAGGATGTACCTCGCCGCGGAAGCCGAGAGAGCCGCCCTGGAGCCGATATCCGTCATCTGCCCTGACCTGACCATGGACGAGGCCTATCGGGTCCAGATGGCGATCGTCGCCTCCAAGCTGCGGGGCGGTGAGCTTTTGGCCGGAAAGAAGGTGGGCGCCACCAACGAGGCGATACAGAAAGCGATGATGATCCCCGAGCCGATATACGGCCACCTCTTCAAAAGCCAGCAGGTCTCGACCGGCACGACGGTATCCCTATCCCGGCTGATCAATCCGAAGGTGGAGTGTGAGATCGCCTTCATCCTCGAACGAGACCTCTCGGGACCCGGAGCCACCGCCGAGGAGGCTATCGAAGCGGCCCGGTCGGTCGCGGCCTCCATCGAGATCAACGACTCCCGCACCAGGGGATGGCAGATCGGGACCCGGGAGGTGATCGCCGACAACGGCGTTGCCGCGCGCTTCCTCCTGGGCGAAACTGTTCTTGATGCCGGGGACCTCGACCTGAGGAAGGTGGGGGTCGTCATGGAGAAGAACGGCGAGGAGGTCGCCCGGTCCACAGGGGCTGCGATCCTCGGAAACCCCGCCGAGTCGGTGGCGTGGCTCGCAAACAAAGTCGCGGAGCACGACGGCGGCCTCCGGGCGGGGGAGGTGGTGCTGGCAGGGTCCATGACCCCCATGACGCCGGTGGCCAGGGGCGACCTGATCGAGGCCTCGTTCGACGACCTCGGGGAGGTCTCGGTAAGGTTCGATTGATGCCTCCCGACTTCGGACTCGATGGAGAGTGTGGCTCAAATCTCCTTCAACTTCTCCATCAGCTTCTGGATACGCTCCGCGTAGGCGCCATCGAATATGTACTTATTTTCTTCCTCCAGGTGCTCGGCCTCCGATAGAGCCCTCTCCATCACCGCGCCCACCTCCATCAGAATACGATGCTCGGCGACGTCCTTTGTGACCACGTCCAGGTACTCCCACCAGGCCTGGTCCAGGGCCCTCAGGGGGGCGCCTCGAATCCGCTTCTCCTTCATGTGGTCCAGATAGTCCTGGAGGGCGCCGGTCTCGGGCCACTCGCCGGTCTGATACTCCTGAAAGGCGTCGCGGGCCACGTCTCCGATCCGGTCGTCCCTCTTCCGCTGCTCAAATAGCCACATCGAAAATTCAACTCTTCTTCCGCCCTTCGGCTTCATGGACTATCGCCTCCATCGACTGTAAGTCGCTTCTACGATAATTATCTGTCCTCACGATCTGGGCCGATCGGAGATCTTTCCCACGATTTAAAAAGAGCCAAACGAGGGACCATCACCAGCCGGACCTCTTCCGGACGAAGCGGGCCACCTCCTCTGACCCGGGCCGCTCGAAGACCTCCTCCGCCGACCCCATCCAGGCCAGCTCGCCTCCGATTAGGACTCCCACCCTGTCGGCGAGCCGTCGCGCCTGGTCGAGATCGTGGGTCGCCATCACCACCGAGAGGCCCCTCTCCCCGGCCCGTCGGATCAGGTCTTCGATCGTCTCCGCCGTCCTGGGGTCGAGGTTCGCCGTCGCCTCGTCCAGGAGGAGGAGTTCGGGCTCGGTGACCAGAGCCCTCGCCAGGGCCACCCTCTGGGCCTCGCCCCCCGAGAGGCTGAAGGCCCTCCTCTTCTCGTAGCCAAAGAGGCCCACGTCCCGGAGGGCGGCAGACACCCGGTCCCGGACGGCGGGGCCACAGAAGCCTCTTATTTTGAGGCCGTAGGAGACGTTCTTCTCCACGGTGAAGTTGAAGAGGGCGGGCTTCTGGAAGACCATGGCCATCCTCCTCCGGGCGGAAAACCTCGCCCTCTCGTCCTCCGAGACGTCGATCCCATCGAAGAAGACCCTCCCCTCGTCAGGGCGGTCGAGGAGGTTGAGGATCCGAAGGAGGGTGGTCTTCCCCGATCCGGTGGGGCCGATGATCGCGAGGATCTCGCCTTTCCCCACATCGATGGATACGTCCTTCAGAATATCGGCTCTGCTTCGCCTTGCAAAGACCCCTCTCGCCTCGATCATGACCACCAGTTCCCCTGGACCCTGTTGACGAGGAGGTTGACGATCAGGGATATGGAGACGAGGATTATCCCCAGGGCCATCGAGAACTCGATGTCGCCCCGAGAGGTCTCAAGAGCGATCGACGTCGTCAAAACCCTGGTGTAGCCCCGGATGTTCCCTCCGATCATCATCGCCACCCCCACCTCTGAGAGGGCCCGGCCGAATCCCAGCAGCACCGCCGCCAGCATCGCGGCCCTCGCCTCAACCATGATGGTGAAGATCGCCTGAAACTTCGATGCTCCGAGGGAGATGGCGGTGTCCCGGACGGCAGGTCCGACGCCGCTGAGGGCGGCGATGGTGAGCCCCGTCATGATCGGCGCGATCAGGATCGTCTGGCCGATCACCATCCCTCCGGGGGTGAAGAGGAGGCCGAAGCTTCCGAAGGGGCCGGACCTGGCTAAAAGGAGAAAGACGACGAGGCCGACGGTGACCGTCGGGAGGCTGTAGAGGGTCTGGATGAGGTTCACCACGGCCCTTTTCCCCTTAAAATTATGAAAATGGATGAGGCCGCCGAGGGGGACGGTGAAGATGGTGGCGAATGCCGTCGATGTCACAGCTATGGCGAGGGACCTCGTCGTTATCTCGACGACCGTCGGGTTGAGGGCCAGGATCAGCTCCAAAGCCCTCACAAGCCCCGCCGCGATCTCATCCAATATCTTTCACCCGAGTTCTCGCTGGTTTTCGATCGAATTTATGATCTTCCTCTCAGGCCTCTATCAGGCTGCAGTAATCCTCGGCCAGAGGCGCCGCGCACTCGTCTCCGGTGCAGCCGATCAGCTCGCAGTTTCCTCTCGCGGGGTTGAAGAGAGGCTTTCCGATAGTCTCGGTCCCGTACTCGGCGATCAGGTCCTGCCCCTCCTCGGAGACGAGGTAGTTGACGAAGTCGGCTGCCATCTCGCAGTTCGTCCCGGACCAGACGGCGGGGCTCACAGGGATCGCTGCATAGACGTTCAGGAGAACGTCACCCTCCTCGATGAGAGGAACGAGGTCGAGATCGCTCCGATATGCTGCGAAGCTGGAGGTATCGCAGAGGGTGTAACCTCTCATCTCGTCTGTCATCCGCAGCGTCGGGCCCATCCCCTGGCCGGCCTCGACGTACCAGGCGCCCGAAGTTGCGACCTCTTCGTAGTCGAGGCCAGCTCTATCCCAGAGGATCTTCTCCCGGGCATGGGTTCCCGAGTCGTCGCCCCTGGACACGAACTTGACCAGATCGGGGTTCTCCATACCCTCCTCCATGATCGTCTTCATCGCCTCGGAGGGAGCCATCCCCGCGATCCCGGCGGGGTCGTCCTCGGGGCCTACGATTATGAAGTAGTTGTAGGCAAAGCAGGTCCGCGAGAGGCCGTATCCGTCTTCGATGAACTTTCTCTCCCTAGCCACGTCGTGGACGAGGATCAGGTCGGCTTCACCCCTCACTGCGCGCTCGATCGCGATCCCCGTCCCGCCTGAGACGGTCCGGACGTCGACGTCGTACATCCCCTCGAAGATCTCTTCCATCTCGTCCAGGAGCAGGGTGTCGTAGAGGCTCGTCGTCGTCGAGATTCGAAGCAGCTCTTTCTGCCCTTCTTCGGCCTCGTCCTCTGCCGTCGCCGCGGTGCAGAGGAGGGCGAGGAAAAGGGCCAGGCCCGATATTCCGAGATATCTTTTCTCCATAAAGATCAAGTAAATTCATTGTCGGCGCTTACTATAAAGGATTTGGTAAGCGTTTTTTGAGGTAATGGGCCGAGTTTTGCGCTCGGGATCTCGCCGCCCTATGGCTTCGGCCTATATCCGGAGGCTTGGCAGAAGAAAAGGGATGCCAGAGCTTCGGATGTCTGCTTTTCATCCCTCTTACTCCGGCACCCTTGTTTCAGGAAGGCTGTTGTCGTCTTGCCACCCTTTGGCGGCGAGCGCGGTATGAAAGGTCACGAGACGGGTCCTACGCACGCCAATTCGACTGTGTCTTATTTAGTAATAAACTTTTCGCCCCGATTGCTACAAGACCGGATCGTCTCTGAAAAGGCCTAAAGGTCGAGGTATTCGTGACCCTCCGCGCTCCCGAGGTAATAAAATAGAAAGTGCGGGGCTAAACGGCCCCCAGCTTCTCCAGAGCCTCGGCAGCCGCTTTTCGGACCCTCTCCGACTCATCTGTCGAAGCCAGATTAGTAAGTGGCTCGACCGCTCTGACGTCACCGATCTCGCCTAGAGCCTCAGCAGCCGCCGCTCGGACACCAATATCCTCATCTTTCAGGGCATAAATAAGGGGATCTACGGCCTTGACATCACCGCTCTCGCCGAGAGCATCGATCGCGAGGAATCGGGTCAACTCTGACTCATCCGTCGAAGCATTGATTAACGCATCGATCGCTCTGTCGTCGCCGCTCTCGCTAAGACCCACGATCGCGAATGTTCGGATCAACTCTGATTCGTCCGTCGAAGCATTGATTAACGCATCAATCGCTTTGTCATCCCCGCTCTCGCCGAGACTCCAGATCGCAATAAATCGGGTCAACTCTGACCCATCCATCGAAGCATCGATTAACGCATCAATCGCTCTTTCGTTGCTGATTTCGCTAAGACCCTCGATTGCAAGGAATCGGATCAACTCTGATTCGTCTGCCGAAGCATTAATTAACGCATCGATTGCTCTGTCGTCGCCGCTCTCGCTAAGACTGGTTATCGCAAATGCTCGGATCAACTCTGATTCGTCCGTCGAAACATTGATTAACGCATCAATCGCTCTGTCGTCCCCGCTCTCGCTCAGACCCATGATCGCAAAAAACCGGATCAACTCTGATTCGTCCGTCGAAGCATTAATTAACGCATCAATCGCTCTATCGTCCCCGCTCTCGCTCAGACCCATGATCGCAAGGAATTGGACCAAATCGGATTTGTCATTCGAAGCATTGATCAACGCATCGAATGTTGCGTCGTCGCTGATTTCGCTAAGACTCTCGATCGCAAAAAATTGAACCAAATCGGATTCGTCATTCGAAGCATCGATTAACGCTTCGAATGCTCTTTCATCGTCGCTCTCGCTGAGACCCACGATCGCAAAAAACCGGATTAACTCTGATTCGTCTGTCAAAGCATTGATTAACGCATCAGTCGCTCTGTCGTCGTCGATTTCGCTAAGATCTATTATAGCCAGTAATTGAACGTTCGTTGTCCCGGAATTCATTTCCGATATTAGGTCGTCTACTTCGTCAGCCGCGCCAGGCATCGCCAGAGTCGCCAGCATCAACAGGGTGAAAATATGTTTCATCCTCATAGTAGTTGCCCTCATGGAAAAGAATATGTCATCGACATATATATTTTTTCCATCACCTAAAGAAAAAGAGATATCTGGAACAGGTCACGCTTTTTTCGTCAGAACCATCGGCTTTCCGCAGCATACGAGCTGGCCCGCCCCAGCTTCCTTCACCTCGACGACGTTGCCGCAGATCTCGCACCGATAGACCTCACCCACTTTTGTCATTTCATATCACCTCTGGTCTCTGATTTTAGAGCTTTTTACTTTAAGTCTCTTTTGCCGACAAGACTCGTTCCCGGCTGATGGACAGGTGGGACCAAAGGCCGATCGAAAACGCCCGCCTTAAAGCCGAGCCTCATTCAAATCCTTCGACGAAGCTTTTGACGCAGAGCCCGAGATCCGGGTGATACCCCCCTTCGAGGATGGCAAATCGTCTTCCTCTGCCCTTCTTCTCTGCACCCTCCCTGATGATCCTGCCGATCTCGCGGTAATCCTCCAGCGCGAGAAGGCCTCCCCAGTCCTCTGCGTAGGTGTCAAACCCGGCGGATACGGCGACGAGGTCGAAGTCGTGGACCGCGAGAGCCCTCTTTACCTGGTCTATGTACCCGATCCGGTCCAGCTTCAGGTAGTCAAACCCCATATCGATGGCGCCGACGTTCACGATCCTGACTTTCTCGTCCCACCGGAATATGCTGACCGTCCCGTCGCCGAAGTGGAGGTCAATATCGATTATCAGCACCTTCTCGACCTGGTCCTCGACTCTTTTGATGGCCACGGCCATGTTGTTGAAGTAGCACATCCCCCAGGCGTGATCCCGCGAGGCGTGGTGGCCCGGAGGCCGGATCAGGGCGAAGGCCGCCTCCCCCTTCATGGCGAGCTCTGCGGCGAGGCTGGATCCCCCCGCCGCCAGGAGGGCCGGGTCCAGCATACCCTTCCTCTTCACCCTCTCGATATGCTCGATGCCGTGGACCTTTGATACGTCTCCGAGGGTCGCAGGCTTTGGCTCCACGAACTCGCGACCCTCCAGCTCCAGGGCAGGAAGCCTCGCCCGATCGGGGTTCTCCACCGGGTTTGTATGATACCGCTCTTCGAATCCTTTGGAATAAACTATCCTCATGCCTCGACCTCTCCTCTGCCCTAGGTTAATCCGGGATCTCTATGACCCTTCCGGCCCCGCCCGCCAGGCTCTTCTCCGGAAATCTCTCCAGAATCAGGGGCCTGTAACGGGTGCAGTGGGCGGGGCAGATCAGGTCCAGGTCCTCTATCAGGTCGAGGTTGGAGAATCCGTGGAGCCCGCCGATGAGCGCCGCCACCCTCCCGAACTCCGAGGCGACCTTGAGGATCTCGCCGACGCCGGGGTGAGCGCATCCAGAGACCACCACCATTCCGGAGGCGGAATCGACGGCCATCGACTGCTCTATCCCCGCCAGCTCTCCAGTAGAGTATATCCCCGGGTGGATCTTTTGAGCTTCTGAAACTTTCAGAACTTCCACCTTCCGAGGGGCTGGTGTAGAGCGAGGAACCACCACCATCACCGGGTTGATTCTGAGGAAGGCGGAGAGGCCGCCCATATGGTCGGCGTGGGGATGGGATATGAAGACCTCCTCGATGGATCCGGGGTCGAGGTCGAGGGCCCTCATGTTCCAGAGGAGGATCTCGCCCCGCGCTCCGGCGTCGAAGAGGATCCTTCTCTCCCCTCGCCTCGACGAGGGTGGAGAAGCCCCAGTCGGCTCTCAGGTCCTCTCGGAGGGACGTGTTGTCGTAGATTATGGTGACTCTCATGGCGAAATCCCTCTTCGATCTGCTTCAGAGGAGATGTATTCGAGCGGGCCGGCGATAAGACTTGTCGCCGAAAATCTGACCTTTTGCCGATGGTAGCTTCGGCCTTTCACGCAGGCGGGCGCCAAACCTCGGCCATGCGAGGCAGAAGGCTGTGGGCCCAGACCATCAGACGTTTTATATTTATATATAAACCGGTTTAGGCGACATTTTTATCAGCCCAGCCTAATAAACATATATTCTGGAGGAGAATAATTTGGGATTGCAGGAGAACCTCGGGGATACGATACCTCTGCTGGGATTAAGCTACTGGGACCTGCTGATGGCCGTCATCGTGCTGGTGGTGGGCTTGGCTTTAGTCAAGATGATCGGAAGTGTGCTGGCGAGGGCGCTGAAGAAGAGCAAGCTGCCCGACCTGATGGTGGAGTTTCTTAACAGACTCTCCAATATTCTGTTGTATTTGGTGGTGGTGGTGGCGGCCGCCAGTGCCCTGGGCTTCGACACCTCTTCGGTGATACTTGGTCTATCGGCGGTCATAGGGCTGGTGCTGGGACTCGGAATGCAGGACACCATGACCAACTTCTTCGCCGGGATCTGGCTCACGGCGATAAGGCCGTTCAAAGTCTCCGACTACGTCGAAGTTGCCGGACAAAGTGGCAACATCAAGGGCGTGGGGATGCTATGCACAGAGCTGCTCACCTTTGACAACAAGTTCGTCACCATCCCCAACAAAAGCGTTTGGGGATCGTCCATCACCAACCACACCAGGATGGATACCCGACGGGTCGACATCAAAGTGGGAACGTCGTACTCCGGCGATCTGGACAAAGCGATATCCGTATCCATGAATATCATGAGAGACCACCCACAGGTTATGGAGGCCCCAGAGCCTTCGGTGGTCATCTCCGAGCTGGGTGACTCTTCGGTGAACGTCACCATGTTTGCCTGGACCAGCACCGAAAACTACTGGAAGGTGAAAGGGGACCTGACCAGAGGGATCTTCGACGCCTACAAAGCTGAGGGGATCGAGATACCATTCCCCCAGATGGACATCCACCTGGACGAGTAGGGAGATCCTTCAATCATCTTTTTTCCTCTCGTCAAGAAAAGCAGCTCCCTCTGGGAGCAAAGCAAGCCGAAAGTTAAGAGGGCCTAAAGCCTCTTTCAGGCCCTCGATCCCGGCTTGGCAACGACGGCGTACTCGATGACGGAGGTGTACTCGCCCTCCGGCCCGCCCCCTCGTTTCGCATAAATCCTGAGGGTGTAGTTTCCGGGTTTCGGGAAGGTCGCCCTGACGACCTCCCTCTGGGCAAAGGTCTCTTCTTCGGGAAGCTCCCGGCCATCCCCGTCCAGGAGCCTCGCCAGGAGGAGGACCTCCTCGGGTGCCGAGAGGGTCACGTTCAGCTCCGACCCTGCGAAGATCACCCCCTCGGGATGGCTCCCGAAGTCAAGGCCCATATCCCAGAACGAGTCCCAGACGACGGGAAAGCCCACCTCTTCTCTGGCGTTCGGCCCGGCGACCATCCGATAGTCCAGGGTCCAGTCATAGGCTCCACCAGCGGAGTCGCCCCTTCGAGAGTAGATCCGAAAGGTATAGTTTCCGGGACCGGGACAGGCGGCTCTCGCCAGGACCTCGTCATAAGACCGCCGGACCAGGGTGAACCGCTGGGGAAGTTTTTGACCCCCTTCGTCCAGGAGATCGGCGATGACGGCCACGTCCCGGGGGGCCGACAGGGTGACGCTCGCGCCTCCGGTGCCGTCGATGTTGCCCTCCAGCGGTCCGACGATCCTCATATCGTTATTGAAGAAGGCGGGCTTGGCGAAGACGAGCCCCTCAAACTCCTCCCTCGATATGGGATCGTCCAGAAGCTGCCAGTCCGGATCTTCGGGAAGGTGGGTCCATATCAGCTCCTCGGGCGGGGTGAGGAAGTAGAACTCCTCGAACCTCTCGACGAAACCCTCCTCGGGGTCCAGGTATCCTGCGCCCCAGGTGGAGTCGACGAGCCGCCACTCCCCATCGATCTTGACGCCGTTCCAGGCGTGGTTCGACTGGCCAGGCACCTTCGAGCCGACGGAGTAGCCGTACCCCTTCCCGAAGCCCTCGATCACCACAGCCTCGAGGCCCGAGAGCTCGCAGAGCCTCGAAAAGAGGGCGCTGTACTCGCTGCAGACCCCCTTCCCCTCCGCCAGCACCTCTTCGGGGGTCCGATCTCTCCGGACCGTCGTCATACGGCCGAGGTCGTAATCGACGTTGGCGGTGATCCACCGGTAGACGGCCCTCGCCCTCTCCTCGTCGTTTCGAGCCGGGGCTGCAAGATACTCGGCGAGATCTTCGAGGGAAGACTCCACCACCGCCGGGGCATTGAGGGCGTGCTCATCGATCGTCGGGCGGACGCTCCCCTCATCGGCCAGAGCTGCCGCAAAAACGAGATGGAACAGGATCAGACACCCCATGGCGAGCCGCCTCATATCCACCCCACCCTCAAAAACCCTTCAGACCTCCGCCATCTCGACCCTGATGGTATCGAGGAGCATCTCCGTCGTGCCCCACCAGTAGCTCGACTCCATCTCGCACCTGGTCAATCCGAGAACAGACCCATCCTCCGTCTGGACCTGGTCGGGCCAGTAGATGGCAACGTAAAGGATCTGGTGGTCCTCGTCCTCCCCGACGCCGAGGACCCCCGCCTCGCCTCCTATCGTCCATTCTGATGCGTTGTTTTTGGTGTACCCCATCGCTCTTAGGGCGGTCTCGGCCAGGAGCATCTCAGTATCCAGGTTCACGGGTCTGTATTCGTCGTAGCTGGTGATCTCGATCGTCGCGGCCCTGTTCACTCCGTCCAGGATGATCTTGTTCGTCTCAAGGCCATCGGCGGGCTCGGGCCCCTCCTGGACGATGGTGTAGTTCTCGCCCCCCAGGTCGAAGGAGACCAGGCGGTGGCCGGCGGTCACCGTCTTCATCGTAGGTGACTTCGAGGCCGTCCCGGCCTTCTCGACGTGGACGGTCTCCAAAAGCTCTTTTGTAGCCGTCCAGGGAAGGCTGGAAGTGATGACGCAGGAGGTCTCGCCGAGGTAGTCCCCGGGGGCGAGGTATCGGTCCAGCCAGTAGGCGGCCTGATAGATCTCTTTCCCCGAGATCTCATCGAAGGTCGTCAGAAAGCCGGTGTGCCGGTCCACGAGCCTGCTATCCGTCTCGACGCCGATGACGCCGATCTGCCAGGGCGATTTTCTGCTCAGGCCTCTGGTGGCATCATCCCCTGCCGGGACTGGGCTGTTGTAGCTCGTAACCGTTACCTCGGCCCGGCCGTCGTCGCAGTCTAAAAGCGTCGATCGTTCGACGTATTCGATCCCCGCGGGCGTCCTCCCCTCGGCGGGTTCGGCAGCCTGGATGGTGCAGTTGACTCCAGACACGAGGCTGAAGGAGACCTGATAGGGTCCCAGGTCCACCTTCTCCACGGCTGTGGTGGCCGGCAGGGCCAGGAGGATGGCCGCTGCAAAGACAAGAAATTTAGCGAACATGATTTTTAACTCCCCTCGAAAGCGGTTGTACCGCACCTTATCGCAAATGTGAGCCTCGTTCTTAAATCCTCTCTTGATCCGATCGGATCGTTCGACCATGTCATTTGATGCGATAACATCCTCCGTCCTCGGCAACTCTCGCCTTCACCATCGATCTGGTGGCGAACTTTGCACCGGCGGCCTCCCAGTCCTCGTCGTCGGGGACGTGATCGTAATGGCCTTCCAAGAAGTCCCCGAAGCCCGAGAGGTGGTTTAAGAGGACGAGAACCTCCTCATCTCCCGAGCACCATCGGTCGATGAGGGCCATCTCCTCCTCAAGGCTCGCGTGGTAGCTCCCTTTGGCTCTGATGTTGTTGGCGTCGAGGACGATGCAGGCCGGGTCCAGAAGATCCGGGTTTTTCATCACCTCCTCATCCATCGATTTGAAGTCGCCGGATACGACGACGTTTCTGGTCGCTTCTCTCTCGCCGGGACCTTCTTCGGACCTGAACCTGAATATGAAAAGGCACGAGCCGGGAGCGTGTTTTGAATGGCGGACGGGGAGGGCCTTGAACTCCAGGGGGAAGGTATCTTCAGCCCCAGCGGTGGCCGTGCTGGCTGCTATCGTGCAATCGGACCGGCGGACCGAGTGCCACAGGTCATAATCAGAAATCGGCGTCCAACGGACCAGCCCCTCCAGGTAGCCGAACCTCGCCAAGACGCCGTCTCGGGGGTGGTTTAAACAGTCCTCGGTCCCGATCACCGGAAGGGGGCAAAAGAGCCTCTTCGCCTCATCAAAATCCCTGATGGCGCTCTTGACCATGAGCCCCCTCATCCTGCTGTTCGCAAGCCTGTCCAGGTCCGATATGTGGTCGAAGTGGGGGTGGGTGAGAAATAGCACGTCGGGGGCTGAGACCCCCTTCTCGACCATCGTCTCGACGGACGGCGCCCCCGCATCGATCATGAAATGAGCGGCAGCCTTGTGACCTCCGACCACCTCCGCCTCTCCGCTGTCCTCATCCGATAATATGATCGATGTCGACGTATGGCCCCGGCGTCTCCTCTTCGGCGCGACCCCAAGCTCTCTTCCGAAGGGGCCTCCCGTCCCCCAGGTACAGACCTCCATCTTCACGACTCTGCCCCACCTTCCATCTTTTCCGACTAAGACCACTCCTTCGGCGCTTCTTCGGGGGCACCTGGGTCTGGGTGATCCGGATCTTTCAGCCCTCGCCCCTCGTCCACTCAGACCTTCGCCCTTTTCTTTTGGTCCTTTGAAGATTTAAGCCATTCGAGGTACAGGAACCTGTCGACGGTGCCACTTGCATTTCTAAGTCCCATCGATTCCAGCTCACAAGCAGGTTCTGCTAACGTTTTCTCGTCTTCCAGAACGTATCTCAGCATTTCTTGAAATTCTCCACAACCTCCAAAAACCCGTTCTATAACCGGAGCCGGCCAGGAGTGGCGACGAGGGCGCGTCGAAGCCTCGGGATAGTGACCTGACCTGACCTGACCTGAGGCCCCTGGTTGACGTCGCCGTATACGGCGGCGTGCCCTGGACCTTATCGTCTTATCAGGTACGTCTTGCTGATGGCCGTGATCAGCAGAACCAGGAAGACCGATCCCAGGAGCCGCTCGACTATCACCAGTCGGTGTGCCTTTCTGCCTCGTACTCGACTGATGGATAGAGAAAAGAGGTCAAGGTCAGTCCGGATGTGAAGGTCGTCAGGCTGAAGAGGAAGGGGTCTTTGAAGTCGATCTCTTCTGAAAAGACATGGTCACCTAGTAAAAAATGGGTGGGCTATCTTCGATTACAAGGATAGCCTTGATGCGATTATCACGATCATCTAGCGACGTACTGTAGGACGACGCGACTTTCGAGGATCCGACCTTTTGACGTTCTTCCGTCCCACACTTTTTGGCATGCCCCTCGATCTTTTAGGCGCGGGCTTTGCCGCCGAGCCCACGGCGTTCTTTGCATGTTCCGAATGATACCGGTGGTCCATCTGCTCTATCTTCGTCCGGGTGAGCCTCTCGATATCGCGGAGGAAGTTCCGCTCGTCGGCGGAGCAGAATGAGTATGCGGTACCTGTTGCCCCCGCGCGTCCCGTCCGGCCGATCCGGTGAACGTAGCTCTCGGCCTCATTGGGGAGGTCGTAGTTTATGACGTGGGATATATCCTCAACGTCGATCCCGCGGGCGGCGATGTCGGTTGCCACCAGCACCTGCAATCGGCCCGACTTGAAGCCGTTAAGAGCATAGGTGCGCTGGTTCTGCGACTTGTTGCCGTGGATGGCGTCGGACCGAATCCTGTTCTTGGATAGCACCGATGCTACTTTGTCCGCACGCCGCTTCGTTCTGGTAAAGACCAGAACGCGCTTCAGGTTTTTCTGTTGGAGAAGTCCCAGAAGGAGCGCATCCTTGTTGTTCTGATCCACGAAAAGTATGCGCTGTTCGACGCTCTCCACCGTCGTCGCCGAGGGAGTCACCTCGATTCGGACGGGGCGTGTGAGAAGCCTTCCGGCCAGATCGCCGATCTCCTTTGACATGGTGGCCGCGAAGAAGAGGGAATGGCGTTTCTGCGGCAGCTTCGAGACGATCTTGCTCAGGTCGTTCGCAAAGCCCATGTCCAGCATCCTGTCCGCCTCGTCGAGGACGAAGAACTCGACGTCCTTCAGATTTATGTAACCCTGCTCCATCAGGTCGAGGAGCCGGCCGGGGGTGGCGACGAGGGCGTCGACGCCCCGGGATAGAGCCCTCACCTGGGGCCCCTGGTTTACGCCGCCGTATATGGCGGCGTGCCTGAACCGGAGGAACTGGCCGTACGTCCCGAAGCTAGCGTCTATCTGGGCCGCCAGCTCTCGGGTGGGTGCGAGCACCAGGGCTCGCGGCACGCCGGGTGCTGCGACCTTCTGCAATTCAGCCATCCTCTGGAGGACGGGCAGAACGAATGCTGCGGTCTTGCCGGTCCCCGTCTGGGCGATGCCCATCAGGTCCTCGCCCTTCAGAAGATGTGGTATCGCCTGCGCCTGTATCGGCGTTGGCGTGGAATATCCTTCTTTGATCAGCGCCCGCTGGAGCGGTTCCGAAATATTTAGATTTTCAAACTGCATTTTCGCCTCTTTGGGGTTACGCAGTCGGACGCTGTCATATGAATTTGGGCCAGAATAGTCGTCATCAATTAGCTCTGATCTAATTTATGAACCGTATTTTGACGGTTTGAACAAGGACATACGAGACTTTGAACATCCAATTGTGTAACTCTTGCGCTTATGATCACTCCGCCTTTTACGGGTGATCGCGACGGACCTAGAACTCGTCTCCTCTATTTAAAGCCATGGTATTGAAAGGGGATTTAGAGGAGAACCCTGTAAAATCAGACCTGCCCCGACGGCCCTCCGCCTCCTCTTCCGCCACCTCCCAACACCGCGGCCCTTAAATATGAAGAAGAGCATTGACTACATAAGTGAGTAAGTCCCTCTCGAAAGGATGATGCTGCTTATTAGCAGGTGGGACGATTAGAGAGGGGTTCACTAAATCTATTCTGTGAACTCGAACGCCACCGTTATCTTATGCTGAATTCTACTGTAAAATAAGTCATCGTTGTCCCTATATTTACGTGCTATGGCTCCGACAACGAAGTCAGCTGCCTGTAGACAGGGGCATTGCTTAGAGTCCAGATGAGAGATGTGTATGTCCCTCTCCAGGGCCTTTAACAGGCAGCGATCAAACTTTGTCCGAGCATCCCCATAGAGAAACCTATATATAACGACCTCAATTGCCCCTTCAAGGTCGTAGCTGAAGATTACCCGTTGCAATAGCTGCTTACATAGATCGTTGTAAAGCAGTTGGGGCTCCACACCGAGATAAGAGGCCAACAAAGCGGGCTGGTCCTTACGCAAAAATACATAGGAGATATCGTTATTCGTCTCTGCGATGCACTTAAGGATGCGTCGCTTTGTTGGATCATCGGATTCTTTGAACTTAAGCTCTGATTTAACTTTGTATCTCTTCTTGAGGGTATGCCTCACCTGCTTTATACATCTCCGGATGGGGATCTCCTCCCTGGCAACCAGCGCTACAAGAACAAAATAGGGGTCCTCCTCCGAGGTCTTAGAACCTATGCCGCCCAAATTGCCAGATTCGTCTATGTAGATCCTCATCTTGGCCTAAATAAAAATGGTGAAGGAAATACCCTTCGCTATATTCCCCGCTGTGGGATGTGGGTGAGTTAGCTTTCCCGAAGCTATTTTCGGTCGATGTGGTCGTAGATGTCGATGGCCTCCTTCCTCGCATCACCCCTCAATTACTGGATGAATTCGCGAGGCATACCTGCCCGTCGGAGGTGGGTGGTGAACCAGTGGCGGCAACAGTGAGGCGAGAAATGGTCCTCCATCCGGTAGGAGTCGAAATCATGCAAAACTATCTTTTCACCCTTTAGGTCATCCGGCTGATTCCATTGACTTGGATGCCGACTATTTTAAAGCGCTCATGACGAGACGTTACCGTTTAACCACTTAATCTAACAGCACTAACAGCAAATAAAATAATCTTGAACTATCTAATTATTATTGGTAAATTGGCGCTGAGGGTGAGATTTGAACTCACGAGGCGCAGTGCACCACCGGTTCGCTCGTCGGACCTCTCGCTTTGGGCGATGGTCCGAGTTCAAGACCGGCGCCGTGGGCCGCTTGGCTACCTCAGCACGCGCCTGTTTCTTGGAACTCGGGCTTTTTAAGCCTGGCGATCAGGACGGTTGCAAAAGTTTTAACGTCGATGCCGGGAGAGGGGAAAAACATGCTGATCAAAGACGTCTCGATCATGGAGGACGGAAGGCTTCTCCGGGATGTGAACATCGCCATCGACGGGAGTCGGATTGTGAGGGTGGGATCGGGGATCAAGGATGAGTCGGGCGACGGCGAGGTGATCGAGGGCAGGGGGAAGCTCGCCATCCCGGGCCTCGTCAACGCCCACACCCACCTCGCCATGACCCTCTTTCGGGGCTACGCCGACGACATGGAGCTCTTGCCGTGGCTGGAGAAGAAGATCTGGCCCCTGGAGGCGAAGCTCACCGCCGAGGACATCCACTGGGGCGTGAAGCTCGGCTGCCTCGAGATGATCAGGTCCGGGATCACCTGCTACAACGACATGTACTACTTCATGGACGAGACGGCCCGGGCGACGAAGGAGATGGGCCTTCGGGCCTTCCTCTCTGAGGTCGTCTTCGATATGAGGCCAGACCAGATCGAAAGAACCGAGCCCTTCATCCGACGGTGGAAAGGGGACGAGCTGATCGTTCCAGCCCTGGGACCCCACGCCGTCTACACATGTTCTGAGGAGACGCTCCTTAAGTCTAAAGAGATCGCAGAAGAGCACGACGTCATGCTTCACATCCACCTCTCGGAGACGAGGTCTGAGGTGGAGAGCTTCGTGAAAAGCAGCGGCAAAAGCCCCGTCGAGTACCTGGACTCCCTCGGCTTTCTCGGCGACCGGGTCGTGGCGGCTCACTGTGTCTGGCTCTCGCCGAAGGACGTATCGATCATAGCCGACCGGGGGGTGAACGTCGCCCACTGCTCGATCAGCAACCACAAGCTCGCCTCGGGGATCGCGCCCCTCGACCGGCTGGCGCGGGCGGGGGCCAACATCTGCCTCGCGACCGACGGCGCCTCCTCGAACAACAGCATCAACCTCTTCCAGGAGATGAAGACGACGGCCATCGCCCAGAAGTGCGCCCATTCTCGCCCCGACCTCTTCGGGGCAAAAGAGGTCTGGAGGATGGCGACGGAGAACGCCTACAAAGCCTTCGCCCTCGACCTCGGGCTTCACCAGGGGGCTCTCGCCGACCTAGCCCTGATCGACCTTCGAAAGCCATGGTTCTTCCCCCTCACCGACGATAACATCATCTCTCACCTCGTCTACAGCGCCCAGGGCGGGGTGGAGACGACGATCGTCGGCGGCAAGGTCCTGATGGAGGGCGGTTTCATTCCCGGCGAGGAGGAGATCCTGGACCGGGCCCAGGAGCAGTTCGAGGACCTGGTGACGAGATAGATCGATAGATCGCCGACCGGTCCCTGAACTTTTCAGGGCTCGGGGCTGATAGGCGGGTAGGCGGTTCACCACCGCTTCCTTCTTCTGATCTTGGGAAGCCTGAGCCCGAGCCTCTTTCCCGCCCCGCCGAGGTAGAGGATCGTAAGAAGGATGGCGACGATGGGGACGATCAGTATAGTCCGAAGGCCCGTCGGAGCCTTCACCTCCACCAGGGTCGCCAGGTCCTCCCTCCTCTCCGAGCCCCCCTCGCCGGAGCTGTACCGGATCTGAGAGACGAGAGGATACTCTCCAGGGTCCGCCTCCCTATCCACCTCCAGGGGAAAACTGACCGTGGCCTTTTTTCCCGGTTCTATATCTCCCAGGGCCAGCTCTTCATCGGTGGTATTGAGGGGAGGCTGGACGAGGAGCCTCGTTTGTACATCTTCTGCCAGCAAGTCGCCGGAGTTCTCGATGACCAGCTCCAGATCGAAAGAGCGACCAGGAGATATCGAGCCCTTCACCTCTGCCACCTCAAGCCTCGCGCCCGTCATCACCGGCACCTCCAGGGAGATCGTCTCCTTCGCAGGCGACCTCTGGAAGTATATCTCGGGGTAGAGGGGATTTCCCCAGACCTGGACGTCCTCCAGCCTCTCGTAGGATACCTCCAGGACCACCGGGTATATCCCGGAGCTTGCGGACTCCTCCGCCCGGACGGAAAACTCTATCGGCACCTCCAGCCTCTCGCCTGCCGAGAGGGAACCCGCCAGCTGAGACCGGGATAAGACCTCCAGCCTCTCATCTCGGGAAGAGAGCTTCGCCTCGATCCCGACGGCCTCGGAGCCCTCCATCTCCATCTCCCCCTCCAGGAGGGCGAGCATCTCCTCGTCCTCGGTTTGGGGCGCCCTCTTCTCCTCAAGTCCCGTCACCTGCCCCCGGTTCTCGATCTCGACGAAGACCGACCCCACTTTTCCCGTCTCGACGTTTGATGAAACGGAGGTGACGAAGATCGAGGGTCCTCCCTCGGCACGATAGAAGTCCTCCGCCGAAATGGCAGAATAAGATAATAGAACGAAAGCTAGGACGAAAGCGAGCAGCACCACCTTTCCGGCCAGACGATGATCCCTCATATCTCCCCCTCCCAACAGATCCTGCGGCCATCTCCACCATCCATTTGTATCAGCATCAGCATCACCCTCGCACCTTATGGACAACATGAACACCCTGGATCTTTTAACCTTATTATCTTCATAGCTTTTGGATGGACTCTGACCCAGGCGAATGGTCGTCTGCAACCGTAATCATGGCGAGATCCCCTCCACCATCTCCGTCATCCTGAAGCTCCCGTCGAGGATCCTCCTCTTCAGCTCGCTGGCGAGCCTCTCGGCCCTGAGCCGGTCGGACTGCCGGACCACGATCGGGACCTCGCGACCGCCGAAACGGATAGATCCGAGGTGAGCCCTGAAGACCTCCCCGACGCAGGCGGATGAGCAGAGGCCGCAGTTGAAGCACCTCTTCCGGTCGAGGATCGGCTTCCAGTCCCGAAAGCCGATGGCACCCGTCGGGCAGATCGACTCGGGGATGCACTGGGTGCACCTCTTGCACGCCTCGGGGCTGAAGCTGACCTCCAAGTCCACATCCTCCCAGACGTCGCCATAGGTGGCCCTGCCGATCTCCCTTCGGCTGACGACGTCCATAATCGGGAGAGGGATCGACCGGTCGGGGGCTGCGATGCTCTTGAAGATCCGCTCGCTCGTGATCGGGATCGGGACCGCCCAGGAGGCGACGCATTCGGGACCGCAGGAGGTGACGAAGCCCCCCATGTACTCCGGGTCCATATTTTGCATATCGGCGAATCCTGAGAGGTTCGGCCTTTCTGGGGAAGAGCGGGTTCCCGTCCCCAGGACGAAACCCTCGGCACCGTTTAAGAGGACCCTCGTCCCGACGCCGATCGTCTCCAGGAAGGGGTCGTTCTGGAGGGGGTTCAGGTGGCCGCACCCTGAGACCGAGGCCCCGTTCCAGCAGGGGTCGAAGAGGGTGGCGTGGAAGATAGTGGCGACCCTCGCGTCGCTTGGGTTTACGAAGGCGGAGTAGTTCTTGAAAGAGTGACGGGTCCCAAAGAGCCTCGCAAAGGGCATATCCTCCAGGCCCACCTCCACCCCGAAGGCCTTTCCCGAGTCGGTCTCCACAGCGACCTCGACGTTCTTACCCTCGACGAGGTCCCGAAAGAGGTGGCCTCCGCCGTATTTGGGATCGTCTCTGCTCCGGGCCGTCCCAAAGACCATTAGGTCCAGAACGCCCAGCCGCTCGTTGGGGCAGGGTCCCACCCCGGTGGGAACGCCGTTAAGCCACGCCCTCTTTGCCCGGAGGAAGGAGCCGGCCTCCGCCACCGAGAAGGAGAAGACGGCGTAGGTCCCGCTCATCACCGCTCTCGTAGCAGAGGTCACCACGTCCACGTCCTCGAGAGTCAGGGTATCCCCACCGTCCAGGATCTCCCGCACCTCCTGGGTCGAGAGGACGACGGCGTCGCCTCTTTCGACCTTTGCCCTTATCTCAGAGAAGGAACGAGACATGATACCACCTTCGACTTTATATCTTAATTAACTAAGCCCCTGACGATCTCTACCGAATCCCGTCTAGCGCCCGAAGAGTAGATCTGGATCAGGATCCGGGTGGAGGGGCTCTAACCGGCCCGTTCGGCTTAAATCCTTCCATCCCCTTAGACCTCATCCACCAGAAATTAAGGTGATAATATTGCTTGGGATAAAGACCGAAAAGCCAGTTCAGGTGGTAGACATAACCCGCCAGGTGAACGAGGCCGTGAAGGAGAGCGGCGTTTTGGAGGGCCTATGCCTAGTCTACACCCTCCACACCACCACCGGTATCGTCATCAACGAGGCCGAGAGCGGCCTCGTCCAGGACCTGCTCCAAAGGATGGCCTCCCTCGCGCCGCCGGGGGACGGTTACCTTCACGACAGGATCGACGACAACGCCCACGCCCACCTCCAGGCGGTCCTCCTCGGAAATAGTCAGACGATACCGATCGAGGATGGGTGCCTGGTGATGGGAACCTGGCAGCGGGTTCTCTTCATCGAGCTGGACGGCCCTCGGCGGAGGAACGTCTTCCTTAAGATCGTCCCCGGCTAGGCTGGCAGTTTCATTTTTAGACTTTGAGGGAACCGCCTCAGATCGGCGTTCCCGTGGCGAGTGTCATCTCCTTGAAGCTTTTGATAAGATCTTTCGTTATGGGGCCGGGCTTTCCGCCGCTTATGACTCTTCCGTCGATCCTGGTGACGGGAGCAACCTCCGCCGCCGTCCCCGTGACGAAGATCTCGTCGGCGGTGTAGAGGTCGAAGATCCCGAGATGGACGCCTTCCACTTTATATCCTCTGGCCTCGGCGGCATCGATTACGGCTTTCCGAGTGATCCCCTTCAGGTTGTTTAAGGTGTGGGGGGTCGCGATCTTACCGTCCTTGACGACGAAGATGTTGTCGCCGCTCCCCTCGGAGACGTTTCCGGCCTCGTCCAGGAAGATCGCCTCGTTTCCGCCCTTGACGTTCGCCTCGATCTTCGCGAGGATGTTGTTGAGGTAGTTGAGAGACTTGATGTTGGGGGGAAGGGCCGCCGACGAGTTTCTCCGGACGGTGACGGTGACGGCGGTGAGGCCCACCTCGTAGAGGTCTCCGTACATCGCCTCCCACTTCTGAGATATGATGATCACTGTGGGCTTGGCGCACTTTCGGGGGTCGAGGCCCAGGTCGCCGACGCCTCTGGTGACGATGGGTCGGATGTAGGCGTCGGAGAGGCCGTTTCTCCTGAGGGTCGCAAGGATCGCCTCACACATCTCCTCCTGGGTAATGGGTATCTCCAGCATGATCGCCTTGGCCGAGTCGTAGAGCCTCTCCACGTGCTCCTCCAGCCTGAAGACCCTGCCGTTGTAGGCCCTGATCCCCTCGAAGACCCCGTCGCCGTACAAAAGCCCGTGATCGTAAACCGAAACCGCCGCCTCTTCAGCGGGAACAAACTTCCCATCGAAATAGACCCAAGTCATAAGGCATCCACCACCTCGCATAATTGTCAAGGGATAAATGGGTTTTGACCGTGGGACTTTGTCCACCACCGATCGATGGGTTTATTAGCGCAAAATGCGCCGGGCTAAAGAAGCAGCCTCCCTTTGGCGGTGTTGGATCTATGATAAAACTTGGTTTTGTGGTCGCTGAGTTCAACCGGGATATAACTTATCAGATGGAGATCCTGGGAAGAGAACATGCTGAATTTTTGGGCGCAGAGGTCGCCATTACCCTGATGGTGCCCGGCGTATACGATATGCCCCTCGCGGTAAAGAAGCTGATCGGGCGCGATGACGTCGACGCCGTGGTGACGATCGGCTGCGTCATCCAGGGCGAGACCGGCCACGACGAGATCGTGGCCCAGCAGGCCTCAAGAAAGATAATGGACCTGGCCCTGGAGTTCGACAAGCCCGTAACCCTGGGCATATCCGGCCCCAAGATGTCTCGGATGGACGCCCATCGCCGCATAGACTACTCCAAGCGGGCCGTGGAGGCCGCGGTCAAGATGGTAAGAAGGCTGGGGGATGATTAGATTTGGTATCGGAGAGACTCGCCTCGATCCCCGAGTCCACCACCATGAAGATCTCGGCGATGGCAAAGAAGCTGAACGCAGCGGGGCTTGACGTTATCGACCTGGGGGTGGGAGAGCCGGACTTCGATACCCCGAAGAACGTCTGCGATGCCGCCATCAGCTCGATTCAGAGGGGGGATACCCACTATCTGCCCACCAGCGGTATCCCTGAGCTTCGGTCGGCGATCGCAGAGAAGCTCTACAACGACAACGGCATCGAGATATCACCGGACCAGGTCTCGGTGGTTCCGGGGGCGAAGATGGCGATCTTCGCTGCGATCCAGGCGCTCCTCGACGCCGGCGACGAGTGCGTTCTCATCGGACCCTCCTGGGTCAGCTACGAGCCGTGCGTCAACTTCGCCGGCGGAAGGGTCCGGTGGGCCGAGGTGGACGAAGAGTTCAAGCCCACGGACCTCGCCGACTCCATAACCTCCAAAACGAAGATGATACTGGTCAACTCGCCCTCAAACCCCACCGGCGCCGTCTTCGGGCGGAAGATCCTGGAGGAGGTGAGAGACCTCGCCACAGACCACGACCTCGTCGTCCTATCCGACGAGATCTACGAGAAGATAATCTACGGCCAGGAGCATTTAAGCCTCGGCTCCTTCCCCGGGATGGCGGAGAGGACGGTGACCGTCAACGGATTCTCCAAGTGCTACGCCATGACCGGCTGGCGGCTCGGGTACCTCGCAGGACCCCAGGAGGTGATGAAGTGGGTGAACAGGATCCTCTCTCACTCCGTATCCCACGCCACTACCTTCGTCCAGTGGGCGGGGGTCGAGGCCCTCAAGGGCCCTCAGGAGACGATCCGGGCCATGGTCTCGGAGTTTGAGGCCCGAAGAGACCTCCTCGTCTCGGGGCTCGCGGAGCTGGGGATGAAGTGCTCGCTTCCCGGCGGCGCCTTCTACGTATTCCCCGACGTTTCGGAGTTCGGCGGCGGGGACAGCTTCGCGGAGAGGATGCTCTCCGAGGCGATGGTGGCCGCGACGCCCGGCTCCGCCTTCGGCCCCGGCGGCGTCGATTACGTCCGGATCTCCTACGCCGCCTCTCAGGAGAGGCTCCGCCAGGCTCTGGAGAGGATAGGAAAGATGCTGGAGTGAGTTTCAGGGGAGGATGGGCCGGGAGGGGGAGAGGGCCCCCTCTCGGCGCCGATCTTTTTTCAAATATTTCTTCGTCGGTTTGTTCTTCATCGGTTGAAAAGAACGGTCTATGCGGCGGCCTCGAACTTCCGAAGCTTATGATGGACGGCGGATCGCTTCTCGATCCACGGGGATCTTATCCGACAGTCCGGAAACCTTTTACTTTATGCGCCCCGGGCCTCTCCATGGGTTAACTAAATAAGATTGTAAAGCAGCCTCATGATAAAGTCTGATCTATCATCAGCATCAGAAGTATAGCCCCAAAGATCATAGTCTAAGAGATGGGGGGAAGAGAGATGAATAGATTGATTCCTGAGAAGAAACTTTATTTGGCGGCGATGGTATTTGCAGCATCGATCCTCGCCTTGGGCTTGAGCACAGCCGCCATGGCGGAGGGGGGCCATAAACCGATAACTGAGGAGCTCATAGCTCTGGTGGAGGAAAATCCGGAGATCGGGAGCATGTTGGAGGCCTCGATCGCCGAGGCGAAAGAGACGAACCCCGACCCGAAGACGAACCCCGTTCAGAGCCTGTCGGAGTACTACGATTTCATAGACCGTGCATCAGAGCTGATCCCACAGGACGTGCTTGAGAATCCGTCGGATATCACAAGCGACCAGATACTCCAGAGCATCTGTTACTTCTACTTCCTTGTCGACCAGCCCCTGCCCGAACTGGAGGGCCAGGGACTGTACAAGAACACGATCCAGTACTACGAGCCCTTCTCCTCGTGGCTGAGGGATTTCGCCGATGCCTGGGGTGAGTTCCTTGATACCGAAGAGTCGTGGAATAACGAGACTTATATGGAGTTTTACGACGACCCGAGCTTCGGCTTACAGGAGGGGTGGTACGAGTCGCCGTCCAACTGGAAGACGTTCAACCAGTTCTTCTCCAGGCGTCTCGCGTCGCCTGAGGCGCGGCCCATCGCCTCGCCGACCGACGGAGCGGTCGTGGTCTCGCCAGCCGATTCGGTGCCTCAGGGAACCTGGGCGATCGATGAAAATTCGAATATCCAGGTCGAGGACGGATTGGAGGTCAAGCTGGTGCGTTATTACAGCATCGAGGATCTCCTCGGCGATGACAGCCAGTACAAGGACGCCTTTGCCAACGGCGTGCTGACCCACTCGTTCCTGAACGTCAACGACTACCACCGCTATCATTTCGCAGTCGGCGGAGAGATCAAGGAGAAGAAGATCATATCGCAGAACGTCGCGTTAGAGGTGGCGTGGAATGAGACGGAAGGCAAGTACGATCCCATCGACTCGACGGGTTGGCAGTTCTCTCAGACCCGCGGCTATGTGATCGTGGATACTGGAGAATACGGGTTTGTCGCCCTCATACCCATGGGCATGGCCCAGGTCTCCTCCGTCAACTTCGAGGATGATGTCGAGGTGGGAGCCACTCCCAAGAAGGGGGATATGCTCGGTTACTTCCTCTTTGGAGGGTCTGATTTCGTCATGCTCTTCCAGGAGGGTGCCGGGTTTGAGATGACGGCCACGCAAGGTGAGCACATCCTCATGGGAACGGAGTACGGCGTGATGAGGGGCGCTGCCTGAACGAGCTGAAAAAAGCTGGCGAGCTAAGCGAACTGAACTGAGCCGAGCCCCGCGGGAGAAACGGCGGGCGATGGGGCTTCGGGGCCGAAACGGCCCGTGTGCCCCTTATTTATCTTTTTTCTTTTTGGCGGTTGGCCCTCGATGGCGCCAAGGGCCCGAAGCCTTCAGGCCCGAGCACTCGATTTCTAGGAGCTTGACGGCGATGTAGCTTGATCAGCTTATCATTTATATAAAAAAATTTATGTATAACTATCTTTTATTGCTTCTTCTGCTTTGGCGAAACATAATCTAAGATAGGCAAACTGTTCTGGATCTATATCTTTCGCATGAGCATCAATCGGCACTATCTAGAAATCGAGTGAT
>NPID01000495.1_pt1 | contig 56408 bp, 77 predicted proteins | sample 8637491 | NCBI WGS metagenome assembly NPID01 (sample SAMN07420843, study PRJNA396082) | bioreactor metagenome | isolation source: sample BA6 brine-fed electro-methanogenic bioreactor BA | place: Japan: Kochi | collected 2016-06-14 | reverse complement strand
GCCATGCGCGGCTTGAGGTTTTCCAGAATATTCTCCTGTTCGAAAATATTCATGACTTCCACGGCTACGGCGCACGCCAGCGGGTTGCCGGTATAACTGTGGGAATGCAGGAACGCCTTGAAGGATGAATAATCATCGTAGAAGGCTTCGTAGATTTCATCCTGCGTCATCGCCACCGACAGGGGGAGGTAACCGCCGGTAATCCCTTTGGACAGGCAGAGGATGTCAGGGCTTGTGCCGGAATGTTCGTTGGCGAACAGCTTGCCGGTCCGGCCGAAACCGACGGCGATCTCGTCGGCAATGTAGTGAACTTGATAGCGGTCGCACAGGGTCCGCAGTTTTTCAAGATAAACCGGCGGATACATGCGCATGCCTGCCGCACATTGAATCAGGGGCTCGATGATGACCCCGGCAATCTCTTCGTGGTGTTCGGCCACCGTCTGTTCCATCGGTGCAAAGCACTCGGCCTGGCAGCGGTCGCGATGCAGGCCGTAGGGGCAGCGAAAGCAGTCGGGGCCGGCTACCTGGAATCCCTGCATCAGGATCGGCTGGTAGATCTGTCGGTAGAGATCGCAGCCGCTGACCGCCAGCGCTCCCAGGGTTTCGCCGTGATAAGCGTCGGAGATTGAAACAAAGCGGGTTTTGCCCGGCTTGCCTGACTGCTGCCAATACTGGAAGCTCATCTTCAGGGCAACTTCCACCGCTGCGGAGCCGTTGTCGGCAAAAAAGACGCGCGTCAACCCCTCGGGGGCTTTTTCCACCAGCCGCCGTGAAATCTCGACTGCCGGTTCATGGGTGAAACCGGCAAAGATATGATGGGCGATCTTCTCCGACTGCTCGCGCAGAGCGCGGTTGAGCCGCGGATTGTTGTGTCCGAATAGGTTGACCCACCAGGAAGAAACCGCATCGACGATGCGTTCGCCCTCCGGAGTGATCAAATACGACCCTTCGCCACGCGCGATGGGGATCGGCGGGAAGTCTTCATGGTCTTTTTCCTGGGTGCAGGGGTGCCAGACATGACGGCGATCGAGTTGAATGAGCTGTGATGTATCCATGGAACAGAACCTCTTTGAAAAACTTTTATCGGCACCTCGTGGGTTTGCAGTTCCCATGACAAGGGTGTTTGGCGCCAGGGATGGCGCCAATCAAACGGCCAGGGATGGCGAAAAGTGGCCCTTGTCATGGGAACTGCAAACCAACGACAAACAGTTATTATCAGTTGAGTTTGGCGATCAGGCCGAACCGATCTCGGGCCAGGCCAGGTTGCGGCGCAGCACCTTGTAGGTGGGCAGGGACGCAAGCTGGTCACTGAGATTTTTCACTTTCTGCCGATCATCATCCTGCGGTGCGTTGTCGAAAACACCCAGCAGGTCCGCAGAAGCCAGCGCCGCAAGGGTGTGCGGGGTGTCTGCCAAGGCTTTGTCGGGATGCAGCGGCATGTTGTTGACCAGGAAACCGGCTGTGGGCAGAGCCATCTGCCGAGCGGTAAAGAGAGTCAGCAGGGTATGATTGATGGTGCCAAGCGTAGGGCGGCACACCACCATCAGCGGCAATTCCATGGCGCGGACCAGGTCGGCGATGAGCAACCCTCCGGCAATGGGCACCATCAGCCCGCCGGCCCCCTCGACAATCACGAAATCGTGGCTGCGTCGCAGTTGACGGCTCGTTTCCACCAGGTGGCCGAAATCGATGAAGGTTTTTTCCATTTCAGCCGCCATGGAAGGGGCAAGGGGGGCGCACAGGCGAACGGGGGCGACCTGGTCACGCGGGGCGGAGGTCTCGCTCGCCCATCGAAGCAGCGCTGCATCGAGGCCTTCTTCTGCGGGATTTTCCACCCCGGTTTCAAGGGGTTTCATCACGCCGACGCGCAGTCCCAGCTTACGCAGGTGCTGCGCCAAGGCGGCGGCGACCAGGGTTTTCCCGACTCCGGTATCGGTGCCGGTGACGAAAACACCGGGACAAAGATCAATGTTTGCAGACATCGGTTTGAACCTCCGCATCCTGAAGCAGAAGCATGTCGGTTTGCAGATCGCGTCCGGAGGTGGTCAGGTAGTTGCCCACCATGGTGCCGCTGGCGCCGGCCATGAAAATCCAGGACTGCAGTTCGCGCAGGTTGTGCTCGCGCCCCCCGCACACGGCGATTTCTTTGGTCGGCAGCATGTAGCGGAACAGGGCAATGATACGAATACAGTCCATCGGGGTCAGCTCGGAGGCGTTTTCCAGCGGGGTGCCCGCAACCGGGTTGAGAAAATTGAGCGGTACTGAATCCACATCGAGTTCGCGCAGCGTCATGGCCAGTTCGACCCGTTGTTCAAGACTTTCCCCCAAACCGAACAATCCGCCGCAGCACACTTTCATGCCCGCCTTTTTGGCCAGACGGACCGTTTCGACATCCTGCTCATAATCATGAGTCGTACAGATCTGCGGAAAAAAAGAGCGCGCCGTTTCAAGATTGTGGTGATAGGTGACGCAGCCTGCTTCAGCCAGAGCCCGGGCCCATCCTTCATCCAACAGGCCAAGAGAGGCCGAAGGCGCGATGTTGGTTTCCCGGCGAATGCGTCGCAATGATTCCAGAATCCTGTCCATTTCAGCACCTTTTTCAATCTGGGTGCCGCTGGTGACGATTCCATAGCAATGGGCTCCACGTTTGGCGGCTTCATGGGCCCCGGCCACAAGCTCTTCTTCGCTTTTCAGCGGGTAGATGGCGGCTTGTGTCGCATGATGAGAGGATTGAGCGCAGAAGCGGCAATTCTCGCGGCATTGCCCTGACTTGGCGTTGATTATGGAACACAGGTGCACCCGGTCGCCAAAGGTTTTTTCCTTCAGAAAATGGGCTCCTGCCAGAAATTTGCTCAGCTCGGCACCGCGAGCCTGCAGAATGGCCAAGCCATCTTCGGGCTGCAGGGGGTGGCCGGAAAGTAGTTTATCAAGAACAGGATTGTCCAAAATCAAAATGGAAACCTCCTTTGTGAAATGGCTGCCCGTCGGATTATAAAGAAGTTGTCCCGGTTGTCAACCAGCGAGCTTCCTTTGGTTGACAACCGGCTTACCATTTGTGGACTTCTTTTTCTCATATCGTATTGACAGTTTTCCGCATAAATGATAGAACGACATTTTATTACTACTCGGGGGATAATGTACCATGGTAAAGCACCTGATCGGCAAAAAGCTTAAAACCACCCGCCTGCGCAACGATATGACGATTCAGGAACTTGCGGCGAAATCGCGTGTATCGTCAAACATGATTTCACGCATAGAGCGTGGATTGACCATCCCTTCGGTTGAAATCCTGATGAAGCTCGCCGATGCCTTCGGCATGAGTATCAGTTATTTCGTCGAGGAAGCCGAAAAGGGCACCGTCGTGGTGCGCACCGAACAACGGCGCGGCGAACCGATTTTCTTTTTCGAGGACAAGCACCAGATTACCAGCCTGACGCATGGCATCAGGGATCCGGGCTTCACAGTTTTCTGCGACACTCTCGACGAAGGGTGCAGCAGCGGGGAAGGGGGGATGGTGCATAATGGTGAAGAATTCGCCTATGTGCTCAAGGGGCGCGTCAAATTTGTCATCGAAGATGAGCCTCAGGTTCTCGAAGAGGGCGACTCTATCGTATTCAAAGCATCGCTGCCCCATCGCTGGGAGAATGTTTACCCCGGACAGACCGAGATCTTATGGGTTGTTTCACCGGCTCCCAATGTCTCGCAGTGATGAACTTCGGATTGTTCACAACTTAATAAAGCTATCAGCAAGAGGCCGAACGCATGCGCATCAAGAAAATCGTCGGGAAGAAGCTCAAGGCTATCCGCTTGAAAAATGATATGACGATTCAGGAGCTTGCAGAGAAATCGGGGGTTTCCTCGAACATGATCTCGCGTGTGGAGCGTGGGCTGACAATCCCGTCCGTCGAGATCCTGATGAAGCTGGCCGGTGTTTTCGATAAAAGCATCAATTATTTTGTCGAAGAAGTCAGCACCACCCATGAGGTCGTCTTTACCTCGCCCGGACACCGCGACAAGACGGTGTATGATGATGAAAACAATATGCACACTGAATCGCTGACTTCGGGATTGCGCGATCCACAGTTCATGTCTTTTCTCTGCACCGTTCCCGAAGGGGGCACCAGCGGTCATAAAAACATGTTTCACCCGGGAGATGAGTTGATCTATATTATGGAGGGTACCCTGCGCATCTCTATCGCTGGAGAGAAGCACGTTCTCAAGCCTGGAGACAGCCTTTCGTTCAAATCTCATCTGCCCCATCGATGGGATAACATCGGCGAAGGTGAAGCGAAGGTTCTCTGGACACTGTCGCCCTTTACCATCATCTGATATCGACTTCATTCTCTCTTCTACAACGGAATTCGTTTCTCATGGTTTTATCGCGTCTTTTCGGCAAAAAAGATCCCTTTTCCAAACTGCAGAAAGCTTACAACGAGAAGCGCTGGGCCGATTGCCTCAGGCTGGGCGAACAGGTCGATCTCTCAAAGCTCGATAAAACACAGGCCGCTGAAGCGTCAGGCATGCTCGACAGAGCCGGCGATGCACTTTGCCGGCTCAATACTGATGAAGGTGCGGCCTGCCTGAGGGCCGGTGATCTCCAAAAAGCGCGGGAACATTTCGAGCTGGCGCAGAAACAGGCACGCAGCGAAGAGATGCGGCACAAGGTTGAAGGTCTTCTGGCTGGAGCTGACTGGGATGAAGAGCCCCAGCCCGCTGCCGCAGCAGGTGGGTGCACGGGCGGCAGCTGTGGTACGCATGCCGGAGAGGCAGTGGAACAGGGTGAACCCCAGGAGCTCGACGAAGATTCTCACCTTGAACTCATCCTGTCTTCCTATCCCGCCGAACTGATTGAGCGCTACCTCGAAAAATCAGCCGTTTTCCGTCAGGCGTTTCTTGCCGCCCATGACGGGCGGGACCAGGAGTCTCTCGATGGCTTTGACCAGGTGGATGAGGCCGAGCGGGACGAACTCTATTTTTATGAGCGTGGTCTGGTCAGGGACCGCCTGGGGGATTTCCCCGGCGCGAATCGCGATTTAAAAAAGGCGCGTTCCCTCAACGAAAATCATAGTCAGGCTCTGGTCAGCCTTATTGCCCTTCATTGGCGAAACGGCGAGCATGATGAGGTTGAAACGCTCGCCCATCAAGGCATTGAATCAGGAATCGCAGCGGGCTTTTGTTTGGGGCGCATGGCTGCGCTGCGACTGAGCCAGGAGCGACTTGAAGAAGCGCTCGAATTTGGTCGTCGGGCCATGTCGCAGGGAGCGGTCGATCTTGAAACGACTCTGGTCACTGCTGCGGCGCTTGAGAAATCGGGGAGACTCGATGAGGCGGAGAATGTTCTCGCGTCTATCAGCACGGGGGGCTGCGGAGGGGGCCGTCAGGTTTCGCCCTACCTGGCTGAGTTCTGGCTGCGGCATGGACGCAACATGGATAAGGCGATCGACGCCTTCAATCAGGCCGCACGAACTGAGCCGGGAAATCCGCGCTGGATTTTTCGGGTAGGCGAAGCCTATCTGGCCAAGGGGTGGAAGAAGGAAGGGCGGACTCTGCTGGAAAGGGCGCTTCTCCAGCCTTCCCTCGATCCGCAATTGGCGGCGCAGGGTAAAAAGTATCTCAGTGATGATTGAGGCGGTTGACACCTTTGGGTGGGGATGTATAGTTTTTTTGACAGCGGTTTTAGGTGGTTAGCAGCGAATTCAGGCTTGGGGGCCGGTTTCGTGCAAAACCTCGATAACAACCCCCTTCCCCAGGAGATTTCATGAACAAGTCAGAACTGGTGGAAAAGTTGGCTGGCAAAAAAAACCTGACGTACAAAAAGTCTGAGGAGATCGTTAACCTCATCTTTGATTCCATGACCGAAGCCCTGATCAATTGCGACCGTATTGAAATTCGTGGGTTCGGTAGTTTTGTCGTCAAGGATTATCGTGATTATATGGGCCGCAACCCGAAAACAGGTGAGGTCATTCACGTCAAACCCAAAAAATTGCCGTTTTTCAAGGTCGGCAAAGAACTGCGCGAGCGCGTCAACAAGCAGCATTAAGTCACCGTTCGACACCACGCTCCAAGTCCTCATGCCGGAGCGGATGGTGAAATTTTCTTTAAAGCGACCCGGAGAGGCCAGCAATGTGCTTCTCCGTTTTTTTGTGTCAACATTCTGCGCTGCAGGGAGAAAATGTCATGATTTTACCGTTTTTTGAAAAACTTCCCCAATTGAAGGGCGAAGTTTTTATTGAAAAAAGCGCCCGGGTTATCGGTGATGTCAATCTGGGCGATGGTGCCAGCATCTGGTTCAACGTCGTGGTGCGCGGTGATGTCAATTATATCCGCATCGGAGATCGAACCAATATTCAGGATGGCTCTGTCGTTCATGTGACCCGTGACACCCACCCGACGATCCTGGGGGATGACGTTACCGTTGGACACAATGTGACGCTTCATGGCTGCATCATCGGCAATCGGGTTCTGGTGGGAATGGGGGCGGTGGTTCTCGATGGCGTCGAAATCGGTGATGATTGTATTATCGGTGCCGGTTCCGTGGTAGCCCCCGGGACAAAAGTTCCCGCAGGGCATCTGATACTTGGGAATCCTGGCCGCGTCAAAAGGCCATTAAAATCTTCGGAAATTTCTCACCTTAAGGTTTCTGCGGACAATTACATTCACTATATGCGGCAATATCTTTCCATGACGGAAGAAGGGTGCGGAAAGATTGGTTGATTTTATTTTCTCAAAAGACTAAGATGGCGTTAATTATTTGGGATATATAATTGCCGCCACATCTCGTGTTTAGCGGGCGCCTCTACGGGCGAAAACTTGGTCTGAGGAACCGTGAAAACAACCTCCCGGGAAAAAATCTCGCATATGCCGGCACTTATTCTGTGCCTGCTGCTGTTGTTTTCTGCCATCTACTCAAAGACGGCTGAAGCTGTGCCCACCGTTTCCGGAGGCACGGGTCTGCTGACACAGCCAAGTGCCCAGACGCTTGACGCCGGCAATATCAGTTTTGGGCTTTGGTATCATCAAGCCAACGGACCATCGGGCTCTGCACGCACTGTCCCCGTCGCCATGACCCTGGGCCTTGGATCCTTTCTTGAAGTCTACGGCGCATACCCCAACCTCCTCTTCAACGACGACGACCTCAAGAGCGGCCGCGGCAATATTCAACTCGGATTCAAGGCACGTGTCTTCGGTAAACGCGCAGACCTTTTTCGCATCGCCATTGATCTGCAGGGACGACGTTCCGTGTCCGACAACCCAGACCTGGATGGAATCAACAGCTATCAGGCGCGCATCATTGCCAGTTTTAAAAAGGAACGTTTCGGGTTGCATGCCAATATGGGCTATCGTTTCAACGATGATCCCGGCACGACCGCTGAGTTCGATGATCAATTGGTCGCAGGCTTCGGTTTAGAGTTCGCGCCTTTGACACGTCTTCGGGTCATGGCCGAGATGGAATTTGCGACGGAAAAAATCGAAGGAGAGGGTGAAGAGGGGGAGGTGACACTGGGGTTTCGATATTTTCTTTCACCTCACTTGACTCTGCATGCCGCAATGGGGTTCGGCATCCTTGACGCAAGCCCTGATTGGCGGACCCTGCTCGGTTTCTCCACCTCCCAGGGGGTCGGAACCTACCTCAAACCCGTACCGCGCATCATTCAACCCGCCGACGAAAAAGATGACGCTGAAGCCTCTGCCTCCGATGCGGCCTCGACCAAAAAGATCCGGCCCTTGTCGCCTCTGCTTGCCGGGCAGGTCAAACCCCGCAAAGTAGGTCAGGTGGAAAAGCTGGAAGTCCCCGTTGAAGCCAAGATGGAAGAGATCATGCTGACAAAGCAGGAGAGTTTCCACGAGCAGGCTCCCTCGGCGGTCAAGACGCATTCCCTCAACCCTCTGACCCCAATGAGCGTACCCGGGCCAAGTGCGGTTGAGGACAAGCCGCGCAAAATCTTGAAGGAAGAGGGTGAAGATTCCGCCGACCCATCCATCCCGGCCTTTGTTTACCGCAAGTTCAGGCTGCCTGAACTCAGCTTTGATTTCGACCAGTGGACCCTCTCAGATGAAGGGGAAAAAGCGCTGTCGGAGATCGTCGCCAGCCTGCGTGAAGATACACGCTGGTTCTTTCTGCGGATTGACGGGCATACCGACGACATCGGCTCTGACCGATATAATATGAATCTTTCGCTGCAACGTGCGATTTCCATGGGCAGCTATCTTGTTGATCGTGAAGGGATTGACGCTGATCGTATCTTTGTCAAGGGCTTCGGTGAAAGCAGACCGGTCGCAAGCAATGAAACAGAGGAGGGGAGAAGCCAGAACCGCCGGGTGGAAATCCTGGTATTGGTCCCCAGGGAATCATGGCATTGAAATCCAGACTGAATGTAGTATTCGCCTGTTTTTTACTGCTGCCTTCAATGGTCTTTGCCGAGGCGCAAAGTCGACCACGGGCAGTGGATGATTTTTTTGCCAATCGCGAAATCCTTGCTACGGTCTATTTTACAGTTGGATCAGCCCACTTGAACCGGGCTGGGGAGCAGGTTCTTGACAAACTGGTGCCGGAAATTGAACAGCTTGATCCAGATGTTCATCTTGTGCGCATAGAAGGAGTACATCCCCGCAAGGATCATGATAGAATGACTGAACTGGCCATGTTGCGGGCAAAAACCATTCTCGAATATCTGCATCATCGGCTGACGGTGCCGGTTGATCTGACCCTGACCGGAAGTTCTCCTTCACCGGAGGTTCGCCGGGCAGGACGCAGCCAGCACCGCGCGGATATTGTTGTTTATGACAACCTGTTCGATCCGCATACGGCGGACACAAACGAGACTCTTTCACGGTGATCGCTTATGAAACTTGAAGCGTTGGATGATGTGCGGGACAGCGCTTTTTTCAAAGGGCTGGAAGATGGTGATCTGGCCTTGCTGGCCGAATCTTTCCAGGAAAAGGAGTTGCAGGAAGGGACGACCGTGTTTATTGAAAATATGCCCGGCGAGACCCTGTATCTGATTAAATCCGGAGCGGTGCGGATCACCAAAATGATGGCCGAAAGGGAGGACAAGATCGTTCTTGTGCTTGGCCCCGAAGAAGTCTTTGGTGAGTTGGCGATCATAGCCGGCGGGCAGCGCACCGCCACGGCCCGGGTTGCAGAAGGCGGCACCCTGCTCAGCCTTTCCCGTGGTGATTTCGATACACTGTGTGAACGCCACCCGCGTCTGGGAATCAAACTTGTCCGCAATATTGTTGAAGTTTTCAGTCGGCGTGTTCGTGAGAGCGAACAGGATTATTACGACATGCTGCGATGGGCCATGCGCCGGAATTCTTCCTCGAAGGAGAATCGTTGATGAGAAACTGGCTGATTATCCCCTTTGTCTTTCTTTTCCTGTGCTCCTGTGCCGGAGTAAATGTCGTGCCCAAACCCGGCCCCGGGATGCAATTTGACGAGACCTCCGGGAATCTGGCCATGTCACGCAACAACCTGACCGTGACTGCGCGGATACAGGATTTACAGGTTCGCCCGTATCAGGCTGCGGACAACCTGTGTTCCTTTTTTGTGACGATCCGCAACGATGGGGAGACCTCCAGAGAGATCCTCGCCGAAAACTTTCTTCTGATTGACGAGAACGGCACCCAGTATCGCAGCATTCCACCCTCTGAAGTGCTTGAGATCCTCTCCCGGGATTCCTTTTACCTCATTCCTTACCCTTACGTTGGCTTCTACTATCTTGAAGATTCCGTCAAAGTGGGCCAGTTTTCGCAGTTTGACAGCTCCCTTCCGTATTTTCCGCAACGCTACCCGCAGGAGCTTCATACAGCGGCTCTTCCTTCGGAGAAACGACTTCTGCCCGGAAACAGGCTGGAAGGGCAGATCTATTTCATTGCGGATCTCACCCGGATGAAATCGTTTGAACTGCAATTCGATCCACAGGGGACATCGGATTCCCCCGGGCCCGAATTTTCCTTCTCCTTTTCCGTTGAAAAAAAATAATCGATTCGCTATAGTCGGGCCGTTTTTCGGATACTGACTTCACATAATTCAGACACCTGCCAAGTATTTGATAAAAATATACAAGGTGGGTAGGAGCCCCCATGTCGGATCTTTTCAACCAGGCTCTTATTTTTGGAGTGCTGGGCGGCCTTGGTCTTTTTATCTTCGGCATGCGCACGATGTCGGAGGGCCTGCAGAAAATCGCCGGCGAACGTCTTCGTCGGATTCTTGCCGCCCTGACCAATAACCGCATTATTGGAACCCTGGTCGGCATCGGGGTAACCGCTCTCATTCAGTCCTCAAGCGCGACCACCGTTATGGTGGTCGGTTTTGTGAATGCCGGGATGATGAGTCTGGTGCAATCCATCGGGGTTGTTCTAGGCGCCAACATCGGCACAACTATCACAGCGCAGTTGATTGCGTTCAAAATCACGCACTTCGCCCTGCCCGCCATCGGAATCGGGGCCGGCCTCAAAATATTTTCCAAGAGAAATCGAAAGCTTACATATACCGGGGAAATTCTCCTGGGCTTCGGCTTGATCTTTTTCGGTTTAAGCGTCATGAAGGACGCCTTCGACCCGATTAAAGACAGCGAATATTTCCGCCAACTGTTTCTGTTGATCGGCGACAACCATCTACTCGGGGTGTTGGTGGGCGCCATTTTGACGATGCTCGTTCAAAGCAGTTCTGCAACGATGGGCATTACGCTGGCGCTTGCCAGCAGCGGTCTTTTGACCTTCGAAGCCAGTGTCGCCCTGATTCTTGGCGAGAATATCGGCACCACGATCACGGCCAACCTTGCCGCTCTCGGCACCAACCTTGCCGCACGCCGGACCGCCCTGGCTCACTTTCTGTTCAATTCTATCGGCGTCCTATACATGCTGATTCTCTTTCCATTTTTTCTCAGCATTATATCATTCATCACCCCAGGGGATGCCGATCTGGTCATTCAGACCCAGCAGCAGGCCCAGCAGTTCGGGATGGAGCTTGGGGATAAGCCCTATATCGCCCGCCACATCGCAAACACGCATACTCTGTTCAATATCATCAATACCCTCATTTTCCTGCCTCTGGTTGGAGTTCTCGCGACGATAACGACCTGGCTGATCCGTGGGACCGAATCTCAGGTTGATCTGCGCCCGAAATTCATCGACATGAGGGTTCTCAAGACTCCGCCCATTGCGTTGGGACAGGCGCGTGCCGAAACTCGCCGCATGGCTCAACATGCCCTGGAGATGCTGAAGGAAACCAATCTTTACGTCCAGGATGCCGATGACAAGCGCCTGGAAGGTCTGGAGCAAAAAGAAGAGGCTGTCGATATCCTGCAGAAGGAAATCACCGATTTTCTGGTGGCGCTTTCACAGCAGTCAATTGCCTCGCAGACCTCTCGTGACATTGCCTCGCTGATGCATATGGTCAATGACCTTGAACGTATCGGAGATTACTGCGAGAAAATCTGGCTTCTGGCACAACGCAAGAAATCTCAGAAGATCTCATTTTCTGAAACGGCGAAGGAAGATATCAAGCGCATTGCTGATCAGACCCACGATTTCCTTGCCTTCATTATCGGGGCGCTGGAGCGTGAAGATAAATCCGTTATGGAAAAGGCCGAATTCTTCGAAAAATCCATTAACCAACTGGAAGAAACCTATCGCAACAATCACATCGCCCGTTTAAACACAGGTGAATGTGCAGTTCTTCCCGGCCTGGTCTTCATTGACATGCTGCACAGTTTCGAGAAAATCGGCGACCACACCTTCAACGTCACCAAAGCTCTGGTTGGTTACCGGTAGCTCACATGTTTATCGGCCCGGCGTTCTCTGTCTGAGCGACGCCGGGTCAGTTTCTCCCACCTGAATCAATTGACATGCCGCACCGGTTGATTTATATTCCCATTTCCATTTATCTCTGAAAAATTCAGCGCTTGAGTCCGCGCGCCGGAAAGGAATCGCATGGAAAAGACCATTCTTTCGGGCAATGAGGCCATCGCTCGCGGGGCCTACGAAGCCGGCGTCGGGGTGGCATCAGCCTATCCCGGCACCCCCAGTACGGAAATTCTGGAAAATATCATTCGTTATCCCTCGATCGACGCGTCCTGGGCACCCAATGAAAAAGTGGCCCTTGAAGTAGGTATCGGCGCCAGCTTTGGTGGGGTTCGAGCCCTGGTGACGATGAAACATGTCGGCGTCAATGTGGCTGCCGACCCGCTTTTTACCCTGTCCTATTCAGGTGTGCGCGGCGGGCTTGTCCTGGTCGTCGCTGACGACCCGGAACTGCATTCCTCCCAGAACGAACAGGACAGCCGCCATTACGCGCGATTCGCCAAAGTGCCCATGTTCGAGCCGTCGGACAGTGAAGAGGCGCGTCTTTTTACCCGCCTTGCCTTTGAGTCGAGTGAGCGCTTCGACACCCCCGTGATGCTGCGCACCACGACACGCATCTCACATTCCAAGTCGATTGTTCATCCCGATGACAACGTCCTGAAACCGGCCAGGGCGGATCTGCACCGCGACCCGGCAAAATTTGTCATGCTGCCCGCAAATGCCCGCAAACGTCACTATTTCGTTGAACAACGGCTCAAGGATATGGCGCAGTGGTCCTGCGAGCAGGACTTCAACCGCATTGAGGAGGGGAGCGACAAGGTCGGTGTCATCACCTCTGGGATTGCCTATCAGCATGCCAAGGAAGTCCTCCCCGAGGCATCGGTACTCAAACTCGGCCTGATTCACCCGCTGCCGAAGGATCTGATCCGTCAATTCGCTAAGCGCTTTGAAACTCTTTACGTCATTGAAGAGCTTGATCCTTTCATTGAAGAGCAGCTGCGGGCCATGGGCTTCGCGGTCCACGGCAAGGACAAGCTTTCGGTGTGCGGTGAATTGACTCCCGGGCGCGTCGCCGAGGGGATTCTGGGACAGCCGATTCCTCATGCCTTCGAGCACAAGGAGGAACTCCCGCAGCGGCCGCCTAACATGTGCCCGGGCTGCCCCCATCGCGGTGTCTTTCATGCGCTCAACCGTCTCAAGGCGTATGTCACTGGCGATATCGGCTGCTACACGCTAGGCTTTATGCCCCCGCTTTCTGCGATGGACACCTGCATTTGCATGGGCGCCAGCATCGGCAACGCTTCCGGCCTGGCCCGCGTGCTTTCTGAGGAGCAGCGTCAGCAGGTGGTCGGCGTGATCGGCGATTCCACGTTCCTGCACACCGGCGTCAACGGCCTGATGGAGATGGTTTACAATGATGCCGCTGCGACCGTGATCATCCTGGACAACAGAACCACCGGCATGACAGGGCGGCAGGACCATCCCGGAACCGGATACAAGCTCAAGGGCGATACCGCTCACAAGGTTGATCTGGTTGGGCTGTGCCGCTCCATCGGCGTCGAGCATGTGCATGTGATCGATCCCTATGAGATGGATGCGACACGCGATCTGATCAAACGCGAGATGGCGCGTCCTGCAGTGTCAGTCATCATTACGCAGCGTCCCTGCATGCTGCATAAGCGCGACATTCTCGAAAAACGGCCGCCGCTTTTTGTCGATGCCGACAAGTGCACAGCCTGCAAAGGTTGCCTGAGCCTGGGCTGTCCTGCCATCAAGTGGAATCCTAAAGGTGGAGCCAAGGGGCTCGCCGAGGTGGACAAAATGCTGTGCGTGGGCTGCGGTGTCTGCCAGCAGGTCTGTAAATTCGGTGCATTTGGAGTCTGTGATGAGTAACGGGGTGCAGAACATTCTGTTGGTTGGCGTCGGCGGGCAGGGAACCCTTCTTGCCAGTGAAATTCTCTCTGAAGTGCTGATGCTCAGCGGCTACGACGTTAAAAAGGCCGAGGTTCACGGCATGGCTCAGCGTGGCGGGAGCGTGGTGTCCCACGTTCGGTTCGGTTCCAAGGTTTATTCACCGATCATTCCCGAAGGGCAGGCCGACATCCTGTTCGGTTTCGAACTTCTTGAAACCTACCGCTACCTGCCGCTGCTGAAGAAAGACGGCCAGGTGGTGGTCAACGATTTTGAAATCGCCCCGCCCGGAGTCGCTCTCGGCAAGCAGGAATACCCTGCCGATATTGCAGCTCATATCAAAGAGGCATTTCCTCGCAGCTGCGTTGTTGAGGGAATTGTGCTTGCGAAAGAGGCCGGCAACATGCGTACCGTGAACACGGTTCTGCTCGGCAGCCTTTCGACCATGATGGATATTGACCAAGATCTGTGGCATCAAGCCGTGACCAACATGGTGCCGCAGCGCTTCCTCGAAGAGAACATTCGCGCATTCGAGCTTGGGCGTCAGGCCCAGTGCAGCCGTTCGGACTGAAGGAGATTTGCCGATATGATCTGGAACGACGAGTTTGAAACCCTGCCGCGAGAAGCAATTGAATCCCTTCAGTTCAAGCGGCTGCGTCAGACCCTCGACCGGGTGAACGCCACAGTTCCCTTTTATCGGGAACATTTTCGCAAAAACGGCGTCAACCCCGATATGCTCAAGAGCCTCGATGACCTGCGGCGCTTTCCGTTCACCTACAAGCAGGATATGCGCGACAACTACCCCTACGGGCTGTTCGCCGTGCCTCTTGACCAGATCGTCAGGATCCACGCCAGCTCAGGCACTACCGGCAAGCCGACGGTCGTCGGATATACCCGGCGCGACATCGAAACCTGGTCTGAGTTGATGGCCCGCTCTTTCGTGGCGGCCGGCGCGCACCAGGGCGATGTCATTCATAACGCCTATGGCTATGGGTTGTTTACCGGCGGTCTTGGGGCTCATTACGGTGCGGAAAAACTTGGAGCATCGGTCATCCCCATGTCGGGCGGTAACACCAAAAAACAGATCATGATCATGCAGGATTTCGGCTCCACGGTACTGACCTGCACTCCGTCCTACAGCCTGTTCCTGGCGGAAACCGCGGCTGAGATGGGTCTCGATATGCGTGATTTCAAGGTGCGCATCGGCATTTTCGGAGCCGAGCCCTGGAGCGACAAAATGCGCGATGAAATCCAGGAAAAATGCAATCTGACCGCCATCGATATTTATGGACTTTCCGAAATTCTCGGCCCCGGCGTCGCCATCGAATGCCACCAGGCCCAGCACGGCCTGCATATCTGGGAGGATCACTTCCTTCCCGAAATCATCGATCCCGAAACGGGAGAAGTCCTGCCGGACGGTGAAAAAGGCGAGCTGGTCATTACTACCATCACCAAAGAAGGTATTCCTCTGATCCGCTACCGCACCCGCGATATTACCCGTCTGATTTCCGAACCCTGCATCTGCGGGCGGACACATAAGCGGATCGAACGCCTCAGCGGGCGCAGCGACGATATGCTCATCATCCGCGGCGTCAACGTCTTCCCCTCACAGATCGAAAGTGTTCTGATCACCATTGAGGGGGTCGAGCCTCACTACCAACTGATTGTCGATCTTGACGAAAATCTCGACACCCTGGAGGTCCAGGTGGAGGTCAACGAGAAGACCTTCTCAGACGAGATCAAGGTGTTGCAGGATCTGTCCAATCGCATCCGTAAGGAAATCAAGGATCTTCTCGGCGTGACCTGCAAAGTGCGGCTCGTCGAGCCCAAAAGCCTTGCCCGCAGCGAGGGCAAAGCCAAGCGCGTTATCGACAACCGGCCGCAGCGCTGATTTCAGGTTCAAAAAAGGGAAGGGGGAGACATGAAAGTCGAACAGATTTCCATTTTCATCGAGAATAAATCGGGGCGGCTTGCCGAAGTCACTGATGTCCTGGGCAAAGCTGGAGTGAACATCCGTGCTTTGTCTTTGGCGGACACCTCAGATTTCGGCATTCTTCGTCTGATTGTCGACAAAACCGATCAAGCGCAGAAAGCTTTGAAGGAAAAAGGCTTTACCGTCAATAAAACGGAAGTGGTCGCGGTGGAAGTTCCCGATCGTCCCTCCGGTCTGTGTGGCATCCTTCAGATCCTCGACTCGGCCGGAGTCAATGTCGAGTATATGTATGCATTTGTCGAACGCTGCGGTCAGAATGCTGTTATCATCTTCCGGTTCGATGACACCGAAGGCGCCATTCGGGTGCTGACTGAAAAAGGGGTCACCGTGCTGGCCGGAGAACGCGTCTACTCCATGTAAAACCGCAATGTGTAAGAAAAGGCCTGTTGTATGATGATATGGGATCCCGACCGGGAATGTATGGCGCGCGAGCCCCTGGAAGCTCTTCAGCTGGAGGAGTTACAGACGACTCTTGAGCGGGTTTACCGTCATGTGCCGTGCTACCAGAAGAAGTTTCTTGAATACGGCGTCAGCCCGTCGGATCTGACCAGCCTGTCCGATCTGGCAAAATTCCCCTTCACGACCAAAGAAGATCTGCGGCTTAACTATCCCTATGGGATGTTTGCGGTTCCCCTGCGGGAAGTTGTACGCATTCACTCATCGTCCGGAACCACCGGCAAACCGACGGTGGTCGGTTACACCCGCGCGGATCTCGACAATTGGACGGAGTTGGTGGCCCGTATGATGACCGCTGCCGGCGTAACCGCCGACGACATTGTGCACATTGCGTTCGGCTATGGACTTTTTACCGGCGCCTTCGGCCTGCATTACGGCGCAGAGCGAATCGGCGCCTCGGTCATTCCCATCTCCAGCGGCAACACCGAAAAGCAGATCATGATCATGCAGGATTATCAGTCCTCAGCATTGGTCTGCACCCCCTCCTATGCCTTGACGATCGCCGATCATCTCCAGAAAATGGGGATCTCTCCCGACAGTCTCAAACTGCGTATCGGTCTTTTCGGGGCCGAACCCTGGAGCGAGGAGATGCGCCGCGAGATCGAGCAGCGCCTGGGCGTGCTGGCTACCGACAACTTCGGTCTCTCCGAGGTTATGGGACCCGGTGTCGGCGGAGAGTGTGAATACAAACGCGGCATGCACATCGCCGAAGATCACTTCCTGGCCGAAATCATCGACCCCCAGACGGGCGAAGTTCTACCGCCCGGCTCGGTCGGCGAGCTGGTGCTGACCACCCTGACCAAGCAGGCGTTCCCGATGATCCGCTATCGGACGCGCGACATCACCCGCCTGCATTACGAAAAATGCAAATGCGGCCGCACCATGGTCCGCATGGAAAAGACCCGCGGACGCTCCGACGACATGCTGATCGTCAAGGGCGTCAATGTCTTTCCCACTCAGATCGAAGAAGTTCTCTTCCAGGTGGAAGGATGCGCACCCCACTACCAGTTGGTTCTCGACAGGGAAGGGCACACGGATTCCCTCGAGGTGCAGGTCGAGGTCAACGAGAAGATCTTTTTCGACGAGATGAAAAAGCAACGTGAATTCGTCGGCATGGTGGAAAAGCGACTGGCTGCAATGCTCGGTCTACGGGCCCGTGTCAAGTTGGTGGAACCCTCTTCAATTCCCCGTCATGAGGGCAAGGCCAATCGCGTCATCGACCGGCGCAAGACGTGAATAATACACAGATGTTTTTGCTTGACATTTCTGACCGAATCCAACATAATCCCGACGCATTGGTTGACGGGGCGTAGCGCAGCCTGGTAGCGCACCTGCATGGGGTGCAGGGGGTCGGAGGTTCAAATCCTCTCGCCCCGACCAACTAAATCAAGCACTTAGGCCGATCCTTGGATCGGCCTTTTTGCGTTTTTGGCTCGAAAATTTTCTCTGGTAGTCGTTGGGTAGTGTAAGCGGCCACTTGGTTTGGCACCAATTGACGCTTGGTTTGGCACTAAAAACAGCAAGCCCAAAATTCGCCTGGCATGCTCCTTGCTGTGCGGCATGTTTCGTGACACAAAAGCCCGCTTCAATGCACTTAAAGCTCACCTTTAAAGCCTAGCAGTTTCCCCCGCAAATTAAACGTATCGGCATGCCGCGCGTGCCCCTCCCACGATGCGATCACCGCTTCGATGTTGACGCGCACGGGGAGGCCTTCGGCCTTTCGGCGTTGGATGCTGCGCAGTTTGCGTTTCATGCGGCGCACGCTGTCTTTTCTGAGCTTGCGGTGCGTGGGCCAGATGCGGTAGCCGAGAAAGTCGAGGGGCCTGCCGCCGTCGACGGAAACGGGGTAGACTTGCGTCTTGCCGTTGGTGCGCAGGGCGAGCCTGTCCCAGAGGAAGGCCTCGATGACTTTACGCACGGCGTGCAGATGGGCCTTGTCGTGGTGGATGACGCAGAAATCATCCATGTATCGCAGATATCTGCCCTCGCGCAGAGCGTGTTTGACGAACTGGTCGAGGTCGTGGAGATAGAGGTTTGCAAAAAGCTGACTGGTCAGGTTGCCGATGGGGATGCCGCGCGGAAAGGGGTCGTGCGGGTCGGCGCCGCTGTCGACGATCTCGTCGATGAGCCACAGGGTGTCGGCGCAGGCGATGCGCCGTCGAAGCTGCGCCTTGAGGACCTTGTGGGCGATGCTGGGGAAGTATTTGGCGATATCGGCCTTGAGCACGTAGACGCAGCCGTGCTCGCGCTTTACTTCGCGCAAGAAGGCCTGGGCGCGGTCGGCTCCGGCGTGCGCTCCCTTGCCCGGACGGCAGGCGTAGGTGTCACGGATGAAGCGACCCTCCCAGATTGGCTCGATGGCGGCGACCAGGGCGTGCTGCACGATGCGGTCTTTTAGCGGCAGGGCGGCGACGATTCGCTCCTTGGGCTCGAAGATGCGAAAGGTGCGGTATGGGCCGGTGCGATAGCTCTTCCAGATCAGACTGTTTTGGATCTCGATCAGGTTCTCCTCCAGGTTGCGCTCAAAGGCGAGCACATCGCCCTGCATGCGCCGCCCCTTGATGACGCGCAGCCACGCCTGGTAGAGCGACTCGAAAGTGATGATCGATGAAAAGATGTCGGTGTAGGTCTTGGCCATCGTCGCAAGCCTTGCGGTAAAAGGCGGCCGGGGCGAAGGGCCTCCCCTTGGGATACTGTCTCGCCCCGGCCTGTTCATGTTTTTCGGCGCTTGGCCGAGGGGTCACGGGTCCTTTCGAAAGCGCACTGGACGTCGCCCCTTAAGGCGCCGACTTCTGGCTGTCTTCGAGAGCGGGGCGGAACCCGATGTTCGTGTTCACGTTCGAACGCTCATTGTTCAGGTTCAGGGCGAAAGACCCGGCATTCGCACCATTGTTCCAGTTGCCGCCACGGATCGGCAGACGCTCACGCCTCATGTTTACCCGCGCCCCTGTTGGTGCTCTTGAACCAACCTCCCACCATGCGCCCGACCTCGTCGAGCAGCCGGCTCCAGACCTCGTACTTCTTGAACGGGAGATATTCAAGCTGCATCGCCACCCTCACCTGCGAACGCAGCAGATCGAGTTCGGCATCGAGATCCTGCATGGTGGTCTTTTTGTGGTAGCGGCGATTGCAAATAATGATCAGGCGCAAAAGGCTCCACATGCTCTGACGGATCTCCTGCGACAGCACGTGCCGCTCGGCCTTGGGAAACTGCCGAAGCGCCCCGTACCCGTAGGCGATCATGTCTTCGCACTTGCGCCGGATCTTCAATTCGTCCACGACCACAAACCCTTTCAAGGAAAAGGGCAAGACGGGCTATCGCCCGCCCCACCAGAACACAGAAAACAGATTACAGAACGAAAGCGGGGCGGAACCCGATGACCGTGTTCACGTACGAACGCTCAATGTTCAGGTACAGGGCGAAAGACCCGGCATCCGCACCATTGTGCCAGTTGCCGCCACGGAGCGGCAGACGCTCACCGGCGTTGCGCATATATACCGTGCCCCGATTCATGTCGGTGGCGTGCGGATGCAGCCCCAACTGTTGAAGGATCGCGGGGATCGTCACGCCTCCTGCGGCGACCAGGCTCTTGTATCCGACGCTTGCCGAGGTCGAACCGTCACTCTGGCTGGTTACGGAGAGGGCGAGCTGGGGCGAGCCGGTGCCGTTTGCGCCAGTGGCGTTCCACTTAAGGGTGTCCGCCGTGCCCGGAGCCACAAGGGTGCCGTCCTGGAGGATTGCCCGCCATGCGCTCGATCCTGCAGCAACGCTCACGGCGCTGTCGGCGGCGTTGTTGTCGGCGATCACCTGGATCTCGCCTGCCACCAGGCGCATGCCGCGCTGCCACTCCCAGACGTTGCCGACCAGATCGGCGATGCCGCTCGGCTCACCGTTGTGACGCCAAGTGCCGGGGCCTGCACCGGTCAGGGTGTGGGCGGTACCGGAGGCGAGGCCGGGGTTGGCGCCGTCCTGCCGGGGGGCCGTCTCGTAGGTGGCGACGTGGTCGCGGCCGAAATTGGTGTTGCCCCGAATCGTGTCGGCTCCGCGCGCCTTATGGTTGAGCAGGGCGATGGCGGCCCATTCAGCGTTGGTCATCATGTGCCAGCCGGCACCTTTGGCGCTGCATCGAACATCCGCCGTGTCGAAGCTGAAGCCCGCCGCCGGATCGCGCCCCGGGAGCGACAGGGCGCGGTTATCGTGGATAACGGCCGGATACTGCCCGATCCAGATCTCGCTCTTGGTCGTGCCGTTGACGACGAAGGCCGGGTGCGGCACGGCGGGCCAGCTCGGGTCGATGGTGTCGAGGGTGAACAGGGGGATGCGGCACATGTGACTCGGGTACCCCTTGTCATCGTACATGACGGTGACCTGACCGCCGGTGGCGGCCTCGACAGACTGACGCAGGGAGTCCTTAATGCTGATGATCATACTCATGGCGTTCTATTCTCCTTCGGCTTGGGGGGCGACGGGAAGCGCCCACAGGTTGATGCGGATCAGATGAATGTCGAGAGGGGCGCGCTCGGTCACAGTGACGGGCTCGCCGGCCTCCGGATCGTCTTCGCCGGTTTCGACCTCAATGAAGCGCGCAGGGGGCAACACGACATTGGCGGCGTACCACCCAGCTCCTTGGCCTTCGACGACGCACCCCTTGTCGCACAGGGAGAGATCGATGGTGACTTCCACGTCACTTTGGCGCGCGGGGATATCGATGGCGTAGTCGCCGATGGTGAGGGTGTCACCGTCGAGGGTGACCGGGGCGTGATTTCCTTGGGTCATGATAGTGATTTGCACGATGATATCTCCTTATCCTGCGGGGTTGAGCAGGGTCCAGCGCACGCGGACATTGTCTGCGCCACCGCGAATCCTGATCCGGAATCCGTTCTGCTGCCGCTCTGCGATCTCCAGTTGCCCTACGGCCCCCAGATCGGTGGCTGATTCAACCATGAGATCGACGGCGTAGTTGGGGGCGTTCGGCATCGGTGCCGGCAGCGGCACATAGACGTCCTGCACTGTGCCGACGGTCCAGCCGTTGTAGGCTTGGATGGTGCGCCGGTCGGTCAGGGTGACGGCCGCCAGGTTGTTGGCGGTGTCGCCTGCGGGGATGGTGAGCTCATAGAGACGCAGACCCGTGTCGGGAATCGTCTCGCCGACATTGACGCGGTAGCCGCCCCCTTCGACGGTGAGATAGGCGAAGTAGGTCTTGGTCGTCGCGCCGGGGTTGGTCGGCACGCTCACGTGATAGTCGTCGTCGACGAGGGTGCGCACGGCGCCGTCCGACCAGGCGCGGCTGACGGCGGTGCCGACGGTGCCGGTGGCCGACAGATGCAGGGCGCGGATGTCGGCCTTGGTCAGCACCATCCCCGAGATGACCCACTTGTTTTTGAGGACCACAGTCCCTTGCGCCAGGGCACGCTTGCGCAGGTGCTCGATGCTCTTGCTGTTGACGCCGGAGATGGAGAGGGCCTGCGCGATGGCGGCGACAATGGCGTTTTGCGCCTCGGCGTCGATCCCCTCGGCGATGGCCTGCAGCTCATCGACCCTATCTTTCAGGTACCGCGTGCGGTTTCCGAGCTGTCTCCCCTGCACGTTGCTCGTGCCGTTGGGGCCGCCGACAACCGGATCGGTGGTCTCTATCTGGTAAATGCCAGGCTCCCAAGTATTTTGTTCTGCAAGGTTTGCCATTGTGTTTTTCCTTTCCGTGGCGGTTAGTGATCAATTAAAAGCTGATAGTCCAGGTTCCCGACAGGCTGATATCCGACTCTTTTTCGATGACGCCGCGCACCTTGCGTGAATAGAGCGTCCCGTCGGAACAGATCAGGCCAAACTCGCGGATCGCCTTGCCGTTGGCCTCAGATGTCGCCAGCGTCCAGGCAAAGCGCACCTGGCCAGTGGCCGGATAGGTTCTTGCCCCGATGTTTTTCTCGTAGGCGCCAGAGAGGCCGGTGTCGTTGGGGCTTGCTACTGTGGAGCCCGTGCCAAAGCCTATCTTGGTAATAATTTTCCCGCCACCATCACCGCCAATCAATCGCGCGTGGGCGTCTCTGGCTCCATTGACGATCAGGTTTTTATCCTCAAACTCGTCAATCAGTCTGCCATCGCGGAAAACCTGCACTCGCAGGGTGCCGACCGGGGCAGCGGCGCTATCTTTTAACTCCATGGCTATTGCTCCTTATGCTGATAGGTGTTCGGTATTGCTGGCGGCGTGGTGCCGTAATCCATTGTGGTGGTGGCGGCCATTGTGGCGCACCTGGCGAGTTAAGGTGATGGCCATCACGTCTTGCGGCGTAGTACCCGGGGTGCCGTAACGCCCCGACCCGTCATACACGCTCAGGCCATCGGCCAGGGGGGCTCCCTTGCTCCAGCTGTCGGCGGCGGCAAGTTCTAGCGCGCCCAACTCAAAAGCGCTGCGCTCGTTGTCGTGCAGAGACCCAGTCACCTCCCAGAGGCTGTATTTACTCTGGCCGCTGTAGTCCTGCTCTGCGTCGTAGCGCCAGGCGCCATCAAAGCCAACCGGGTCAAACCCCTCAATAAGCCGCGCCTGGTCATGCTGAATCTGGCCGCCATAGGTCAGGCCGAAGTGGGCCTCTTCTTCAAGGGATGGGCTGACCGTCGTGGTGGTAGCTTCACCCTGTGGCAGCTCATCAGCCAGCTCGGCCGAAAAACTCACTTCGCGCAGATGGCGACTCACCGGCTTGGCCATATCGATCAGGGCCGCCATGCGCGACCGCGCCGAACCATCGACCCCCTCGTATTCACCGAGATCGATCAGCACATCAAAGAGCGCCCAGCGGCTGCCGCCAAAATAGGTTTCCTCGCCGCTGTAGAGCTGGGTGCCGCCGTGGGTCAGTTGTGGCAGGCCCTCACTGACGGTGGCTTCGGCAAAACCGGCACTGCGCAGGGCTTCGCGTACCGCCCAGACCGTCCCTTTGCGGCGGTGGATAGCAATGCTCTCGGCGATCACTGAGCGCTTAACATCAACGCTCCAGCTGCTGTCCCACACATCGACCGACAGCGCCCAGGCCAGCCAGGGCAGCGCATCAGCAGGGCAAGTTTGTGGGTTCCAGAGGTCGCCCACCGGCACCGGGGTTTCTGTCGTCCGGGCGGTGGCGGCCTCAAGGGCGCGCTCGGCAGCGGTGGCGTTGGGCGGCAGTAGCGTATTATTCACCACGACCCTCCACGACCACGATGATATCGGTACACCAGGCCGCTTGCTGCTGAGATATCACCAGATCGGCCAAAGGAGAGATCAGCCGCACGCGCTGCACACCAGGCTGGTGGAGGGCCGCATAAACGCCGGACAAGGTCACGTCGCGACCCAGGCGGTGTGTCTGGGTCGCGTAGTTTTGCGCGGCGGCCAGGGCCTCCTGACGCACCGTCTCGGCATCCGGCCCCTGATGGAGGGTCAGGGCTGCTTGAATTGTGTAGTTAACAATCTGGGCTGTCTGCACCGTAACCCCGTCGCACAAAGGGCGCACCGTCTCGGCGGACAGGGTAGCGTCAACTGCGGCCAGCAGGGAGTCGCTTGCAGTTCCGTCACCGACAGTGCTCAATACGGTAACCAATACCTCTCCGGGAGATGGCGAATAAACACCGACATCCTTGACCTGAGGGTCAGCGGTCATGCCGTGGTATTGATAAGCTCCCCGGCTGCCGGCGCTGGTCCAACTCTCCGGGGCCAGCTGCACCCGCCGGCGCAGAGCAGTATCGCTCTCATAGGTGGGGGCAACCGGCGGCACGGCGGCGGGGTCACCGGGGTCGACCACCAGGCGCTGAACGCCATAGAGAGCGGCCAGCTGATCAAGATCACTGCCCTCGGCATAGGCCAGCATCACCGAGCGGGCGGCGTCATTGACGCGCTGGCGCAACAGCAGCTCCCGGTAGGCGGCAACCTCTAAAATCTTGTAGGCCGGGTCGCTCTCGACCAGGGCGTCAAACTGCGGGTCACGGCTGCGCAGATCGGCCAGCATGGCGGCAAGAATCTGCTCAAAATCAAGGGGCTCGACCACCTGCGGGGCGGGCAGCAGGGTCAAATCGATCGGGGTGCCGACAATCTCACTCATAAAATAATCCCTTCCAGGGTCACGGGTTTGCCGGTGGGTCGGTAGCGGCCGCTGATCGTCAGGCTGATGTGGCCGCTGGCGCTGATGGTGTCGTAGCGCACCTCATCCAGGGCAAAGCGCGGCTCCCACCTGGCCAGGGCTTCGGCGGTGGCGGCGTAGAGCTCGACCATCAGCCCCTGAGTCGTCGGGCGGTCGACCAGGCGCAGCAGGCGGCTGCCGTAATCGCGGCGCATGACCCGGCTGCCCAGGGGGGTGGTCAAAATGTCGCGGATGCTCTGGCGCAGATGGTCAAGCCCGTCGATGGCCTTGCCGGTGTCGGCGCTGATGCCTCTCATAATGCCTCCGGAGTCTCGGCTTCGATGCTGCAACGATAGCCACCGTCATTCAGGGTGTGGTCAACGCTGATCAGGCTCCACTCGCCCGCCAGCCCCTCACGCCCATCGGTTATCGTCAGGCGCGCTTCGGTCAGCAGGTTGGCAGCGCCGGGGCCGCTGGCGCGCAGCACGGCGGCCCCGCGCAGGGTAGCCGCCAGGCGGCTCTGGGCGGCGGCGGCGGCGGCAGCAGCATCGGGATAGGCGCGGCGCACGGTCAGCACCGGCTCACCCTCGCCGACAGTCACCGGAGTGCGCTCGGCGCTGCCCTGATCATGCCAGTAGGTGGTGACAGCGGCATATTTGCCGCGCTCGGCCATGGTGACCTCGTAATCGGTTAATGATTCGCGGGTCCAGGTGATATGTGCCAGCGGTTCCCCGGCGGCGCTACGGGCTTGGGCGCGGGGCACAAACAGCAAGCGCCCACCGGCGGCCTTGGCCACGGCGTCGTATTCTCCGGCCAGACGGGTCAGCAGGTGCAGGTCGCTCTCGGTCTGGTCGATGTGCGGCAGGGTGATGCCGGCCAGTTCGTCCGCAATCGAGGGAATAAAACCATGCTCCCCGGCGATGGTCGTGACCAGGTCGGCGATAGTGGTGTCAAGCGGCCAGCTCCTCTCTTGCGGAGCGCGGAGCGCCTGGCCCAGATCGGCGGCGCGGGCGCGGATAATCAGGGTGTCCGGTGGCCCGGAAATAGACACCTCATCCACCACCCAGCGGCCCATGGCGACCAGGCCGGTTTCGCGGTAGCCTAAAGCCACCTCAAGCACAGCGCCGGTACGGGGCAATGCGATATGGGGGTTACGATCATCCAGGCGGATTTCGCAGGAGTCGCTTTCCAGCCCGGCCTCATCGCGCAGGCGCAGCTCTAAAAAGCGCTCACGGATGATGGCGGTGATGTCCTGGTTGTCGGCTTCAATGCGGAAATCAGGGGTCATGTTAGTCCCACAGTCTGACGATTTTGGCGGTTGTGGCGGCGGGGATCTCGGGCAACCTGATCACCAGCCCCGCCTGGTACACCGGGCCGATGGCGGCCAGGTGGCGGTTGGCTTCGAGCACCAGCTCAACGACTTTGCCGCTGCGGCCATAATGGCGGTGGCAGATATCGTCGAGCATGTCGCCGTCGCGGGTGCGGTATCTGGTGACGCTCATGGCTGATCCTCCCCGTAGCGCAGCAGGCGCAGACGGAATTCGATTTTGTATGGGTCGCCATTGCGGGCAAACAGGGTTTGGGTTTCCTCGATGCGCTCAATGCACCACAACCCCCATATTTTGCCACGGCCGTCGCTGAGCATCAGCGCAGTGCCCTGGCCTGCCAGATTGCGCATACGGTCAAGCTGATTTAAGCCCCCGGCAAAGTGCGGGTGGATAATGCCATCAAGATCAAGACTTTCGGTTCCGACCCCGACAAACTGCGTGGCCGGGGCGCGCCCGATCCGCTGCTGTTGCGGCCAGCGGTATTCGACGCTGCGGCGCAACTGTTGATAAGCGGCTGACGGCAGGGCAAAGCGATAATCCCCCAGGGCCATCATGATCTCAGTCATAGAGCGCCCCCCGCTGACGTGCCGCCTGGCTGCGCTCCCGCTCTTTAAGTTGGCGCTCAACCTCGGCGGCGATCTCCTTAGCGTCCATGCCGGGGGTCGCGTTGATGACGATCTCGTAGCGCTCGTTGTGGTTGATCACCTGTTCGCGCGGCGGCGGTGGTGTGGCCATCTGAATATCTGACATCTCAGATAGGGAATCCGGCGCACCAGCGGCTGCAACGACCGGCTCCACCACCGGGCGGACGCTGGCAAGGGCCTGGGGTGCTGTTGTTGTTTCTGAGATTTCAGATCTGGAATCTGCCCCCTCGGCGGCAATTTCCGGCGGCATGGCCGCAACCGGGGCCGCCAGGGTTGTCCCCAGGGCGACGGTAGCGGCAGTTTTGCGGGTGCGCCCAAAAAAGCCGCGCTTTTCTTTTTCCGGCGGCTCATCCTCGGGGGGTTGTTCTTCCTTGTTTTTATCGCCACCAAACAGGCCACCAACAAAGCCGGTAAGCTTTTCCCCGGCCTTGAACAGCAGCCCCAGGGGCGACTTTTCCCAGATGCTGATCAAAAAACCGACGCCATCTTTAAACAGGGATTTAATGCCGTCCCAAAGACCGCTAAAAAAGCCCTTGATCGGCTCCCAATACGCAATCACCAGACCCGCAGCCAGGGCAATACCGGCTATTGCCAGGCCGATGGGGTTGCTCATCACCGCCAACCCCATCACCCGAAAGCCGGTGGCAATAGCGGTGGTCGCTGCGGTTACAATCGCGCTGCCAATCGCCCAGGCCTTTTGAGCGGCAGCCAGGGCCCAGGTTTTCAGGGTCGCAAAATGCAGCGACTTTCCCACCCAGGCCATTGCCAGAGCGAGCTTGGGGGACGCCGCCAGCGTGGCGTAGTAAGCGGCCTGCATGCCAAGCCAGCCGCCCTTAAGCCACAAAACCCCGACGGTTAGCGCCTTGGCGGCGGCCAGCACCCCGATAAGCCCAACCACCAGCCCCACCGTTGTGCCGGTGGTGCGGGGGAATTTCTCGCTAAGCCACTGAAGACCGACCGCGACCTTGCCGATCGCACCGGCCACCGCCTCCGCTGCCGGATAGAGAGTTGTGCCGACGGCCGCTGACAGATTCTGCATCTGCTGGCCCAGTAACTCAAAACCCCGGCCGCGCTGCATGCGCTTTGCCATTTCTTCGGTCTTTTCCAGGCCACCGGTCAGCGACTTTTCAATTTCTGCCGCGCCGTCACGCAAGGCGCCGCGCTGAGCCAGGAGCAAATCAACCAGCTCCGTGGCTTCCTTGGTGCCAAAAGCGGCGCGCAGGTCATCCTTGGCGGCCTGGTCCATCACGCCACCGTAGGCATCATTGATTTGGTCGAGGATTTCAGGCACGGACTTGAGCATGCCGGTCTGCTCGTTAACAAAATCAAGCCCGAGCTTTTCCCCGGCGCCACTGGCCGAGGCCAGAAACGCTTTGAATTTGGTTGCCGCCTCACTGCCGCTCATGGTGCGCTGTAACTCGCCCAACACGGCCAGCTGCTCGGAAAACGCATAGCCGGCCGTTGTCGCGGTCGCTCCCAGGCTTGAGAGCGCCTGGCTCATCTGTGCGCCGTCGGTCCGAAAGGCCTGGACGCTGGCAGAGATCCCGGCTGAAAAGTATTTGCCGAACTCAATGTCGCGCTCTTCCGCCGACAGCGACTGCCAGCCGGTGATCACCTGCTCGCCAAAACTGTTGAACTGATCGCGATAAATGCCGTAGCCCTTGGCGAACAGGTTGGTCATTTCCGCCGTGGTGCTTTTGGTTGCTGCCGCGGTTAACGCCGCGATACGGGTGAACTCCCCTACCGCCACATCGCCCAGGCTTGAAATACCGCTCTTAACGTCGTAGCTGGCGCGGACAAAGTCGCTGACACTGGTGCCCGCCCAGGCATTGGAAAACGCCTCGCCAACACGGGTGATGCTGTCGATCCCGGAATCATCAATCCCCAGTGAGGCAATTTCGCCCTGTGCCTTCAAGACGTCGCCGCGCGCACTGACCAGCTTGCCGATGGAATACATGGACGCGGCAATGCCCACCAGCGAAGAGCGCGCCTCGCCCAGCGCTTGACGGTTGGCGTCGATCTTGATGCGCACGCTCGATTGCTTTTTCAAGTTGAGCAGGGTAGAATTAAGCCTGCGGCTGGAGGTATCCAGATCCCGCACGTCCACCCCGGCGCGCTGCAACGACGCCGCCAGCTCACGCAGGCGGGCGCTGTTGCCTTGGGCGTCTTTTGATAATTTTTTAAACTCGGCAATTTCCAGCTTGGTGCCGTTCAGCCCATCAATCGCGGCACTGATCTGCTCAAGCGAGCGATAAGCCCCGCCCATCGCTGCCGAATAGGAGGAGCCCAGTGTCGCGCCGATCGTTAAACCAATCGCCAGGCTTTTACTCATCGCTGTGCGCCTTGTTTGCTACCATTGCCATCGTCCTTTGGTTGCTGCACGGGGTTGAGGTGCGTGGTGCTACGCCGCTGACCAACGGGCTTGCCGCCGCCTTTATTGCTGTTTTTGTTTTCCCTGCCGTGCGGGCCCTGATCCGCTGCGCGGCCTACTTCTTCCGGTAAAAATCCTTCGCCTCGCCCAACCAGGCGAGCAGCTCCTCTGCGGTTAAATCCAGCAGCTCATCAAGCCCCCAGCGCGTGGCGCTGTTCAATGCCAGCACCGCGCGTCGGGCGCTGGCCGGGGTCAGGACAAAAAACCGCTGTACACTTCCTGGATGGCGCGGTAGTCGGCCAGATCCAGCTCCTCAATGACTGTCGGGGCGACTTCGCACAGGTTGGCGAACAGCCGCACTTCTTTTTCTGCGTTGTTGGCGCCCCCCTTTTCGGCGGCCAGCTGGTCGCGGACCCGGGGTCTGCGCAGGTTCAGCTCCAGGATTTCCTCACCACCGATGGTGACCGGGTGCTTTAATTTCACCGTTTCCATGATAGTTCTCCTAAGGGCGCCCGGATCGCCGGGACCCCTCTTTGTTAGATGCCAAGGTTGGCGCGGGTTGCGGCCATCTGATCAACGCCGCCGATCACCCGGCGCATGGCCATAATGTCGATATCGTGCAGCACTTCGCCGGCCTGCGTGTATTTGTAGGCGCGCAGGGAGACAACGGCCTTCAGGGTGGCCTTTTCACCTGCCTTCCAGCTGCCGTGCTCCAGTTCGCGGATCTTGCCGACCAGGTTGATCACCACCGGCACATTGTCGCCGTCTTCGCTTTCGGCGGAGCCACGCAGGGTCAAAGGCGTGGTGTTGCCGGGGGCCAGCCCGAACAGCTTGATCACCTCGCGGTCGTACTTGGTCAGGGTGAACTCGCACTCCATTTTTTCCATGCCCATCTCGACATCCACAGGGGCGTCCATGCCGCCGCCGCGAAATTCCTCGGTCAGCATGGTCAGCTTGGGTGGGGTGAGCTCCTCGACGTCTCCGGCATAACCACGACCGTCAACGAACAGGCTGAAATTGCGTAGAATATGGCTCAGCATCGTTTTTTATCTCCTTAGACAATCTGCTCGAAATAGTCATTGACCATGCGGCTGCGGAAGGTCACCCGCTCGGCCGGGGCCGGTGGGGTAAAGTCGAAGTCAAAGAACACCTTGCCTGCCGCCAGGTTCGACGGCGTGTTCAGTTCACTGTCGGCCCAGCACTTGCCACCCAGAATCGCGCCCAGGGTGGTCAGGTAGCTCAGGTAGTTGTTGACCCCTTCGACCACATCCTCCAGGTAGGTCTTGGTGATGTTGCGGTCAACGGCCCACAGGTGGGCGCGCAGCAGGCTCTCGTTGATCATGTCGGCGGTGCGCACCACGTTGATAAAGGCCCACTTGGGGTCGCTCGACAGGGTGCGGTTGCCCCACAGTCGGTAGCCGTCCTGTCGGATGATCGTCGCGATGTTCTGCTCGTTAAGCAGGTTGGCGCGGGCATCGGCGTCGCCCAGGGTAAAGTCGATCGGGCGGGTGGTGCCGACAATGCCGTACATTTCGCGGTTGGAGGGGCTCCACCAGAAGCCGCGCTCGGCGTCCGATTTGGCGATCATTCCGGCCACCCGGGCGCTGGCAGGCTCAATCGCCACCTCGCCATCAGCAAACACCTTGACGCCGGGGTCAACCAGATAGACGCGGCGACTGCCGAAATCCGCCGCATAGGTGATGGCATCGGCGTCGTTGGTGTCGGGGCCGTCGGCAATAATCACGGCGCGCAATCGGTCGGCAATGCCCAGCAGCTCCGCCACCACCGGGTTGGCCAGAAATTGCCCCGGTGTGACCGGGTCTTCCGGGCGATGACTGGTAAAGCCTGGCGCGCACAAGATGCGCGGAGCAAAGCCAAGGACGCTCTCGGCGGCCAAAAAGGCGTGAACGCCGGTGTAGGCGCCGGTTTCCACATCAACGCCACCAGTCACGTTACTGATCGTCGCGGCAAGGTCCAGCCCCTCGTCGACCCGTACCACAACAACAACCGCCCCAGCCTGGTCAAAGATGCCGTCAATAGCGTCGGGCAGGGTTCCGTTGCCGGCACCGACCGTATCGAGGGCAGCGGCTTCAAGGCGATTTCCGGCAATCATCACCGGGGTGTTGAGCGGGAACTTGGCGGCGTCGGCGTCCGGCGCGGTACCGATCAGGCCGATAACGCTACTGCGAACGGTTTGAATCGGGCGCGGGCCGTAGTCAATTTCTACAACCTCAACCCCGTGCAAAAATGATGGCATGGCTTATTTCTCCTTGCTGGTTCTGGGTTTGGCTTCCACTTTGACCGGCTCGATCTTCCCTGCCAGCACCAGATATTTGGCTTGGCGTGGGTTGAGCTTAACGGTCTGGCCCTGCGCCACCTGCGCCCCATCGGCCATGGAAACATTCCTCTTCGCGATATAGCTCTGCTGTTCTGGCATGATCCTTCTCCTTTAGTAGACTTTGCCTGTATGCTCACCATCCGGCGCACCGCCGGTGGTCTCAACCACAGCGTTTGCCTGAATCTCGTCAATAATCCCCTGACACAGCGCCTCCAGCACCTTGCGCCGGTACGCGGCAACAGCGCCACCGTCGTTGCTTTGGTGAGCCGGCACGGCAGCCATCCGCGCCTCGACAAAGTCGGCCATGCTCTGCTTGGTCAGCCCCATCAGAAACTCTCCTGAACTGTTGCGCTGATGTGAGGGTGGGGCTTGCCGGTAAAGGCGCAGATACAATCGCCCTGGACCGCCCCCTTGAGCTGGCCGCTGCCACCATCGATGTCGACCTTGTTCTTGCTGATCAGCGTCGTCTTTCCCGCGACGTTGATGTCGGCATTGCCGCCGACGTCAATCAAGGTCTGACCGGCGGTGTTGATGTGCAACTGGCCGGCGGCGCGGTCGTACTGCACAAAGCCGCCGTCAGCAAAGTCAATGCGGCGCACCGTTTCGCGGTCACCATTGGCCGGGTGCGCCGCCTGGTAAATCGCCGGGAGCACCAGGCCTTGGGCCAGGTCGCCGCAGGGGGCCAGCAGCAGAACCTGTTCGCCGACCTCGGGTGCCCACCAGTCACGGTCGTTGCTTGCGCGGCGGGTCAGCCAGGGCAGCCAGGTGGTCAGCAGGTTGCCCGATTTGACCCGCACTTTTGCGGCGGGTGCGTCGAGTTCAGCCACCGTGCCGACGCGCAACAGGTTGGCAACCATGCGCTCCAGCTCACTGACGCGGTAATTCAGCGGTTCGTTCATCAGTCGCTGCCTCCCACTTTGATATAGTCGCCCTCGTGGGGCTCGCCGATTTCCGGGGCAAAGCCGACGTAGAGCTCGGAGGGCAGCACGCCTTCTCCAGCGAAAACATCCGCACCAAGTTTGATGCGCTGCTCCCAGCTCACCGCCCACAGCGCAACGCCCGCCTTGTCGAACGCCTCGCCATAGAGGTTGTCCAGCCGCGTCACCTTGGCCGCAGACAGACCTCTTAAACCAAAGCGCGAACCCTCCAGCGCCGCAAGCACGCCTTCGGCCAGCTCCTGCGCCAACACCCCGCGCTGCGCGCGCGAGCCTGCATGCCGGGTCAGGCAGTAGGCGGCAAAGCGCGCCACAAAATCATATTCGCCGCTGCCGTGCTCATCGCCGCGTGTTGCCCCCAGGCAGGCCACCAGCACCGCCGGGGCCGCAAGGCTGCCGCGCGAAAGTTCCCCTCCGGAAAACTCCCCGGCGTACACCTCGCAAGTACGAAGCCCGGGCAGCGCCTGCTTGAGTGCGGCAACCGCCGCCTGCTGGGTCTGGGTGGGTGTCGGCATCACAAATAGCCCTTACTGTCGTCGCGGTCCCAGATGCGACCGCCGCTTTGCATCTGCGCCCCGTCACCTCCCTGAGCCTGCTGGGCGAGCGCATCCACGCCCAGGCTCACCTTTCCGGCGGCAATCTCGCGCAGCAACTTTCGCGCATCGTCGGCCTGCTTGCTCCAGCGCTCATCGCTCACGTCCGAGCCCGTCGCCAGAATATCGCGGGTCAGCACGCAGGCCAGCCGCGCCAACGTCAGCGGCACGCTTGAAAGCGGCAGCTCGTAGCGGCCGGCCAGATACATATCGATCTCAGCGCTCGCATCGGCAATCGCCGCGTCGAGCACGGCCTCATCGATTGCCCCGTGCTGGCCCCGGTCGGTCAGCTGCGCGACCAGCGTCTCGCCGAAGCGCTCGATCATTTGCGCCTGGGTGCAATACATGGAGCTAGCCCTCTACTTTCAGCGCCCGATCGGCGCGGATCGCGGCCGCCCGCTCCGGGCTCACCTCCACGGTGCGCGCCACGGGGCCGAATTCCACCCCCGCCCGAAACCGCCGACCCGCCGGTGCACTGACGCTCAGCGAGACAAGCGCAGCGGGCTTTTCTGTTTTTTTAGAGGGTTTTTTTGTTTCTTCAGGAGGCTTTGCAGCCGGCTTTTTCGCCATGAAACACTCCTTTTAAGATCGGCAGGCTGAAGGCCGGAGCTCAACCGGCCTTCAGCCCCCAGCCTTCAGTCCTACATCACCCAGGGCGTCACCAGCACATCGACCACTTCGCGGTTGACGTTGGTGGCCCCATTGGCCAGACGCTCCGCCTTGACCACTTCCAGGGCGTCCGCGCGCAAACTTGGCGGCACCACCAGCAGCGTCGGGCGGATGCCCAAGGGGCGGCCACCGTCGGCCTTGCGCTCCTGCATGGCTTGCACGGCCGTGTTGAAGCTTGCGGCATCAAGCGGCTGTTGGCTGCGGTGCGCCATCTGCCAGAAACCAAAGCCCACATTGCAGCGGCTGCGCACACCATAGCGATACAAATCCGAGGTGAACACCGCCTCATCGTCCGGGCTGGTCAGGGCCTGCAACTCCGGCTGGGTGCGGCGCTGAAAAATCAGCGGCTTGATGCTGCGGCTGGTATCGAGCAGATACCAGGGCGTACCGGGGCTGACGGCGGGCACGTCGTTGTTAGAGACCAGCGCAGCCACGCCGGTGCCGTCCACGTTGGGGTAAACCGGGTGCTCGGCATCAAAAAAGTTCTGGCCGTCGTAGCACAAAGTCGTGGTTCCGGCCTTAAGCAGGGCAAACACCAGCTCGTCGGGCTGCACCCCCGCTGCGCGCCCCATCTCGGTGAACAGCGGGGCGTAAATACCCAGGTTGTCGTCCTCGATGTCGGTGCGGGCAACGCCCACCGTCGATTCCCACAGCTTGTTCTGAATCTGGTAGCCCTGGGCCGCCATGTCCTTCAGAACGCGATCGCCCACCCATTCACGAAACGTGGGGAACTGCCCCAGCCAGCCATAGGTGTTGCTTGCGGTGGTCGAATTGATTTCGGTGGCGATGCGGTTCCAGGCGCTCTCTGCGGTTTGCAGGCCGTCCTGAAAATTCTTCTGAAAACCGGTTTTCAAGGCGCTGATCAGCGCCGGGGTCACGATAGCCATGGTTTATTTCTCCTCTTTAAATTTGAGATAATCGGCCTCGGCGATGCCGAGCTGCCTGCACACGGCCAGCTCTTCGCTGGAGAGTTTCGGGGCCTGATCTTCTGGGGCCTTGCCCTTCGACTGCATGCCGGAAAGCGCCGCGATCGGCTGCGCCTGCTCGGTGTAGGCTTTGAGGGCGGCCAGATCCTTTTTGCCCAGCTCACGCGCCCAGGGCTCCATGGCGGGCAGCAGGCGGCCATCGGCCAGCGCGGCGGTCACCAACTCATCGATGCCGCGCTGATGCGCCTGCCCCTTGAGGGCGGCAAGCTCCTGGCGGATTTCTTCGACCGTGGTCACCGGCACGTATTTGGCCGGGTCAACAGCGGCCTGCTCGTCGGCTCTGGCCTTGAGGGCGGCCACTTCGCTTTCCTGAGCCTTCAGGCGCTCAGCCAGCTTCGCCGTTGCGGCGGCGATGTCCTCGTCACCGGGGTCGCCTTCGAGCCCCAGCAGCTTCTTCAATTCCTCATTCATGCTCTGCTCCTTTGTGGGTTGATGGGTGAACTTTGCGGCAGCCAGCGCGGCCATGCCGTCCAGGGCCGGGTTGTTGGTGAGTGCTGCCATGTGAAGCGCGGTCACGCGCCCCTTGTCGTCGTAACTGAACACCGGCGAGATAAAGCGGTACTCGCCCGCAGCGATCATGGCGCGCGCCTTGTCGGTCCATTGCACATCCACAGCAAACAGCCCCTGGCCCTCGCGCCACTCCAGTGTCTTGAACCACCCGGCGGCCGGGGCCGGCTGCCCGTTGTGCTCGCTGTTGAGCGTCTGGTGCTCGTAGTCGATCACGTAAGGCGTGCGCCGTGCGGCGGCCTGCTTCATCAGCAGCGCGGCAGAGGCCGCCGAAAGCCGCCAGCTTCTGCCGGGTCCGGGGCGGCCGTCGCGCGCGCCGAACTCACCGGCGGGCAGCAGCTGCAATTCAGTCGATGCAGTTGAAATTTCCAGGGTGCATACGGCAAATGTGTTTTTCATGTCAGGCTCCCAAACCACAACCGTTTTTAAAACATCTTTAAAACTCGCTGAATTTAACGATCGACGCCGCGCCTATACCTTGGGTAGGGTTTTAAAAAAAAACGGCTTACAGGGCAATTTTGGCGCTCAGCCGGAAAACGCCTCCGCCAGGTGCTCACCGATCAATTCAAGCACGCGGCGCTCGTCATCGCTCGATAGTCCCAGAAAGGGGCGCGCCGCAATATTCGCTTTGTCACGTCCGAACTGATGCGTTGCGCCATAGACCCGATCCGTGCCGAAAACCAGAGAGCCAGCCGTGGCCTGGTAACGCAACGTGCCGCCGAGCAGATCATCGAGCACCAGAATCTTGTTCTTGTTGCGCTTCTTGCGCGCCCGGTACTTTTCCGACAAGGGCGCCCAGGGGTCGCCCTCCGGGCTCTCCTGGCGCCGAAACCGCTCGTCATGGGCCGCCAGCAGATCCTCGCCGATGTCGCGAAACACCGGCGTCAGGTGTCCGGCGGCGCGCTGCAGGCGCTCCAGGGCCTGCCTGATCTCGTCGAGCCCTTCGGCTTCAATGTTGATTTTTGTTCCGGCCATGGGTATCCTTTAAATGGGTAGCTTCGGAAACACGGTGAATCTCCCAGCCGTAGGACGCCAGTAATGGCGGCTCGCGTGAGGGTGAAACGGGAGCCCCTCCCGGAGCTACCACCCTTTTTCGTTCTTCACCACTTCGCCGGTTCTCGCCTCGCGCACGGCATCCTTCAGGCTGCTGCGTCGGAATGAAAGCACGTAGTTCCTGCCGTCACCGGCAGTTCTGACGACGGCCATGTAAACCTGCCCGACATCCTCTAGAAAAACCCACCGCTCGTCCTTCTTGCGCAAAACAAACGGCGCGTCGCCGATCACTTTCGGCAACAGCCGGTATTCATCAATTGTCAGCTCCGGGTGTCCCACGCTGCGCTTAAGCTTGCCCTGATTTTTCAGCAGCCCGTCCTGCGACAGCCACACCGTGCGCTGCCTGGTGCCAATCAATCCGCGCTGGGCATCATCGAGCACCGCAACCGGGGCGGCCATGGCCACATCCCCGGCAAAAAAGCGGGCAAACGGCGCACCGTGCAGATAGTCCTCAACCACCGCCCGTCCAAGCGCCGGGTCGAGCCCTTCAAGTTTTGCCGCGATCACCTCGGGGCGCGTCGCGGCGGGCCGATATTCAAATCCCGGGTCAATCCCCTTGGGCACCTTGACGGTACGCGGTGAAGGGCCGCGAACGCCGACCACCTTTTCTTCCCAGTCCAGCGGCGGGGCGCTACCCACCTTTAAACCCATGCGCTCGATGTCACGCTCATTCACCATAAGCTTCTTGCACTTGCAGCCCCAGCCGTTCTGCGGTGTGTGTGTGTCCCACCACGGGTCATCGAGCGGCAGCACCAGCCCATCCCAGGCCAGATGCTCGGGGCGCGGGTCTTCGCTGCCGCCGTGGCGGTACAGCCCGTAGGGCCTGCGCCGTCTCAGCTCCGGGTCGGCCATCTGCGCCTCGCGGCCGGCGGCGTAGCTTTGCCTCAGATTCGTCTCAAAGATCACTCGCGTACGCCAGTTGCGCCCACCGTTGTAACTCCATCCGTGTCTTTCGACGATGGCGTCGAAATCCCGGCGAAAATCCTGCAAGGTGGTGCCCTCGGCAATGGCCTTGTCGATCGCCGTGCGAAAGTCGGCCAGCAAGTCGGCCTTGGCGGCTCCGGCCACCATGAAGGCGTGGTCGTGCTCGGCGGCGTACACGTCCGTCCAGGCCGCCGTCAGCTGCGGGTGCTTCGCCCGAAAAAAGGCAATCTGTTCGGCAAAGGGCAAGCTTCCGTACACGGCCACCTAGAGTCCCTCCAAAATCTCGTAGCGCCCCGCCATGGCCGCCGCAGCCAGCGCCTGCGCCATCGCCTCGGCAAGCTGCCCGCCGTCCATGTCCGGCCAGACGTCAAGCAGGCTGTCGCGCAGCTCTTCCAGACTTTCGGCCTCTTCGACCTTGCGGCGAATCACCGCGACCATATCGTCGATAGGGGCTTGTGCTTCCTGCTCCAGGCGCGCAAGCTGCAAGGCCTGAGCGTCTCGCGCAACAGGTCTTGCCGCTGCCGCAGCCGTCTTCATCGCGGCGAAAGGGCTTTGTGCCTCCATGATCTCTTCGCCCTCTTCGGGCGCGGGGATCTTGAGCTTTTCACGCACCCAGCGCGCGGGGATCTTCAGGCCCGCTTGCGCCAGCTTCGGCAGACTTTCGGCGTAGAGCTTGACGTCCTCGGGCTCTTCGGCGTCAAACACCAGCAGCGGTGCGCGCGACAGGCCCGTATTGAGGCGCGCCAGCGGCAGCACCAGCTGGTGCGTGAGCGTCTGGGCAATCTGGCGCAGATCGGCACGGCGGATTTCCAGGCGCATACGATCATGAATTTCGCCCAGGGCGTAAGCGCCCCCGCCGTCGGTCTGGCTGCCCAGGGTGCCGCCCAAAATGGCCTTGCTCATGGATTTTTCCGCCCAGTCCATCATGGCGGTAAACGGATCGCTGGCCCCCTTGGCGGCCTCCTGAAACTCGATGCGCATGCTCTCGGGGATGATGCCTGCGGCGGCGTGCCCGACACCGACCACCGCGCGCATCAGCGTGGCCTTTTCCTCGGCGCTCGAACCCGTAGGATAATGCCCCAGGCGCATGGGCAGCCCGTAAATCTCTAAAAATTCGGCAAGATCGCGCGCCGCGTAATTGCGGAACAAAAACGGCCAGGCCAGCACCCGCGTAAGGCCCGCACGGGCCACATAGCCGCTCTTGGCGCGATGTCGGTGCAGAATCCAACCCCAGGGGCGAAGCGCGGCGCCCTGGCCGTCCGGCGTGCGCAGCAACAACTCGTCGCGGCCACCCTCCGCCGTCATGAACCAGTCGGCAGGGCGATAATGCAGCCCCTGCGGCTGCCACTGTCCTCCCGAATAGTCCCAGGCGATCTCGATGGCGGCATAGCCGGGCAAAATTCCCGCGGCCAGATCGAGCAGCAGATCATCAAAGGGCAGCGCACGCAAAAGTGTCTCCAGGTGCGCGGTCTGCTCCTTCTCGCGCGCGCTGGCCTCCGGCGGCGGGCGCAAATCCCAATCCACCGCCAAAACGGCGAGCTTGCGCTTTTGCAGCTCGGCGTAGAGGTGGGCGTCCTTTTCCTCCATGTCCTCGGCAAGCTGTGCCTGCGCGATCAGATCGCCGCGCTCGGCGTCCTCGAAAATGCGCGCCAGCTTAGCCGGGGTCAGTCCCCGGCTGGGGTGTTCGGCAAACTCGCGGTGCAGATGCGAGAGCCTCGCGGTCTGCGGCTCGCCCTTGAGTTCGGCGGTCCGGATCGGTCGCCCGGCATGATCGTAAAGCATCACCACGCACCCCTTTCCCTGCTCGGTGAATCATCTGCCATAGCAGACAATAGGTCAGCTCCCCAACCGCCGTGGCGGCGCGGGGCCAGTTCATATTCGATAGGCGCGGCCGGGTTGTGGGCCGCGCTCACCGCCAGGGCCAGCGACCAGAAGCGGTCGGCGTGGCTTCCCGCCTCTCGCTCGGCCAGCAGGCGCGGGGCGCCGTTGGCCCCCACGGTACGCTTGACGCTGTGCAGATCGTCGCGCAGCGCACGCCGTGCCGGAATGCGGATGGATCGGTCCTCGAAGCGCTCCTTGAGCAGACTGGCCATGTCGAGTTTGCGCGCCTGGGTGAACAGCACGCCCTCCATGCGATAGTTGCCGTGACGGCGCTTGGCCTCCTCCACCGGCATCTCGCCCAGCCCCGTCTGATCCAGCGCACAGCGCATCACCCGATAGTCGCAAAGCACCCGGTCAAGTTCGGCCAGTTGCGCGGCAAAGGTGGTGCGCGACAACTCGATCATCTCGCGCAAATGCAGCACCCCGCCGACATCTTCCAGCACCGCAATCACCGTCAAATCGCCGCGCGCGGCAAAATCGACCCCCACATAACAGGGGCCGCCCGCATACGCCTGCAAACCCTGCTCGTCGGCGTCCTCGCAGGTGGCGATCAGATCAAAGGGCAGCCAGCTTGAAGCTTCATCGACGAATTGGCACTCAAACTCCTGCGCCCAGCTTTCGGCGTCGTTCATGGCGCTTTTGAGTTCGTCGATGTTGCGCGGCAACCCGTCGGCCACCGCGTCGTAGATGGTGACGACGTGCCGCGAAAAGGTTTGGGCCAGATCGGGGCTGGTCATGATCTCGTGGAACTTGTCGCCCTTGCCGCCGGGGGTCGAAATCACCCGCAGCTTCAGATCGGGGCGCGAAACCACCGGCAAAAGCGCCGTCCAGATGGCGCGGTTGTCCTTGTGGTGAGCGAACTCATCGAGGATGAGGTTTTCCGTCATGCCGCGCGCCGTGGCCGGGTTGGCCGCCACGCAGCGAATGCGGCTGCCGTGCTTGAGCCTCGCCTCGAAGGCCAACAGGTCTGCTTCCAGTGGCACATTGGCCTCGGTAAAGGCCGCCTGCATGGCCTGCAAGTGCAGCTTCACGCCGTTGTCCATGGCGTCCTGGGCGCGCGCCTGACTCACCGAAAGAATCGTCCAGCGCCGCGCCTTGCCCTCGGCTTCCGCCTCCAGGCAATCGAGCACCGCCTCCAGCGTGGTGGTGAAGGTTTTGCCCGTCTGGCGGCTCATCATCGCCGCTTTGAAGCGGCTCGAATCGCGCAACCAGCGGCGCTGGTAGGGGTAGAGGAGCGGCTCAGACACCGTAGCTCTCCCGCACGATCTGCTTGAGCCGCTCCGGGGTCATATCACCCCTGGCCGCGCTCTTGTCGATTTCGGTTTCGGCGCGCACGGCGGCCTCCTTCATGCGCCGCGACAGTTCGTCCTTGAGTTTCTCCCGCTGCACTCCGGCACTCTGCAAACGCGCCACAGCGCTTGAGAGCGCGGCGATCTTATCCGGCTCCACCTCGCCGAAGGTGATCATCTCAAGAATGCGCGAGAGCAATAGCTTTGCGCCCGACTCTTCCAGAATCAGCCCGTCCTCGGGGTCGCTCACGATCTGGCGGGCCTGGTCGGTGACGATGCGCACCCGGCGGCAGGTTTCCAGAAAATCCTTGCCGTAGCGCCCAATCGAGCTTTTACTGATCTCAAAGCCCTGTTCTGCCAGATAGGCGCTGATCTGCTCATAGGTGTCTCCTTCTATCAGCATCCGGTCCACCGCTTCACGCAGAGGCCGGGGCAGATCGGTGCTCACCTTGGAGCGCCTGCGCACCGTGGCGGCCATTACAGCGCCAGCTCCCGCTCAAGCTTGCGGATCTGGCCGACGGCCTGAGTCAGGGCTTCCTGGTCGTTGATCGCCTGCTGCAAATAGGCGCCTGCGGTCTTCAGGTCGATTTCGTGCAGCTGGCTGTAACTGCTGGCGGCCAGTAACTCTCTGGCTGCCTTGATCGCGGCGTCGGCTGACAGCGTCAGCCTGATTTTTTCCTGCCTGAGCTTGTCCAGCTCGTGACGCAATTGCAAGATGGCACTCATCCGCGCGGCTCCTTAGTCTCTTTGGTTTCCTTGCGAACCCAGGGGCAATACAGGTTGTTTTCGGCCACATTCTTAATGCCGGTGAGCACCTGGGTGGTGTGAATGATCAGATCTTGCTGCCCGTCGACAATCGAGCGATAACCCTGCACCAGCTGCTGATAGTCTCTGACCAGCTGCACGTTGTCCTCGTACATCTTGACCACCGCCTCAAAGCGCTTTTCCTGCCGCCAGGCGACATACATCAGCACCAGCCAGGGGCCGAACACCACCGCGATCATCATGCTTGACAGGGGCATCGCGCCCAGGTTGCTCAGAATGTCGCTTACGGCCTTGACCACCGCCACCAGCTCGGGGCTCATCATCGCGCCTCAAGTTCGCGCTGGCAGGCGATGCAGCGCACCGCAGACGGGTTGGCTTCTCTGCGCTTAAAAGGGATAGGCTCCTCACATTCAATGCAGTGGCTGCGCCCGGTCTCTCTGGTTTGCCGGGAGCGCCACGCGGCAAGACTCAGCGCCTGGTGGCGCTCATTGTGCGCCTGGGCGCGGTCTATTTCGTCGGCCATCTCTCAATTTCGCGGCAAAGCATCGCCGCAACACTCCAGAAGATCAATCAGCGCCTCATCCGACAGCAGCCAGCCGTCAAAAGGCGCGCACTCATTCGCGCGCAGAGGAATCGTCTCGCTCGTGCCGCGCAGATACGTGATTTCGGGCGGCCTGGCGGCGCAGCTCGTCAATGCGGGCGCTGAGAGCATCAGCGTCGCGCTCAGCCACAGCGCGGCGCACGTCCTGTTCCGACTCTTGGGTTTTGCGCTGTTCACGATGCGTGCGCCTCTCGTTGATAAAATGCAGCAGCGCCCCAAGCGCCGCCGCCAACCCCGCCAAAGCCTCCCACACAAAAAGCCCCTACTTGCCGCCGGAGGCGGGCGCGTCGTCCGACTCCCACACCACGGGCTCTTTGGTCACCAGCCGCAGGAACACGTTGACCGTCGCAAGAATCGCGGCCTGAGCCTCAAGGTCGATAACGGCCCCCATGAACGACTGCGCCAGCAGCGCCAGAAGGGCAATCAGGTTGACCCACAGGGTTTTACTCAGATAAATCTTTTTTCCGCTCGCCATGGTCTTTGCGATCCTTTCTAGCTTTCCAGCCGGATGAGCCAGCCCGCCAGGAAGCGCGGCTGAGCAAGAGCAATATAGTGGCTGGCCGCCTCGTATTTAAGAGCGGCCAAAAGGGCTTTTTTATGCCGGTATTCGTTGGCCGCGCGCGCCGTCACCGGCCCCAGAATCCCGTCCTCGGCCAGAGAAGGCGCGGCCAGGCGATTGACGGCGCGCTGAAGCATGCGCACAGCCGTTCGCGGCCCGCAGTTCACCCCCAGATCAAACAGCCGCGCCGCAAGCGCTGCGTCGCTCAGCCGGTAAATGCCCGGCTTGTCCCAATAGTCGCGCCGGTAGATGGCGCGGGCCTGCTCGATGCTTAACGCCTTGATGTCGAGCTGCGGATAGGCGCGCTTGCTGATGCCGTACTTGGTCTCGCCGCCCGCGTCCGCCGGATCGTTCACATAGCCGCCCTCGTGTTGCAGCGTAAAGGCAATGGCGTTATCGAAATGCTCCACCCGGATTCTCCTTCGCGGAAGCGCATCGGCTGCACTCGCGCCTTGTGACAGAATATGTCACGCACCATCAGGGTAAAAAAAAAGACCCGCAGTTTCGCGGGCCTTTGTCGTAGGGTTATTGTGGGATGTTAATGCTTGGCGTGCTGCTGGTGGCGGTAAATCACGGTGCGCACGCTATCGACCGAGCGCCCGAGCGCGGCGGCGATCTCGGCGGCGGGCACCCCTTGCGCGTACTGGCTCAAAATACGGCGGCGCTCGTCCGGGGCCATGGGCCGCCGGGTGCGCTTGCGGGCAACCTCGCGCTCCAGCTTCAGTTCGGCCGGCTCGGCGCGCATTTTGTAGTAGTCGGCGGCATCGATCTCCATCTTCGGGGCAACGGTCAGTGGCTGAGCTTCCGGCTGCACTTCCTTGGCGCGGAAATAAACGCGAACCAGCGCCCGTTGAACCTTCCAAGACAAATCATCGGTAAAGCTTTTCGTCAGCATAAGATAGCCGGTTTCCGTTACCACGGTTATCTTGCCGCGCGCATTCGCCGAAAGCGCTCCAGCGTTGCGCGTACGAATTTCGTCCGCGCGAATCTTCAGATAGTCTTCGCCCTCGACAAAGCGGGAAATGTTTTTGTTGAAATTCCGGCGCGAAGTATCGGCTGGGCGCTCATGCAGCTCATCAACCTGGCGCAAGGTCAAAACCGGCTGGTCATTGAGGACGATAGGTGCGATAGCTTTGTGCCCAATATTAACCATAGGGTTCATCGTTGGTTCTCCTTTCGTTGCAGTTTGAGGTCGGCGGCAATGCCCAGGGCGAGCAGGCACAGCTCCAGTTCGGACAAAACCCGCCCCAGGCGCTGGGTCAGCGGTGAGGCGGGCGGGTGCTGGCGGTCGGGAAAGGGGATGATGCGGGCGGGGGTGCGGTGTTTCTTCATGGCGATTCTCCTGTTGTTTGGGGTTGCAACACCCTTTTGCGCCGCTAAACGCAAAAAGGGCGACCGTGCGGGTTAGCGGACCGGCCAAACAGGCAAACCGGCGAGCCAGAAGGCTCCCCGCACGGCCGCCCAAACGTACAGAGCTGCCATGCTGTGGACACAAAAAAACCGCCAAAAAGGGGAGGCGGTGTGTCCGCCTGCTTTAGTTCGGGCCGCTAAACCCGGCTGCCGGATTTTGCCGACAGCACGGACAGCTTAGCCCGAAGCGGGTTTTTGTGTCAATCACTTTCCCCAAACAACCCCATCTGCCGTGGATCGGTGGCGTTTTGCCTCTCATAAGTGCGGTTGCGGCGCAGATAATCCACCAGCTCGCCGTAAAGCACCCGGTGATGGCCGCGCGTCATGTAGCTGTCGAGCGTTCCGGGGCGGCGCTGGCCGTCTTCGGTGGGCTCGTGATGCGCCACCATGCGCCAGAAGGTGCGTTTGTCAACACCCAGAATCAGGCACACCTCGGCGCGTCGATAGCTCGGGCGCACGGGCAGCCCTGCGGTCTTGAGCATGCTTCGCAGCTTTTCTTCGGCACAATCCATCACATCCCCCCGGACAAATCCGCGATCAGCTTGGACAGCGCGGCCTTGGCTGCGGCGCGATCGGCTTCGGAGGGTGGCGGCTCGTCGAGCTTTTGCCGATCCGGGCGGCGCGGCATGCACGCCAAAAGAGCTGCGGGCTCGGGCCAGCGTTTATGCGGCTGGCGCAACAGGCCCTCAAAGCCCGCGCGCACCCGCCGCGCGTCCACCTCCTCGATGCGCACGCCTGCGCGCTCAAGCACCAGTCGCCACACATCGGCGGTGCGGCACACCACGTCGGTGGCGGGCGCGCCGTCAAGCCCCAGGGCCAAGAGCGCGGCCAGGCCCTCGGCAAGCGAGCGCTCCAGCCATCCGCCGGCGCCCCACTCAGCCAGCAGCTCCATGGCCTGGGCGCGCTTGCCGCGCGCGGGGCGCGGGGTGCCCTCTGTGACATATTCTGTCACTTCGCGCGGCGCCAGGGCGACCGATTCAAGCACCCGTTTCAGGTAATTGTGGTTCTTCAAGGGGCGTACATCGCCCTCTTGCCGCTTTTGCCGCATGGCCTCAACGGTCTCACTCAGGGCCTGTGCCAGGGCGCGCGGATCGGCGGCGAGCTCCAGCACTTCGCGGGCCAGCTTTAAGGCGCGGTCGTGGGAAAGGTCCCGCGAGGCCGGGCGAAACAGGCCCAGATAGGCCACCAGGGGGCGAAACAGCGCGCCGCTCTTGGCAAGCGTCACCAGCAGCTCGCGGCCGGCTTCGTCTGCGGTGTAGGCTTCGAGACTGTTGCTGGCGTGGCAGCAGGGGCAGCGCAGTTTCATGTCAGGTCCAGCAAGCGTTCGACGATGAACAACAGATCCTTGGCGACGTCGCCGTCTCTGCCGAATTGGTCCCCGGCGTACTTGAGGCGCTTTACACAGGCGGCGTCAATGTCGCCGTCGTCGATATAGGGGCGCCCAGTCGTCAAAATGGCGTCAATCAATTCTTTTTCGGTCACATCTTCCTCCATTTGCACACCATCACCGGCCCGAGCATCAGCGACCATTCGAGCACATCATAGGGCGCTGTGCAGCGCTCGAAACCCCAGCACTTCCACCAGACGCGCAGCGGCCCGCCGTAGCTGACGGTGATGCGGGTTAGCCGAAACCAAAGGTTCAATCTGTTGTCCTCCGCTCAAAGAATTCTGTCCCACCAGGCAAACAACAGCACCGCCGTCAGAGCCCCGCCCAAAATGCTTGAGTTGTCGATGAGACAAGCTCTATCCCGAAGAAGGCTCCGAGAAAACCAATGCCGAAACCGGCGGTAAATTTCCATCCGGGCCAGAGGATAAGCCGCCTCATATCCCTTCTCCGCTCAAATCCCACCCCTCACGAATGGCCTGGTAGCGCAGGGCGGCGATGATCTTGCGCAGATCGGCGTCGGGCACCCAGGCAACCCTGTCCACCTTGGCGATGCGCTTGGCAATGCCGTCGGCGTAAGCCCAACTCTTGCCGCCGACCGTCAGGAGCGCCTCGACTTTCTTCATCTGGGCTTGGCGGCCACCCTGTATGTTCTTCGGGCGCTTGCCTTTTTTGCGCGGCGCGCCGCCTGGTGTCCACACGCCTGCGGCCTGCGCCTTGTGCTCCAGGTCGGCCAGAAACTGCGCGGCCTTAAAACTGCTCAGGTCTTTACTGCTGGCCGCCCCGTACTCGGCGAGGGCTGCGCGATAAGCATCGTCATCGAGCTTCAGGGCACCTTTGACGGTGTGGATGAGCTTAATCTGCCTTGGTGTCGCCATGATCCGCCTCCACCTTGTAGGGGGTGCGCTCCGCATACTCGGCGCGCTTGCCCTTGTTCCACTGCTGCACGGGCCGAAAAAAACCCACAACCCTGCTCCACACCTCGGTTTTTTCGCGGCACTTCATTGAGCCGGCCCCACCAGGCGGTAGCGCCAGACGTCGCCCTGGCGGCGGCAGCGGATGTCAAAGCCGTTGGCGCGCAGTTCGGCAACGCAGCTATTGACCGCGCAAACCCGCGCATAGGCGCTGATTTCCAGGGTGCTGCGCTCGGCACCGTCGGCCAAAACGGCCAGCACCCGGCGCAGACGGTCGCTTTTCTCGATGGGGGCGGCGTTCATGGGCGCTCCTTTTCGACAAAGCAGGTCGGCAGGCTGCGCGTGTGAATGGTGATATTCGGCCGCATGGCGCAGGTGGCGAGTCTGTCCTTGCCGTTGTAAGCGGCCAGAATGACGCTACCGTCAAAGCCGTAGTAGCGGCTGCGCAGGTGGCGGCACGAGGCGGTGCAAAAGGTGTTTTTCATGGGTTTTACAATCCTTTTTGGGGGGGATAAAAAGCCCCGCCGGGAGGCAGGAGGGACCCCCCGGCGGGCACACCCGACAAACGCGCTTTGGCTGCTCGTCAGGCCCCAGGAACCACCCTGGGGCGACCGCAGACCTTCTTGCCGATGGCGGCAAAAAGGTCTGCGGTTTCGCTTGGCTATGCGCGACCGTTCCATAGTTTGGCGGCTTTCTCCGGCGACTCAAAGCGGCGCGAACCGATAAAAATCTCCATGGCGTCACTTCCGAAAGCGGTCGCAAACATGGTGCTTGCCGACCTGATAGTTTTGCTGGTACGGGCATTCGAGCCTGCCGCCGTGTTCGCGCACCTTGTGCTCTCGGCACAGTTCGCAGAACTCGCCTATGTCGTGTTGCATGCGGCTTGCCTTGCGGTAGTTATGCATCAGGCCACCTCCTCAAGCTCGGTTTCAAAGGGCACCACCACAAAATCTTCTCCCTGGCTGATGTTCACACCGGTCAGGCCTTGCGCCACCTCGGGTTCAGCCAGCATGGCATCTTTGTTGACCTCTTCCTTAACGCGCAGAAAACGCGTAAGCCCCAGGCGCTTGCAGGCCTCGATGATGTTGTCGATGCCGCGCAGGCTGACTTTGGGCGGGCGCATGCGCCACTTGATTTCTCCGGAGGCCAGGCGGGCAAACTTGACCTTGCCGCCCTGGGTGAGCCGGTCGCGGTTGGCCTCGCAAAACGTCTGCACACCGTCGGTCAGTTGGCGGATTTCATCGCCCAAGGGCTTGGCCTGCTCCTCGTAGGCCTGGCGAATGGCGGCCAGATCGTCGTTCATGGCCGCCTCGATGCGGGCGCGCTCACGCTGCAAGCGCCCGATCTGCGCGATTGCCTCAACGCACTCGTCGTGGCTTTGGGGCACCTTGTAGCGCGCGGCTTCTGTTTTGATGCGGGTGTTTTTTTTGCTCACGGCAAACCTCCTTGATGGTCGGCCCCGGTGGGGCGCTCGGTAATGTTGAGTTTTTCGTCGGCGTCCTTGGCGATGAAACACAGGCACATCACGAGCACGCCCAGGATGCCGCCGAGCATAAAGAATGTCAGACATAAAAGAGCTGTCATCACGCACCCCCCAGATCAACCCAGGCGGCGCGGATATGTTCGCAGCCGATGCTTTTCTCACCCACACCTGCGGCAAACATTCCGCCCAGGCGCAATACCTTGACCACCCCGCGAAGCGCGCCGGGCTTGGCGGCAATCTCCAGCAGCAGGGCGTGTTCAGCCTTGCCGGTAACACCATAATGGTCGGCCAGGGCGGCCACGTCGGCCTTGTCGATACGGGCCAGGTGCAGCCGCTTGCCGAGCCGCGAAAAGAGCTGCGCAAAGGTGGCCTCGCGGCTGCCGCCGGTCAGCCGTGCGTAAACCTGCTCATTGCCGCACAGCACCAGGCCCACGCCGGTGGCGTCGTGCAGGGCGCGAATAGCCTCGATGCTGTTGGTGAGCAGGTGCTGCGCCTCGTCGATGATCAGCAACCCCTCGCTGCCGCGCAGCTTCTTGCAGATTTCGCGATGCAGTCGCGCCACCCGACCCGGCAGCCCGCGCAGGCCGATAGCCTCGGCGATCTCTTCCAGGGCACTGGCTACCGCCGCCGTGGCGGCGTGCATCTCGACCACCCAGACGTTGGGGTTGTTCTCGGCGTAGGCGCGCAGGGTGACGGTCTTGCCCATCCCCGCACCGCCATAAATACAGCCGACGTCTCCGGCCATCTGCGCGTAGGCCAGCACCGCGCCGATCTTGGCGGCGGTGGGCGTCTCCAGCCAGGGCGGGGCGACCGGCAGGGCACCGGCCACGGCAGCTTTGCGGCTGCGGGCATCAAGCCAGGTGCGCAGGCGCTGCTCCACGGCGCGGCTGTCTCCCCGGTATTTGTCTTGCAGCCAGGGCGACAGGATGCCGCTCGACACCCCCGACTCCCGGCAAATCTGTGCCTGAGTGACGCTCCTCTCCGCCAAAATGGCGGCAATCTGCTCGCGCACGTCGGGCGCGAAGCGGCTTTGCAGGTCAAAAAGTTTTGCCTCTTGTGCCGTCATTTGATATCCTCCTTTTTGTTTTGGTTTCGCCCCGGCGGGGCAATCCAAAGACCGGCGGCCACCGGTCTTTTTTTATGCAAAAAACGTCTGTTTATCCTCGTTTTACAGCCGGTTTTTGTGCCGCTCTGCCAGAATTTGCCGGGTCAGGGCATTCACGGTCTCGGTAAAGCGGTAAGGGTCGTCCGAAGCCTCGTCCGCGTCGCTGCCGACCGCCTTTTTGCGCGTGCCGAACACGCCGGAGACCACGCGGGTTTCCGGTGGAGCCTCTTCGGGGGGCGGTGTGGGTAGATATTTGGAGGCCTCGCGGGCGCTGATGCGCAGCTCCGATTCCTTGATCTTCTTGAGGTTTTTCTTGATGCGGGCGTTCTCTTTGGCGGTGGCCCGCGCCGCGTCGCGGTCGTTGAAACCGACGGCGGCGACACACTCGGCCCGGCAGATTTCCAGCCCGGCGAGGGTTTCCACCACGATTCCGGCGTGCAGATCGGCGGGGTCAAAGCGGGCGATCACCTGGCGGCCCTTATATTCACTGAGTTCTTCGGCCCAGTAGCGATTGCCCATGATCTTGATATGCCCGTCGCGGCTGTTGCAGCGTACCGGCGCCGGAGCCAACAACCACTGCGCAATCTGGCGCGGGGTGGCTTTTTTGATGGCGCTGACGCTGTATGAGGCGTTGAATACCTCGTTGTAGCTGCGCCCGGCGGCGATCTGGCCGCGCCGCCCCTTGCGGTCGTTGTACGCGGCGACTTCCTGCGCAATGACGGCCTCAAATTCGGCGATAGGGATCGGCTTGGCTTTGCTGCCGCGCCCGGACAGGCTGGGGTGCTTGTCGATATACTCGCCCAGCCCGCCGATGCCGAAGGCCCGCTCCACCGGCTTGGCCTGGCCGTGCCCCGGCGTGGTCCAGTGGACCTTTGCGCCAAGCTGGGGAATCAGCCCCATCGGCTCGTCATCTTTGACCTTGAAGCGGTAGCGGTTTTTAACCCCGCCGGTCATGTCCTTATTGGCGGCGGCGCGGGTGTTGTCGAGCCAGAAATGGCTGGGCACCCCCCACTTGCGGATCAAATCGCCGGTGGCCAGGCGGATACTGTCTTTGTTCTCGCTCACATCGGTACGCCAGGCGAGCAGCTTGCTGCTGTAGATATCCTGCCAGAACCACGTCTTGGGCTGGCAGACCTCGCCGCTCTCGAACAGACAGTATTTTTTGAACTGGTAGCCGTCGCCGTTGACCGCCTCCATGGCGTGAAAAACGCGGCGTTCGCGCTCCTGAGAGGGGCGCGCGGCCTTGTAGGCGTCGTTGCCGTCACGCAACAGGGTGATCAGGTCGGCGGGCAGTTCGCGCTTAAGCTTGCGCAGCAGGGTTTTGATGCTGGGGACTTGCCAGCCGTGCAGCTTGGCGGCCTTTTGCAGCCGCTCATAGGCGGCGCTGGCGGTGGGGCGCTCCAGGCCGCTGCGCAGGTAGTCGGCCTTGAAATAATCCCAGGCCTCGGGCGACACGTCCGCCTCGGTCAGCCGCCCGGCGTAACCGGGCAGCAGCACCGGAATCCAGTCTTTTTGGTCGTAGCCCTCGCAGGCCTTGACGTAGCGCAGCAAGGTGCGATAGGCGACGCCGCTTTCGGCGCTCACTTGCTGCCTTGCCTCGGTAGCCGTCAGGCCGCTGTGTTGCAGGGTCTTGGTCGCCAACACCAGATTGAAGCGGCGCTCGGCCTCGGCTTTGGCTTTGTTGTCTTTTTTGCTCCAATACTCCCACAGCGCCTCCGGGTCGTAGCGACGCTGCTGGCGGGATTTTTCCGCCGCCGGAAACGCCGCGGCGATCTTACTTTGGGTGCTGAGCAGCAGTGCCGCCTGGGTGCTGGACGGCAGGGCGGAGAGGGGGTACTCGCGCCGGGTCCCGGTGCGCCCCCCTGGCGCTGGGACTTCGCGGGTTTTCCACCCTTCCCGGCGAGCCTTCTTCCGGACGCCACGCTCAGTCCTCGGCATCTCGGGCTTCCCCGCCAGCTCGGCGGCGCTGTAATGCGGCTCGGTCATGCCGCATCCCTTTCGTACTTTTGGGCCAGCAGAAAAAACAGCCCGAGCAGCGCCGCTCCGGCCAGGTTCACGCAAGGGAAATGCGGGCCGTCGGAACCGGCCATGGAGATTCCCAGAAGTAAGAGTATGGCCAGCAGCCAGTCCATCAGGTGGCTTTTCATCGTTCCAGCTCCTTCAACAGCAGTTCTGCGCGACGGATTTCGTTGTCGATCTCGCGTTTTTGCTCGCGGCGTTTTTGAATTTCGCTACGCAGGGCGTCGGCCCCCGGCAGGGTGAACACCCCGGCCACCTCGGCCAGGACCTGCAAGGGATAGGTATTGCCGGTGGCGTGGCACAGAGCGGGCAGCAGTTCGGCGGGCAACCGGTGCGGGTGGCTTTCGGCCAGCCAACTGTTAAGGTTGTTCACCGTCACGGCCTGACCGGTCAGCGCGCACATTTCGTCGGCGATCATCTCGCGGCTCTTCGGCGCGGCCTTCACCGCCGCCGCCACAGCCGCTTTCAGGCGGCTGCTGCAACACATCCGCCCCGGCGCGGCCGCCTGGTGCTCGGCGCGCTCTTGCGTCAGCAGCTCAAGCAGGCTCATCTGCCGCTCGTCGACAATTCTTTGTTTGCCCTTTGTCATTGATTGGCTGCCTTTTTTCGGCTACGCTTAGGCCTGGGTTCGTAGCGCTCCGGCCAGATTTCCTCAGGAGTCTTTCCCAGGCGTTTGGCGATCTCGGCCTGCATGTGCGGGTAGTTGCGGCGGCGCACCGACTGGGGCGCCGTGCGGGCCACGCCCAGTTCGGCGGCGATGCTCGCCAGAGAGTGCCCGCGCAGCTCCAATTGGTACTTGACCCACGCCCAAGTTTCGGCGTCTTTTTTTGTGATGTTTGATGTTGTCATGTCCCTAAGGTAGTTCGCTTCCGGAACTATGTCAACGGAAAAATTCCAGATCCGTACTCAAAAAAATATACGAAAGGCTTGTTTTTATGACTTTGTATTTTAAAACAACAACTTACGTTAGTACGGAACTGAAACAGAAAAGTTCCATACTTGTTCCGCACTCGAACCATGAGTAAGGAACTGATCGACCCCGAATTCCATGCACGACTAGCGCGCTTAATCGGCGACGATCGCCCGTTCGCATGGGCCGACAAGATGGGCATCCCAAAGGGTACGTTTAGCCGAGTATGGAACGATGGTGGAGTCCTTGGGTCTGACCACTTAAAGAGTGTAGCGAGGGCGACCGGCGTATCTATCGACTGGCTACTCACCGGCGAGGGGCCGATGATGCGGGGCGAAACTCGGGACGAAAACGAGATACCCCTGGATGGCGAAATTTACATGCAAGTGACCGAAGAGGTGCTGACTGCGCTGGAGGGCCGCCCCAGGCCTGCACCGGCAAAGTTGGTGCTGGAACTGATCCGGCTAATTCACGACGAGATAAAAGAGGGGGAGATGCGGCAGGACGAAATTAAAAAAAACGTGGTCAGAATACTTAAAATTGCATCGTGACGGAGGGTTTCAGGAATGGCTCAACGGCTTGAAAAGATTAAGGAAATAACCGGAGTGATTAACCATGACGGGGTGAGTGGCGCGGCGAAGCCTGGACAGGCGACCGTCATAAAAATTGGAAAAGGGAACACAAATTGCAATATTTATTATAATAGGCGCGCCGAAGACCTGACCCTGGACGGCCCCTGGATGGTCAGCTGCCCCAATTGTGCCCGGCGCGTCTCGCGCAAGGCGGCAAGTTGCCCAGGGTGCTGTCACCCGGTGGCCCTCCACTTCAAAAAAATCGCCCTTCAAAAAACAGTAAAAGCTCTCGGCGTCACCCTGGCCGCAACCATCGCCGCCCTCTTCGCTATCGGCCAGAGCGGCACCCCTTTTTTGTCTTTTCTCGCCCTGGCCAACATGATCGCCCTCGCTGGAGCATGTCACGAGCTGGGCAAAATACCCGCCCACGCATGACCACGACAAGGGCGATTTTAAAAAAATTTGAAGGTTTTTTAAGCCCCGGCGTTTGGTGCCAAATCAAGTGGGTAAAATTGCCGACTTTTCAGTTTGGTGCCAAATCTAATGTTTTGTCAGCCATCCCACTACGCATCACCCAAACCCGCATAATCAAAGCCATTTCCCAACTTTTCCCGCCCCATCCCGGCCATTCCCACTTGGTGACAAACCTGGTGTCTCCCTTCAACCTGGCGGACAAACCCTGTCTTGATGCCGACTTTGTTGAGCACCTCGCTGACAGTCTGCACCAGAAATGACTTACCGGCCCCAGGAGGCCCAACCAGCACCGGGCTCAACCCGCTGTGGTCTGAAATCATCCGGCGAAAGACAAGGTCCGCGATATACAGAGCCTGATCTTTTCGGGCGGGGATAACGGCCTCAAGCTGTTTCAGGCAATCCTGCCGCAGTTTCTTCACGTTTGCGCAGAAGGATTTATTTTTCTTCCGGCAGAAAGAGAAAAACAGGCTCGGATCGGCATCTGCTATTTGACCATAGAGCTGGCGACTGCGAGACTCCTCAAAGGCGAACAGAATCTGTCGCACCCAGATCATGCAGAATGACACTATCTGCTCTCGTTGCTGCTGGGTGCGACTCTGCCTGATCGCCTTCTCTAACACTCCGGGAAGCGATGCCGGGATGTTAAGGTTCAATCTCGCCGTTTGTCTTAGAGATGTCATTCTTGCGTCGCAAAGCGCTCTACAGTCCTGCCGGGTCTTTGGTTTTTTGTCTTCGCCCATGTCATTCTCCTTCATTTGGATAAAATCCTTTCCCGGGCGCTCCCAGGGCAGGCGTTGATTTCCGTCTTTAAATCTGAATTTCGGTGGTTCAAACTTTATCGGGCGCTGCTCCTGGTGACCGTTCATGACGTTGAGCTCCCGAGAACTTGACGCACGGTTTTACAGACCAATCTGTCACCCTTAAACCGCTCCGCGTTGACTGCTTTCTTGAGGTCGGGTTGCAGATAAAACTCTTCGATCCACTGAGCATCCAGTGTCTGCTGGAGGTATTTTTTGACGAAAAGGGGGTTGAGCTTGCGCAGCACCTGCAGAGGCGTCACGGATTGCCCCGCCAGAATCCTGCGGCGCAGGTTCCGCTTCATAAAAACAGCATTTTTCAATTCGACAGACAGGCCGGATACGGTGTATAATCTTTCGAACTGCGCTTCAAGCTGCGACATTTCACCCCGCAGCAACGCCCGGCGCAGGTCACTGTCGGTAAAAACGGTGTACTGGTACTGTTTGCCGAACCCGGCCGAGTCGAAAAGCTGATTGAAACGGGAGTAGATGGCACTCAAGGCCTCCTGCCTCTTGCGGCATTCCGGTCTGACGCGATAGGTCACTTTGCGCTTGTAGGGAAAAACCAGTTGGAAATTGATTGCATTTTTTTGCATGGCGCCTCCTCGAAAAGGGTTAAGTGCTTTACTTTCTTATTAAGAAAAACCCCAGCGCCTCAGCACTTTTTTTGCATTTTATTTTTCCTATATAAATTTAAAGTGTTATAGGATTTCCTAAACACCCGCTAGGCTCTTTTCTAAAAAATTTCGTTTGCGCAATGTCCACCCTTGATCTCGTTTTTCTTCACTCCATCAAAAGTTTGCAAAATGGATCTTCGGAACAAATCGCCTCGAGCCAAATGGAAAACCGTCGTCTCCGTTCAATCGTTACCTCGAGAGCTGCCCGCTTTACGGGTCGCTCGTGATCTGGGCATCGATCGCCGAACAGTTAAAAAACTGCGAGAAGCAAATTCCAGCGATGTTGCAGAGAAAAAGCATTCCGTTTTTGAGCACTTCGCCAAAACTCTGCTGGACGCCTTCACAAAACACGACCTCAAGACAGTCAGCCGGCAGATTTATTACCAGTACGAATCTCCCCACCATTACGTTCTTCGTCGCCCAGGACAAAAACTTGCCCAGGCACGACTTAGTCTCGAATCCATTCTCGTCACCGTTGACGATTACTGCATCGAACGGAGGTTGGGATCCCCTGAACCACCTTTGGTTTCAAGGGACATCACAAAAGCCCTTCGAGAACGCTTCCATTCAGATAATCTGGCGCACATCGAGGAAAATCGGGATGTTTTCAGGGAATTGTGCGAGGGCGTCATGCTGGCGGACTCCCATGATTTTCTCTCTGCCAACATTGAAATCATCGAGGCGGCAATCCGGGCACATCCTGACAAAAAACCCCGCCAGATCTTCCAAGAGTTACGTTTCTGCTTTGGCATCATGTACGGCAACCTTGGCCGCTACTGGGTTGATTCCGGGGTCAGCCCCGATCGTCTGCGCTGGCATGTGTGGAAGATACGCACCAAGCAGAAGCGTTGACGGCCTGCCCTCTCAGAACGAAGTCAACTCCTGCGGCGGCACAATCACCAGACGACGCACCCCCGCGCGCCTGATTGCCTCCTTGCAGTCCGGGCAGGCACGGTCATGGTTGATCAGATAGAGGGTTGCGCCACAGGCGTCAGCACCGGCTTTTGCCAGGACATTGGTTTCTGCATGCCCTGTTTGCCCACACACCTCGCGGCATAGATACCAGCCCTCGCCGCGGCGAAACCCAAGAGTTTTGCGAGGACAGGTTTTAGTGGGCCGGCTTTTGCCGTTGCTGCCGATAAACACGCGCCCATTCACCGCAACCAGCACCGCCAACACTTGCCGGCTTGCGCAAGGTGCGGCCAGGGAAACAGCAGCACCCGAATTCAATATTTGCTTTTTTTCTATTTCTGTTCTGTCATCGATACTCATGGTCATCCAATCCCATTATTGAAATTTTTATACGCCCGGGGAGCCTTCCTCCCCGGGCTTTCCAACAGATCAGTATTTACCCAAGTGCACCATAAATAAGCTCGGGGGTTGTATTGCACCCATCGAACTTGCCAGTAGTGACGGCTTTTTTAAGCTTTGGCTTCAGGTAGATGTCAACAAGGAAAATTATGCAGAGGTCAAGATCGCGAAATTTTTTAAGAAAACTCGGGTTGAGTTTTTGAAAGAGATGTAGGATGTTCAGATTTTCCCCGCCCAAAATTCTGTTTCGCAAGCTTTTGTTCAAGAAGGCATTTTTCTGCATGGCAACAGGCAAGCTTAATTTTTCAAAGGCAGCAGAGAAATCGGCATAAACTACCCTAAGCTCGCCGCGCAACAAAATCCGGCGAAGTTCATTGTCCTTAAAGACTGTGTATTGTTTTTCCTGCGGGAATCCAGCTGCTTCATAAATCTGGATGAATCGTGAATAAACGCGACTCAGTGCCTTACGACTTTTTTCGTCATTCGCTTTGACCTCAAATCCCACCGTCCGCTTGCCTGGGAATACCAAAGAAAAAGTGACCATTCCTGTTTTGTTCATCGAGCCTCCTTTTGAGTGGGTTTGAATTGCTCTGCAAGATTTTCCTTCCCGTTTTTGCCTCCTTTCTTTTTGGGTTTAAAAAAAAGTAAACTTCATATATTCTTGAGATTTAATACCTCTAATGCGCTTAGGTTCTTGTCTTTGTCTTTGAGTACCCATTTACATTGCAAGTCGGTGCCAATTTTGAAAATTGTTGTAACCTTCTGTTTTTTCTGTTTTTTTGATTTATATGTCATTTTTGATTTTTAAATTTTTGAACTTATTTTTTTAATTCCTGAACTTTCGGCTCTTTCTGCTTTGGAGAAAACGATGAGTTCGACCCTCCACATCATCACCGACTCTCGAGAACCCTCTGTCACCTGCGCTTCTGAATTCATGAGAGAACAATTCGCCGGTGACGAGATAAAGATCTACCCCGCCCGCGCAAGTTCCCTCATCCAACCGTTCGAAGAGATGCTCAAAAAATTCGAGGAGGGCGACCGCCTCATCATGACTGTGCTCTACGCGAGGCGTCAGCAAGTTCAAAAGCTCTTCAAGTCCTTTGATTCGTCAAAAAAAATTCCACCCGCAGCGATGAGATGGTTCCCTTCGAAATACGAAGCAGGAAACACTTCTGCAAAAACCGACCGGGCCGATATTGCCCAGTGGTGCACAAAGAGAAATATCCCCTGCGACGACAATCCTTTTGAGACCAAGCGGCAGCTTGGTCAGAAGCCCCGTAGATGTGAACTTGAGCGGATCTGGGTCCAGTACCGCTTGATGCAGGCCATCGTGCGAGGACAGGCATTGGGTGAGGAAATACAAGACATTCTCTTGACCCTGCGCGATTTTGATTTGGAAGACTCGAGCGTCGAACCATCCGGCCGATGCCTTTACGGCGGAAACCGTACTGACAAGAAAGGGGTTCTCAAAAAAGAACTACGTCAAGCCAAGAAATTTTTTAAACGTGGTGAGCCGGATATGGCGGGGGGTAATTACGGGCCTGTCGAATCGAAAAATCCCACTGCAAGGAACCTCAACTCACTGGACGCATTGCGGCAGAGACTGGTGCAGATTGCGCGTACGGACATGAACGTCCTTATTTCCCCCCCGTGTCAGGATAGATG